>Ga0315909_10004065_pt1 | contig 17456 bp, 10 predicted proteins | sample LakEriMetagenome_11_FD_203527 | JGI IMG/M metagenome (GOLD analysis project Ga0315909, IMG submission 203527) | Freshwater fungal communities from buoy surface, Lake Erie, Ohio, United States - Buoy 2 MA125 | ecosystem: Environmental > Aquatic > Freshwater > Lake | place: USA: Lake Erie, Ohio...
CTCCCCCGCCATCACGCTGGATACGACCAAGCGGTACTACGTGGCCCGCGTGGACGTGTACAAGCCGGGAGCGGTCTACAACGCCCCGCCGCCCGTGACGTTCCAGACGCTCGCAGCACAGGGCTTGGACCTGCGTGAGGCGAAGGCCGCCGCGTACCTCAATCAGTCGGTTGTGTCGGAGGTGCTGGTCAAGGACGGCGGCAAGAACTACACCGAGCCGCCGTCTGTGGTGCTTGGCAACACGCACGGCAAGGACGCTGTCCTGACGCCCATTCTGGACGGCACTCCGCCCCCGCCTGACGCCATCACGCACTACGACATCATTCAGGGGCCGCCGTACGACGACGAGACAGACTATCCGCCTCTGTATCGGACCCAATGGAATGCGTGGGGCGGAGTGGACATACCGCTCGTCAATGGCTCGTCGTCCATCAACCGGACGGTGTGGGTCTACCACAATGCCTGCGGACTGGGGCCGGGCAGTCTTCAGAGTTACTACCAACTCAACCTGTCCATGCCCTACACGATCAGTGGGGCGACCGGCACTGGTGCTATTGCACGGGTCAACTTCTATGGCCAGACGCTAGTCGAGGCCATCTGCTCCGTCCCGCCGCCGATCAGCACGGTGTTTGTGACTGTGGCAGGGTCGTGGCTCGTGCGTTCCGTGACCGCAAAGGTGGCTGGGACAGGCTACTCAACGACCGGTGCCGTGACCATCACGATCAAGCCTGTCCAGACGCTCGACACCACCACAGGCACCATCACCGGGACCGTGCCGACGACCAAAGACCTCATCATCGAGGGGTATCCGCCGGGCCACTCCAAGAACACCTCTACGCCGCGATTCGCCATCAAGGAAATCCAGATCACCAACAAGGGTTCTGGGTACGTCGTGGCTCCGGACATCCAGATCACCTCGCCGTCCGGCTTTGGGGCGTATGCCACCTGCACGGTCGAGAAGGGCGAGATCAAGACGGTCACGCTGGAGTCCGGCGGTGGGGGCTACAAACTGCCGCCCACCGTGACGGCCGTGTCCGGCGGGGCGGAGGCGTTTGCGGTCGCCCGTCCGCACCTTCGCGGCAAGTACCAGTGCTACTACCGGTACGTGGACAACACGACTGAGGCCAATGGCGGCCCGATCCCCAGCAACCTGTCGCCTGTGTTTGAGGCGGATGCTGGCGATGGGGCCAAGTCCATGTCGTGGACTGTCGCCGCTCCGGCCCCGACAGACGGCCGTTCGCTCTCCGTCGAACTGTGGCGGTCCACCAGCAATCAAGCGTTGATGCTCTACCGGGTGACGACTCTCACGTCGTACCTGTCTCCGTACGTGGACTCCCTGACCGACGAGGAACTGCGTGACCCGGATCGGGCCGGGTACGCCGCCATGCCCATTGTCCTTCCAAACGGCGACCTGAACGCCATGCGGTTCACGCCTCCGCCGTCAAACAAGGCTGTGGTCGTGCGGTTTCAGGACCGCTTCTGGTACGGCGTGGACACCAGCGGGAGCGAGCCGAACTCCATCTACTTCTCCGAAGTGGACGAGCCGGAAAGCGTGCCGGACATCAACGAGTTGGTGTTGCAGCAGAACACCCGCGACGGGGACGCTATCACGGCCCTTGTGCCGTTTGGGTCCATGCTGCTCGCCATGCAGTCTCGTCATGCGTTCACGATCTCTTTCTCCAAGCACCCGCTGCGAGACTCGCAGGTTGCCCCGCTGGCACATCGTGGGTGCATGGGGCAGCGATGCTGGGACATTCACGGAGGCGTCTGCTACGTCCTCGATCAGTACGGCCTGTACTCGCTGTCGGGGCAGGGCGAGGTCAAAGACCTGTCAGAGCCCATCAACAACCTGTTCCGCACGCAGGTGGACACGGCAAACACCAAGTGGAACTTCGTGACGGTGGACGCCAAGACGCGAGTCGTGCGGGCGTTCGTGTCATTCGTGCGAGACGGGTCGGACGGGTATCCCACGCGAGCCCTGTGCTTTTCCATCGACTCTGGGGCGTGGTGGATGGAGCGGTATCCGCACCGCATTTCGGCCGGCGTCAGCGTGCCCATGTCAAACGGCGACTACAGGGCGATCTACGGTGCAGCGGGTGGCATGTACCTGCTGGACGAGGGCCGGTCAGACGCGGCTCGCGGGGCTATCACTTCCGTCACCGTGACCAACAAGGGGGCCGGGTACAAGAACCCGCCGGCCGTGACCGTTTCTGGCGGCGTGGGCGGCGAGTTGCAGGCGGCCATCGGGGCGGACGGAAAGGTGAGCGGCGTCTGGATTCTCAATCCGGGCTACGGCTACACGTCCGGGACGCTGACGCTCTCTGCACCTGACGATCCGGACTGTGCGGCTCCCGTGCAGGCGACCGCCACGTTCACGGCGACTGCCGCAGGGTCCGACACGGCGATTGCCCCCGTCTACCGCTACAAGTCCGGCAACCGGGCGTTCCCGACAGACATGACGGCCAAGCAGGGCGGCAGCGGCGAGGCGAGGGATATTGCTGTGACGTACAAGCCGCAGCCGGCGGCGTGCGACTTGGCGGCCCGGCTCTACTACAACAACAGCCCGCACCCTCGCCCGAACGTGGTCAACAGGAATCGTGGCGTTGGCATGGTGTCCCGCACTGTGGACGGTGCCTCGCGCCTGAATATGGGTGCGGCGTCCATGCGGAACGGAGTGGCGAAGGCTTTGCTGGCCAGCCGGACCATGGACGACATCCAGTCCGGCGACCGGTACGTGGCGGTCGAGTTGCTGGGCGCTCAGGTGACTGCCGAGCCGGTGGTGATCTACGCACTGGACGTGTACGGAACCAGCAACGAGGGGGCGTGACGCATGGCCGGGTTCTCCGAGCAGCGTGCCGCCATCCTTGACGCCCTCGTCGGGGCCGGTCTTGGCATGGACGCGGCCACCAAGATTGCCAACGTCTTGGGCAACAGCATTCAGGAGATGCGGCATGACGGGCCGGTCGAGATCGACTCGACGCCGCCGGGCTTGAGGCAAGTCAGCGCCGCCGAGCGGAAGGTGCGGTTCACCAACCTAGACGTGCGGCTCAACGACCCAGACCATCGGCAGCAGCGGGTGGCGTCGTCAGAGGAGCGCAGGGAGAAGGAGCCGGACCCGAACGTCACGGTTGTGGTCCCGCCGCAGCAGACGGACGCCAACTTCCGGGTCGCCAGTGGATCGCTGACGGAGATCGCTGGCGACGGGCAGGCCGCAGCCGTCAACGTGCGGAACGTGGTGGCTGGCCGCCCCCCAGCCGGCCTGCCGATCACGATGCTCGACAGCCAAGCCAACCAACTGGTCGGCAAGGAGCCGCAGGCCAGAGTCCTGCACAACGACGGCACGGCCCGCATGGACCTGCGGGAAACAGGCCGTGACGTGACGTGGACCCTCCAGATGCTCAATCGGGAGGAGTACGACGTTGTGACCGACGTGGAGTACCTGCCGGGCAAGGGGCTCCGCATCACGTACGAACGCATCAAGGCATGGAACGAGAACAGGGAACGAGTGGAGACGATCCCGACCGTCAAGCAGGACGTTGTCAGCGACATCATCGAGGACAAGAACGGGCTGCGTGCGAAGCGGCGAACGGTGCAGGTGTTTGAGTCCACCGGCCAGTTCACGTCGTTCTTCAACACGTTTCGGATTGGGAAGTTCACTGGCGAGTGGCTGGTAGGCGCCACTAAGAGCGTCAAGCAGGTCTGGCCAGAGACGGCCGTCGGGCAGACCGTCAATACGCAGGTTATGAATCTCACGCACAACGTGGCCAACTCGACAGATTCCGGCGGGGCGACGATAGAGCGATACGTGCTGTACGCCATTCGCTCAGAGGACAAGAACAGCACCGCAGACGCAGGCGCTTACGATCAAGACCCGATCACGAAAGACCAGCCAAAGAAGTTCACGGCACTGGGCGAGCCGTATGAGCAAGTGGATGCTCCAAAAGCGGTGTACTACGCCATCTCAATCGAGCCGTCGATGGACTGCGATGCGTTCAGCAGCCTTGACCCAAAGCGCGTACACAATTTGTCCGGCTATAACCCCGACATCCAAAGCGCTCTGGTGTACGACCCTCCCGGCTCTGGGGCGCCTGTTGGAACAAAAGCATGCCTCAAGTGGGCCGCCTGCCAGATACCGGTCATAACGGGTGTGGTGGAAACCGCCTCCGGCTTGCAGTTCACACGCCAAATGGTGAACGTCATTCGCTGTGAGCCGCTGTCTGCAACGACTGTTGCGACGGCGACCCAGACGGTGCTGACGGGTGCGACCGAAACCAGCACGGCCCTCGTGTTCTCGCGTGCGAGCCTCAAGGTTCTCGGAACGACGCCGATTGCCGACATCGGCATCCCAATAGCCGACTGCCCAACGTAGGACTTTCGCATGTCTCTGTACCGTTATGCCGGAAAACTGCTCCGCCTTGCGAGCGGGGCGTTGGCAAAGGCGTGCTGCTGCGTCAAGGAATACTGGTGCGTGCCGGACGGCCTGTACTGCGACATGCTCACGTACACGTGCCTCCCCGACCCGCAGCCGTCTCAGGACAAGTTTGGGCCCTACGAGGAAAACACGTGCAACTACGAGTGTCCCGGCCCGGAGGAGTGCTGGCCTCCCGTACCGTATTACTGCTGCTACTACTCTCTGGACGAATACGGCCAGCCTGTTGGCGGCACATACTGCCAGTCCGGCCAATGCCCGTCAGAGGCCCTGACGGCGAGCGGCCCGCACCGGACGGCAGCAGAGTGCGCGGACAAGTGCCGGCCCCATGCGTGCGTTCCTACGGCATGCCCGCCCTGTAGTGTTTCGGACACCAACGGAACAGCGAGGTGCGTTCCGGCCGAAGGAGGCCAGTACCTCACGGCCGCTAAATGCCGAGAGTCGTGCGGCTGCAACAAGAAATGCACGTTGGTTTCGTGCGATGCGGACAAGGGGTTCTTTCGGTACGGCACTGAGCCATACGGGTTCTGCACAAAGCGGTTCAACGGCGGCGCCGGAGTTGACCCGCCGTATGTAGTCAATGGCGGCGCTACGCCGGCAGGCGGAAGTTCGTATGTATTCTGGACAGACTACGAGAGCAACAAGCCACTTTGCGTGTCGTACATCAGTTTTGGCGGCAAGCCGATCCGTGTCCAGATCACGGCGCCGAGACAGGCGTGCGAAACCTATGACGGCAATACCGCCGAGACTATCAAGCGGGACTCCGGCTGGCGTGGCCTTGCTGGATGCGACTGCCCGTCAAGCCGGCCTTCTGGGCCTCTCGTTGGCGCCCCAAAAGGGACGCTCAGGTGGAACACTAAGCAGGCCAACGTCGGCTGGTTCCACGTCCGAGTGTTCTCCCCATGCGCCGGCTCGTCGTGGAGGATCAGCGTGGGCTGCGATTGCCCAACAATCCCGGAGGAGCCATGCTGCGATTGTTCGCAATGCAGCATCGCGTTTTCCGTAACGGATGACGCCAGAGTAAACAACTCGTTCTACACGTCTGGCGGGCAATGCGGCTTTCAGCGATACGACGGCATCTATCGCACTTCGTCCAAGCAGTCGTGCTTCGGGCCCGGATTCTGCGAGCCGGCCAATGTCCAGTGGAAAGCGGGGTGGCCTGCTGCGGCTGGTTGTCGGCCAGCCTTCTGGTGGTTCAGCGAAGTGTCGTGCTGGAACACGGCGATAGGTCCGTTTTGGGGGTATTTCTTTCCGGGCTGGTGCGGCTCCAACCAATCGCCGGCAGCAGTAAAAAGGTATTGGAGGTACTTTGTCTGCGAAAACGGCGTGCTTGTGAACCGGACTGCCGACGCTGTTCAGTCTGGCGAGTTGCTCACGCCCGGAGGGATTGTTGCCGTTTCGGTGACGAACACCATCGGCGGCCCTGCGTTGGAGCATCCGGTGTACTACAACAGCGTAAACGCATCCGGGCAGGTGGTGTCCAGCACGACCGGCACCGACCCAACCGGACAGCCCGGCGCATCCAACGGCGGCGCTATTTCGTGCCCGACTGCGCTTGAGAGCATTCCTCCGCTTGACCCTGTCATCACGTGCTGACCATGCCACGCATCGCCATCTTCCCTGCCGAGCCCCTTCGCCAGACCAGCAACGCAGAGAAGTTTTTTGCCATCGGCCGCCTGTTCACAGACGAAAGCGGCGTGGAGATGCTGGAGGTGGACATGGACGCTGCCGCCCCGTTGTTCGACAGCGCTCCGGCCGTATCGTCCCCAACTGGCCCGCTGGGTGGTGCCTCACGGGCGGAGGAAGAAGGCGGTCCCGGAACCGAGTTGTCAGCCCTTCTGAAGCGTTTTGGCATCAACCCCACCCCGACGTGCCAGTGCCGGGCAAAGGCGGCGCAGATGGACTTGTGGGGGCCGGACGAGTGCGAGAAGCCCGAGCGGATCGAGGAAATCGTGGCCGTCATGCGGGACGAGGCTAAGGCTCGCAGCCTGCCGTTCCTTGATGCGGCGGCCGTGCTGCTGGTCCGGCGAGCAGTCGCCAACGCAAGACGCAAGCAAAAAGCCCGAGAAACAGGCCCTCTCTAGGCCGATCTTGCCCGCCGGTTGGCGGCCCTTTCGCGGACATAAATCTAGCGAGTCCCTTTGCTAGGAGTGCCTCTATGTTCGATCCGTATGGGCAGTTTGCGCACCTTCAGGGCATGGCCAACCAATACATGGGCATCCAGCAGCGCGAGAACGCCAGCCGCGCTGCGCAGGCAAACCAAGAACGTGACTACCAGCACGACATGGCCATGCAGCAGCAGCGGCTCAATGCCGGTCTGCAAAGCCAGCAGTTGGCCATGCAGCAGCAACGGGAGAAGTACGGCGTGCTGTCCGGGCTGATCGACAAGGTTGGCAAAGGCGGCGGCTTCGGTCGCGGCTATGGGCTGATGGGTGGATTCAGCGTCGATAGCAAGGGCCGCATGACGAGGTTCTAAGCCATGTACTCGCAACCCGCCGGCAACGCTCCGGGATCGCTGCTGTCTGGGCTGGCCAAGCGGTCGAGCCCATACGGCAGGGGTCTGGCCATGCAGGCCGAAGCGGGTCTTGGCATGGACCGCGCCCAGAAGCAGCAGGAGTTGTCCCTTCGCCAGATGCAGGACGACAGCCAGAACCGCCAGCAGCAGGGGCAGGCTTCGGTCCAGAAGGCTGGCAACGAGGCGCAGGAGCGTGTGGCTCAGGGTTCGCTCAACACCCGTGCCGGCGTGTTTGAGCAGGGCATGGGCTGGGACTACGCCAATGCGGATCGTCGCCGTCAGTTGGCCTACCAGCAGATGCTCCTCAGCGGCCTTGCGAGGGATTTCTGATGGCCGTTGGCATGGACAGGGCAATCAGCCGCCCTCTGCCGTCCCCGCTGGCGCCGCAGCGTCAGTATCGGGCTCCGGCTATTTCGGACACGGCCGTGCAGTCGGCGGTGAACAACCAGTTGGCCGCCGGGTACGGGGCCCGCGAAACGTCGCTGGCCGGTGCAGCGAGGCAGGGCATCTCTCGCGGCAAGGGGCAGCGGTACGACGCCCGCATGGCTCAGGAGCAGGCCGACGTGACGGCTGCTGCGGGTGCGGCCGGGACTGAACTGTCTGCGGCCACGAGCAACGCTTCGGCCCAGCAGGCATACGACAACCAGATGCGGAGCGAACGGCTTGCCCAGTCGGGCTTGCTGGAGGGGCTTCGGAACACGTCTGCGATGGAGCGGATGGCTCGTCGCGGGTGGGGGCAGGACTCCTACGAGGCGTGGCGAAGGGGCCGGTTTGGTTGGGATCAACAGCAACTTGACTACTCGCCGCTGTTGGCGGGTTTGTTTGGCTAGGAGGACTTGGCATGGACGCCGCTGAACTGGACTTGGAAGACCTTCCGCCGAAGGCCCTCCGCAAACTCATCAAGAGCATGCTGGCGAAGGCCGGCAAGAAGCCGTCCCCAAAGGACGACGACAAGGCGGACGAGGAGCGTGAGGCACTCACCGACCTTCATGAGAAGCACAAGGGCAAGCCGACGCCGGTGCCGGTGACGGAGGACGACCTGCCGTTCGATCTCGGCAACGAGGCGGAGGACGACGAGGCGAGCGAGGACGCCAGCGAGCAGGGCGACAAGAAGCCCTCCACGAAGAAGGGCAAATAATGGCTTCTCCCGGTGCAATCGCCTCCTCCCGTCTTGGACAGGCCGGCAAGGCCACGTCGAAGATCAAGGGGCTTCGCGACAAAATTGAGGCACTGGAGGCGGCAAAGCGTGCTGCCCCCAGACAGATCGACCGCACCGTTGAGGACATCATCGACGCTGCATCGCGGCAGCGTTCTGCGCCGCCTGCCCCTGCCGTCCTGTCCCCAGAGGAGATGGCTCTCTCCGGGCCGGCCGTTCCGCCGCCTGTTGGCCCAGTCATGCCGCCTCCGAGCGACGACTTCGCGGCGATTTTGCAGGCCGTCGGTCAGCCGCCGGAAGTCCTTGATGGCCTCCGTGCGAAGGCTCGCCAATACCAAGCGGACTTGGCTGCTGGGCGGCCAGCCGTTCCGCTTAGCGTCGAAGAATCTCTTGCTTTGGTGAGTGCTGGAGACGACCCGGCGGACGTGTTTGGCCGGCAACTGACCAAGCGCGAGTACGACCAGATCATGCGGAACGTCGTCAAGGGCGTCCCGATCTCCCCAGAGGCGGCTGCGGCCCTGCGACGTTCGCCTGCTGGCGACGTGATCGAGCAGAACTGGCAGGGCACGTTGACGCCTGAACAGCAAGATGCGCTGGAGGCGTCCGACTTCGACCTTGAGTACGGCGGCAAGAACAACCTCACGCCCAACGAGGTCCGGGCCAATCCGGCCATGCAGGTGGCCGACGCCGTGCGTCAGTACACGACCCCTGCGGCGATGGAAAGCGTCAGCGTCGATGGCGTGAAGCGGCTGTTGGAGACGATCCAGCAAGACTACCCTGCCGGCTCTCCGCAGCGTGCGGCACTTGAGCAGGCGTTTGCCGGCTGGTCGCCCAACCCAGACGCCCCCGACCTTCCGCCACCGGCCTATGCCGTTCGTGCGATGGAGGACGGCCGCCGTCGGCTCGCCGCCCTTGAGCAGATGGCGTCTGACCCCAACTTCACGCAGGAGGCTGTTGCTTCCGCAGCGATCCAGCGGGCCGCACAGTCGCGTGCTGGCGGAACCGGCCCGCGTCCCGGAGGTTCGTTTGCCCCAACGGAGCCCGGCCTGTCGGCGGCGGCCAGCCGCTTCAACGAACTCCCGTTGGACGTGCGGCAGGACATCGTTCGCCGGCTGGGTGCTGACAGCCCCGCTCGCCGCCTTGTGGCGATGGAGGGCGGCGAGGTGTCCATCGCTCCCAATACCGTTGCGGAACTGCTGCGGCCGGCAAACGACGTAAGCGACCTCATCGAGCAGATGGACGCCGCCAAGCGAATGGGCGACCAGTCCACCGTCGATGCCGTTTCGGAATTGGTGCGGCAGGCTCCGGAGGCGGATCGGCGGGCGGCGATTGCCCAGTTCCGGGAGCGGATGGCGATTGAGGCGGCATTGCGTCAGGGGATGGAGGCGGTGTCACCGACTCCGGCTGTTGCTGCCAGTCCGGGCCCGACGGCTCTGCGTCCGCAGGGAGCCATGACGCCTGAGTTTGCGGTGGCTCCGCCCGACAGGATGCCGGGTGCGTTTGAGGAGGCTGAAGCGGCGTTCAACCAGTCGGCCACGCAGCGTGAGTCGCAGCGGCCTCGCACGTTCAACAGGAACCGCGATCAACGATTGCAGGCGATTGGGAAGGTGCTTGGCAAGCCGGCCGAAGGCGAGAGGAGTCTGGGCCGAAAAGACGGCATGTTCTTCAAGGGCGGCGGTGAGCGGCTGGAGCGGCGGGCCGATTCCGCCCGGATGGTGGACTCCAACGACACAAAGGCTATTCGCTCTGCCCGCGAGGCAGATGATGCGTGGCAGGCCCGCATGGCTGAGTTGAATGCGGCCCATCAGCAGGCTCTCGCAGACGCACAGGCCGCATCTGGCCCAGAGTTGATCGCGGCTATGCAGCAAGTTGAGGCCACCGATCTCGCGCGTCGCGAGGCGGCCCGTCAAGGCCCGACCCCGACCTATGTGAACCAGCGTGGCGACAAGGTGCGGGCCGATACGCTGGTGGCCACGTATCGCCAGAACTTCCCAAACGCCAACGAGCGGTCGATCCGCAAGATGATTTCGGACGATGGCTGGGACGAGCAAGCGATTGGTCGGTCTGCGTGGTCGGACGCCAGACTGAGCAAGGCCGCCTCCGCACAGACGATGGACGGCATTGTCGGCGCTTTGCTGGAACACAAGCCGAAGCCGCAGGTCAACCTCAACCGGTCCAGCGACATGCTGTCTCCCGGAGACGTGGCCGCCCAGAACGACGAGGCCCGCGACCTTTTGCGTGGCATGATCGAGGAGGGCGATCTTCCCGTAGAGTTGGACACCACTGAAGACGTGGCAGACAGGGCACGTCGTGGCCGGCTTGGCGGCGGATCAGCGGCCTCTCGTCGCGAGGCGGCGTTGCAGGGCAACAGCACTGGCGGCCTGTTTGGGTCGTACAACCCGCTGGAACTCAAACTTGGCAGCGACAACCTCTACGCCTCCGCCCGCGACTTGGCTGCGGACGTTCTCGAAGAAACCGATTCGTACCACAGCCGCACGCCAAACTACGAGACGAACCTTGAGCGCCTGACGGAACTCCTTGAGGACGTGTACGGCCCCAACAGCCGCAACGAGGGCCTTCCGCAAGGCACGCCGGAGGAGCGGGCCAGCCGATTCGCGAAGGGTCTGCTGGACGTTCGCGACCCCGACGACAAGACCATTCCGGCTGGTGCCGAGCGCGACCCGATGACGCAAGACCCGCAGGCCGTTCCGCCGCTTGTCCTTCAGGGCCGGCAGGGCGACCCGGAGGGCTTTGATGAGGCCACGTCCTACAGTGCGAACCGTCGCGGCGAGGTGCTTCCGCAGCGTGCGCCACGTGACTTCTCCCAGCCAGAAACCGTCCTGACGCCGGAGCAACTGGCCGAACTGGCGGAGAACGAGAACGCAGTTCCTCCGGACCAACTGAACAAGGCTGTTGGCACACTCTCCGCCCGCAGGCGACAGGCGGCTGCGGAGCAGATGCAGAGATCGCAACTGCCCGACCCTGCCGGCCCCCTCCCGCCGCCTGCTTCTGGCGTCGGGCGTGGTGACAAAGCCAACGCTGCCGGCGGCACGAACGGCGACGACCTGCCATCCTCCGCTGGCGATCTTCCGCCTGCCCCGTCTGGCGATGCGTCGGTGAACGCGAAACTGGACGCCAGCGCTACCAGCCTCGACGCTGCCGCCCCCGCCACGCTCAGCAAGGAAGCACTGGACGCTCTTCGGGAACAGCGCAAAGTCGAGTACGCCAGACTGCTGGAGGAGGAGAAGGCGAGTGGCGTTCGCGACCGCGAAGCGAGAAACAACGCCGAGCAGCGAGCAGACGAGTGGTTCCACGAGGAGGTGGCACGCAGGACCGCATCTCAGTCCGGTGCGGCACCGCTTCCCGACGCGGCCGGCCCGCTCGACCCGCCTCCCGCACAGCCGTCTCCGGCGGCGGTGGATGCCGACACTCCGGCCACAGGAACGCCAGTTGAATCCGACGCTGCTGCCCAGCGGCAGGCTGACAACGCAAAGGACGAGGCCGCCAAGAAGGCTGTCACTGGCGAGGGCACTGACGGCCAGCAGCCGGCGCCGGGACCGACTCCGCGAACGTGGGGGCAATGGCTCTGGAGGGCAGGAAAAATCGGAGGGGGCCTCACTGCGGCCGGGACCGGTGGGCTCTACGTCATGCAGCCCAAGAGTGGGCCGGCTCCGATTGACATTCCGCCGTCGTCCCCTGTGCCGCCCCTGCCGCCGGGCTTCCTGACGGGCAGTGGCACCGCAGGCGATCCAGCCGCCGATGAGGCCGCTGCCATCGAGCGGGCTCTGGAACGCATTCGTGGCGGTCGGTCTTCCTCGACTCAGTCCGCCCCGTACGCCACGATTCAAAACCCAACCATGTGGAGGTAGTCATGATCGGCACGTCAGACGCAAGGTTGGTTCCGGGTCGCATCCCCGACCTGCTGAAGGAAATCGAACGCCGCCGGCAGAACGGGGAAGCGGAGTCGCCCTTATCGCCGTCCCTGCCGCCGCCGGCTGCGCCCACCTCCGCCGCATCGGCCGCTCCCCCGCAGGAGCGTCCGGCCGCACCGTCGTCTCCTTCTGGCATCCTGCCCGGCGAGGAGCAGGTGCAGACGATGGACACGTTCCGCCAACTGACGCCCGCGCAGCAGGCCGCCATGCGGCGACTGCACGAGCAGCATTCCCCAGCCAGCGATTTTGAGGAGTGGCTGGCGGAGGGGTACGGAGAAGACACGCCGCAGAGCCGACTGAAGGCGATGCAGGATCGCAGCGGCACGGTGCCAATCGTGTCGGCGCCCGGTGTTGACGTTGCGCCGGACCTGACGCTGCCGGCCGGAGCCCGCTCGCCGCTGGCGGATCAGCGGGTCGCGTCTGGCAAGCCTCTGCCGGAGGGCCGCGACCCGAGCCACTACAGCCCCGAGCAGTGGAGGCGGATGAACCGCAACATCCATGCCCCTGACGTACCCACCAAGCCGTTTGGCGGCACGTGGGTGGTGGGCCCGGACGGCGAGTTGTCCGCTCGTGCGCCGGACCCCTCCCTTATGGCGGCGGCCGAACAGGCGAAGGCAGCGCACGGAGAATACTCCATGCCGCACATCGTGGCGTTGGGGAATGCCTACGGCATCGACGTGGCCCGGTACGGCGACGACCTCGACTTGCTGCGTGCGGACGTTGCCCGTGAGGAAAAGCGACATAACAGCCTGAGCAAGCGATACGACGCTGTGAAGACGCCGATGGGCGGATACCGCTACACGCCCAACTTCTCAACGCGAGCCGCTGGGCTGGCACGAGACAGAGAGCAGTTTGCTGGCCGAATCAACAGGCGATACGCCGGCATGGGCGGAGACTCGCCGGACAAAGGGCTCGCCGCCAATCAAGACGGGACGTTTGCGGATCGCACGCGGGCCATGGCTAACGCCCCGCAGGTGGATTCCGCACTGAGCCGGCTTGAGGCGGCGAGGGCCATGGACGATTCCGATCCTGCCAGAAAGAAAGCGGCTATCGCATCGGCAGAGGCGGATGTTCTACGCGCACACGAGCAGGCAATGGCTCAAATGCGGTCCATGAACAAGGCGTTGCGGGAGCGGTTCAACGAGAGCGCCGTTCGCACGCAGAGGGCTCGCCTCCAAAACGAGACGATCACCCGCGACATGAACAACCCTCGCACGCGGCAGGGCTACTACGTCCGCAGTTTGCAGGCAGCGAAAAATTCTGCTGAAAGAGGCTCCGTCAACGACGCCTTCGGCAACCCGGAGGCTGCTGCTGGCGAGCGTCAGTTGGCCGCGCAGGAGGCCGCACTCGCAGCGGCGATTGAGCAAAAGCGTGTAGATGCCGAGATTGCTGAGCGGAACAAGCCCAATCCTGCCCGCGACATGGAAAAGGTGATGCGCGACGCACTGGCACAGCCGGCTGGGCCGTTGCAGCGTTCCGCCGTCAAAGCGGCTCTTATCGGTGCCGGCATGGCCACGCCGGAAAACGCGGACAAGGAAGCGGACAGGGTTATTGCCGACCACGAAACCAGCCGCAATCCCAGCGGCGAAACGGCGAAGAAGCGGTTGCACAACTTGGCGTGGTCTGGAGACTGGGATGGATTCATGCGCGTGGCCCGGATGATGGGATTGAACGACCAGCAGGCTGTGGCGGTCTGGGAGCAGAGCCGTCCGCTGGCGACGGCATGGGGTCAGATGTGGCCCGGCGGCGTCTTCAGCGGCGGGGCTCCGTCTCAGCCTGCCGCTCCGCCGATGACTGCCGGGCCGTCGTCTCCGCCCGGAGCAAGCGGGGGTAAGTGATGCTCCCAAACCAGAACCCGATCCGGCGGCGGCAGACTACGTTCATGCCGCTGTTTGACGAGGGCTTACTTGCCGACGAGCGGGTGTCTGCGGATGCCGTGACGCCGGAGGAGAGAGACTCCGTCCTGTCCGACATTGGGCAGTTCACGGGCGGCACCGTTGCCCGTTTGGCGGATGCGCTGTCCCTGCCCGGCGACCTGTGGCGTGGGCAGTTGGCCGGCAAGCCGGGCGAGCGAGTGACCGGACGCGACCTCCTGCGCTCCGCCGGGATCGCTGGCCCGGAGGATACATGGTGGAACTTCGCGGGGGGGCTGGCGGCGGATGCAATCACCGATCCGCTTTCTGTCATGACCGGCCCCGCAAAGGCTCTGACGCCCGCAGGGAAAGCCGCCGCACGGCTGGCTGGCCCGGTGGGTAGCCTGCTCGACACGGCCCCTACGGCCCTGACGCGGAAGGCCATCTCGACGGGGATGGCAGACAGTGCCCTGCCGATGGTGGCTCGCCGGACCAAAGACGCCCTGCAAGCCACTGGCAGGAAGATCAGCACGCTGGACCCGGCGACCGTCGGCCGGCCGCTCTACGGGGTTCGTACGTCCCGGCGGGCAGGCACGCTAGACGACCTCATCAAGTACGCCGACGACCCAGAGGCGGCCGAGAAGGCGGCCCGTCAGATGCTTGGCGACAATCAACTCAACGCCCTGCGGAATCAGCCGCTCGCCAAGTCGTTTGGCGTGGGCCTTCCCATGTCGGACCCCATGATCGTCGGGGACTTTCTGGGCAAGGGGTTTGGCGACACGTACGCCGACGTGCTGGACACGGCCGGGCAGGCGCTCCGGTGGTCTGCACCGGGCCGCATGACGGCAGCGTTGTTCGACAACCAAGTGGGCGGGTCATTTGATGCAGAGGAGCAACTCACCAACGTCGCCAACTGGCAGGCCCGCAAGGTCGGCGGGGATGCTGCGACAGGCGACCACATGCTGCAACTGGCCCGGCTGCGGCTGGCTCACCCGGAGGTGTTCGCGGACGAGGAGGGCAACCGGGCGCTGGGGCGGTATCTGGAGGGCCCGGCAGTCCGGAAGGCGGAGGACGTGACCTACGTCGAGTCCCGCCCGCAACTCAAGGCATACGCCGACTACTGGGCCACCAGCCGCCAGAAGTCACTGGCCGAATCCCGCACCTACGGGCTCAACGGAATCCCGCTGACGGACAAGTACGGCATCGACTACCTGCCACGCAAGGCGGACCCGGCACTGGAACTGGCGGCGAGGGGCGACCGGAAACTGGGTCAGTTGCTCTCGGTGTTTGCACCCGACGCCTTGCAGCGGAAGTCCTACTTGCAGGTTCCGGGCGGCAGGGACACGATCATCGACCTGTCCCGCGACACGCAGGTGTCTGGCTCCAAGCGTGCCCTCCAGCGGGAGGTCGATGCGTCGGCGTACATCCGCAACAAACTCAACGGCATGGTGTCTGGCGACATGCCGCAGGTGTCGCGGCAACAGGCCGACCGTCTGGCCCGCCTGCTGGCCCGCCTGCCGGACGACGTGGTGCAGAAGTCGCCGCTGTTTGGGCAGCACCCGACCGAAATGATCGGCTCGTACCTCACGAGCAAGGGCCAGAACATCGGGACGGCCAAGACGCTGCTCGACTCGCTGGCGACGTTCGCCGTCAACACGCCCGCCAAAGAAGTCGCGGGTAGCCGGCACCTCACGCTCCCGGCAGCGCTCAAGAAACTTGGGCTCCGCACGTACGAGGACAGCACTGACGACTTGTTTGAGGTGATTGGCGAGGGCGCGGATGCCGTGACCCGTACGATCCCACAGCAGTCTGGGGCCGCCGCTCAGATGCGAGACAGGCTTGGCAAACTTCTGGGCGTTGAGCCGGACAGTATTAGCCTCAACAACTTCTCCATCCCCGAAGAACACATCGACCGCCTGACGAGGGCCCGCGACCTGTACAGCACGGGCGATGCCCCCTCCAAGTTCATGCAGGCCCTCGATCACGTCACGGCCGCTTGGAAGGGCTCGATCTTGGCGTGGCCCTCCCGAGCGATCCGCGACCTGTACAGCGGCAACGTGAGCAACTGGCTGGAGGGGGCATGGGATTCCGATTCCCTGTCGGCCGCCAGCGGGCTGGTGATGAGCGGCCCGCAGGCCCGTTCGTTTCTTGACGAACTGTCGAAAGTTCCACGCTGGCAGGGCAACGACGGCGTGGCCCAGTTCTACGCCGACCTGTCACGGGCAGGGATCGTCGGCTCCGGGCAGTCCACCGACATTGGAGCCAGCGTCCTCAACAAGACGGCTGGCGGCCAGATGGTCGGCATGGACCCGATCAGCCTTTCGTCCATCGGCAGCGAACTGAAGAAGGGCTGGAACGGCAAGGACTTCCTCACGTGGCGGTCCTCGCTCAAGCCGCTGGCCGAGACGCGGAACCCCGTGATGCGGGCCAGCGAGCGGCTCAACTCGCTGACCGATGGCATCAACCGCATCTCCGGCTGGATGGCACTCGTCAAGCAGGGCGTGGACCCGATGGCTGCGGCGGCCCGCATCAAGCGTGCCCACGTGGACTACTCGTCGCTCTCCTCGTTTGAGCGCAACGTGATGAAGCAGGTGTTCCCATGGTATTCCTACCAGTCAAGAATTTTTCGTGAGGTTCTAAGGCAAATCGCAGAGCGGCCGGGCGGTCGGTACGGCCAGTTGTTGCAGGCGACGGAGCGGGCACAGGATTCGGGCGAGGACTCGTACGTTCCCGCTGGACTGCGGAGTCAGTTTGCCTACGCCGTGCCGGCGGAGTTTGGCGGCCAGCCTGCTCCCGGCACGCAGACCTACGTCACCGACTTGGACTTTCCGGGCTTCGACCAACTCAACATGCTGGAGTTGGCACCGACGCTGGCCGGCACGGGCAAGGGGATCGGCCGCCAGATCGGGATGCAAATGCACCCGCTTGCCCGTCTGGGCCTTGAGTCTGTGACCGGCCAAGACCTGTTCACAAACCGGCCGATTGGCGAATCCACCTCGACGCTCGACGCCATCGCCCGCAAGGTGACAGGCGACCCGAACGCTGACGTGCCGTTCCTTCCAGAGAAACTGCTGGAGATCACGCCGTTTCTGGGTCGTCCGCTGGGCGTGGCCCGAACGCTGCTGGATGATCGCGGCGGGCAGTCGTTTGGCCACCGTCTCAGCAAGGCTGGGCTCAACGCCGTGTCCGGCCTGAAGGTGCGTGACGTGTCGCAGCAGGACGCCCTGTCCGACGCCATGCGGCAGATCGAGGAGTCCATCGACCCGTACACCCGAGACTTCACGCAGACCTTCATCCCCGAGCAACTCCAGCCATCCGTCCCGCAGTGGGCCCTCCGACGGCTGGCCGTCTCCCGAGCCCTCGCCCGTGAGCGACGGGCCGAGAGGCAGGGGGCTACGCTGGCCCGGAAGAACAAGCCCAAGCCGAAGACCGACACCGGCTTCGAACCGCTATTCTCCTAGCAGGACCGGCACCTGCGGGATGTCCTTCCTGACCTGCGACCAGTCGATGTAGCAGCGTTCTGCGAGGCCGTGCGTTTTGTGGCCGAGATGCAGCCGGCCTTTGCCGGGAG
>Ga0315909_10004066_pt1 | contig 17456 bp, 18 predicted proteins | sample LakEriMetagenome_11_FD_203527 | JGI IMG/M metagenome (GOLD analysis project Ga0315909, IMG submission 203527) | Freshwater fungal communities from buoy surface, Lake Erie, Ohio, United States - Buoy 2 MA125 | ecosystem: Environmental > Aquatic > Freshwater > Lake | place: USA: Lake Erie, Ohio...
GAACTTGCTGATGGATATTGAATATCAAGCATTTGTTCGCGAGCCGCGGCTCAAAAGAAATCGGTCAGAACTTCATTTCACACCAGATGGACTTCTCGGAATTGAATTTGAAAGATTTCGAATTGGACAAGTTGACAGTGACCCAGTCGGAGACTCTGCATCGCTTGCTCTCTTGTTTTCCGAACTTGAGAAAAAAGGTTTGACTGACAACGATATTCAAATGTTGCGTGCCATATGCCATGACATCAACTCAGTAGAGATTGCACCGTTCTTGCAGATCAAGCCCCGTAGTGTTCGCAATCGCCGAGAGCGCGCACTCAGCAAGGCTCGCGAAGTGCTCTTTGAAATTGACCACTCTGAAAAACGTCATTAACGGTCGGGCAAATCGTCGTATCCTGCATCGCCAGGCATTAGCAATGCCTCAATGCGACCGTCATCACGCCATTTAACTTTCGGAAGAAGTTTCGGTGGTACACCAATGGTGGCTGCTGCAGTCATGATCGCATCAACTGACGGTTGTGCAGCCAAGAATTCAAGATTGGCGACAGTGGGTGGCAACATCAGTAGTTCGCCCGCGCGAGCACGATGCAAGGCGTCACTGGGTGTCACCCACAAACTCCCAACTGTTTCTTTGTCATCGTGTAATGGGGTTTGATCATCGGGCATCGGAACCACAAAGAAGCGCGTATCAAAACGACGCACTTCACCAAATGGGGTGACCCAATGTGCGACCCACAGCAACTCATCACTTTGTGCCACCAGGTTTTCTTCCGTCAACACACTTGTCATACTGCGCTCGCCAGCATGAACTGTATGTCGATACGTCGTAAAGCGTTCATGCGAAACTGGATCATCAAAACGAACGGTCGCACCCGTCGACGTTCGGGCTAACAGTACGCCAGCTTCTTCAAAACACTCGCGTATCGCAGCAATCTCATACGAAGAGTCTTCGGCATCAACTGCTCCACCTGGAAAGACATACATGCCGCCAGCGAATGCCGCTTTAGTTGTTCGCCGCATCATGAAAACTTCAACACCCTGCTCGTCGCTTTCGCGCAAGAGCATCACTGTTGCTGCCGGCTTGATGACAACACTTGACGGATCAAAATCTTGATTTTGCGACATCAGCTATTCCAGCTCGCCGCGGGGTTCTTCAACATCGACGTCGATGTAATCACCTGAAGCAAAGCCACTCTTTTGTCGGCCACCTGATGCGGCACCAGGGAAGCCTGTTGAGAAAAACATGCCGCCCTTCTTCGCCCGCTTCATCAGGTATTGGCGAAACACCGAACGTGTCACTGGGAACAACATCAAGATGCCGAAGACATCCGACAGAAATCCTGGGGTGAGCAACAATGCGCCCGCACCAAGAATCAGCACCCCGTCAATCATTTCTTTAGTCGGGGTCTTGCCTTGCGCCACAGCCTCGTTAAATCGACGCCAAACACGCATTCCTTCGCGTTTCACCAGCCAACTCCCGAGGAAGCCAACAGCAATCATGAGACCCAATGTGTTGAAAAAGCCGATGGCTCCGCTCATCTGAATGATGGTGTACAGCTCGGCGATGGGGGCCACTATGAACAACAAAAACAAGATCACGGACTCACCCTAGTCAGCATGTGAAGACAAGAGATAGCGTCACCGTTAATGACTTCTCGGCCACCCAGCGTTGATTCTTTGGCACGTTCACTTGCCCACACCGGATTACCACATCCGTTGTTGGTCGACGCCGCGCGCCAAGCCATCGCCACCGGTGATCCAGATTTAGCCGAGCACATAGCCAACGACATTGCTCAGTGTTTGTTGGTCCCAGTGATCAACGCGGCCGGAGTCATTGCTCACACCAACCTCGGTCGTTCTCCAGTTGCGCATTCACAATCGGCTCGCGCCCAAAATCTCGAATTCGACTTGCGCACCGGTCAGCGCGGTAGTCGCCAAGCCGGTATCGGACAATTAGTCGCCCGCGCTTGCGGCGCCGAGTCGGCCATGGTCGTCAACAACAATGCGGCCGCAGTCATGCTGGTACTTGCCGCCCTCGCCCACGGACGTGATGTCGCGGTGAGCCGTGGCGAAAGTGTCGAAATTGGTGGAGGCTTTCGAGTTCCCGAAGTCATGGAGCAATCTGGCGCACGGCTACTTGATGTGGGCACAACCAATCGCACGCGTCTTGCCGATTACCGCAAAGCCATCGATAAGAAGTCCACTGATGTGGCACTTGTTCTCAAAGTGCATCCGTCGAATTATCGAGTTGAAGGTTTCGTCGAAGAAACGTTGGTTGATCAACTTTCGACTCTTGGGGTCACTGTCGTATCCGACATTGGTTCGGGTTTACTTGATGCCGCATGTCCTTGGCTCAGCGATGGTCCACCTTCGTGGCTCAACGGCGAACCCGCCGCGAAACAAACTTTGGCCGCTGGCGCCGATCTCGTGACATTTAGCGGCGACAAATTGATGGGTGGTCCTCAGTCGGGATTCATAGTTGGGCGACGAGATTTGGTTGACGCATGTGCCGCTCATCCTCTTGCCCGGGCTCTCCGACCCGGCGGCTTGGTTTTGTCGTCGTTACACAACACGCTGTTGTCGTATCTTGCGCGTACCGCACAAAATGACATTCCGTTCTGGCGAATGGCGACGACTTCGGTTGGCACCCTACGAACTCGCGCACAATCAATCGTCACTGAATCTGGAGTGGGTCAAGTTGTTGACTGTGAATCTCTTCCTGGTGCTGGCAGCGCACCCGGCATCACGATCAATTCAGTTGGAGTATCAATCGGTGGCGATCATCTCGTCGCACTGCGCAATTGCCAACCACCAATCATTGCGCGCGTGAAAGATCGCTCGACCATTCTTGATTTACGAACCGTTGACCCAAGCGATGATGCAGTGTTGATTGAGGCACTCAAGAAAATCTGCTGACATGCGCATCATTGCCACCGCCGGCCATGTTGATCATGGCAAGTCAACATTGATTCGCCGACTCACTGGCATCAACCCCGATCGTTGGGTCGAAGAACAAGAACGTGGATTAACGATCGATCTGGGATTCGCTCATATGCAATTACCCAGCGGCGAAAGCATCGCCTTCATTGATGTTCCTGGCCACACCAGATTCATTGGCAACATGCTGGCCGGGGTTGGCGGAATCAACGCCTGCATCTTGGTCGTTGATGGTCACGAGGGTTGGAAACCTCAAACCGAAGAACACTTACGAATTCTTGAACTCGTTGGAGTCAAGTACGGAATGATCGCCCTGACCAAGATCGACCTGTGCGATGCCGACGATCGCGAACTTGCAACAATGGATATTGCCGACCATGTTGCTGGAACCTTCTTGCAAGATGCGCCAATGATTGGTTTGAGTGCAACGACCGGTGAAGGACTTGATGAATTCATCGCAGCTCTTGATGCACTCACGCAGCAAAGCGTGCCATCAAGTGATCATCAACGACCTCGCTTGTTTATTGATCGAGTTTTTGCGGCTAAGGGAAGCGGCACGGTTGTCACCGGAACACTGACTGATGGTTCGTTTTCGATTGGCGACAACGTGATCATTACACCTTCTGGTCGGGAAGCCAAGATTCGTGGAATTCAAACGTTAGGTCAGGCAGTTGAGTCAATTGAACCTGGTCACCGTGTCGCGCTCAATCTGTCGGGGATCGAACATTCAGAACTTCTTCGCGGAAATGTGGTGATCAAAGAAAACAACTGGCATCTCTCTGATCGTGTTGATTCTTCACTACAAGTTCTTGCTTCACTCAGCCATGTCGTCTCGCGGCGTGGAGCCTTTACCGTGCATATTGGTTCGGACGAAATACCAGCAAGGGTTCGAGTACTCGGACCAGAATCAATTGCTCCTGGCAACGAAGGTCTGGTTCGCCTGCACCTCGCACGAGCAGTGCCACTACTTCCGGGAGACCGGTTTGTTCTGCGCGAAAGTGGACGATCTGAAACCGTTGGTGGTGGCGAGATTCTTGATGTCGCACCGAAATTGCCAGCTTCTCGCGCCCAGCCCACGCGCTCGGTTGAACGGGTGATTGCCGAGCACGGTTGGATTCAAGCCGATCGGCTCGCTCTTCTGACAGGCGAAAAGCGTGAAGCGCAATTTGGTGAATGGACAGTTGCCCCTGAAGTTCTTGCTTCAACAATTGCCACGATTGAATCGCTGATCACCAAAGTAGGTGACGGCGGAATTGATCTGTTATCGCTCGATGAACGCCAACGCTTGGTAGTAGCAACTCTCCCCCAATTATCAATCAAAGAGGGCCGCGTCACAATTACTGGTGTCCATGATCCGCTGCTTGATCATCCCGTCATTGAACGTCTGGCTAATGAGGGCTGCGCACCTACCGCACCAACTGGAATCACACCACCTGAACTGCGTCGGCTCGCTAAAGCTGGTCTGCTCTTCGAACGAGATGGCGAGTGGTTCCACATCTCGGCACTCAACACTGCTCGCGCTGTTGCCGCACAGCTTTTGCAAACGAACCCCGATGGTTTCACGATGTCGCAGTTCCGTGAAGCGCTTGGCGTCACCCGCAAACACTCGGTCCCATTAGCCGGCGAACTTGATGCGCGGGCGATGACTCGCCGCCGTGGCGATGTGCGAATTGCCGGGCCAAAGCTCTAGAGCGAATTGATGTAGCGAAAAGTTAAGTTGATGCGCGGCTCAACAAACTTTTTGGTCTTTGGTATGTCGTGCATCCAACAGGCTTGCGACAAACCACTCATCACCAACAATGATCCAGATGCCAAAGAAACCTGCTGTAACTCTTTGGTCAAGCGATGACGCAGACGAAAGTTGCGCTCGGCCCCGAAACTCACCGAAGCGATCACTGGCTCACTACCAAGTTCGGGTTCATCATCAGCATGCAGACCCATTGAGTCTTGACCATCGCGATACAGGTTCACCAAGACCGAATTGAATTGAGTTGAGGTTACTTCCTCACAACGCTGTTTGATTTCGAGCAATGTCGGAGTCATTGGTCGTGGATCAAGCGTGATTCCCGAATACGAATACGCCAAGTCACCATACCAACACGCCAATCGCGGCTGAGGAACTTCTTTGCCAAACAAAATAATGTGCCGCGCTTCCCACGGAGTTTCATCCATGATTGAACGAAACATTCGCTCGCTATCAACAGATGTGAAAAACCCTGGTTGATATAACGCACTGCCGTCGTGGGGCAATAGTTCTTGTGGTTGCATGAGGGGCTCGTCAAAAAGTCTCATGCAATCACGACCCGAAATTAACTCTCGTCGGTCGCGGCAGCTTCTTTGGGTCGGCGTTCGCGATAGTCGCGAGCTCCGCCCTCTTCAGGTTCCACTTGCAAAACAATTCCGTCAATTGCAACAACGCGCGCCATCTCGCCAGACTTCACGGGAGTCGCGCGGTTGGTGCGGGCTTTCCAACGTGCTGCACCGATCTGCACTGCACCGTCGGGACTGATGTCAGAAATCGCCATACCCACTTCACCAATCAGACGTTCACGTCCAACCGTTGGAGTCGCAAAGCGTGTACGAGTCATGCTCGGCATACCCGACACAAAGGTGAGTGCAATTCCACCGATGCCAACGAGAAGGCTCAACCACGACACGCGCAGTGACTGTTGATCAAAGACCGGGAACATAAAGACCGACGAAACACTGAACGCCACAAGACCAATACCGGTCCAGAAACGTGGAATTCCGACTTGCACATCAATTGAGAATGCAAACATCGAGAGGAACATCAAGATGAGCGCCCAATTACGTTCGGGCAATTCACCAAGACCGTAAAACGAAAGCAACAACAACACTGCGCCAACAACACCCGCAACACCAATACCGGCAGTGAAGAATTCAAAGATCAACAGCGCAAGTCCAATGATCAAGAACAGGTACGCAACTGGCGGACTTGCAGAGGTGTGCAACATCTGCGCCCACAAACCAAGTTTGTGGAAACGGACTGTCGTGATGTCGTTTGAAACGCTGCCGTCATCGTTCAGAGTTTCAACAGCGGTGTCAAGAGTGACACCATCGATAGTTAAACCATCAAGCGCGTAAACCATGTTGCGAATTGTCGGTGCACCTTCGTCACTGATTTCAAGTTTCAAAGCACCCGCACGTCGAGCATCTTGAAAGCCAAGTGTCTTGGTACGCAACTCATCGGTGGCTTCGCCAAAATCAACGCCATCAACGAGTGGAGTTCCGGACTTACCAATACGAGTTCCGGGTGCCATACCCGTTGCATCGGCGGCCGACAAAAGTTGTGCACCAAGGCCAGTTGCCTTCGAACCAGAGGGTCCAACCCAAATTGCCACAGGAACAGTTGCGTTGGCGATGCGGTTGTACAAATCGCGCATCACGTCTCGACCCACTAAAGAGGCCTTCGAGTTGATCTGCAAAACGAGAGCTTGGGCACCATTGGTTTCAGCATCAGCGATTGCGTTGTTGATGGCGTCAACGATGATGTTGTCGATCAGGCCCGAGACCTGCAACACGTCAACTGGGGCCAAGTCCGTCGCGGTCACTGCGGCGCTGGTTGTCACTGCCTCTTGAGTAGGCGGTTCGGTGCCCGATGACGCATGTGCCACATCAATAAAGCCGAGCACGGAGCCGACAGCAATGAAGAGGATGGCTAGTCTGCGCACGAGTGTCTCCGAAAAAGAAAAATAATGACCCACTGTTCACCATGTCGCGGATGCTTGTGGTGGCCGGCAAGGGTGGTGTCGGCAAGACAACCGTAACGGCTGCGATGGCACGCGCCTCAGCCGATCTCGGACTTCGGGTGTTAGTTGTGACGCTTAACTCGCGCCAAGGCATAAGCGAATTGCTGGGTGGAGCCCCAACTGATGGGTCCGGCTACGACGGCACCACCATTTCGAGCGGGCTTGGTCCAAAAAAGACCGGTTCGATTCTGTTGCGCTCGTTGACCGCAAGCGACGCTCTGCAGGACTACCTGGCCACCCAAGGACTCGCCCTATTGGCCAAAAGGTTGGTGTCAACTGGTGTCGTCGGCGTGGTTGCCAGCGCCGCGCCGGGGATTGACGACCTCTTGGTCTTGGGCAAGCTCAAGCATTTGGTTGGTCTCACTGGACCTGAAGGCGACCACGATCTGATCATCGTTGACGGCCCGGCAGCAGGGCATGCCATGTCATTTTTACAGTCCCCCGCAGCGATGGCCAAGACCATCAGCGGTGGCCCTTTGCACTCGCAAGCCAATGAAGTGCTGGCCATGTTGCACGACCCCGAAAAATGTCGGGTGATCATGGTGACGTTGCCCGAAACCACTCCTGTCAATGAGTTGCTCGAGACCACTGCACTACTCACCGAAACCGTTGGTGTTCATTTCGGGCCAGTTGTGATCAACGGAGTTGATCAGGCTCCAGAAATCACGGCTCTCGTCGCTGCTGGCCGATTACCGGACGACGAACTCGGTGATGCAGCGCGCTATCGAGCATCACGCTGCGCGATGCATGCCCGAGAAGTTGAACGCGTCAATCAACTTGTTGTGACTGGTTCAATTTCTTTGCCGCATATTGCTAGTGCTGGGTTGTCGGCTGGCGACATTAAAACTTTGGCGAAAGTTTTACTTGCAGAAGTGAGCGCACAGTCATGAGCAAGAAGAGTTTCCGTGATGTCATTTCAACTTCGCGCATTGTGGTGTGCTGCGGTTCGGGCGGTGTCGGCAAAACAACAACTGCTGCGGCGCTAGCAATGCAAGCCGCCGAATTGGGTCGACGAGTTGTGTTGATCACGATTGATCCAGCAAAACGTTTGGCCGATGCGCTTGGTTTATCCGACTTAAGTAACGAACCTTCGCGGGTACAACACGAATGTTCGGGCGAGCTGTGGGCCATGATGCTCGATGCACGTGCCACATTTGACGAAGTCATTCGTCGACAATCACGAAATAAGCAACAAGAACAAGCGATTTTGACGAATCCGTTCTATAGCAATATCGCGAGTCGTCTGTCGGGCAGCCAGGAATACATGGCAGCCGAAAAACTGTATGAGCTATTCAACGACGATCGTTTTGATCTTGTGATCGTTGATACTCCCCCGACTCGCGAGGCTCTTGATTTTCTCGAGGCTCCGCAAAAGCTGATGAACTTCCTTGACCATCGTGTGTATCGCTGGTTAGTGATGCCTGCACGTGGCGGACTGAGAGTTCTGAACTTTGCGGCACAACCTATTTTGAAAACAATCGGTCGTGTCATTGGAGCTGATGTCTTGGCCGATGCCATCAACTTCTTTCAAGCCTTTGAAGGAATCGAAGAGGGTTTCCGTCAACGAGCCCTTGCAGTGCAAACTTTGCTGAAGTCAACAGACAGCAAATATGTGGTGGTCGCTTCGGCGCATGACGACACCATTCGTGAGGCGATCTTTTTCACCGATGAACTGGCGCGAGTTGGCACCCCCGTGACCGGATTGATCATCAACCGTCTGCAACCAAAGTTTGGCAAGGGCTCGGCCACCGCCTCAACGACCGCAGCGCGCAAGGCCGACAAAGAAGGCGATGCCGATCTGGCGGCTTTGCACAGCAATCTGGCTCACGTACGCCGCATCGTGCAGGCCGAAGAAGCCACCTTGAAGCCACTGCTTGATTCAGTGGGGTCGGCTCTCGTGGTTCGCCTGTACCAGCGGGCCACCGATGTCCACGATCTTGACGCCATCGCCGATTTGGGGCGGGATCTCGTCGCCAGCACGCCCACGAGGTAGCGTTTCAGACGTGCATGTGATCCTGGCTACCGATGCTGACTGGTTGGTCGACGAAGTCGTCGCCGCCCTCGGCGGACCCGAAACTACTTTTACCCATTGTCGCGACGGACGCTCAGTCGTTGGGGTCGTCAAGGCCCGTACCCCCGATCTCGTGATTCTTGATCTGCAGATCGGCACCATGGGCGGCATTGCGGTCACCATGGATTTACGCCTCGACGAAAGTGGCGGAACTCTGCCTCATGTCCCGATCTTGATGTTGCTCGATCGTCAAGCCGATGTACACATGGCTCGCCGTAGTGGCGCCGATGGTTGGCTCATTAAGCCACTTGATGCGTTGCGTCTACGCCGTGCGAGCAAGGCCATCGCCGCTGGTGGTTGCTTCGCCGAAGGAATCCCCGCAGTCGACGAACCCATCATTGAAGAAGTAGTTGAAGAAGTTGCAGTCGTTGCCGAAGTCGCAACTGCCAACTTACTACGGGTACGCAATACCTAACAACGCGTGAGTATTGGGTCCGGCAAATCCATCAACCGGGATGTTCTGCGAATACTGAAAGTTCATGACTGCCCTGATCGTTGCTGGACCATATTCGCCATCAGCGGATTTTTTCAGAAATCCCTTAGCAATGAGCGCTTCTTGTAATGCAGCCACTCGAGGACCAGTGTCGCCATACAACAGTTGATCGGCAGCACTTTCGGGGTGATAACCCTGATTGGTTTCATCACAGGGATAACCCGCAACTGCGATTTGAATTGTCGCAAGAATATTACTTTGGTCAACTGGCGTGCCTTCGGGATCCGGCCCGTAACCCATGGGAACCGAGTAGCAGTAGGTATAAATCGAGTCGTACAATTTCCATGCGTTGTCTTCAATGTGCAACGGAATCACACCTTCACATTCAAGGCAGTCGATATTCTGGGTGATCATCCAATCGCCGATGCATTCAATGACTGCAAGACCTTCAATGGACCGTCCCATTGAATCCACCTGATTGGGATCAACTGCTGATATCTCACAAGCTGGTCGGGTGTCAACAAAAACAGTTGTCGTCGGCATCTCGACCGATGTTGTGACCGCTTCGGTAGTAGGCGCTTCCGAAATCGGCGTCGAACCCTCGTCGCTCATACCCATCGAACCGCCGCATCCGACGATTAAACCCACACCCAAAATACCGGCGCTTAACCATCGCAAAAACTTAAAATTCATCGTTGCTTCCTCGCTCTTCTCTTGGCTCAGACTAATCGGGGGTTGGGAGAACGACTGCCAAATCCCGAGTGAGTAATTAGGGGAAGCCACCCATTCCCTATAGGCTCTTTTCCTGCACCATCGGGGTGTAGCGCAGCTTGGCTAGCGCGCCACGTTCGGGACGTGGAGGCCGGAGGTTCAAATCCTCTCACCCCGACCAGCACACATCCCCCGCTTCGGCGGGGGATGTGCCATTTACTGGCTCATTTCGCTCTACGGTGAACCCGTGGATATTGCGCAACTTCAAGATGTCATCGAACGTACCTACGGCGATCGCGACCGTGCTCGCGGCGTGCCTTCAACTGTTGCCTGGCTAGCCGAAGAAATCGGCGAACTAGCTCAGGCCGTGCGCAAAGGAACCAAAGCTCAACAAGAACATGAATTCAGCGATGTGTTGGCCTGGGTGGCGACCCTCGCCAATCAAATGGGCGTCGACTTATCTACGTGTGTTGAGCGTTATGCCAACGGATGTCCGCGCTGCGCGGCTCTCCCCTGTGCTTGCTAACTGATCTTTAAAGAAACAGTTCAGCGATCTGTACTGCGTTTAATGCAGCACCCTTGCGCAAGTTGTCGTTGCTCACAAACAACACCAAACCACGACCGTCTTCAAGCGACAAGTCTTGACGAATACGACCAACAAAGCTCGGGTCTTTGCCAGCTGCTTCAAGCGGTGTCGGCACATCGGTGAACACAACACCAGGTGCTGACGACAACAACTCTTTAGCACGGGCCACCGAAATCGGTCGATCAAATTCTGCGTTGATGCTCAATGAGTGACCGGTGTACACCGGAACACGCACACATGTACCCGAAACTCGCAAGTTCGGAATCGCCAAAATCTTGCGACTTTCATTGCGTAATTTCTGTTCTTCGTCAGTCTCAAACGAATCGTCATCGGTGTACTTGCCAGCGAATGGCAACACGTTGAAGGCAATGGGCTTCACGAACTTCGTTGGTGTCGGGTAGATAACCGCTTCACCGTCGTACGTGAGTTCACGCGCATTGTCAGCAACTTCACGCGACTGCTTATCAAGTTCGTCAACGCCAGCAAGGCCGCCACCCGACACTGCTTGATAGGTGCTCACGATCAAACGATTCAGACCAGCTTCGGCGTGCAACACTTTCAACACGGGCATCGCAGCCATCGTGGTGCAGTTGGGGTTCGCAATAATTCCCTTAGGAGCGTTGCGAATTTCTTCAGGGTTCACTTCGCTCACCACGAGCGGAACCTCGGGGTCCATGCGCCAAGCCGACGAGTTGTCGATCACGATCACGCCAGCAGCAGCAAAGCGCGGTGCGAGCTCACGTGACGAGGTGGCGCCCGACGAAAACAGTGCGATGTCTAACCCCGATGGGTCGGCAGTTGCCGCATCTTCAACGGTGATTTCGCCGCCCTTCCACGGAAGGGTGGTTCCAGCCGAACGGGCCGAAGCGAAAAAACGAATCTCATCAATCGGGAAATTGCGCTCGGCCAACAGGGTGCGCATGACGCTTCCTACTTGGCCGGTTGCTCCTACTACTCCTATACGCATAACACGCAAGGCTAACGGGCAGGTCACGCCGCCCGACGGGCAATTAACCACCAATGGCTGGCATTCACGCCAACAAACGTGCATTGCGGAATGCCTTCAACTCCACCGATGCGACGGCGATGGCTGAACCACAATGTCGGGCTGAGTAGTTCGATCTTTTTTGATGCCAAATGATCGAGCACCACTTTGGGGGCCAGGCGATTGGCCTGCCAACCAAGGCGAGTCGACCAACGTTGACGGGCGAGCCAGGCTCCGATGGTGGGTACGCGCCACAAAGCACGGGTGATCACACCAGCTGGAAACAGCAACAAGTCGGCGGCAACCCAGGTGCGATAGTTCAACAACACATAGCCACCAGGCTTCACCACTCGTAAAGCTTCTTCGGTTAATGCCAACGCATCGGCACTTTCGCAATGCTGCAAGGTGATATAGCTAAACACCATGTCGGCTGAGGCATCAGGCAATGCCAGCGTCTTGCCGTCGGCAACATGTGATGTCGACAGACGTTCAGGAACTCCGAACTTGCCAACTGCTTCGCGGCAACGCTCAAGAAACGCTGCATCAAGATCGCATGCCACAACCGATTTAAATCGCTGAGAAAAACCAGCGGTCATGCGGCCGATACCCGCGCCAATTTCAACGAGCGAACGTTGGGCATTCTCTTCAGGCAAGAATCCGAAGTACTGCAAGTACGCGCCAACTTCTTGTTCGCCCGAATTCACAAATTCAGCAAGAGTGAGTTGTTGCCCAGTTTCATTGTTGAAAACCCATCCGGTGTCTCGGACAACACTGTCGCCGTCTCCTTGAGTTTCAGATGCACGACCGGCTGCATTCCACGGCACATGCTGGCGACGACGCGCTCGAGACATGCGTTATTTCCGCTCGGGCAACGGAGCGCTGTATGACTGACCGCTGTCAAGACCAAATGCAGTGTGCAATGAACGTGCGGCCTTTTCAAGATCGGCAGCAGCGATAACAACCGAGATCCGAATAGTCGATGTTGAAATCATTTGAATGTTGACACCGTTGTCGGCAAGGGTGCGGAACATCTTGGCTGCGATACCAGGGCTTGTTTTCATTCCGGCGCCGACCAATGAAATCTTGGCAATTGCGTCATCTTGTGCAATCCCGGCCGCACCGATTTCTTTCGCGACTGATTCAACGATTCCTTGCGCGACTTTCATGTCGGCTTTAGGCACTGTGAAACTGATGTCGGTGTTGCCGTCAGTGGAAGTGTTCTGCACGATCATGTCGACGTTCACGTTTGATTCGGCAAGTTGTTCAAACAACGCAGCCGAAATACCTGGACGATCGGGCACCTTACGTACAGTGACTTTGGCTTCGCTGACATCGGTGACAACACCAGAGATAATGGGATCTTCCATCGAAGGCTCCTGACTAGTGACCCAAGTGCCGGGTTCCCAGGTGAAACTGGAACGCACTTGAATCGGGACATTGTGATTACGAGCAAATTCAACTGAACGCAAGGCCAACACTTTGCTACCAGCGCCAGCCATTTCGAGCATTTCATCAAAGTTGATGTGTTGCAGTTTGCGAGCTTGCGGAACAATGCGTGGGTCAGCGCTAAAGACACCCGTAACGTCGGTGTAAATCTCGCAACTATCGGCATCAAGCGCAGCAGCAAGTGCAACCGCAGTGGTGTCTGAACCGCCACGACCAAGCGTGGTGATTTCTTTATCGGTGCTCACACCTTGGAAGCCGGCGACAACACACACCTTGCCTTGAGCAAGGGCTTCGCGAACGCGGTCGCCCTTCACTTCAAGAATCTTGGCCTTGGTGTGCACGGTGTCGGTGATGATGCCGACTTGGCTACCCGTGAAACTGATGGCATCAATGCCGACTCCGGCCAGAGCCATACATACCAAAGTCATCGAGATTCGTTCGCCAGTGGTGAGCAACATGTCGAGTTCGCGGGCTGGCTGCACCGACGAGACATCGTTAGCGAGTTTGATCAGGTTGTCGGTCGACTTACCCATGGCTGAAACCACGACGACCACATCGTTGCCGTGGCGCTTGGTGAAGGCCACATGTTCGGCCACGGCACGGATACGTTCAGGGTCGGCTACCGAAGTGCCTCCGTATTTTTGGACAATGAGTGCCACAAGGGTGTCAGGCTACCTCTTGACGGGCCTCAGTTCAGGTTGTTTACCTAACGATCACCATTCCCGACCTGCAGGGCAGGCCTCAGCCCCGTTAGCCTTCCCCCACTATGGGAACAGCAAAACGTGAACGTAAAAAGATGAACCGCGATATGGGCCGTCAGGCTCAAGAAGCAGCCGCCAAGCGCCAGAAGACGACCAAGACGACAGTCCGCATTGTCGGAGCCATTGTCATCATCTTGGCCCTGTTCTTCGGCATCGCATTTCTGACCAACGATGACTCGACCGACAATGCTTCGCCTGTCACAACAACTGTTGATGCATACGCGAGCACCACAGTTGCCGCAGGCGACGCCACAACGACAGTGCCGAGCGACACCGCTGCACCCGCAGACTTCGTTTACGGAACCACCGAGTGCCCGCCGGTCGAAGGTGCCGCCACACAAACACAAGACTTCAGCGATTCATTCGCACTGTGTATCGACCCCACCAAGACCTACACCGCAGTAGTGAAGACAAACATGGGTACGTACTCGGCAGTACTCGACGCAGCCAAGGCTCCTGGAACCGTCAATAACTTTGTGAGCCTTGCTCGCAACAAGTACTTCGATGGCACAACGTGTCACCGTGCGATCCCGGGCTTCATGATTCAGTGTGGTGACCCCACCGCAACTGGTTCTGGTGGACCTGGCTACAAGTTTGCTGATGAATTGCCAGCCTCTGGTGAATACAAGATTGGCTCGTTGGCCATGGCGAACTCTGGCCCAAATACCAATGGCAGTCAGTTCTTTGTGATCAGTGGCGATCAGGGTGTGTCATTGCCACCGAGTTACACCTTGTTCGGTCAAGTGACTGAGGGTCTTGACACCACAGTTGATGAACTTGATGCCGCAGGTAATGATGATCCTTCTTCAAACGGTGTTCCGCCGCTCAAAGAAATCAAGATCGAATCGATCACCATTACCGAAAGCTGATTTATTGCTGAGCTTTCGTACTTAATTGCGGATACTAAGAATCCCCCTCGGCTCCTGATCTTCATCAGGTTCCGAGGGGGATTCTTTTATAGTTATGTATTAGTTGTGAATCAGATTGGGCTTGAAAAGTAGCCCGCTGCGTCCGCCTTAAGTCCAATTGGCGATCGTTATTTCCCGGGTGCCTGGATCTTTGATCCAAACTTCACACCCGAAACGCAAGAGTAATCACGTAGGTAGTTGGCCAACTTTTTCGTTGGGGCCAACTTCTTCCCATTCATGTCCGCGGCGAATCAACGCCGACGACGATGGCAAGAACACCAAAGGCACGTTGGCAAGTTTCTTTGCTCGAGCATGACGATCAACGGTGACCGTTTCAGATTGAGCAACTATCGCCATGCCAGTCAGTAGGCCGAGACCAAGCGCAAGTGCGCCGCCACGTGGGTCAATCATCGGGTCACAAAAGGCCGACGCCGATGCACCGACACCAACGACCAAGCCGCCTTCTTTCAACACGTGTTGCACTGCTTCCCACACCGCAGTGTCCTTCAAAACACTGCGCATATGAATGGGGTTGTCGCCGACGAACCACACCGCATCGGCCTTGCGAACGATTTTGATGGCGTCTTTGTCTTCTGCTTCGTTACGGCGCATCACCATCAAGGCTTCAACCTCTACACCCAATCGTGAAGCCCACGCAGTGGCGGCACTCACTAATACCTCTGGACGTTCGAATGCATCTGCGGTTGGCAGAACGACAACCTTCTTCGCTTTCACTTCTTTCAACAAGCGCGCGTCGAGTTCATCGTGAAGGCTAAATGCGCCTCCGCCTTGCAGTGCAATAATTCCGGTCATGTCACGAGCGTACGCCGTAACGACGTCTCGCTAGAGCCCTTTAGGCCGTTTCGAGCAAATGTTCTTCAAGCGCCAACCAATGTTGATCTTCAACACCGATCGTTAAGCAGTAGTCACGAATCGTTCCGTGGGTTTCACGAATGTCAGCCAGAAGTCCCTTGATCGAATCTGGGTGGGCCGACATCAACACTGGAGGCATGGTGGCAAAACGCTCAGCAAACTCGGGAGAAACCACTTTGGCCCATTCGCGAGTCTTTTCACCAGCAAGTTCGCTCATCCCATAATCGGCGTAGACAATCTCATCTGGTACTCCAAGTCCCGAAAGCAAGAGTGCTGCGAGCAGTCCAGTGCGATCTTTTCCGGCAGCGCAATGAAACACCACTGGACCGCTTTCTTGGTCACTCAAGATTCGCAAGGCCTCACCCAACAAATGGCCGCCCTGCTGCAACATCAAGTGGTACTTCCCACGCAAAAACTCGGCCTGCTCGCCTTGCCAATCGTGCGCCTCGTTCATATCCCACGTGCGATCAATGATCGACAGGTGATGGAATTCGACGTCGTATTGATCAACCGGGAACGTCCCGCGTTCTGACAGCTCTTCAGAGGTGCGTAGGTCAATCACAGTTCGCAATGCGAATGGTCGCAACGCCTCAACATCTTCTGGTGTCAATCGATACAGGCCATCAGCACGAAATACCTTGCGCCAAACAGTACGGCGGCCATCGTTTGTGGGGTAACCACCCACATCGCGAAAGTTGTGAACGGCGAACAATTCAATGAGGCGATCGGGGTGGTCAAGAAGTTCAGCAATTGCTGCAGGCGTTGGAGTCACGGCTAGAGAGTACTTGCCCTAGGTGAACGCTTGGCTTTGCGATAGTTACCAATTGGTAACTATGCTCACTTCGTTGTCTTGGCCATTTGGCCCATCTCAGGAGTAATCACATGGCTATTCAGACTGTCGGAGTTGTTGGTTCAGGAATCATGGGTTCGGGTCTTGCCGAAGTCATTGCACGTGGCGGAATGAACGTCATCGTGCGCTCACGCAGCCAGGCCACTGCCGATGCCATGGTTGCATCAGTTGCCAAGGGACTCACCAAGCAAGTCGAGAAGGGCCGTCTCACCGAAGATGACAAAGCCGCAATTCTCGGACGCATCACTGCAGTCTCTGAACTCAGCGCTCTCGCTGATTGTGATCTCGTTATCGAAAGCGTTGTTGAAGACCTCGACACCAAGAAGTCTTTGTTCACCGAACTCGATCGCATTGTGAAGCCCACTGCAATCATCGCGACTAACACTTCAACGTTGCCAGTCATTGAACTCGCAATGAGCACCTCACGTCCCGCGTTGGTATGTGGCATTCACTTCTTTAACCCGGCCACGGCAATGCCGCTCGTTGAAATCGTTCGCCCGTTGTCGGCAAGCGATGAAACAATTGAAACTGCTACTGCTTTTGCCGAGACGTGTGGCAAGCAGCCGGTACAAGTAAAAGACCGCGCTGGTTTCATTGTCAACGCGCTGCTCTTCCCCTATCTCAATAACGCCATTCGCATGCTCGAACAGGGCACTGCAAATATGGAAGACATCGACACCGCAATGAAGGGTGGCTGCAACTTCCCCATGGGACCGTTTGCATTGCTCGACCTCGTCGGCCTTGACACATCGCTGTCAATCCTTGATGCGTTGTACAACGAGTTCCGTGACCCCAACTATGCCGCGATGCCCACGCTGCGCCGCATGGTTGCTGCGGGCAAATTAGGTCGCAAGTCGAAGGCTGGCTTCTACAGTTACTGATGTGCGAGCCGCCGATGTCATGCCTTGGGTGTTAACGCCCGACAACATCGGCGCGTTCACTCGCCCACAAATTGCGTTTCCCGAATCGCAATACGATTTTGCCACGGTCCCAATGGGCGACGATGATCTCGTTGCAATCGGTGCCGATCTCGAACCGTCAACTCTGATCAACGCTTACGCGCATGGGTTATTTCCTATGCCGATGAACGGCAAGAAGATTGGATGGTGGTGCCCAGTCACACGC
>Ga0315909_10004067_pt1 | contig 17453 bp, 19 predicted proteins | sample LakEriMetagenome_11_FD_203527 | JGI IMG/M metagenome (GOLD analysis project Ga0315909, IMG submission 203527) | Freshwater fungal communities from buoy surface, Lake Erie, Ohio, United States - Buoy 2 MA125 | ecosystem: Environmental > Aquatic > Freshwater > Lake | place: USA: Lake Erie, Ohio...
GGGCCAAAGGTTATGAAGCGTGTATACAATCAGGCTGGTGCTGAACTTAACAAGGAAAACTACAAAGTAACCATGCGCCAAGACTTTGCTCTGCAAATGATGCTTGCGTACAAGTGTTACTTCGGTGGTTACACCGCTTAATTAATACCGGAATAAAAAAGAGGAGGGCAAATTTGTTTGCCCTCTTTTTTTATTTATATATTTGCCATATAAAAAAATGTATATATGATAGGTCATCAGTTAATTACAAGAGAATATAACAATTATTCGGACGAACTTCGTTCTAAACTTCGCGTTTTGCAGCCCGGAGAAGTAGTTAAGGTAAAGCTTAACGCAAGTATGTGGTCAACCGTAAGCGAGACCAGATTTGCCAACATGGATAGCAACACGCCAATGGCGGGGATGTCAAACATGGTGAAGAAAAAAATTGGCGTATACTATTTAGGTGCTTGCCCTTGGTCTATAATGGATGGCAATAACTTTATTCAGGTTGGCTTTCTCCAAAGAATAGATGTAAAGGGAAAGCCCATTTGGCGTAGCAGGGCTTTTGTTGATGGAGAGCATATTTTTAACGGCAACTTGGTTGAAGATGTTCAGGACTTCTTAGCTTTTCAACTTCACCCGATGTTAAAGAAAGATGGTCAAAGGGGGCCATATAAATTTTATATTGACAATCCGGAGGCAACAAGCGAAAACTCATTAAAGAAAATTGCTTGGAGAACTGCAATCCAAAATGCTGTGCTTGGGGTTACTGACGAGCAGCTTAAAAGACTTTCGCTTGCTCAAGTATACGGAAGAAAAATGTTTAACAAGCCAACTCACGGAACCTCAAAGGCAATGCGCGGATATATTGCTGGCCTGTTGACAAACGATTCCGGATATGTTCTTGTAGAAAAGATTTTCAGGGGCTTAAAGGAGGTGGAAGATATTGACCTCATTATTAAAGCAATAAACACCGGAAAGCTAATTCTAAGCGAAAACAATATCAAACGAAGCGACAACCACCTTCTTGCAAATCTTTCAGCTCCAATTACCGGAACAAACGAGCAGAAGGCGATTGAGGTGTACAATATGTTTAAATCCAATCCAGATTGGGAGGAGGACATATTGCAGTGGCTGCGAGAAGATGCTACAAAAACGCCGTCCGGAGCAAAGCGCGGAAAGGCGGTAAGTACAATAAGTGACAAAGAAGAAGAATAAGGATTAATGTGTGTCATTCAATATACAAGCCCCGTGTTATGCATGGGGTTTGTTTTTTATAAACAAAAAGAAAAATGAATACAGAAGAACACTGCGGATTTCAATTTTTCATAAATGATTCTATATCAATTGATTCATTAAAAGAGTTCATTGAGTTGGCATATGTCTATACAGAAAATCTTGGCCCGGTAATTTTAATTTGCACGGAAAACGGCTATGATTTTATGGTAAGGAACAGTCTTGATTCTATGTATATTGACATTGGAATCTGCGACAGTGAGGATTCGTTGTGGGGCTTGCTTACACACCTTAAAGAAACCAAGCAGATGTCCGATGAGGATGTTATAAACAATTTGGAAAATTGTTCTGAAAAAATGCGTTCTTTGTATAATCTTACCGTTATACCAAAATCAATTAAGGAGTTGATTGATAAGGCGATTTTAAAGGAAGAAGTTAAGAACGCAATATAATGGACACTATACAAACCCTTTATGAAAAGTATTTGCACAGCCAGCAAAACGACATTGAGCGTGGTTGTGTTGTGTTGTCATTAAGAACTCAGATTTTGCTGGCATTCGTTCAAGAGGTGGAGTATAGGCAGAGTGCCGTTGTAAATGATGCTGTTACGGCTAATATGTTGTTAACATACACGGCAAACAATTACTTATAAATTTTGTACATTTGCAGATAACAAACAGACAAACATGGCAGCAGAAATAAACACCGGGAATCCAGTTACTTTTCAATCATATTTGCTAAGCAATGTTCTGTACGCAAAAATTACTGATTCAAACACTCGTCTGGCAAAGAGTTTTAATGGGGGTACCGATACGGATGTTATAGAAGATATTATAGCCCCACCAAGCCTTGCAACCGGGAAAATTACAACAACAAGCGGAAGTGCGACAGTTACTGGCTTGGATACAAATTTTATTGACGATTTTAAGAAGGACGAGTTTTTATATTACTACAGCGTTGATGGCGAGGCAAATCTGTTGGGCAAAATATCTGCTGTTGGTAGTACAACATTAACTCTGTACGATGAGGCTCTTGAGGTTGTAGCAAATAAAAATGCCGGAAGTTGCCAAATCAAATTAAAGGGAAGCGAGGATTTTTATATTAGAATCCCAGTGGTTGCCAGAACAATCAATAGCACTGGAATAGTTACTGCTGGCATATTGCCCAATCTTCAGGAGTGGAGAATGGCTGGCAGCACATCAAATCCGCTTAGCCTTAACAACAGCGATGCAAGTAATCTTAGGAGATATAGCAACCCCGGAGATGTTACATCGGTAGACACAACAAGCACCACGGAGGAGAAAAATGTTGTGTTTACAATTGAGCCTATGAATATTTTTAGCAACGGCTCTGTTGCCAACACAGTTTTTAGCAGCGGAACAATACCAAACTACATTTGGTTTAAAATAAATCCATACGGAAACGATGGCGTTGATTTGGTTCAAAGCACAATGTATAAACTCTATACAAGAATACCTTTCACCAGAGGTGCTGTATGCGGTTTTAATACAAGAAAATCAGACTTAGTAGGTATTGGTTACATCAACAATTACACATCATAAGACATGGCAAACTATAGTGCATCAATTGATTATGCAAGAATAAACTCCAACAACACATTGCTTGCTCAAAGCAACGATGGTGCTGGAGATGGCAGCAATGCAACAATTACGGAGGTTATTGATAGCCCAAGCAATAGTGGAAAGTTTATTAGCCCAACCGTAGTTCCAACGGGCAACACCGTTACCTGCACATCTGATGTTTCAACAACATTTGAGGAGGGCCAGTATTTGTTTTATTTTGATGCAAGCGCAAACCCAATTTTGATTGGTCAAATTGATAGCATTGCCACAACCGTCATAACGCTCACCGCAAACATTATTGGTAGCGGGGCTGCAATGGCAAACAAAGAGCTTGGCTCAAGCTACGGTTTGATTTCCGCAAATGAGGAGTTCTATATAAGAGTTAGCACATCCGTTATTAGCGGAAGTGGAAACAGCTCAGTATATCTTCCGAATATATCAAACTGGAGAAACCAGCCATCAAACAGAAACGCAAGCACTGTAAAAAACAGCGTTAGCAACATTGTCCAATATAGTAATGTTGGCACACCCTTGAGCATTGCTGGAACGCAGCAGCCAGTCTCATTTACAATACGAGCAACCAATGTGTTCTTGTCCCCAAACAGTGGGGCTAACTACTTTAGCAACATTGGTCAGCTTCCTCAGTATATATGGCTTAGAGCAACTCCGATTCCCAATACCGGACAGACAAGTGGATTTAACCCATCAACCATGTATCGCTTTAGCACTAACGAGTTTATGGAAGATGCTGTAGTGGCAACAATTAACACGCCGTTTGCAACATTGTTTGATGCGGGGTATAATGTAACACAACCGCTCATTTCTCAAACACAACAAAATCAAGGTAGCGGCAATTAATAATTTTTAATAAATGTATCCGATTGGGTGGAAAGTTGCCTTTGCTTCTGCTGCTGGAATAAAAAGATTATTCCCTGTTATAACAGCAAGCAATCCGTTTTTTACCACAAGCGGAGTTAAAAATTCATTTCCGGTTGTATCGTCAAGCAATCCGTTTTTCATTACAACGGGAGTTAAAACGACATTTCCGGTAACAATTTCTAACAATTCGTTTTTTACCACAAGCGGATTAAAGATAAGCTTTCCGGTAGTGCTTGGCGATGATATTCCAAAGGAACTAAAGCTACGCTTTGGGGACTTTGAGGTGGCACCAGATTATTCAAGCATTACTGCCATAGATGCAACCGGAGAGGAGACGGCGACAAATCCGGATGGGTATAACCCAGAAGCAGACCCAATAAATATATTTAGGGCAAAGCGTTCCGAAGTTGATTTATATTTGGCGTATAAGGTGTGGACATCGCCCACTACCCTTCCAGAAACTGTTATTGCCCCGGCGGGAGACCCGACAAATGTTGACTGGGAATATGTATTGCCAGTGGACACTTACGGCGTATATCGTATGTATATGATTGCGGCCCCATCTGGTACTCCGTATCAGGATGTGGAGAATCTTGGCGATGGCGTTTTTGATACGGCATACTATAAGCTTGGCTGGTACGCAACAACCGCAGCCGTCATTACCGACCCAGATGTTCTTAATTGCCTGAACAATAAAAGGTATGAGTTTTTGACAAGTGTTATGTGTGGAGACTGCGACCCAAAATATCTTGAAATATACGGGTGGTTTGTTGGCGCACTTAATGCTTTGGATTTAGGAACTACGGCTGGAGATATTGAGGCAATGGAGTTGATTGATAAAATAAAGGCAGAGTGTAGTGAAGCTGATTGTCCATGTAATTGCAACTGTTAAAAAATGGCATATCCTAATACATTTTTAGACGACCTAACTATATACAACGCCAAGGCTGCGGTTGTAATTAAAAATCTTAGTCTTGAGGGCAGGACGGAGGAGGCTATTTTGTTGTCAACTCTTAAGTCTACCGCCAACGATATCACGCTTACTGATGATGTTAGGCTTAATGCATTAACAGCCCTTATTAATCAGGGCAAGTTATTAGACTATGCTCTTGCTCCGTATTTCCCATCAATCATTACATATAAAAACTCGCAAACATATGTTGGCTTACACAATGATTTAAGTGGACTTAATACGGGCGACTACTACCACCTTACATATACCGAGTATCTTAAACTTGTAAATCTGCCGGACGGCTTAAATGTAGACTTTGGTGATATTACTGGGCCAGTATCTGGGAACACAAATTTGCAAAATGCATTAAATGCAAAGCAGGATTTAATTGTTACTGGCTCTTCTAACAGATTTTTTGCGTGGGATAAAACTTGGAAAGACCTTGATTATAGTTATATAACTAATAAACCAAGCACACTTTCTGGATTGGGCATATCTGCATCTGACACATTGTTTGATGGGAAATATGTTTTACAATCCTCCATAATGACAAGTTATACTCTTGGCTCAAATGCGCCAATTAGTAATACAGATTCCTTGGTAGCCTCGCTTGGTAAAATACAGGCACAAATCAGTGCCCTCACTGCCTCTTCCGGTACGCTAAGCACTGTTGGTATAACAACTCCTGTTGGCTTTTTTCTAACCGTAGGCAATACGCCGCTCACTGGAAGTGGAGGAGACATTGCTTTGAATCTTGCAAGCCAGTCGCAAAATACAATTTTTGCTGCCCCAGATGGAAGCAATGGCGTTCCAAGTTTTAGAAGTCTATCTGCACAAGACCTCCCATTAAGCGGTATAAGCGCAGGAACATACGGAGATGCATCTAACTATCCAATTATACAAGTAGACTCGTATGGCCGTTTAACAAGCGTAAGCTTGCAGCCAGCCTCTGGAACCGGGACTGTGCAATCGGTAGATGTTACTATGCCATCGGAGTTTGCCTTTACTGGCGGCCCTGTCACTACAATTGGCAGTATAGATTTTACTTGGAATAACCAAACTGCTGGCAAGGTTCTTGCCTCTCCGGAGACGACAACCGGAACGCCAGCGTTTAGGGCACTTGTTGCAAGTGATATACCAGACATATCAATTTCGCAGGTAACCAATCTTCAGGCAGCATTGAATAACAATGCAAACTTGAACACCCTGCCAAACGCCCAGATATTTATAGGCAACCCAAGTAGCAAGCCGCAGCCAAGGGCTATAAGTGGTGTAATCACTATAGACAATGAGGGCACCACATATCCAGTTAATAATTCAATTCCTCTAACAGCGTTAGAACACATTAATGATTTTACGCTGCTTGGAAGGCTTGATGCCCCCTTTGGCGAGGTTCAGGTGGTTGGTCTTAGCACAACAGATTTTGTTATTGACATATACGGAAACCTAAGTTTAGCGAATCCGGTTGCGCCATCTATAACAGCCCCCGGTCAGTTGCTTTCGTATAACGCTGCCGGAACTCCTCCCGGACAGGCAGCATTGCCAGCTCCATCGGAGGGGCAAATACTTGTTGGCTATCCTACAAGGCCAGCCCCAGATGAGTTCGGCCTTATATGGGTGACCCCAAGCGGTGTTATTGACACAATTGGCACGGACGGGACGGTGTCCTTGGCAAACAATAGCATTGATTATAACAAGCTAAAGGATGCAGTAGCTGCAAACATATTGCTTGGAAGGGGTAACACTGTCGGCGAAATAGAGGCTTTGGATTCTGCAACGGCTACATCTATATTAGATAGCTTTGCGGGAACCAGCAAGGGGCTTGTCCCCGGAGGTAGTGGAGGCGATGCCACTAAGTTCTTGGCCGGAGATGGCACATGGATGCAGCCATCCGGAAGCGGAACCGTTATTAGCTCTACTGGAGGCCAAGTAGCCGTATACAGCGGAGGTGCTGGCTCAACCAGCGTGGCAGGTTTGGCATTTGCTGGTGCTGGTTTGTATTTAAAAACAAATGCAACAAATGATGGCGTTGAATGGGCTACGGCTGCCAGCGGTGTAAATAGCGGAACGCAGTATCAGCTTGCATACTATGCCAGCACAGGGTCTACCGTAAGTGGGTTAACAATCCCAACGGCAAGTCGTGCCTTGGTTAGTGATGCGAATGGTCTTCCAACAGCTTCCACCACCACCACCACACAACTTCAGTACCTTTCTTCAGCTACGGGTACAACAGGAACAACAAGCACTAATCTTGTGTTTAGCGACTCTCCGGTTCTTCTTCAGCCCGAAATAGGAACTGGTGGAACTGATTCGCATATTCATTTTAGAAAAGCTGCGAGTGCTGTTGGTAAAAACAATTATGCTACGCTGTTTTTTCAGGAGTCAGGAAGTATTAGAAGGATGTCTGTTATATGGGACAATGATGGGTATCAATCAGAATTTAAATTTGATGCAGCATCAACAACCAAGACATATACATTTCCAAATGCAACAGGAACTGTTGCTCTGATTGACAGCACACAATTGCTTTCGGTGGCAGCAAGTGGAGGCAACAGCGGAAAGATTGCCCTTGGTGGTAGCACCTCTGGAACCATCACTCTTCAGGCCCCGGCTACAATTACAGGCGCAGGGACATATACAATGCCAGATGCCTATCCAGCAGCGGCCTCTGGGTACTATTTGACATCTGATTTGTCTGGTGTTCTTACATGGGATTCCGTAACGGGCGGTGGCGATGTTACGGGGCCAACGGGGCCAGTTGCCGATAAAAATTTTGCCGTATTTGATGGCACAACTGGCAAGATTATCATGGAACCGTCCAATGCCTCACTTAGTGCGGCAGGAAGGGCTGTGTTTAATGATGGGGTAGATGTTGGAATAAGTAGTTCTACAACAGGAACGCTTGTGTTTAGAAGTTCTGTAAACGCCTTTACCACAACTATAAGGCAGGGAACCGCTACTCAAAGCAATACATATACATGGCCTACGGGAACTCTTACGGCGGGGTATATCTTATCTACTGATGCAAGTGGTAATCTATCATGGACTGCGGCAGGGGCTGGGGACATGGTTCTTGCGTCTACGCAGACAAATACTGGTGCAAAAACATTTAATAATAATACTTTACTGTTAAGAAACTCCGGCAACACATTTAGCACCACGCTTTCCGCTGGAGCAACTGGAGCAAACTATGTTGCGACATTCCCTGCTGCAACTGGAACAGTGGCTATGGTAGGTTTTGCGCAAACATTTACAGCTTTGCAAACCTTTAGCACTGGCTTGACAGTCAGCGGCGCAACATCTGCTATAATGTCTACAGTTGGTAGCACAACAGTTCCACAGCTTTCTATTGCAGGAGGAGCTGGCACTACCATGAACTGGATAAATATAGCCCAAGCTGGCGCAGCAAATCCAGTTACAGGATTAACACCAGCAATAGGAACTAAAATAAGATTTAGGGCAGCTACAAATACCAGTACTCTTGATACCGGAATGGGGTTGGATGCAAATTCTAATTTTTATTTTTCAACAGGCACTCAGGGAACTCAGGCAGATAACAGGTTTAGCTTTTATATGCCTGTATCAACCACTGCAACTGAAGTTGTTAGAATAACTCAAAACGGGATTGCTTTAGGAGAGATATTAAGTACACCTGCTGCTGGTCGTACAGGAGCATTGCTTGTTCTTTCAAATCAAGTTACCACAGCTTCTCCATCGTATATAAGATTTGATGGTTTCCCCGGCGGGACAGTTACGCCAAATTCAGCAGGTGGAACTCCGACAGGAAGGCTTGGAAGTGGTTCAAGATTGGTTTTTTACATCCCCGGAGGGGCAAGTGCTTATCCAACTGCTATGGGATACCACAACAGCGGTGGGATATTTGCCGCAATGGCTGTTGCCACTCAGTTTAGTATTTTTGGTGATGCTGTTGAGAGTTTTAGGATGACCGCATCAAATAACACCTCAACAAGTGCTACTATTTCGCTTGTTAATAGTGCTGGGGTGTTAAATCAGGTGCTTACTTCAAGAATTACCGGATATGGCTCGCCTACAAATGGTAATAGAGCAAATTCATGGGATTCAAGTGTTATTACAGCAACTGATGCCAATATTAGATTAGTGGCAGGTTCTTTAGCAGGTCTCATAGCAGATTTAAAAACTCACGGACTTATAGGATAAAATAATATGAGCAACTACAACATTATCGTCCCCATCTCTAACGAGCCTGTGTATGGCTTCAAGAGGACAGCAACAATGGCTGCGCTACAAATCAATGCGTTGCCATTTATGGGAGAGTCTATTATTCTTGCCACTCAGGTGAACTACTTTGACCAGAATGACCTTCCTATTGACATCATCCCGGCAAAGATTGTAAACCTGATTGCGGACAACAGCATATGCGTGGATGACAAGGGGAATCCTGTTTCATGCGACAGCCCCGATGCTACAATCACAGAGTTTCAATACTACATGAGTATGCTGGATGTTCCTGTAATCATCAAAGACCTTGTTATAAACAAAATCCTTCAGGCAGATGCTGCCGGAAGGTTCAATTAGCGAAATGCAAGACTGGAGCATTATACTCGTCAGAAATGAAAAGGGTACATTGCTCCAGCGTTTCTACTGGTGGGCAATAAGGCTCTTTACAAAAAGCGAGTTCAACCATTGCCAGCTTGTTAGAAGCTTTAATAATAAATTGTATATTTGTGAGAGCGACATTTCTGGTTTTCGGGTGACCAAAACCTTGCAGAGGTGGCGTGAAGAACAAGAACTCTACGACAGAGAGTTTATCGTTATCAATATAAATGGATATAGCGATAAGCGTTTTAATGAGTTGCTTGGGAACAAGTATGATGCTGGATACTACACCTATATAACTAAAAGGTATAGCAGCCCGGCAACCACAAATTGCTTCCAAAGCTTAGCATATATTTTCAGGTTTCCAAAATACTGGCTGGCAACAGCAAATACATTTATAAATCATGGCAGAAAAAAAATATGTAGCGAAGATTGATGGCAAGACACGCCGATTCGGAGCCAAGGGCTATAGCATTTCTCCCGGTACGCCCAAGGGAGATAATTATTGTGCCCGCTCGTCTGGTATAAAAAAATGCGCAAATCCTCCATGCCCAAATGATTTATCAAGAAAGGCTTGGGGTTGTCGTGGGAAGAAGTCAATAAAAAGCTTGGCCGTTAGTTATAAGAGAGCGTAATGGATAAGGATATATTTGTTTATCTAATATTGTTTTCACTGATAAGCATTAGTGCCTACAAAAACAGTGTGGACAAAAAAAGTATAAATCAGAGGCTGGAAAGCGTTGAGCAATCCTGCATTCTTCTCACCGTCAAAACAAAAAAATTGCAAGCCGATATAGATGCTATAAGGTTTTCCGCAGATAGCTTGCATAATGTATATTTGCATAAAAAATAAATATATGAAAGTCTCCTACAAAAAAATTCTTATCGTACAGGGTGTTAACGACTCTGTCAACAAGCTTGGCTATAGTGCCGAAGATTATGCCGTAGTATCAAAGCTAAACAGACTTGTAAAAAAACTTGTGCCGTTTATAGAAGAAATGCAAGAACAAGTTGAAGACCTTCGTCTTGACCATTGCATGAAGGACGGGTTAAAAATCGTAAGAGAGAACGGCCAGCTCCAGTGGACTGCGGAGGGCGAGAAGGCGTTTAGAAAAGCGTACAAGCAATTGCTTGAGACCGAAATTGAGGTGGAACTTTCTGCTATTAAATATAGTGAGTTAGCAGAGATGTTGCCAAAAAACAGCGGACTGGGCGAGTGGGATGATGTTCGCGACTCCCTTAGTCCGTTCTTTGAGTAGACATTATACAACAAAAGTTAATGGGTAAACGGGGCGGTCAATTACAAGAATGCATTACGGTTTTCTTGGCCGCAATGAGTGGCTTGGCTGGCGCGTATGGTATTTATAACACCTACACGCAAAACCAAATTCCAATCATTGTCTGGATGAGTGCCCTGTTTACATTTAACTACTGGTTGTGCTTTTACCGCCTTAACAAGAACAATTGAAATGAAGATTAATGATTGGGACTCACTTATTAGTGCCAAGTTGTATATAATAGAACTCGTCAAAGACAGCCCCCTTGTGCTGTATGTTGCGTTCTATGAGCCGTTGCACGAATGGCTTAGCTTGGTTGCTGATGACTGGAATCCAATCCTGCAACTTCTTTTAAATGTGATGGCGGTTATATGGGGCGTTGCCCGCCTTGTCCCTATCTTTAAAAAGTGGTTTGGAAAAGAAGAAGCATGAATACGAATGTTATAGTGATTGTTATGTTGGCCGTGGTGCTTGGTGCGCTGGGGTATAACTATCATATAACAAACAGAGAAAACAGACTGCTCAAAAGAGATGTGCAAAATTTAAATGTTGCGCTACAGTCTACTATAGACACCAACCGCAATGCATTCAACCAAATGCGAGCGCAAACACAAACAATCGTTCTATCGGAAAACACATCTCGCCAGATGCTGTCCGGGGAGATACAGGGTATACGAAAAGGGTTTGGCGACAGGCTTAAGGGCATAGAGGCATATACAAAAACCACAGTTCATTATGCTACGCCAATTGTGGTTAGGTCAAAGGACACTATTATTATAAACAAGTTGGAGAAGGTGTATACGATTGACCAAACCAGATATGGCGGGATGTTGTATACAAAAAACGACAGCTTGCTTGGCAACATTTTTTTTAAGGACACTGTAAGGATTGTTGTTTCAAGAGGAAAGAGAGAAAGGTGGTGGAAGTTGTGGGAAAAGCGACCCATCATAACAAACGCCTACATGAGCAACCCAAACGGAAGTATAACATCTGTAAATTCTGTACTTGTTAAATGAACACGCCTTTAGCAAATAGAATGCAGGAGATTCGTGCGATGCGGGCAGCAATGCATGGCAGAAAAATATATACAAGGCAGGATGATGGTAATGGGTTCGTTGGCGGCGGCAAGTGGGAAATTGTAACACAATTTAATGGCAAGAGCCACAAAGACGGTGGGATTGACATTGAGGTGTCCGATGGATATGTCCGCAGAATAGACGGAACAGATGAGCCGGACGATATAGCAAAGAACGGGAGAGTTTGGAAGGATGTTGGGGCCGCCGCATACGGAGTTGGCGAGGGCTTGTTGGACACCCTTACATTCGGTCTGACAGACCAGCTCACTGATTTAGGATATACGGCCCTTCAAAAGGCCGCAAAGAATACTGAGGACGAAATCAGAGAGCAGAACAGCTTGCGTGGTTATGGAACTACCGCTGGCGCAATTGGAGGTGGATTTATCACTGGTGGCGCAACAACTGGTGCTGCTATACAACAGGGCGCAAAGGGGCTTGGTGCTGGCATCAGCAGCGGAAGCCCGGATAGCAAGTTGGCTCAAGACATTGGCCTATATCTTCCATTGGCCGGGCAGGTTGCTGGAATGGTTGTTGGCAACAAAGGATATACAAGTGGTGAAACGCTCGGAGGTCTCCAGAAGTTTTCAAGCAAGTTTCAAAAGTATCAAGGCTTTGCTCAAAACCTTAATATGGCAGCAACGGCTCGCCAATTTTTAAATCAAAGCCCCGAAACTCGCGCATCGTATGGCATGGGTGCGATGCCTACTGGGTCTCCAGTCCCAAGTATACAAGCTTCACAACAATCGGCTGGGCAAGGATTTAATGGTATGCTTGGCAGCTCCAAGGGCGGCCCATCAGATGGAGCCGTTGGGGGGACTGCGCAGGAGGATATATTCTACGCGCAGGTGCCGATGAGAGATGGCGTAATAGATTATCTATCAAAATATCAAGTGAATGTCTAAGATAGAAGTTGAGGGCGGCGAGCTTCTCCTAAAAAGCAGCAAGGGAGTGATGGCAATCATCCCTAAAGAAAAAACCGAATGGGTGAAGGAGCTTGTTGCGAGTGGCAAAAACGATGTCTTGGACAGGTATATACAAACCTTGCCGGGTCTTAAAAATGCCGCCAAGGCAGAAAATGGAGTAACCGTTGAGCCTCCAAAGGATTGGCAAAATTTTCAAAAATTTAATCAGTCACTGCCAAGCAATCTCAGAGACGACAACTTTCAGTATGGCGACAAGACCAAGTATGACCTATACGGAATGTGGCAAGCATCTGGGAAGCCAGAAACTTTTGCGCAGGTAAAGGATACGGAATTGTTCCCGCTACAGGATGATGGGATGTATCACGGATTTAGTGTTGGCGATGAGGGCATCTGGTTAAAACCAAAGAGCCACCCAAGCGCATTTATGGAGTATGCAAAAACCCAACTCGACCCGGAGATGTCTCACATGAGGGTGATTCAGAGGGAGGACGGTAGGTTGCAGTATGTTCCTAAAACACCATTCTTGGATGTGGTGGCCGGATATAAGAGGTCTATGGAGAGTCCTACATATAAACAAAGACTTGCCAGAGAGCTATACGGAGATGCGCCGCCAAATATGGAGGAGGTGGAAAAGAATTTGCAAAGAAGGAAAGACCTTCTTGGCAATTTGGTGGTTACGGAAAAGCGAGATGCAAGTCCAAATGCCGAGGGCGAGATGGGCGAGTATATACAGCCCCAGTACGACAAGGAGGGCAAGCCAAGGATAGTTATTAATCCACAACAGGCAAGGAAGCACAGCACGGAAACATCCGTATATGCGCATGAGGTGGGCCACGCAATGGACACCGAGATTAATGATGCATTTCAAATGAAAACATCTCCATTTACAAAAAAGAAAAAGGAGATACTTGGCGAGCCAAACAGGGATTTTTATTATCAATATCAGACCGAGTATGGGTTAGCCAATAGCGATGGAAGGGAGGCGGTGGTGGCTCAGATATTAAAAGATGTAAAAGATGGAAAACTTAAGATAACGGATAGCAAAGAAAACTTTGACTATGCAGTTAAAAATCGTTTTCCCGGCTCAACTGGCAGCAATGTAGATGTTATACAAAAAATCCTATCGAAGACCAACGCCGACAAAAACTACCGCAATAAATTAATGGAATCGGAGGGCTTCAAAAAAATTGAGGCTTACGAAAATTTTATGCAGCACAGTCGTTTTCAAGACTATTTGATGAACGACACCGAGGTGAAGGCTAAGATAAATGCACTTCGTATGCGGGCGCACTTGGAGCATGGGTATAACTTTGACGAGCCATTTAATATAGAAAAATATCCAACGCTGAAGGGTGACGAAAACTATCAACAGCTTAACAAGGAGCTTAGAATACCAGACGAGGCAATTAACAAGCTTAGCGAATATATTGCATACGATAAGAGTGGAGGAGATGTCGGGAAGGCCGCCGCAAAAAATGGCATGGTTATACCGCTTGGCAAGTTTAATTATGCTGTAAAGAATAGGGCAAAGGGTGGATTGCCAAAGGCCGAGCAGGGCATGGTTGTTCCTCCGGAGGGCGACGAGCCGACATACAAGGGCAAGATGTTGCCGGAGGTTGTTGTAAAGGCACAAGCAAATCCAACCAATTTGTTTTTACAATATGCTCTTAATAGGGCGCGACCTATGTCTATGTCTACCGGAACAGACTTAGAGGAACGCAACTTGCTTAACCAAGCCAACTTTGAGCAGCAGCAGCTATATAACTCTATACAGGAGGGCGACTTTGATGGAAAAAAGAAAGAGCTATTTGAGGCAAGATATGGCACAAGTCCACATCGCTGGAGATATGACACCGACCCCGCCTATAAACAAGAGGTGGACGATAGGATGGAAAAAACCAAAAACATTTATGGTACTATAGACCTGCCAGCAACAAATATATACAGCAAAAAATATGCGGGCAATCCAAACCTTGCCTTTATGACCCACAAGGGGATGTCTCCAGAGGGAAAGAGAGCAATGGAGGAGTCAAACTTAGCCGTTATAGGCTCTGTCCTTCCTGTTCCGGGCTTGCAAACGGTTGGCAGGGTGCCTTCTGTTTTTACCCCGCTTGTAAAGGCGGCAAGCAAGTTGGCAAATCGTAGAAAGGTGGGAATGGCTTGGAATGGCGGCTCTCTTGATGATTTGCTTAATCATTTAAATTTTCAAATAAAAAAATCAAATCAATTTGAGCCAGATTCTCCAGCGGGCATGACTCTTGAAGCGTTTAAGAGTCGTATACAGTCTCCGGAAGGGATAAGAAGAATGAACGAGCTTGGTATTACCGAAAAGCAGCTTTTGCAGGAGATTCAGTTGTTGAAAAACAGAAAGACTCCCGGAGATTATAGCCCAAGCAGCAATGAAATAAACTTAGACCCATTTAGCCCGCTTCCAAAAACTATAACGAGGCATGAAATTGAACACGCTGTTCAAAATGCTGTACGCAACAGCGCAAAAAAAGAAATAGGGAATTTTCAACCTGCCGATATTGGGACTCCGGAATATAACAAGACCTTTAGAAGAATGATGAGCATTTCCGATATTGACCATAGCCTGCACAAATTAGACTTAAAGGATATAAACGATTTGCCAGAGGGATTTAGCAAGACTGTTAAGATTTCAGACCTCACACAACCGTCAGCCGCTATAAAAGGCAAGGTAACAACCGAGACTCTGGTAAATCTGGGTGATGATAGGGCTGCCTTAGATTATTTTAAAACCGGCTCTGCTGGTCAGGAACGCTCGGCATTTCTTGCCGAGGTTCAGCAACACATGGCTAACACTGGTATAATTAAAGACCCATACCAAAAAATTACAGTAAACGATGTAAAAACAGCATACACCTTGGATGATGGTAAATATGCGGACAGGAAGTTTCTTAGACTATTTAATATAATGAAACCAACCGAGGCTAATTTTCAACTAATTGCGGACAACTTAAATAAAATGTTAAAGATTACGGGTGCCACAATTGGAGGAGGTGCCGCGCTAAAACAAGCAAATAAACAAAATGAACAATAAATCGGGGAAACAACATCTTGCCGAGGTGTATGCCAGTAGAAAGGTGAAGGCAAAGAACGGCCTATACGCAAACATCCACGCAAAGAGGGAGCGTATAGCTGCGGGCAGCGGCGAGCATATGAGAAAGCCCGGAGAAAAAGGTGCGCCAACCGCAAAACAATTTAAGGAGGCAGCTAAAACAGCAAAAAAATGAAAAAGACTGGAGGAAAATCAACGCCAAGTATAAAGATTTCTTTTGGCAAACGCCGCGAAGGCAAACACCAGAAAAGCTACGGCCCCAAGCATAGCTCGGTGAAAAAATATAGGGGTCAGGGAAGATAAACAAAAAATAAAATGAGCAAGATTAAAGACATTTGGGTGGAGTGGCACGAGGCGATACTGGCACCCGTATACTATTTCGCATTTCTAATTGTATACCACATGGTGGGCGAGTGGCTTCACGATGAAGGTGCGGCCCTCTATCCAATCGGCAGATACATTGATATGCTTAGCATCCCAAGCAGGTATTATCTGGTTGTGGTGATTGGGACTTTGGGCTTTCGCATCAACACGCCGCAGCTTTTCAAGGCTGTATTTGGCGACAGGGCGAACGGCAAGCTGCGCGACAATATTACAAAGGACAATCACTTTCAAACATTATGGCTCGCACTCTTTTCATATGCCTTGCACTTGCTTATAGCAGCTCTTGTTTCTCTCAAGTAGACTGCTTGCTGCGTGTTGCAAAGTCATTAATAGGCGTTCAGGAGGGGCCGATTAATAATCGCGGCCCTATGGTGGATAGCATTATACGGTATGCCGGGGGTATACCGGGTCAGGCTTGGTGTAGCTATACGATGATATACATCTGGAAGAAATGTAACGCCTATCGAAAGGGCACAAACGGGATGGCCTTGTCGTGGGCCAAGCAGGAGAGGCGTGTGCAGATTGGTTCCGTGAAGAAGGCCGACATCTTTGTTACATACAACAAAAAACTAAAGAGAATCGGCCATGTGGGCATGGTGTACGAAACATATCCGGAGGAAAAGTTTTTTAAATCTTTTGAGGGCAACACAAACGCTCGCGGAGACAGAGAGTCAAAGAGAAGCGTTGCCACCTGCCTAATCAGGCAGTATGAGTTTTGCCACGGATTTTACAGGTGGGCCGGAGATTACTAATCGTTTAACTCATCGGCATATAGACCCTCTGTGTCTATGTCGGTATATGTTTTTATAAGTTTTTTCAGTTCAGATGCAGCCGCCAATGCCATGTTTATGCGGTCTTCATCGCACAAGGACTCCCTTTCCTGCAACTGCCACACCCGCTCCAGAAGGGCGGCGGCAAATAGTTTTATAATTGAGCGAAACGAGTCGTCATCAAATCCCGGAACGGAATTATTGGCGCACTCATATTCCCAGAGTGCGTTTTCCATGATTGCAAGGAGGGGCTTAAGCTTCTCTCCTATTGCCTGTGTGTCTTCATTAATTTGGTTCATAGGTCACTTTTTATTTTATATTCTTTAAGGTCTGATAGTTGTAAAAATAGTTGTTTTTCAAATCCTTCTGTCTTAAAGTGAAGATAGCTTCCCTTTTCTATAACCAAATCCTTTGGAAACAAATACTCGTCACCGTCCTTTTCTATCAAATGAATGTGGTCAAACCTTTTTGCTGTCGTGATGAGATATTCATTGAATCCGTAGGAGTTGTTTTTCAAAAATAGGTGCTTTTCTGGGTTTCGTTTTGTCACAAGCACCCTTTTCTTTGTGTTTACAACACCAAGCTCTCTCAGATTGGCATCGTTTACAAGTTTAAGAAGTATGGTGAGAATGTCTCTTCCATATTTTACAACAAAGTAGTTCCCATCCTTGTCCGTGTGGGTGGTTAGGATTGTTTTGCTATTGCTCATTTTTATATATTTTAATTGCGTGTTC
>Ga0315909_10004071_pt1 | contig 17441 bp, 47 predicted proteins | sample LakEriMetagenome_11_FD_203527 | JGI IMG/M metagenome (GOLD analysis project Ga0315909, IMG submission 203527) | Freshwater fungal communities from buoy surface, Lake Erie, Ohio, United States - Buoy 2 MA125 | ecosystem: Environmental > Aquatic > Freshwater > Lake | place: USA: Lake Erie, Ohio...
TATAGTCAGCAAGATTCTTGTCCAAGCCAGCTAGCGTTTTGGCATAGTCTTCTACGGTGAAGCAATTCTTAATCCATTGTACAACAGTTTCTTGATCCAATTGTGCAAATGGTACAAAGTTGTCAAGCTGTGCGGGAGGAAGATAAGCTTCACTGTCCAAAAAGCGTGAATACTGGCCACTGGGATCTGTTGCAGTGATGCGAAACAGCACTGTATGTACTGAGTCTTGCAGTGAGTCACGATTTTCCAGTTTAAATCCTCTGATGTCCCAAGTGTAGCTGTTCATAGTGCGGTATATCCCATATAGTGAAATATTTATCTACAGAGGGGTACTGTAACGGTGAAAAAAATTGTAAAAAAATTTTGCGCACCGTGGAATATAATCTAGTGGGAAGTTTTTACACACAGTGAGCGCAGAATTGGTCTAGTGTAGCGGAAAAATTGCCGCGCAAAAATTTAGAGAGTTGGAGATCTCGGCCCCTGGTGATCTAATCTAACTGGTGGTGGGGAAAACGGTGGGGGAACTTTGGGGAGGGGTTTGGCATGCATGTAAGTTAGTGCTTGCTAACTTGTGCAAGCACTACCACCCCACCACCATCACCCCGGCTCCACCTCCCACCGTTCCTCTTCGAAGTCATAGCCTTCTAGTACAAGTTCTTCTACAGCGGCGTTGAACTCTGATTCCAAGTCCCAAACAGCGGCCGCCACACGCAGATCCTTCTTACGGCGTGCTCGTGCTGTGCCCTTTTGATAGACCAGCTCAAAGTGCTCTGCACAGTAGCTACGCCCAGGCAGTGCCCTATGTGTGCATGTGGGCTGTAGCCCTTGTGCGCCTATGTATTGGCATGTCAGTGTATCAGTCATTGTGTGTGCTCTTTACTATCTTGTCTAGGTCTGCTCGCTGTGACTCTGTAGCTTGACTGTAGGCTGTTATGCCCGCAGCCACACCCTGTTCAAAGCCTTCTTGGCGTGTCAGTGCTTCGCTGGCCCAAAACAGGGCTAGGATGCTCCAAAATGCCCATGTGTTGAACTCTGCTCCCACAGCATTGAGCACTAGGCCCAATGTTGTGTAGAGCGCTATGCGCTGTAGTAGGATCATGTGCGCTTCATGCATGTGGTCTTGGCCATGGCCATCCAAGTGCGTGGAAAGCTCTTGCGCAAGTCTGCCAGTTTCAGTACCATACGCAGGCTCAGCTCACGAAGCTTGTCCTGGTTTGTTTCCACGAACTCGACCAGCTCGTCCTTGACACAGTCTTCAAACTCGTAGCGGCCCAACATGTCGTTGTCCTTGACCACCTGCTTGATACGGAGTATCTTCTCGCGGTTGGTGTCGATAGCCAAGTCAATGTAGTGGCAACGGCTTTCCAAAGCGTCCAGGTGATCACGCAGACGCTTGCTTTTCACGTGCTCGAACTTGATATTAGTAATGAAGATGGCAGCACCTTTGAACTCGAAACGATCTGGAATGCCTTCACTACGCAACAGGCGGCTGTCAGTGTTCCAGCTGATCCAACGGCGCTCTGAACTGTCCAAGGCACCCTTAAGGATGTTCAAGCTGAGGTCTTCCATAAGGATACTGTCGCAGTCGTCAAAGACCACAACGTTGCCTTTTTCAGCGAACTCGTACAACTTAGCGTAGAGACCGATGCTGGACATGGCACCTTTGACCACTTCAAACTTGGGCTTGCGTTCTGCCAGTGTGTTGAACAGATCTGCCTTTTGCAGTTGACGCTCAACACCAAAGCTCTTACCAACGCCCGGAGGACCTGATACAATCATGGCACGTACATCGCCAGTCTTAACAGCTTTGGTCATCTCGTCCAGAATCTCAAAGCGCTCTGCAAGTCGTGCATAGATCTCGTCGTCTGTTTCTTTGGCAACTTCTCGCTCGCGGCGCTTGATAGCGTCCGTATCGAACTCAAGTACTGTAGAACCCTTGCTGGGAGCCTGTCGTTTCGTTGCAGCCATTTGCTTCTCCTTAGTGTGTTTGTGAAGTATGTATTATACAGTCAAAGGGCCTGTTTGTCAAGCCCTTTTGCTCTACAATCAATCCATGCGCGAGCCAGCGTAGACCTTTTCCAAGCCCAACTTAGTGCGCAGGACCTCTGCGTAAGCCTCTGCGCCTGCTTCCAGGACGTTCAGGCTCTGTGTGCCTGCTTTGCTGGGATTCCACAGTTGGAGTGAGCCGGTATAGTCCTTGCGGAAGCCAGCGGCTTGCAGTGCCTTGCCCAGTTTGCTGTTGCTACGGACGCCCCACACATTGACCCAAGCAAAGCCACAGCAATCACGATCACCGTGCTTCTGCAGGAACTCCTTAGCGGCTGTACGGGCTTGGATGCCTGCTTCGTTGAGTGCGTCTTGCACGGCTTCCAGGTTAAAAGTTGCTGTCATTTAATGCTCCTTAGTGCGTTGTTGATGTATGTATTATAGCGTCTTTCAATAACCCTGTCAACCGAAGGGTTATTACATTTTCATTCGGAGATGATAGATACATGCCATCTGGGCTTGTTTAACTGCTTCGGAAGGATTTGATTGTGCAAGGTCAACCCAGCGATTTGCGGCCACTTGCATCTTGCCTTTGTTTTCAGCGTGATTCATAGCAATCCGAGCATCCTCATTGCTTTTCTTAACGAACAGCATATAAGCGGCACATCGACCTGCTTCTTTGCTGATGTCAGCATGGGCAATACCAGACACTGCGATCAAACCTGCGATCAAAACCTTTTTCATTTCGTTTCCTTAGTGCGTTGTTGATGTATGTATTATAATGCCTTTTCAGGCCGTTGTCAACTATTAACCCTTTGCTTTGGCGGGCTTTTGTTTAGCTTCTTGAGCGGCGATCTTACCAGAATAGGCTTTACCAGCGGTGTGAATCAGACCTGTTTTGGTGTAAGTGATAACGCCGCCTGTGGAGCTTGGAATGGATTTGCTTTGCATTGTGTGTCCTTTGTGTTGTTTAAGTATGTATTATAACAAGGTTTTACCATTGTGTCAACCCCTGCGAAGTACCCAGGCGTGTTGCAGGGTCTAGTGGCAGGGGCCGGCACTCCGGATATTAAACCCAGCTGTCAACCATCATGACAGGCTTCTTCAGCACTCGTTTGACAAAGTCCTCAGGCTCATCGTCTGCACGGACTAAGACAAAGCCCATAGACTCTACCAAGTCTACCTCGCATACCTGCAGGTCCACGGCGGCTGCTTCAAAGGCAATGTTCATCTTTGTCAGTGCATACTTAACACCTGCTTGGAAGGCCTCGTACTCGCCTGCACCCGTGTCCTCAAAGTCAAACTCTGACTCCATAATGTGTGCGTACTCTTGTCCATCTGCCACGATGAACTTGTTAATCTTCTTCCAGTTGCTCTGCTTCTCACTGTCAAAGTGGTCACAGCACTCGTTAATGTCAAACGATGCAAAACTGTCATAATTTACTTTAGCCATTTGTCGCTCCCTTTTGTGTTAGTGTGTATGTATTATAACAAGGTTTTACCAACTTGTCAACCGTTATTTGCTAGAACTTGTGTGGCTTTTAAACAACATGCCGCAGAGGAAGTTCAAGCCCCATGCTTGGAACAGAGTAATGGTTTTGAGACCAAACAGCTCGGGCATCAGCCAGTCCCACAACCACATGGTGGGCAGGGCCATGATCAGACTCAGTCCAACTAGGAGGGCAATGGCTGCTACAATGGTTCCCAGGATTTGCATAGTGTGCTCCTTGTTACGATGTATGTATTATACGATCAAAGACGGAACTGAGCAAGAACTTTCTGGGCTTCAGTTAGTGGCATTTCTGCCACAAGGTTGTCCATCTCGGCCAACAGAACCATGCGCTCCAGATTGATGCATTCCAGCTGATCTTCGGGGCTCAGCTGATCCAGGAACTCTTGATATTCCTCAAAGGTGTCGCAGGCCCACATCTCATCCAGAAGGGCTACTTGATGGCCCGTCAAACCGTTGATTTCGATCATTAGAATTCTCCCATGATGATCATTGCCAAGCCCATTACAATCACAGGCATCATAACAATAGCCAGGTTGATGTAGACTTGCATTATAACCACTCCTTATAGTCGCCCATCTCTTCGTTGTCGTTGTAGCCTGCGGTGTAGGCCACGATCTCATCGGGTGTCATGTCCTTGAGTGTAACACGACCTGATGCCTTAGTATCGCCCAGGTAGTAGTGGGGATTGTATTCTCTGCGGTAGTAGCTGTCTGCCATGCCGCGATCATAAGGGCCACCGTGTCGTGTGTCCATCTCAATGTGCTCTCTAATCATCTTTGCTCCTTAGTGTCTATGTATGTATTATACGATCAATTGTAGTCTGTGTCAAGCTCAAATTGACCATCGTACCAGGAATCTTCCGCTGTGAGCACACGGTTGATCTCTGTAACACTGACCAGGACCACATCACGAACTGCACCGTAGACCTTGAAGGGCTCGTCTACTTTGACAGTGTACTGAACATCACCGCCGTACTTGACACGGCTTTCGGTAACCAAGCCACTGTAAGGGAACAGGCCCATGTACAGTCCGTTAACGCGGTCACCAGTTAGATCCCATTTCATATGCTGCTCCTTGTTGCGATGTATGTATTATACGATCAATTGTAGTCTGTGTCAATCTTTAGTAGTTTTTGCTTTTATTAAATAAGCCGCAATTATTAAAAAAGTAATCACAGAAGCCGTTGGCGTCCAATAATATATAATAAATGGCATAATCAATGCTGTCATATCTACTCCTTGTTGCGATGTATGTATTATAACAAGGTTTTACCATCTTGTCAAGTGATTTCTTCGAACTTTCTGCCTTTAAGATCCAGCTTCAAGGGCGTCTTGAATTTGTGTACTTTAGTTTGACCAGCAGGGATATAGGCAATGGCTGTGGCACTGCGACCTGTGACCTTCTCGTTGAAGATGTAGACATGGTTGGCACCGTTGCTGTCAGCCCACTCTGTAGTCTCTTGATAGACTTTAATCGATTTGGACATCTATGATCCTTCCATCGCGGAATACGAAGTAGAGATTCATGTTGCTGTAATAGACCCAGACGCAGTCATTGCCTTCGGTCATTGTATAATGTGTGACCTTGGGCCAATGGCGGGTCATGTACTCTTCAACCAGGATGACTTCTAGCGGATTAAGATTGGGTTTGATTGTGATATTAGGCACGTTTCAACACTCCGAAGATAGAGTTTTGTAGTTCAGCGGCCTCATCGTCTTCCAAGTAGAAGTCTGTACGTGGATCCCAATACTTGCCTGCCTTGGGATCATAGTAGGCAACACGCCCATTAGGGTAGTGGAAAGGACCTTCGAGTCCCTTGCGTGGACCGTATTCCTGATTGTGCTTGAAGATCGTATAAGTCATCTCAACTCCTGTTTGTTGCTGTCTATGTATGTATTATACGATCTTTTGAATACCCTGTCAACCTTTAGGGTTATTGCGCTGATCTTCAGATTCCAACTGTCCTACACGGACTAGGTACAATTGATAGACACAGTAGCACATGATGACCAATCCAATCGATCCAAAGATCGTGCTGGATGTGACACCTGCCAGTAGAATCAACTGCACCAGGGCGATTACACCCATGACGGCTAGAAAGAACTTGATTAGATCCATCAGGGCTTGTTTTTGATACTTGTTCATATGGTTCCTTTGTTTCAATGGGATATTATAGCACAGATTCAGCGGATGGACAACCGCTTTAACGAAGCCATGATCTCGGGTGTGTTCATCAGCTTGTCGAACGCAGCCTTAGGATCGTACATCTCGCCAGTCACACGGTCCATAACCAGTGTTGCTTGCTCAGTCATCTCTGCGGCTGTGATAGCCTTTGCGGTATACTCTTTAGCGCCGAGGATGTGTGTGCTCTTGTCCATGATCTGCTCCTTGCTGTCTATGTATGTATTATAAGGTCTTTTGAATACCCTGTCAACCACAAGGGTTACCAAGCCAACTCCTTAGCAGGGTAGGTGATCTTGCCATCGTACTCCCACTGGCTACGCTCGAAGTCTGTGAGGTAGTCGTTGGCCACGATCTCCCAACCGATGATGTGCTCACGGTAGAACTCGTTGTCGCACTCTATCTGTGGGCGCAGGGCCATCACAGTCTCTGTCACACGGTTGAAGTCCTTGAACTTCTTGACCACGTAGTCAGCACCGCCTTTGGGCTTCCAGTAGGGCTCATCGGCCGTACCGTAGTTCTCGTACACTTGGGTGGTAATCAGCAGTTTCGACATAGTCAGCTCCTTGTTGCGATGTATGTATTATAACAGCATTTGAATAACCTGTCAACCAAAAGGGTTATTCCACCCAATCTACAGACTCATAGAAGTCCACTGGCTGTCCCAGCTCAGACTCTACTATGCCCACTTGGCTCCAGCGGTCTATACGACCACGAGCAAACTCTACAGCTTGCTCACGCGAGTCAAACACGCCCAACAGGTCTTGGCCTTCGTAATCTACGTGTCGCAGAACGGAATAAACTTGCATGATCTTCTCCTGTTTGTTGCTGTCTATGTATGTATTATAACACCACTTCTGCTGTTTGGACAACCGAATTGTCAATCAATGTGCCGCCGTATGCTTGCAGGTATGTCTGGGCCACAGCCAGTACAAAGAAAGTATACACCTTGCCGGTCTTGGTGATCAGTGTATACTTCATCTTAGGCCACCTTGGTGTAGCTGGCACGGTAGAAGCACTCGCTGTCGCCGCTTGCATATCGCTCACAGAACTCTTTGGCTTCCTGCTCTGTAGTGAAGAACTCTACGCCCATATCGCGTTGGCCGTATCCTCTTTCGTACTCAGTGCATTGGACTCTGTACAGGCTTTGGACTTCAACTCTCATACACTTCTCCTTCTGTGTAAGTGTATTATAACACCGTTTGGATAACCCTGTCAACCATAGGGTTGAATGCTTTACGCAGGTTCTTGTGAGCCTATGTGCAGTCTGTAGAAAAGAATTGCTGTAAACGGTTCGAGACCTGAAAAATGTGTACTAAAGTTTATCTAGACTGCAAACAGGAGTACACAAAAGGTGAGCCCTGCGATGCTTCACAGCAGGCAGGGCTCGGGGTTTGCCTGGGACACTACCCCCAGGACTTCGGAGCGATCTATTAAACTAGACCAAGAGCCATTGCTTTGTAACCAGCGGCAACGATCTTGCGGCTTGGGCGGCCAATTTGATATTCAGTAACTTCTACACCATTACCAGCTTTGCGGTTATTGGCATAAACCGCATAACCATTCTGGCGAATGCGTGATACTTCAGCGCTGATATTCTTAATGCCAAAACGCTTTTCTGCTTGGCTAGCTGTGACTGACTCACCGTTATACATTGCGTTGAACAGTTTGAAAGTCTTGGTCTCTGGATTGAAATGCTTAATCATATTATTTCCTTGTTAGATACTGCTGTGCAGTTAATAACAAGTATACATAATCTAAACTGTTAGGTCAAGCAGCAATTTTGCCAAACTCTTTATCTACATAATAACCGATCAGTTTGCGTTGGATAAGGGTAATCAAATCACCGTGGTCATCCGACACAATGAATCGAACTGGACAATGACCCCACGTACCTTTACGTTGGAACTCTGCAAACCATTTGCGATGTTGTCGATTACTGGGATCAAATGAAACCCAAGGACGACCAATATAATCTAAACGACTCATTTTATTCCTTTATCGAAGCGGACTTATTGGCACTGCCGCTACGCACACTGCAGGGGTAATTTAGAAAGGAGCGTCTTCCATGGTAGCCAACTGAGCAATGACTTCTGCCTTGCTAGGGGTAGGCTTGGCTTCTGCTTTCTTAGCAGCGACCTTGGCTTTGATCTTGTCCATGGTAGGCTTCTCTGCTTTGGCCTTAGGTGCCTTAGGTGCCTTGGTAGTAGGCGAACGCTTGTCCAGTTCAGCAGCCAGTGCAGCCTGCACATCGGCATTGGTCTTGCCGTCACGAGTAGCGAAGTCGATCTCCATGAGATAGGCAACAGCGTCTTCTTTGGACATTGGCTGCTTGAGCTCGATGATGTCAATGTCAGTATGACCGTTCTTGATCAGGACCTTAACGCGAGTAGCGTCATTGGCAAAACGAACTTTGAACTCGCCGTTGAGTTTAGAAACGCCGGCATGTGAAAATTGAGACATAATATTTCCTTTGTGTATGTGTGTTATATGAACAGCACCCCGCTGTCCATAAATTAATTATAACACTGATTGGACGGCAGTGTCAACCGTTTTTTGTGTTAGGAGTTAACTGTTTCGAACGGATCGTAACCCTCCTGTGGCATTTCTGCCACATCTTCTACATTCATTTCTTCCAGTGCTGCCAGGACCATTTTGATCGGGCAGTCTAGTGTTAGAGCAATCATTCTGGCACTCATGCCGTCAATGTACAGTTGCTCAATGTCGTATGCTAATTCTGATACCTTGCTCATTCTTCTGTCTCCTCTTGTGCAACTCGATCCTGTTCGTCCATAATAGCCTTAGTCAGCAAGCCGTCAAACTCGCCGTAGAACTCAACGTACCACTTGCCGTCCTTGCGGAGGATGTAGTTGTATTCCTCAAACTGTGCTTCCTTGCGGTACTCTGCGTAGTCCTTGTACATACGCTGAGGGCAGTTCTCGCCACGCTCTGAGTAGAAGTTGCAACCCTCGACACTCTCGCTCAAGCTAGACATGTCGCCTTTGTCCAACAGCTCACGCACTTTGAACGGGTCTGTGTAGCTGTTCTGCAGGATCTTGCCGTTGTGCTCCAAATAACCGTCCCAGTGGCAATACACTTGCCCAATTGTGCCGTCTGCGTATTCCAGTGCGATCATGCTTCGTGTACCCATTTCAAATGCTCCTAGTGTGTTTGTGTATGTATCAATTATAACACGGTTTTACCATGTTGTCAACCAAGGACCCTTTAGCAATCTGGGTCGAAGTCTGCCCACTCTTGCGCCTCATCGGGCTGTCCATCACGCTCTTCGCGCTCGTACTCCTCTTGCAGTTCCTCACTCATTGTAAGGAAGCTCTCGCAGTAGTGGAACAGTTCCTCAAAGGCCCGGCGCTCCGTACGGTTCAGCTCACGCAGGAACTGCGGGCCTTCCTCTTGCATAGCGTCCAGCACCTGCTTCAGTGCAAGCAGAGTGTTCTCGTTCATGCAGTAAGACATATTTGGGTAGCTTGACATTTAGAACTCCTATTGCGTTGTTGATGTATGTATTATAACAAAGATCTGTCCAACTGTCAACCAATTGTTGCAATAACCCTATCAGTTGTAGGGTTGAACTTGATAAACACTTTAGTACTATCTCGCTCGTTGGCATCGATCTTGTAGAACACGTGGTAGCAGAACTCCCCACCGTTAGTCAGTCCTAGGAACTTTGAACTGGTCAGCCGGTACTTCTTGCCCTTGTTGCCCAGTGCATCCTGCAGGTGATGATGCGTAAGTGAGGACATCATTTTGAGTTTGTCTGCTGTAATCACAGTACGTCCTCCTCCAGCTCACAGTCCTCTAACACAGCATCTGCCGTTTCAATAAAGCCCAACAGCTCATTGCCTGCTCTGGTTTGACCTTGTGCAAACAGGTAGTCTACAAATTTTTCCATCTGTTGCAATAGCTCTTCGACTTCTGTACGTTTCATGTCAACTCCTTGTTACGATGTATGTATTATAACAGCATTTGGGAACAGCGTCAACCAAAGACCCTACGTTGCATAGGGTCAATGCACAGCGTATTATCTACGCTGTGCATTATTATATATTATGTAGTTACTTGCAATGTATTACGCACATAATCTGCAAACTCATAAGCGTCGCAACTAACACGCTCGTCGTCTTGCATACCTTGTTCGCTATAATTAATAGCATTAACAGCTTCATTATCAAAGCCCGCATTAATTAAAAATGCTTTTACTTGTGCAATAAATGCTCTGTCAGTATAAATTAATCCGTCTACATCATTATCCCATGTAGCGTTTGTATAGTTAATAGCTAAATCGCCGTCGTAAAAATCGCCTTCATTATTTTCTGTACTAATAAACATACTAATACTTTCAACAAATACTGCTTTGCTAATACTACTCCACAAGCCGTCGCCTGCTGTAGTAAATGTTTTATTAACAACTATCTCAAAATTAAAGCCGTCTTCTGTATTTTCAATAAACTGCTGTACAGTTTGTGCGTTAAGTGCTTGCATAGTGTGTGCTCCGTTTAAAAATGTATTATAGCATAAAAAGCGCATAGTGTCAACTAGTAACCCTATACGCTGTAGTGTTATTCCATGTCCAACTCTATCATCTCTATGTTAGTTGCTACAGCAAAACCCTCTTCGCTGTAATAGTCGCGTACAAAGTTTTCCTCTGCGTTCAGTGCTTTGTCGTGTGTACTGTAAACGCCTATGTTGTAAAAAGCGTCCTCTAAGTCCCCAAGCCCTTGTGCTTGCAAAATGTAAATTGTCATTTAGTGCTCCTTGTTAGTGTATGTGTATTATACAATAAAAAGCGCACAGCGTCAACCAAAAGCCCTTGCGGGCTTAGGGTTATTCTTGATCTTCTTCGGCGTTCTCTGCTTCCCACTCTGCCATGCTTTCGCTAATGCAGAACATCTCGTCCAGCTCCTTAGGGAAACACTCTGCGACTTCAGCTGCCGACATATCACCGTACTCGTAGTAGGAATCGATACCGTCTTCCCAAATGCCAGCAAAGCACATACCAGGCTCGTAGTAGTAGAGCTTGACAGTGAACCCCATCTCTACCAACCGCTCCATTGCAGTAGTAGGAGGAGCCCAGGCACTGTCGAAGCCTGCGATCATCTTGCCGTCTTCGGTAATGGTAGGAGTACCGTAGTCATCACCGCCCACATCCCACTTGGTACCCCAATTGGCTACACAGAAGTCGTACCAAGAACTGTATCCATACTTCTCCACCAATGTTTCGTTGGTTGTGAAGTTAGCAGTTGCCTCGCTGAGCTCTTTGGGCACAGGAATGAACTCCTGTAGGAACTCGCCTCGCATCATAGCGGCCTTGGCACGCTCGATCATTGCAGGGTCTTCGTGCTGGAGCTCCAGCGTATTGTTACACCAATTAGGCATCGTAGCTCTCCTCACCAAGTTCAGTAATCTCTTCTTCCACCACACTGATATCAACAATGCGGAACCGTTGTGTCATGTCGCTAACCCCAATGAACGCTTCACTGAAGCTTTGATTCTCTGCTAGGAACTCTAGCACGCTCTGTCGATCGGTGCCTTCCGGCACTTCGATAGTCTGTCGGAGGATGGTTGTGACTTGTGCTTGCATATTAGATCTCCGTTTCGTATTCGTAGAACTTAACAGCAGGGTCCATCTTCTTCAGTTGCTTGGCCGCAGTCATCAGCTCTTTGTATCTCCGATTGACCTCTGTGCGGGGAAGTTCTCCATCACAGGTCAAGTTCTCGGGACTCAGTGCGCTGTCAATCATATCTGCGACACGCTGACGACCTTTGGCAGTCTTGATCTCGTATTGCTCGCCTTTGAAGAATGAGTTCCAGTGATTCTTCTGTGCAATGAACTCTTGTAGTGCTTTCATCTTTGCTCCTAGTTGCTGTGTGTAAGTATGTATTATAACACGGTTTTACCAACCTGTCAACCCCTTATGGACAGTTAGAAAAGAATTAAAGGAACCATTGTGCATCTGTCTCTACCCAGGGGAACGTCTCCGTCAAGGGCCTGCACGGTCATTACTCCTAGATTGTCCACCGCAACTCCGGATTGCTCCTGCTTCATGCTCCTGGACTTGACCAGCTCCCGTCGGTACTGTCATCATCCCAGTCGCCTAGTGGTCTAGGTAACCTTTAACTCTTTTCTAACTGTCCATGTGCTAATTATAGCAAGGTTTTACCACTTTGTCAACCAAGTGCTTTGAATAACCCTACAACACATACGGATATTGCCACAACGTTAACTAGCAATTGTGGCTTATTTGCCACACGATATGCCCAGGTGGCATAGCACAACCCGCCCAGGAGTCCAAACAACGGATCTAGACCCAACTCCCGAAAGAAGTTCATGAGCACGTACATTGTCAAAATGCACACTGTACCTGCCCACTGTAGTACTTCATTAATATTACGCATCAATGCCTTCACGATCCACCATGTCGCTCAGTTCAGCGAACTTCTGTTTATATTTGTAGACTTCACGTTTGGCTTCATGCAGTGCTTCACCAATGCAGTCCTCTGCGGTACCGTCTGTAAGTACTTCACGAGCGTCCTTGTACAGGCACCCTCCCAGGTAGTGCGAGCCCACCTCAAGACTGTCAACCATTACACGTACACGCAGCATGAACCAATCCAAGTTGCCCGAATCAATGTCTCGGCAGATCTGATCAATGTCGTGGCACTCTTCGTCGAAACAGTCACGGACGCTGAGATCTTCCCAGCTCTTGTCTACGATCACAGTAAAGCCATCGCGCTCGTAAGTTGCCAGTTCGTCATAGTATCGCATGTTCATTCCTTAATTAATAGTGGTGACGTGAGCCGGGATCATTGAAGTCTGCATTGTCCGGAGTCCACTCTTCGTCCTCTTCTTCTACAATGTAGTCCTCGTCCTCTTCGTCCAGGATGTCGTTAGCACGGCACATGTCTTTGACGTCGTCTTCGCTCATGTAAGCAAGACACATCTCTGCCACAGCTTCTGCAGAGAGCAAACCCTCGTCCATCATTTCCAACAGCTTTGTAGTGTATTTGCGCATTGCTAGCTCCTTTGTTGTCTATGCATGTATTATAACAGGAAACAATAGCCCTGTCAACCGAAGGGTTATTGAACTTCTACGCCCACGCTTACATCAACTTCGATGTCTATAACGTCGCCAGCGAGATCGTACTTGATCCCAGTAACTGCCGCGCCGTAGTTCACTGCCTTCATGCGCTCGCGAATCATGCTTTCGAGATCGCCCATCATGTCGCCAATGAAGTCAGTGGCGCTGTCCTTAACGCCCCGCAGTGTTTCGTTGATCCCATTGCGCGACATGTCTGCTTGCCCGTCCATGATCATCTCAATGAACGCTTCTGTCTGGCTGATCAAGGCCTGCTCTACAATTGCGTTGACCAGCTCACGCTTGCCAAACAGGAACTCTACGGCCTTAAACGTCTGATCACCTGCTCTATACACTACAGTCATTGTCTGCTCCTTATTGCGATGTATGTATTATAACAGGGAACTAAGTCCCTGTCAACCGTAGGGTTATTAAGCAAACTCGTGATCTTCGATCACAGTGAGCATTGAAGCAGGCACTTTCCACAGGCCGCCGACGGTCTTGACTGTGATGTACTTGATCGCAATCTTTGTGACCACGCCCGTGTAGTTCACGCCCGTTTTGGTGCTGGTGAAGTTGACGTTACTGCCGATGCTCAGTGCCCGCTTGTTCATCTGACCCAAACGTGACCTGGCAAATTTCACAGCGTCGATGATAGAGCCCAGTTGCTCGTTAGTGAAGTTGCCTGCGAGGATCTCTGCGTTAACAGTTTGAATAGACATATCAGCTCCTTTGTGTGTAAGTGTATATTATATGGTAAAACCGGTAACCCTGTCAACCGAAAGGGCTTTATCACAGCATCAGCGAAAACAACCACAGCATGACGCCAACTCCGATCACCAGTGTAATAGCGTAGATCGAGTTGAGGAACCACAGTTCCAACAGCCCGAACTCACCAGTACAGTGAGGACATTTGGTGCTGAACACAGGCGTAGAACTAGTACAGTGAGGACAAACCATTACATACTCCAATAGAGTTCGCTAGAGGGATCGCATGAACGAGGAGTATCATGCGGGATTTCGATCTCAACACCCGACATCAGGTTACGAACAGTCTTCATGCTGGGTGTCCAATCAAAGCGGAAGCCGTCTTCTGGACGATACAAGGGAAACAGTTCTGCCACAGTGCGACGCATGGCATTGTCGTCCTTTACGGGCCAAACAGTTGTAGAGAACAGGCGCTCCCCTGTCTTGCACCGCTTGTCTGCTTTGTAGATGTATAGTGTATAACTCATGCCAGCTCCTTGTTAGTGTATGTATCTATTGTAACACCGGTTTTACCATCTGTCAACTCAAATCGCATGACAGGATGCATCCGTTGCATTTTTACAACTTCCCTGCGAGCACGGGCCAAACTGTAGTCATCGCCCCAATAGTGGCCCGTATAGAGTTTGTCACCGTAGAACATCTTACATATATAACGATACATCTCAATCTCCTCTTGTGTCAGTGTTCAATACAGGCTTGACCATACGACGGATCTCAACTTCACGCTTGTGAGCAGCCGCCTTGCCGCGGATCACTTCGTGTACATATACAAGGATCTCATCCTTGCTGTTCAACTTACGAAGTTCAGCACAGAGCAACCAGTTCTTGTCTTCAGTCTTAGCACGGTAGAAGTGCTTGGCCGCACGCGACAGCACGCTCTTGTTCACTGTAGACTCTGTCTTGGCAGTGACGCCAATGTAGTTGAGACCGTTGACAACCAGCTCGTATATGATGTGGTTGCGGTCTGCTCGCTTCTTACGGGGTGCTAGTGTCTGTGTCATGTGTATATTATAACAAGGTTTTACCAATCCGTCAACCAAAGACCCTACAGTGCATAGGGCCTTTGATTATATAATATTAATCTATATAATAATCAAATGCACTTGCTAATGCATTAAATGCATCCTGTATGTCGACATTATCCTCATAATCCTCCATAATAATGTCTTGCATTTGCAACATTAAACTAGTGAGTTTCTCTTTAACATTATCTTGCATAATAGCTCCTTTTAATTAAACAAATTCAATATTATCTGTACGCAATTGCTTTTTAGCAGTTTCTGTTAAACGAGATACTTCTTTTTGCAGTTCCTCATAATTAATATCTCCGCTAACATAAGCACATTTTTTTTGCGTAGGGAATATGTGTACAATATCTCCATTATCTTTTTGTTTAGTATGTACATTAAATGCGACAACTAGTTTATACAATTCTTTTTGTTTATTATGAACTAATTTTGCTTTTGCAAGTGTATTAAACATTTTGAGCTCCTTTTTAGTGTATGTGTGTATTATAACAGCAAAACGTCTCCCATGCAACCAAAGACCCAGAAGCCCGCAGGGTTATAGGGTTACCGGTTGACAATTTGGTAAAACCATGTTATAATACACGCATGTTCGAACATAGTGGGGGTGGACGGCGAGGCTGCGCGAACGGTTTTTCTGCATACGAAAATACTACAGCCTGCTCGGAAGTTATCCACAGGTTATCCACAGCTTGCCAACAGGTTATCCACAGCAAATCCACAGGTTATCCACAACTCCCTCGGCCTGTGGATAACCTGTGAATAATGTGTGAATAACCTGTGGATAAGAAAAAACCCTACCGCCACAAGGGTTATAGGGTTTTTCAGTACAGAACTCGGCAGGTCTCCGATCCTGTCCCCATCCAGTTGTTCCTGCTCATTGAGCGAGCCCTAACCTCTTACCACATAAGGTCCTGGATTCTCAACAGTTGCGGCGGTCTAAGACCCTATCCTCTCTGTGATCTTGTTGACTCTCGGCTGGTAAGTGCCTGTCAACTGCCCCACAGAATATCCTGTTGTTCTAGGGTTTATCACTACTACTATATACTACATGTGTATATAGATACCATTTGGTGCGACTGGCCGGAATCGAACCGGCACGCCGTTAAGCGAGAGATTTTAAGTCTCTTGTGTCTACCTATTTCACCACAGTCGCGTTATTCTGGTGGGCCCCCCGTGAGTCGAACACGGCACCAACGGATTATGAGTCCGCTGCTCTAACCAACATGAGCTAGAGGCCCCCTCTCAACAGTAGTTATTATACACGAAAACAAAGAGCCTGTCAATGGGATTTTGCCGCAAAAAACCCCACTTGGAGCAGCGGGGTCATTGTGTATATACATATACACTAGCAGCGGGGTCATTGTGTATATACATATACACTAGCAGCGGGGTCATGTTATCTACTGTGGATTATGTGATCTATCCTACGTTTGAGATCGTAGCTGTATTGATGTTCCATTTTCAGCTGTGATATCAGCCATCCCATAACCCAAGCCTTTTGAATCTCTTTAGTGCTGTTCTTATAGTCACTTCGATTGAGCTCTTTGAGAGCCGCATTATATATAAGAGTTTCAACGGGTGTGTTATCTTGCTTGCTCATATTGATATTTACAGTGCTGTATATAGTCAATCTATGTGTATATATAGACATATACATATACAACGAGATCTACAGCAGCGGGGTCATTGTGTGTATGTATATATACAGTGTAGAGTTTATGTATAGTGTATATATACAGTGTAGACATCGTTGCGGTCCACCGTTGATCAGCGAACTAGCTCGTTGCAGCACTATAGTGAGCAACGAACTACCGTGGAAAATCAGCAAAAAAACGGTGAGAAACGGTGCCAAATAGGTGGAATATGGGGCGAAAAATCACCACTATTGGCGTCATTTGGGAGTATTTTTCACAGTTTTGGCACCGTTTTCACAGTGTCAGCACAGTGGTAGGCGGTGGGGAAGAGAGGCTATGCTCAAATGGTGCCAACCACCCTAACCCCATTCTGGACCCACAGTTCTCCCACAGTTCTCCCACACTGTGTATATACAGCATTCTAACTGATCTCTCCAGTGTATATATGTGTATATGTGTATATGTGTATCTATCACACACTCGATCCAAAGTTACTACAGCGGGGTCTTACTGTGTATATACATATATATGTGTCTAATTGTAAATACGTTTCATATATGTTAACATTCATTCGATCTCTTGTTGTATTGGCTCTACTGTCTTTTAGTTCACACAGCTGGGCTGCTTGTTATTACTTTTGGGACAAGATAAGAGATCATCAACTACAACAAATAGACTGTCACAGCGAAGATGGTAATAGTGTGCTCGTTGTTGATTATGGCAAAAGAACTGCTCAGATACAGCACAAGTCTGCTATACGGCAAGTGGGAGTACACTTTAGAAATCCGGAAGCATTCAAGTGGCCTGTGTTTACCAGCAATAGATTTACCATACGATTTGATCCGGACATAGCTTCTATACTACAGTTACGTAACATGGGAGTCATGAAGGATAGACACCTGTTCTTATGGCCTCCTTGTTTTACCAGACCCGATCTCAATGACGATTGTGGTTTGGGACTGCCCAGAATAGACAGCAACATGCGGGGTCAAGTGAGAAAGTATATTGCACCAGATCAACGAGCAGCTTACACTTTAACAATAGCACAGTCCCAGGACTTTGAGCACTTTGATATACTGATCCGGGGCAGTCGTCGCATCATTGTGGAAGTTGCTGTCACTGACGGGCCTAGTCAGCTGGAGTTTATACGCTGACTCTGTCTCGTATTTTATTCTCTCACACTATGGTAAATAACACTTATGCGAGCACGTGAATTCCTCAAAGAAATTAAACTAGA
>Ga0315909_10004075_pt1 | contig 17434 bp, 17 predicted proteins | sample LakEriMetagenome_11_FD_203527 | JGI IMG/M metagenome (GOLD analysis project Ga0315909, IMG submission 203527) | Freshwater fungal communities from buoy surface, Lake Erie, Ohio, United States - Buoy 2 MA125 | ecosystem: Environmental > Aquatic > Freshwater > Lake | place: USA: Lake Erie, Ohio...
ACTTTTAATTTTATGATCTTTAAATTTCATTTATCAACTAAGCACTCTCATATTTTTTTTGAATTTCTTCGATATATTCACTCAAATCATCAAGCATAGCTAAGGTTTTTTCATCCTTTAATTCCTCGTATTTCACCCGCAAATCATCAATGTCTTTAAAAGCCTTTGGAACGGTGTTCCATTTTTCATCATTGGTACTTAAAATTTGGCCAGCAATAGCTCGATGAATTTTTTTATATTCATCTTTACCTAAAACCTCAGGGTTTTCCTCATAAATTAACCTTTTTGCAAAATAAGAAAATCTTTCATCAGAAAATTTTTCACTCAAATGTAATTTTCCTTTCCAATCGGATTTGTGAAAATCTACCATCATTTTTTGATCCTCTGGTTTTGCAAAGCCGCCTGCATAAATACTCTCCTCAGCCATAACACCAATTTGTGAATCTAATGCTTCTTTTTCTTCCGCCTCCTCACTTAAAATTTTAGCAACTCTATCTTTAAATTCTTTATTTGATTGAATCATATTAGCTCGCTCTAATAATTTGTCGCTTCCTAATTGTTTATAACCTTCAAAATTTTTTGCATAACTTGGACTCATAATCACTGGGTGCTTGTTATTTTTAATACTTCTAATTACTTTTGGACTTTTCTTTAATTCTTCCTTCAACTGCGCATAAGGCATTTTTAGATATAAACTAGGATCACTTTTTAAATCAAAACATTGCGGCCAGTTATACTTTGGATGAAAGCAAACAAAGGTGACTACAAAGGGACGAGCTTTGCCATAAAAGTATTCATTCACGCAAAATATTTTTTCTTTCTCAACAATTGAATTCACCTCAGTCTTGCTCGTAGTCATCAAACTTGCTTTCCAAACGGATGGTGCTTTATCTTTAATAATTTTTGCAATCTCAACTGTTGCAAGAACATCTGATAAAGCGGTGTGCGCTTGATCATGTTTGATGCCATTCATCTCTGTTAACTCCGCAAGTTTAAATACAGCATTACCTTTATCGCTCATTGGAGTTTTAATGCAATTTGGGTAATACAAATGTGCCGTTCTAATTAGTCCTAAAATATCACCACGTTTATTTCCGCTATACTGAGTTAGATAAGGTTCGTTTAAAGTTTTAAATAAACTCTTTCTCAAAAACTCTTCATCAAAAGAAATTGAATTATATCCAACAAACACTGCAGGTGACCATTTTGAAAATTGCTCGTGCATTTGTGAAATCATTCCATAATGGGATAAATTTGTTTTACGAAGAATTTGTGGTGTGGTGTTATTTACAATTAATGCGTAAGGCTCAGGTACAAGACCTGGCTTTAATGAACATCTAATATTAAGTGGATCTGCTAAAACTTGAAAATCATCGTTTACTAAAATAGCACCCACTTCAATAATCTGATCCCAAGAACTTGATCTACCACTTGTTTCAAAATCGTAAAAAACATAGTTCATTTAGTAATCTCATCCTTAGATTCTAACTCTTGAATCTTTTCTGCTCTGCTTTGAATTTTATCTGCTGAAACTTTAATGCCTCTAAACTGCTCACTAACTTGATTAAATCTATTTTCAACATCAGCAACACGCTCTACTAATCGGCCTATATCCTTACCAATTACACCAATTTCCTTAATAACCACTTGCGCTTTTTTACTCATCTCAGAGTCTTTTAAAAACATCCGCAAAGTATTCAGCAGTCCCCAAAGTAAACTAGGTGATACGATTAAAACATTCCTCTCTAATCCCTTAGCGACTAAATTCCCTTCACTAATCTCACGATAAACCGCTTCAGATCTTATAAACATTATGGCATGGGGGGTGGTTTCACCGCTGATGATGTAGTCATTAGAAATTTTCTTAATGTTATTTAAAACATCATCCTCAAATAACTTTCTATATCTTTTTACCTCATCATCACTTTTTGCAGCACGCAAATTCTTAAAATTATCTAAGACGAACTTGGAATCGATACCAATTTTTTGTGAATCTTCACCTAAATCAATTAAACAATCTACCCTCTTATTATTACTTAAAGTGTGTTGAAATTTTAAATATTGTGATGGAAGCCTATCTTTTAATAATTTCTCCAACTCCATTTCAGAAAACGCACCCCGCTCCTGTCTGTCATTCAACATGCCTTCAAAGCTTTTGAAGGTATTATCAATTGACACCTGGGTACTGGATATATTTTTAGTGGCTTCTTCTACTTTTGAAAAACGTACTAGCAAATCTGCTAGCTGGGAGCTTAAAATAGTGTTGTCAGCAGCGCTTCCGCTTTTTTTAACCAAAAAGTAAATAGCCACCGCCCCAACAATAACACCAACAACCAAATATAATATTCCGTCCATACTTCAAAACCCTCGAAAGTTGAGTTAATTATTGCTAGTGGTGTAAGGGTAATAGGAATGTGAATTGCTATTAGTTTTACATTACTAGGTTAAACTAACTATAACTTCACTATATTTTGTAGCCAACCCCCAGTCAACACACAAAACACCCCCACAAATATACCCAAAAAATATTTCACACCCCCAGCCCCACTCATAAATAGAATCAAAACACATAAAGGAACAAAGGTATGAATATGAAGCAAGAGATGGTGAGTTGGCTTAGAACTACGCATTGGGATGTTTTTGGTTGTTTAAACTTTAAACGCAAACCTACAGAAATGGATGCCCAAAAAATTTTGGCTTATTTTTGGAATAGGGTTGATAGGCATTATTTTGGTAATGCTAGTCACCGCAAGAATTTGAGGGTGGAGCGCATGTGTTTTTTGCATACGGGTAAGAGTAACACTAACTACCATTTCCACTTTGTAGCTAATGCGCCAAGACTAGTTAACCAAGATGATTTTGTGAATAAATTAAATAGGTCTTGGCGGTATGAAGTTAAGGAAAGCGGTTGGTTTAGTTACATAAAACCACCTAGATCGCAGCAGGCGGTTTGTAATTATTTGGTACGTGAATTTTATAAATTAGGCATGGATAGTTTTAATACTTTAGGCTCATATAAAAATCTCAATTAGGCTCGAAATAGGCTGTTTGTTTTAGGTTAGGCTGACATTGGGGCGGATCGAGCGATGCTTATCCGTCCCACTCCCCCGTTATATTTAACTGAATTAATTAGGTTTAGTTCTTTATCAGTAGAGTATTACCTAAAAAGTATTTTAACTATGCCTATCACAACCACTGAAACACTTTAGAAAAAAGTAATATGGAATGCGAAAACTATATCTTTTGAGTCAAAACCTACAAAAGCTTAGTTAATAAATTTCCATAACCGACCAAACTATTATTCTTATCACGGGTTTGATTAGTATTTGGGTAGTAGTAACCTACTAACCTACCCCCAGCATCCCGCAATTCAGTTCGTCCACCATACTCCCTAACCAACCCTAATAATCTACCATTCTGATCCCTTAATGCTTTAAACATCTTGCGCCATCCTCCTTTGTCTTTCAAGTTCACGTTGTCTCCTCTGCCTATCTTTCTCTATCTGTAACCGTTTCCTACTATTCTCCACATCCTGCCTTAAACGCTTCAGCAAAGCTTTTTTTAGTAAGTTACGATCGTATTGTTCTAAGTTAATTATAAATTCACTTGCACGCATGGTGTTACCTCTTTCTTTTTAAATATTTATTTAAATCCATTATATAACTTAAGGATTTAAGCACGGCTTAAGTGATTAGTGATAAAGTTAAATATTTTGATAATTAAAAATATTAAAAATTATGGTAAACGATAATATGATAAAATTTCCTCTAATTTAATTTTTTTTACTTGACCTTTAGGATCACAAACAACATATGATTTACAATAATTTAAACTTATAGGACTCTCCAAAACCCAAAAATCTCTCGGATCATCATTTATATTAATTGCTTTGGTATTTAAAATATTTATAGCCAGTTTTTTCTTTTCAAATATTTTTCTTGGTCTACACCATTCTTCCCATCTTATTGCTTTGATTTCTTCGCTATCAAACTGAAACCCAATTTGATTTAGATTTGGTACAAATTCAATAAAATTTCCAAACTGATCTGTATAAATTGGTTTTGCAGTATTGCAGTTCTTGGATTCTGTAAACCAAAGTAATCTTATGCCCGCTCTTAACTTAACATAAGTTTTTAATTGATCCTCATCAAAATTACATCCCTCTAATTTTAGTTCACCGCTTGATAAAATGTTTCTTATATGAATTGGTTTTGTATAATGTGTAATTATCATTAATAAATTTTTAATTCTAACAAATATCTTATTTCTTTAATGATTATTTTTTTTTTTGACAAAGTATTTAATACAAAGAATTTCAACTTATATTTTTTAGTTTAATTTTTTTAATATTTTACTTTAAATATTAAAATTTACATACTTTTTATAGCAAACAAAAATGTATTTTTTATTCAAGATTTAGTATTTTTAAATTTTTTAGGGGAAATTATTGCTACTTAATTACATTTAAGAAATTTAAATTAACAAGAAATAGACTTTGCCACTAGACCAATATATTTAACAAAATTGATTGCTAATCATTAAAAATTAAAATGAATCCTAATTATACATTTATCGATTTATTTGCTGGATGCGGTGGGCTATCTGAGGGCTTTTATAAACAAGGTTTTATACCACTCGCTCATATAGAACATGATCATTATTCGTGCGAAAGTTTGAGAAAGAGAATGAACTATTATGGTTTTTCTGAAAAAAATTCAAAGGTTATTGAAAAAAGTATAACCCAAAAAAATATTATCAAAATAATAAAAAGCAAAATAAAAAGTTCAAAAATTGATTTAATTTTAGGTGGTCCACCCTGCCAAAGCTTTTCATCTCTTGGTCGAGCCAAAGATGAAAATGCCATGAAATATGACCCAAGAAATTATTTGTTTGAGAATTACGAAAAAATTTTAAATTATTTTAGCCCTTACATATTTTTATTCGAAAACGTGACTGGGTTACTAACAGCAAAATTTAATAATAAAAAAGTAATTGATGTTATTATAGAAAAACTTGGTAAAAATTATAAAATTTTAAATGATTCAAAGAAAATAGTTTTAAATTCATGTGAATATGGAATTCCACAAATTAGAAAAAGAGTTTTTTTAATTGGCGTTAGGAAAGATATTAATTATGATATTAATAAAATTTTTAATAATATAATCAAAACACATTATCCTCCAAATTCAAACAACGATGAAAAACTTAATAAAGAAAAATATATTACCGTAAAAGAAGCAATTGGAGGTTTGCCTTTTTTAAAACCTGGTCAAGGAAAAGTAAAATTAACATTTAATTCAAAACTAAATAATAACTACTTAAAAAAGATTAGATCAAAAAAAGATATAGAATTATTTGATCATGTTGCAAGAAAACACAATGATCTTGACATAAAAAGATTTATTACAATGAGTAAAAATAAATGGACATTCGAACAACTATTAAAAAACAAACCCTCACTAAGACACAAAAAACGAAGAGTTTTTAAAAATAGTTATGTTGTTCAATTTTGGGATAATCCTGCAAGAACGATAATTTCACACTTATACAAAGATGGTAATCAATTTATTCATCCTGACTATAAACAAGGAAGAACTCTTACAGTAAGAGAGGCTGCAAGATTACAGTCATTTCCTGATGATTTTTATTTTGCAGGGCCAAGAACTGAGCAATATAAACAAATTGGTAATGCAGTACCTCCTCTTATGTCAGAAAAAATTGCTATAAGTATTAAAAAAGCGCTTAAAGAAATCAAAGAATAATAAAAAAATGTTTGAGTTGATCCACAAAGTAAACAACCCTAAAAAAAAAAAAAAATTTTTAGAAAAGGTAAATATTTTTATAAATTTAATAGAATTAATTTCTAAATCTTTAAATTTAAAATTTGATGAAAAAAATTGTAAATTAAACGAAGATACACTTTTAAGATTAAAAGAGTTAAATATCTTAAATAAGAATACAGAAAGTAATAATAAGATTTTAATATCAATACTTAAAAAAAATTTATACGAAAGACTTGTTGCTGCTGTAAATTTTAATATCAAATATAAAAAAAAAATTGGCTATTTGTTAGATAAATTTGACCACAGTAAGAGAGTTATTGCAAAAACAACTTACGATAATAAAAAAAAATTTACAGTTATTGACTTATTTTGCGGTGCTGGTGGCCTCAGTAATGGTTTTATTCAAGAAGATTTCAAAATTGAACTAGCCAATGATTTCGACTCGGAATGTATTGAAACATATAAGCTTAATCATCCTCAAATCTCAGAAGAAAAAATACTAGAAGACGATATAAAAAAAATAATTAACAATCTTGATAAATTTTTAACTACTCCAATAGATGTGGTCATTGGAGGGCCCCCTTGCCAAGGATTTAGTAATGTAAATCAACAAAGAATTATTAATGACCCAAGAAATGAACTCTACAAATACTTTGTTAAAGCAGTCAAAAAAATAAATCCCAAAATAGTAGTAATGGAAAATGTAAAAGGAATGTATCCATATGCTGAGCAAGTAAAAAAAGATTTCAAAGATATTTCATATAAATTAGAATATGATGTTTTAGTTTCAGATGAATTTGGTGTAGCTCAAAAAAGACCTAGGCTTTTTTTCATTGCTTTTAGAAAAGATATATTAAATAAAAAAAAAATTAATATTCAAAATGTTTTTAATGAAATTAAATTAAGTACCAAAAATGTTAAAAGACATATTTTAAAAGATGCGCTTAGCTATATTAAACCACTTAAATCACCAAAAAATAAAAATCAGACAAAAATAGACGATGAGCTAACTGGAAAAAAAATTGATATTAATACTTTCATGGGGAATGAAAATTCTTACTTAAAATTAATTAATCAAAATAGAAAAATTATTTTTTTATTTAATCATAAAGCGAGATATGCAAATAAAATAAACTACCAAATTTTTTCGAAGCTTAAACAAGGCGAAGATGGGACAAGTAAAGAAATTAAAGATATCTTTCCATACAAGCACAGAAACCATATCTTTAAGGATAAATATTTTAGACTAAATGAAAATAAACCTTCAAAGACAATAACAGCACATTTGAGGATGGATTGTCTATCACACATTCATCCAACACAAATAAGAACTATAACACCTCGAGAAGCTGCTCGAATACAGTCTTTTCCCGATGATTATTTTTTTTTAGGCCCTTATCTAAAAACTTATATGCAAATAGGAAACGCAGTTCCTCCAATAATGTCAAAATATATTGCCAAAGTTATTAAAAAATATTTATAATAGAATTATTGATTAATTCTTGGCGAAAAAAATTATCTGTTACTGATCTGGGGCTAGGCGGAACCCATGATAAATACTTAAATATTCCCAAAGAAGATGGAACTTTTGCTGGAACAGATCAAAATCCAACCGAGTTTTATGAAAGAGAGCCTGGAAGACCGGGAAGGCTAAATTGGGTTTTTATTAATCATATTGATAAAAAAACGGGGGAAAATTATGAAGTTCGATTTGAGTATGCAAAAAAATCAAAACAAACGAGATTATATAAACTAGCTGGATTTTATAACGCAAGAAAACCTAAACCAGGCGATGAAATTGTTGTTGAAAAGATTTCTCTTGATGGAGAGACTAGCTTTTTAGTTGATATAACACGCAATAACTCATCTTTACCAGTATTAAGTAAGGATGAAATAATAAATTCACCAAAAAAAAATTTAGTCTTCAGAAAAAAACCCGAAGTAAATATATTTTTAGAAAAGATTAATCAACCTATTTACGAAAAATATAGAAAAGGAAAGTCAAGAAAAGCTGATGATATTGTTCCGCAAGCTGAAATTTATGAAGTAGTTTTTAGTATAAACAATAAAACATTTGTTTATGTTGGACAAGATTCTTACTGCTCTGGTCCGTACTATTATTTTGGATCATCAATCTTAACAGATTTTTGTAAACTCGTTTATGGTGAAAAAATATTTAAAAAAACAATCTTACATACCTTAAAAGATATTAAACAAAAAGACCTGAATCGTAAAGAATGGGAATGTATTTATGATGCACGGTCAAAATGTAAGAAAAAAAAATGGCATTGTCTAAACGGTGAAGTACAAGTACATAATTAATTTTTTAATTTATAAAATAATAAAATTATGTAATTTCAAATTAATATTTGGAAAGAAAAATAATTTAAAAGTACTTGCGTTATTTAGGTTTTTCTCGCTTATCTATATCAAAAATTAATTTAGAGAAAAATTTTTCATCTAATTTTGTATTTTCAGGACCATTAACAGTCACGCTATCAGTATCTAAATCATAAAAAGCTGGAAAACAAACTTCTTCATTTGGACGATTTATAATGGCTAAAAGATTAGTTTCATGAGGTGGAAAAATTTTTTTGAGAGAATCTTTATGAACAAAAATTGTAAATGTTAAAATATTTATATTTTCTGATCCATCTTCTTTTTCTCCATATCCATCAAAAATTATTTTAACCCCTTTTGGAGCTATCCCGCTAGCATTGCCAGATCGCAAGTAACCATTCTCCATTGTGTCAATAAATAACCAAAGCCAGCTTTCAACAATATCTAAATAAGTTTTTTTTCTCATAAAAAATTTATTTATAACTTAAAATTTTATAAAAATTATTAAGTAATTTTATTTGCTCATAGGTTGTGGGGTAAAGATCTAATAAAGCTGGGTTGAATAAGATTATTGAAGCACATTGAGCTCTTGAAATAGCTACGTTTAATCTATTGCGGTCAAATAAAAATTCTCTATTTCTAGGTATTGAGTCAGAATCAGAAGTTACCATAGATATAATATTAATAGCAGCTTCTTGGCCTTGAAATTTATCTATCGTTCCTACTCTTGCCCCTTCTTTTAAAATTGAAAGTAAATAATTTACTTGGGCGTTGTAGGGGCTAATAACTAAAATATCTTCTATAGTTAATTTTCTGGTTTTATTATTAATATCTGTAAAATCTCTACCTATAATTTCTTTTAATAATTTAATAATAACTTCACCTTCTTCTTCTGCTTTTTGACCGTTGTCTTTATGATCCATAGGCAAATAAGTAATACCTTCCCTTATAACCATGCCTTTTTTATTAAAATCTATTTTTCTTTTTTCAGTACTTTCATCAAAAATTAAACGAGACTCATAAAAATTATCTGACGTAAATTCGTTTATTTTTGGATGTAATCTAAAAGTTTTATTTAAAAATACACCTTTGTTTTCAGGAATAGTATCTTGCCCTTCTAATAAAAAATCTAAAATTGAAATGCCTGAAATACCTGGATGAGTTCCTTTAATGGGTTGACCTAATTGATTTTGATCACCTATCAAAACAATATTTTTAGCCGTAGAACCTATGACAATTAAATCCGCTAAACTTAACTGACCAGCTTCATCGATAAAAATATAATCTAATTTTTCTTGGTAATATCCTGCTGATAAATGGTACTTAGTTCCGGCGAATAACAAAATATTTTCCTTTAGGCCGTTTATAAAATCTATATCTTTATTTGAAGTTTTTACGTGAGCGCTTGAATACGTTGTTTCTGGGTCGTCCGGTCTTCCTGCTTTTAAACCTCTAAAGTTTATACCTTTTTCCTCCGCCCATTTTTCAACACGATCTATTACGTTATGAATAACTTTATGTGAGTTTGCGGTGATACCTACTTTCTTACCTGCTTTAATTAACTCTATAATAGCGTTACCGGCTTGATAAGTTTTTCCTGTTCCGGGTGGGCCTTGAATATAAATATAACTATTATTTAAATTTAATAATAATTTTGGAATTTCCTCTAAAAAATTATTTGTTTTAATTAATTTTTCTCCTGCTTTTATTCCTTTAATATTTGGTATCTCTTTTTTTAATATTGAAAAAATAGAGTTAAATTTATTTTCTTTATTAATGTAACTTCTTATAAATCTAGCATTACTCGCTTCAAGTTTGCTAATATCTCTTGGTTTACCAGGGCCAATAGAAATATTATCAGCTAAACCTGATTTAATACCTTTTTTTAATTTAACTATTTGTCTAGTTTGATCTAACTCTACTATGGTTGCGGTTTCTGTTTCTTCTGGGTTGGTTGAGTTATTAAAAACTGAAACTCTAGTACCTTTTTTTAATTTATAATCCTGCTCATCAAAAGTGTAAGTATAAACTTTTGATCTATCTTCTGCGTAAGGGGTTCCTTTTAATTTTAAATCTCCAATAGCCTCCAAATCGTCTACTAACTCTTCGTTAGTCATATATCTTCTTTCAAAATATTCTCGCCATTGAGGTTTGGCCTCTCTTCTAAAAAAACCCAGTAAATCAGATATAATTTGCTTTATATTTTTATCTTCGGCTTTAAAATCTGAAAGTTGTTGAAAACTTTCATTCATTTCTTTTTCAAACTCTCTATCCTCTATTTCATCAATTGCGGGTACAAACCAGCTAGCACCTTCAGGTCTAATTTTTACTAACCAATTTCTAAGATCATAAGTAGAGTGACAGTCTTGTTTGTTATAACTTTCTATCTCATCTAATAACCTTTGCTCTTTTGTTTCTATGTATTCTGAATAATAATCTCCTGAAACGTTAGCTTTTTTAACTTCTCCGCTTCTTTTAAAATCATAAAACTTTTCTATTTCTTTTATTGAATAGCTATTTTCTGAAACTTGGATGGCTTGTTTTATAACTTGAAATAAATCTACGAATTTTTCTAAATTTAAATAGTGGTCTAATTCTTTTCCTTTTACGTGATATTTTGAGGTAAGACGCGTGAGCGCTGTTATTTCATATTTAGCATAATGATAAATTTTAGCTTTAGGGTATTTTTTAAAGTGATTTTTAGTAAATTCAAAAAACTTAATTAAATTTTGTTTTTCTTCCTTTTCGTTATGAGCCCAATAAGCTTCAAATTTAGGCTTATTATTTTCAACATAATAAATTCCAAATAAATATTCTAACCCATCATTAGGATAAACATAGTAAGGAACAGATTCTAAATCAAAAAATAAATCACATTCAGAAGGTTCAGGCAAAAGATTAAAACCTCTTTGTGGTACTAAATTTTGTTCAATAACTTTAAATATTGGTTTGCCGGTGGTTTGATATTCTTTTTGTAGTTTGGCTTGGATTACTAATTTCTTAACTACTTGCGGTTTTATATCTTTTATTTTTTCAGTTTCTTTAATTTTTGAAAGTTGAGTTAGGGTTTTTATGCCGTGAGCTTTTAACTTTTTTATATAGTTTTTATTAATACCTCCTACTTGATTTAAATTATCCTCTTTTATCCAAATATCTTCGCAAGTTTCAGCCCAATCACAAATATTACAAAAGTTACACTTTTCAGGTTTTACTTTTTCAACATCCTTTTTTAAAAAATGCTCGTATTTATTTTTATTATATTTAAAAAATTCATTTACATATTTAATAGGTACTGTTTCTACTTCTAGAGTTCTAAGAACAATGTGAAAGTTATCTGGCAATATTCCCTGAACTTGTTCTAATAAATAAGAATACATCGCTACTTGAATAACATGATCTACTTTAATTTTTAGACTGTTTTTAGTATCCGTAACTTCGTAACTATAATCCCCTAATTTTGATTTAGAATTTTTAACTTTAATTAAAAAATCAAATTCACCTAACCAATCCTCGTGAACTAAATAGCCCCCACGAATAACATCAAAGCCTTCTTTCATAGACTCTATTGTTTTTTTAAACTTTTCTTGCTGAGTAAGCTTTAAGGGCTTTATGTTTATAACTTTTGCATACTTATCTTTTAAAATTTTATAGTAATCTTCCTCGTGAATATTGCCTTTTTCTAATAATTTTAAATCACTAAAACCTTTTTCTTTTCTTACTAGTTTTAATGTTTTCTCATTAATTTCATTAAAAATTGTATACTTACAATTTAAGAAACTCTTAAGCATCGATGGGGAGTAAAGATTTTTAGCCATTTTAATTTAATATTTTTTCTTTTCTTTTATGAGTAAATCCCTGATCTAATATTCTCGCAACAGCCAAACGAAAATAAACAAAGAAATTTGTCCAATCTTCATTTTTATCTTTATGAGTTGCGTTTAACCAAGGCAGGTCGGACTCTTTAATACTGAATTCTTGGATTATGAAATCATCAATGTAATTCATAAGCTCCTCCCTTTCTTTATAACTGTATCTTGCGAAGATAAAATGTATTATTTCTCCTGACTTTACTGGGGTATTGCTGTCATCTTTTTTAAAAGTGTCTTTAAAAAATTGACCTATTTTTGAACGATCCATAGTTTTTTTCTTTCTAGTTAGTTTGCTAGAAGTTTGAAAACTTTGAATGTTATGAGATTTATTAAGTATTAAGACTTACTACTTAAGACCGATCCAACATTACATTACAAGGTTACGTCAAACGTCTTAAGTTTATTATATTTGTATTTTGGTGTTAATGGCAACTAAAATAAATATATAATTTGCGCACTTAATTTCTATCATCTAAACACAATAGATTGATTAAAACGTTCCACAGCCACAATTGAGGTTTAATTTGAAATATATGAAGTTTACGAATCTCAATAACCTTCCTTTAGTGAAACTGTTTTTAAAGGTTTTAGTTTTTGTAGCAGTAACCGTTAACGTTCATGCTGCAGAGATAGATTTAAATAAAATATTACCTATGGATAATAAAATTACCTACGGCAAATTAGATAATGGGGTCACCTATTATGTAAAAAATAATCAAATACCAAAAAATAAAGCTTATGTAGAATTAATTATTAAAGCAGGATCACTTCATGAAAATGATAAACAACAAGGACTTGCTCATTTGCTTGAGCATATGGCTTTTAATGGAACTAAAAGTTTTCCTAAAAATAAAATTGACTCTTACTTAAATTCTCTAGGCCTTTCCATTGGCGCTGATTTTAATGCAAGTACTGGATTTACTAAAACAATTTATAAATTACAGGTGCCAACTAATACTACTGAACCTTTAGATACTGGAGTTCATATCTTATCTGAAATTGCAAGTGAGCTTACATTAGAAGATGAGGCTTTTGAACGAGAGCGAAAGATTGTTGAAGAAGAATGGCGTAGAGATTTAGGAAGCGTTGATCGAATTTTAGATCAACAAAAACCTTATCTTTTTAAAAATTCAAAATATTTATACCGCGATCCTATTGGAACGATGGAAGTTATTCGAAACTTTAAATATCAAACTGCAAAAGATTTTTATAATCAGTGGTATCGACCAGAATTAATGGGGGTTTTTGTCATTGGTGACGTGGATCAGAAAAAGGCAGAGGAAATTATTAAAAAATATTTTGCAAATATTAAGGCAAAACTTCCACCCATTGATCCACCAATCGCGTCAGTTCCAAAATACAATGAAACTCAATTTGCAACCATTACCGATCCTGAATTAGGCGCTGTAATCTTTCAAATTCTAAACCGACAGCAAAGATTATTTTTAGAAACAGGGGTTAACTATAGAGATTATTTAACCAGTGAGTTCATGGAAAATATATTTCAAAATAGAATGAATAGAATTCTTCGCGAACAAAATACTCCATTAGTTTCTGTCAATGTAGGCACCTATGAATTATCAGGTAATGAAGAGATGTATCATGTGTCAGCACACATAAAGGATGAGGATGTTACCAAAGGAATTAAGTTTTTATTAACTGAGATTGAGAAGATTAAGCAAAATGGTTTTATTGAGGATGAGCTTAAACTTGCAAAAAAAGATAAATTATTAGATTTAGAAATCTCCCTTAATCAAAAAAATTCTAGAAAATCTCAATCTATCTTAGCTGAATATAAAAGCCATTTTTTAGAAAAGGAAATGGTGAGTGGAATTGATTATGAATTTGAACTTGCAAAACAAGTGATCAAAACAATTCAAATTGAAGATATTAACAAATATTTTTTAAAGTTTTGCCAACCCGATGATCGATTAATTTTAGTTAAAGGTCCTGAAAAATATAAAGACCTTATAACAAAGGAAATGTTTTTAAATTTTGAAAGTGAAATTGCTAAAATAAAAATTCCACAATCAGATTTTGCCTTAGCTAGTAAAAGTTTAATTAGCAAAGAACTCACTGGATCAAAAATTGTAAAAGAAATTAAATATCCAAATTTAGATATTACCGAATTACATCTTGCAAACGGTGTCAAAGTTTTTCTAAAGCCTAATAAATATAAAGAAAAGGAATTTAATTTTAATGCCAGAAGTCTTGGAGGTTACTCACACATCCCATTGCCTAAATTATATTCTGCACAAAATGCACAAAGAATTATTAATGATAGTGGACTTGGAAATTTTACTAGAAACGAAATTAACGATTTATATAATCCTGATTTTATATCCATTGAAGCTTCTTTCTCAGACGAACGCGAAGGCTTATATGGAAGAAGCATCACCGCTTACCAAAAAGAATTATTTGAACTTATTTACCTTCACTTTGAGGAAATTAATTACAATCCCATCGCAGTTGAAAAACTTAAAGTAGAGTTAAAAGAGTCATTAAAATTTACAGCTGCTGATCCTAAAAGAAGGTTTTCTGTTAAATTTGCAGAAACTTTTTATAAAAATCATCCACGTATTAAAATCTTAACAGATAAAGATATTGATCAAATTAATATTGATGATATTAAAAATTTTTATAGAGAGCGGTTTCAAGATGGTAGTGATTTTAGATTTACTTTTGTTGGCGACTTTAAAATAGATGAATTTAAAGTATTAATTGAAAAATATTTAGGCAGCCTTCCAAATACAGGGCGAAAAGAAAAATACGTTGATGATGGAGTAAGAGCAGAACGTGGGTTAGTAAAATATGAAGTTTATGAGAATTTAGAAGATCAAAGCACCCATTTTAAAGCATATGTGAATGGCTTTAAAAATAACGTTAAAAATAGATTTAAAGTTTATGTAACGCAGAGTCTAATGAAGAGAATGTTGCATGAGGAGATAAGAGAAAAACAAAATTTAGTCTATTCAATCTCAGTTCGAGATTATGGAATTACTAAAATTCCTGAGGAAAAATATACCCTTTTGATTACTTTTGATTGTGATCCTAAAAATAAAGATAAAATATTTACTGAAGTAGATAAAGTTATTGAGAAAATAAAAAAAGGAGATTTTCCTCAGCACTATTTAGACGATGCTATTAAAGCACAAGTTACAAGTTATTTGGTTAATAGAGAGACTAATCGTTGGTTAGTGAGTGCTATAAGCGGATACTATGAAGATAATGAACCCTTACAAATGATCAACTCTATTGATTACATTGTAAAATCAATCAACAAAAATGATATTAAAAAATTTGCAAATGTAACTTTTAAAGACAAGTTTATCCAAGCAAGTTTAATGCCTAAGCCTTAATGGCCTTTATGCACTTAACTTTAATCTTAATGATTTTTTCTCTTAAATCTCCAGCAAAAAGGGATTAGCTAATATTAAGTTTTACAAAATAAATTTTTTTTGTAAAAATAGGCTAGTAAAATTTAATAATTTTAAAAACCTCATGAAAATATACCATTACATATTATTATTTTTTTTAATTTCTAATACTTCACATTCAAAAACAGTTACGTGCCTACTAGATCAACACTTTAAGTACCATGATCGGAATAAATGGGAAGATCAACAAGTGCCCTATCAAATGAATATTTTTAAAAATCGATTAGAGTTAAAAAGATTAGATAGTGTAAAATCAGAAAGAAGCCTCAATATAATCGATGAAAATCAAAATTATATAGTAAGTTTTGAAAACAAACCTTCTACAACAAATAAAGAAGTACCTTGGACAGCTTTTTTAACTTATGAAAAAAAAAATGGAACAACCTCATTTATGTCTTACAATAGTGCAGGTCTATCAATTTATTATGGAACATGTAAATAAAAAGAAATACGCTTAATATTTTTTTATGAAATATTTTTTTTACTTGGCATTATTTTTGTTACCAAATTGCACAACTATAATCGATGCAACAAATTATGATGATTTTAGAAGACAATCTTTATTAAAAGGTTTTTATTTTAATGCAGAAGCAAAATCGGACACTATAAAGCATTATAATAATCAGGGAGCTTATGGTGCAGGGCACAGTCAACTTAGAGCAAATCAAGTTGCATTGGAGTTTTGCATTAAAGCTGGCTTTAAAGATTGTGTAATTACAAAAGAAAATGACAGAATTATTAGGCTAACTGAGTGGCAGCAAGCTGAGGCAAGAGCTTTAGAATTAAAAAACGCAGAGGCAAAAGCTCTGGAGTTAAAAAATGCTGAAGCAAAAACTTTAGAATTAAAAAATACAAAATTAACAGCTGATAAATCTTCTCAATATAAAAAAGGTTTAAAAAATAACTGGAAAAGAATTTCAAAAACTATAAATGACGATACACATTTTTATGTGGACACCACATCTATTAAAACAGAAAGATATTATAAATATTATTGGGCGCTAGCTGATTATTTAAAAAAAGATAAGGATGAAGTAAGGTCAGTTATTACTTACAACAAAGTTGATTGTGGAGACTTTAAATTTCAAATTTTAAAGATGATAATGTATGATGGACAGAAAGGTGAGGGTGAAAAATTAGACGAATTTGATATAAAAAATCCTGAATGGACAACGATGGACGAAAAAAAAACAGCAGGCGATATACTTTTGAGTTATGTTTGTAAAAGTTAGTTTAATTAAAGAATATTATTTAAGGGCTTTTGCTATCTCTACAAAAAATCTTATAATTGCAAGCACAACAGTTACTCTTGCAGCATAACCCCAGAACCCACTTTCTTTTTTTTTATTTTTTTCAATAACATAAAATCCTGCACTTCTCCAAATACCTAAATTTACAAATATAATGAAAATAATATATGCAATTATATAAATTAATGAAAAAAAAAGTAACATACCTTCAGGCTCCGCTCGCGAATAATCTAAAATTATGATTGGTAGACCAAAAAAGATCGAAAAGAAAAAACCTACCACCCAATAACTATAGGCTAAAGTTTCCTCTCCGCGAATAAACGGTTTGATTGTGCTTTCGATAAAACTATTTTTATTTTGATATAAACTTTTTAAATTACCTTCTTGTTTATAATTTGATCTTTCTAAACTTCTAAGCCTTCTGCTTTCTCTTAATTCATCACGTCGAGCTTTCAATTCTTGCAATCTATTTTCTTTTTCGATCCTTAATTGATCAATTTTGTTTTGTTTTTCAATTCTTTCTGACTCTATTTTTTCTTGCTCCTCATAAAATTCGTCTTCTAAATCTCTTGTTCTGATTTCAATATAAATTGCTCGAGCTTCATTTTTATCACCTCTCGCCTCTTTAAAAGCTTTCAACCAAGCCGTATCTTCATAATTATTTTTATCTAATTCGGATTTAACTATTTTTGATATTTTTTTTTCTAACTCTTTTTTTTGTGACATAAAGTAAAAATATTATGCTAAATTTTAAA
>Ga0315909_10004076_pt1 | contig 17429 bp, 3 predicted proteins | sample LakEriMetagenome_11_FD_203527 | JGI IMG/M metagenome (GOLD analysis project Ga0315909, IMG submission 203527) | Freshwater fungal communities from buoy surface, Lake Erie, Ohio, United States - Buoy 2 MA125 | ecosystem: Environmental > Aquatic > Freshwater > Lake | place: USA: Lake Erie, Ohio...
ATGTACCAACTATTACAAATGGTTGAGTTACGGTTGTAAAGGTATCAAATGCTGGATCACTAATTTGAATTTTTACACATATATAGTTATAAGGATCACAATACACAGTAGTAGTTGTTGTTGTTGATGATGTAGTTGTTGTACTACTTGTAGTAGTTGTAGTAGCATTTAACTGGGCACAAAGTGAACAATCACCAAGTAATATAGTTTCAATTACCTGATCAATACTTGGAGTTATTCCATTAAATGTAGAGCATACATATCGTTTTTCTCCAGGATTTAATCCTAGAGATACATTTGATATACCACAATTATTATAATATGCAGGATAGAATGAAGGTGTTAAGTTTTGTATACTGAAACATCCACAGAAAGGAATCTCTGTAGTTGTAGAGGTAGTGCTAGAAGTAGAAGTACTTGTAGAACTTGTACTAGTTGAACTTGTAGAACTAGTACTAGTTGTTGTAAATATAGTATTTGCACGTATATTACACGCAGTATTTATCATTAATTGTATTCTATCACTAAATGATAAATTTCTCCATATTGAGACTGGAGCTAAACACTTTGGATCTACTGTATCAAGTAAAGAATTTATAATTTGTTGAAAATCAAAACATCTTTCATAAGATATTTCATCTTCATCTTTATAAGTAATACAAATTTCTGAACCATTTCTTTTAAATTCAGAAAGTTCCGTTAAAGTTTCACACTTTTTTACAGCACCACATAAGTCTGAAGAAAGATCATCAAATATTTTACAAATACTTTCAGATATCTGCATTCTCCAAGATGATGGTAAATCAAGTAGTATTGAGTCGACTTTATCTTTACAAGTCTGGCAATTTGTCATTTCAGTTGTGTTTTTACGTAGCTATTTTGACTATACTTAAATATAATAATAAAATGTCTAAATTCCAGTAGGATGCCGGGATTTAGTACATTATATATCTAATTTATTTATATATCATCTATTTCATCTGGGATATCTGGAACCTCATCTATTTCTAGTCTTCCTAGGTGCTCTTTATTAGAAAATGGGTCCTCAATCATAGTACCTAAATCATCTGCTATGCATGATTGGTAAAATAGATCAACTTCATCTTCTGGAATTAAGAACAAATATTCATAAACTGAAATAGAGAGAACCTTTCCTGTGGGTAAGCTAATGTTCATTCTATTATTTTAATCTTCCTGAGAATTTATCAAGATCTTTAATATACGGAATTGGCTCTTTTGTATAACCTTTATATCCAAAAGATGCAAGTACATACTTCCATATTTTAGCGTCTCCTTTTTCTGCAAATTCATAACCTGTGTCTTTTTGATAAAATAGGTCTTTTTCAAGTCCATCTGCCCCTAAAGCATAGGCAACATGATATAATGCAAGTGTACCAACTCCTATCCAGTTTGATGCTGTATCTGACTGTAGAGAATAAGGAGAGAATAAGTTTCTTTTTAGTTCCTGTAAACCAAATTTAGGAAAAGGTATATAAGAAGTATGTTCGTTGTACACTCTTAAAAATATAAGTATTGCAATATTTTTTATCCATGAATTTTTCTTAAGTTTCTTGTTTTTATCGTCATCATCATATCCTAGTAAAATTGCATATATAAAATATAATGAAAATGTAACCATTATATCCATAGCTAATCTTCCCATGTTTTTTTTGATAACATCATTTTTTATAAAAAAGTAATTAAATTTATCTCTTACACCTGAAAGATCACCTTTTATAAGTGATAGTGATATTTGACCTGCTGCTCTAAGAATAGCTCTATAGTATCCTCCACCATCTTCTTGTTGTGTTACAACATCTATTCCCTCTCTTCCAAATCTTCTTTGAAATGCTGGAGCAAACCATTTTTTCATGTTTTCAGCAAGTTTACCAAAAGAATATCTTGAAAGTTCACTACTATTTATTTTTGCATAGTTACCATGTAACTCCATATTAATTTTATGGATAATCTTTTTTACTGCTATAAATTCTGTACCATCTATCAAGTTATATTTTTTCTCATCAAAGCCTTCTTTTAATACTAATTTACCATTTTTCTTTTCATATATATGATGAAATGGATATTCTTTTCCATTATTGTCTTTTGCTTTTCTTCTATGTAATATTGCAAGGGCCATTGATGATTGTGATTTTAGTTCCCCTGCTTTCATTGGTATCATTGCTAACTGTCTAAATTGAGTTGCTTTATCTAGAAGTGAGGATCTATCAAGCATGTCATCAAGAAAATCACCTTGAACAAAGTCAAATTTTTGATAAAGAAGTGTCCAGTATGAAAGATCTGTAGATTTTGCATAATCTCCAACTATAGCTAGTGTCATTTTACCTGCATCTATAGATCCTAATGAATACTCTTTCATATTTACATACTTCCCAGAGAATGCTTCTACAAAATTATTTATACTTGCACCAAGATAGTTAATTGTACCACCTACAGGACTAAACATTAACCTAAGTGCTGATCCTGAGGTAAATCCTCTTGAAATCTTATTTAATATTGGACTATTTACAAGATTATCAGGAACACTATTTAATATTGATTTTTCGTATATTTTTTTAAAATAACCAAGTCTATTTTTATTACCTACTCCTTTTTGATTTACACTAAGAGTATTTATAAGTGCCTCTACAACAGGTAGTCTCTCTGATCTTGCAGCAAAATCATGGGACTTATAATTATATGTAGAAATAGAATTTACAAGATTTCTTGAAACGAATTCAGGTTTAATCCTTTGTCCCATACCAAGTCTTGGTATATCTTGAGTTAATAATTCTCCAGTTACAGCATTGTAATCTTTTATGTCTCTATAGCCACTTTCTTGTTCGGTTAAATCTGTACTTTCTTGTTGTTTAACAAAAGATACTACTTCATTAAATTTTTCTTTTACTGTTGTACCAATTCTTTCTTTTTCTTCAAGAGCAGTAAGAGTCATTACTGGAACATCTAAATATCTTCTTAATTTTTCATCAACTCTTTCTTGATCTTTTAAATATTGATTTTTCAGTAGTTCCATGTACTGAAAAGTAAGAGAGTTTGATGCTTTTAATTTATAGTATTCTTCATCTATAAATTTATTATCAATAGGATTTTCTTCTTTTGGTAAAGGTAAGAAGTTTCCTCTATTATCTATATGATATCCTACCTTTAATTCAACTTTTCCTGTTTTTGGATTATAACCGGTTCTATATTCATCTTTTACTCTTGATACAACAAATCTTTTTGACACAGCACCAACATAATCATCTGGATCTGTTGGAACTAACTGTTGATAAATCATTGATGGATAGAAATTATATTGTGTGTATCCTAAAAGCTCTTCACTATAACGGCCCACATTTGTAATATGTACTTGTTCAAACCAATCAACTATATCTGTATATTCGTTTTTATCTTTACTTTCTAAGTAATCTACTAAAGGCAATATACCTTTAGCAGCATTACCTTCTATCATTATTTTAAATACTTCTCCAATATCTGATTGCTCTTCAAATAATGATATTAATGAAGCATAATCTCTATATGAAAGAGCCTCTCCTAAATTATAAACAATATTTTTCACATTCTTTGCATAGCTTTTTAGATCATCTACTACATCAGCATCCCTACTGATATTTAAAGAATACTCACTAATAGCAATATACAACTCTTCCATTTTTTCCCAATAATAATCTGTTGGAATAAAAGTTTTTGATGAACCTAAATATTTTATATATTTTTTTATCTCTTTAATTCTTTCATTATCTTTTCCATATTTTTTTTCAATTTCCTTCATTTGAGAAAAGATTTTCTTCTTTGCAGAAATGCTAAGATTTTTATTATCTGCTCTTTCCCATAGTTCTGCTAATGCTATTATATCTTCTTTTGAGTAAAGAGAATATACTGGATTAGATCTAAGTAGTTTATTCTCTTCAAGTTCTCTCTCTAATGCAACAATATTAGCTATTTCATCTTCTTCTAAAGCTTCTGGATTTACTTGATTTCTTTCATCTTTTGTACCTGCAAGTGTATCTGATATCTTTTCCCATATTTCTTGAGATCTAGTTTTCTCCTGACCTTTTTGAAGCTCTTTTAGTTTTTCTTTAGCTTCGTTTCTTTTATCCCAAAAACTTTTATTTATTATTATTCTTGTATTATTTCCTTCCCAGTCCTCTCTAAGTTTAGTTGTAGCTCTTTTAATATCTTCTTGATCTACAGGTTTCTCTGCATCTTTTCTATTACCATATTCATCTCTTATAAAAAATACATTTATTCCTAGTTCTTGTTTAACCCGTTCTTCAAATTGTGCTACAGTAAAAGAATGGACAGCGTTTTTATTCATTACTTCCATTACTTTTGTCATATAAGAGCTTTTGGCAATTGCAAAATTTAGATTTGATTTATCTCTATCTTCTTCTCTAAATTGAAAAGATTTAGTAAAATATTCTTTTAGCAATCTACCACCTTCTTTTTCTGCTGCTGTTCTTTCAACACCCTCATAATTAAAATCTGTAAGTAAACTAGAACGAATTTTTCTTAAAGTTGCAATATTAGCTTCTGTTTCTTTTATGTTTGTTCCTCCAACTAATGATCTTCTTTCTTGTTCTATTCTAATTGATATTAATTCCCATTCATTATATTGGGTCATGAAATTATCATTATCTGCATACTTATCAAATAAATTATTATACTCTCTAGTAAATTCATTAAATTTATAATCAGATTGAAACTTTTTCAGTTCTGCATTTGCCTTTTTCCATTCTAGTCTTTTTACTGCTTCTTGACTTGTACCTTTAGCTTCAACATAAGCCTTCTTTTTTTCAATTATATCATCTAGCATTTTTCTTTCTGCTATATAATACTCATTATATTTTACAGGACTTAAAAATGATACTACGTCTAAAGGAGATCCATCCTTAGAATAAGGATCATATTTTTTAGAAACTCTTGTAATTAGTTTTCCAAGTCTATGTGCCTCTCCACTAAGACCTTGTTTTTTTAATTTATCTATTTCTATATATAAATTTTCAATATCTTCAGCTGATCTCATCTCATTTTCATATACTTTATCTTGTATATAACTTGCAATACTAGATACATATATATCACCATTAGCTATTGCAGCATTTGTCCAGAATCCAATTTGTTGAAGAAAGTCTACATCTGTACCTAAACCTAAAAGAAATTGATTTATTTTTTCATCTGTTTCAACAAACTTAGCTATCTTCCTTGAAGTTTCTTCTATACCAAACTGATTTTTTTCATTCACAAAAGTTTGCATTTTTTCCTGTAAATCTTTACCAATAGAGTCTCTTGTAAATGAAAGTAAATCTTTAAACAATGGTCTAAAGTATTCCCTTTGTTTAGATAGAATTTTTTGTGTTACTATATCAAATTTAGAGGTAGCATCATTAATTACAAATAATATTTGCTCTCCGACTTCACCGCTTTCCTGAAGGACCTGTGCAAAATCATTATCTAAAATATTTTTTATATGTCCATATAATTTTGTGTAAAGTTGAAGTTCATTTATATTATCAACAGCTTTATAAAAATCCTCAACTTTTTCTCTGTTGTTTACTATTTTAATTAAGCTATCTGATAATATTGATAGTTTATCTACTGTTTCAAGAAATTGATAAAATGCATTTGTAATGTTATCAGCTGAGGCAACTTCCGATAAAGATATTGAAGATGTAGCTTTTAATCTTTCATTAAGAGATAATAATGCAGGAAGATCTAAAAATTCTGTACCTATTGTTAATTCTTCTTTAAGCTTACTATACTTTGGATCATCCATTATCTTTTTAAAAGTATCATTAAACTTTCTTTTAAATAGTCTTATTGAATCTATTACATCTGATAAGTTTTTATCTTTAGATTCTTGATATAAACCTTCAGCTAAAGGTTTTAACTTAGTAACTTTATCTGAATATCTTTTACCATATTCTTCTTCTGTAAGTTTAAAGAAATAACTACCAGTAAATGCTTCATTTTCAAGTCTTGCTTGAGCATCTTTTTTAAATTCTTCAGATGCCTCTCCATTTAATATTTCACCTGCAGCTTCATAATAATATTTATAGTCAGGATGTGAGATAATACTTAGGTTAAAGAACTCTAAAAATTTTCTCAACCATTTTCTTAACCATCCTTCTTTTACTTTTACTAAGTTATTTACTTTTTCATAATTGTTTTCAGAGATTGCAACTATATATTCAGCAATAAGTTTTGCAGTTGCTTCTCTTTTAATCTTATCAATATCTGGTTTACCATTTTCTTTTACATATTTTTCTTTATATTGTTTATATACTTGACCATATATCTCAAAACTTGTAATATTTGAGAGCATGTCTTTCTTTAACTGATTATCATCAGGAAGAAGTTCTACAAAAAAGTGAGCTACCTCTTCAGGCATTGCTTTTAATCTTTGGTCAGTTCTCAATCCTATAATAAATTCTTTTATAAAAGATACACCATCCTCTGAGAGATTATCTATCAATTCAATTTTAAGATTTGGATTTATACTTAAAAGAAAAGAAACTAACTTCTCATATGTAAATTCTGATATTGTAGGTATATGAATTGAGGAAAAGAAAGTATTGTGATTTATTTTATTAATGAACCTCCCATCTTGGTAGACTCCGTATTCTTTCAATAAATCAATCACTTTAACAGTTTCAGGATCATTTAACTTTTCATAAGTCTGTACAATAGAAGGGGTTATGTTTATTTTATATCCTCCTTCTGAAGGAACTAAAAGCTTTGCTTTATAAGAGTTATTAATTTCTAATACTTTATCTAGAGTATCCGGAAGTTGAGGATACTTTGGAACAAATAAATTTTTATCTTGAATAAATGTAAATAGATTTGTTTGATCTACTTCACCTTTAAGTGAATTATATATTCCGTTTCTTATCTTATCTTGTAAACTACATTCCATAGTGTAAATATATAAAATTTTATTAACATTCTGCTGTTATATCTGGAAAACCTGTATCAGTTTTTACAGAAATAGTATTATTTGGTTTGTTTGGTTCAGTTTTAGTTCCTGATCTTAAGTATTCAAAGATATCAACACTATTAGTATCAAGATATGTTACTAAATCTAAAGTATAATAATCCTTTCCTTTATAGTAAAGATTATCAAATATATACTTTTCTGTTTTTTTCTTTTTAAATCTTTTTCCATCTGGGTCTACATCTATTTCTACTCCCTCTCCTTCATAAGTTAAAGAATTCCACTTTATACTTTTTAAAGGATTATTCTCTATAAACTTTATTCTAAAATACTTCATAAACCTTTCGTATGCTTTTTCTTTACCTATAGTTTTTTGAGATGGATCATTTTTATCATACTGAATTGAAAATTCTTTTTCCATCTGTTCTATAGCTTCTGTAATAAAGCTAGTCCAAATTTCTAATGGTATTAAATCAGAGAAGTTATCACCAACATTTGTTGCACCACTTTGATATAATGAAAAATAAGCAAGTTCAGTAAAGAATTCTGATATCTCTTTTGCTTCTTCTACACTATATTGTCTTTCAAGACCAAGAGCTAAAGGGTTAAAGTTTATAAGATTTCTCCACTGGATTATAAATTCATTTCTTTGATTTACAGAATTCTCAGAATCTCTATCTAAATATATATTCCAAATTCTAGTATTTGTATTATATCCCTTTTCTCTGTTTAGCTCCTCTGTGAAATCTGCACCTGATAATTTAAAAGAAAGATCATTTAGTCTAGAAAAAAATAAAACATTATCTCTTATTTCTGGATACCTTTTTATCATTTCATTAAACTTTATTGCAAAGAACTCTTTTGAATCTTCAAAATTTTTAATTTTTGGAAGAAAATACTGAGAGAAGTTTACACCTTTATATTTACCAAAGTTTTTATATATATACTCTATATAATCGTTATCTATCATTTTTGATACTCTTTCAAGATGTTCATTGTTTCCAAAAGTAGATTCCATTATATATTCAAAAGCAAACATATTTTGTTCACTATATAATTTAGGAAACAGTTGCATTAATATATCTTTACCTCTCTCAGTATAATCAAAAGGGGCTATCATTGATTGAGTTTCTAGTTTTACTATTTGTTCCAGTTTAAATATATCATTCTTTTTTATTTCTTCTTTTCTTTTTAAGTTTTTAGTTATAGATTGTATAGTTGCATATTTTGTAGTATCTGTATTATATGAAAATTCTAAATTCATAAGTGCTGCACTCTCTTCAAATATTGAACCAAAATAAGCAAGTACTTTTTTCTGAAACTCTTCATCTGCATCTTTTCCTTTTCTTATTTCTCTATCTAATTGTTCTAAACTAAATTCTAAATCTTCACTTAAATAATCATTAAAATCAGAATAAGGTCTTGCAAGACCGTTATTTGCAAGTTTTGTATTAATACTTTTAGTAACACTTTCATCATCATTTTTTTTGTAGTTTACAGTATAAACTTCATATCTTGGAAAATTAGGATTCCATCTACTTACATATCCCTGTTTTAGCATTCCTTTTCTCTGTGCAAGTTCTACAAGAGCATGCTTAAGAGAGTATCCTTGAACTGATCTTGATTTTTCTTCAAATAGACTATATAGTTCTTCTAATATTGGTTGATTTAAAAAGAATGAAACTTCTTTTAAAGGCACACCTGAAAGTACTAAATATGCAGCTATTTTTTTATTTAATTTATTTATTCCAAGATAGGGATATGCAGGTGCATTTACAAGGTCAATTGTAGCAGAAACTAATTGATCTAATGTATCTCCAATAAATACTCCATTTAAATCTCTTCCATACATTTTTATATCTCCTTGACTAGAAATAAATTCAGATCTTCTATTTCTAGGAATAAGTGGAGTGAATGTAGTTTTTCTCTCACTATAAGAGTCTGTGAACTGATTATTCATAGTAAATTTAATAAAATTAAATATACTTGAGTTGGTTCTATGAATAGCCCATCCACCTAAATCTTTTCTTTTACCCATAATAAAATCCCATATTTCATATTCTTTTACATGAGACATGTTAGATATAGTATTACTTTTTGGATCAAATAATTTAAGTTTTTCTTTTTTAGCTTCTGCTTCTCTTCTGAAGTTTGCCATTTCAACTTCAGAATAATTTTTCTTGGCAGCAATTAGTTCATTTGCTACATCATCTACTGAATCTTGTGTTGTTGGACTAATTAAATGTTCATAATATAAAGGTTCTGACATTAATGCAGAGTACTCTTTTATTATCGAATTAGTTATTGATTTTACTAAAATATTTCTTTTCTCAAATACTTCTAGATCTACTCCGTAATTTGATCTTTCCTCTAAAGAAAATCCATTTTCAGTTTCTAACTCTTCAATTTCTTTTAATATTCTGTAATACTGATCTGCTTCAATTGCATCATTTGGAATAGTACCCGGATCAGTTTCTACAAATGTACTATGATACTCTTCAAATGTAATATCTCCAAGTCTTGTATTCTTTATTTCTTTTACTAATATATCAATTATACTTTCTCTTTTTTCAATTTCTTCTTCATCAAAGAACACAGTTGTTTGCATTCTCTTTTTAGCTTTTTGAATATTTTGTCTTATGATATCATTACTTTTAGGATCAGTAGAGTCTTTTATTTTTTTACTAAAGTAATTATAAAGAGCTTGTTCTATAATATCAACTCCAATTTTTCCTTCAAGAGAACTCATATAGGAAATAATATTTGAAGCAAGCTCTGATTTTGTTTTAGAAAGATTTTTTATATCATCTTTTGAAAGTTTCAATTTATCTGTAAGAGATCTTTTTAAATCTCTTATTTCTTGTTCTGTCAAAGATAATGCTCTAATTCTATCAAAAATTTCTTGATCTTTTATACCATCTAACATTTTTTCAGTAATAAAAGATCCATCTTTAGATATTGATGGAAATATCATTTTCATATTATCAATATCAAAGTCAGAACCAGACTTAATAATCTGCTCCATTGGAGCAATAATTATATTACCTGCAGATGATGGTAAGAATTCCATTACCTCCATATGGTCTATAAATCCTTCATTGGTAGTAGGAATCCTATTTCCAATAATAGTAAACTTATCCATATGTTTCTCTTTCCACTCAGCATTCTTCATTGCCTGATTTAATCTTTTTACTGAAGCATCATAGTCTACAACTCTGTTTCCTTTAGAGTTTATATAAGTTACTTTTATTTTTTCATTAGTTCCTGGATAATTTAAATTTAAAAGATTTTCAAAATCTCCAATCAATGGGATCTTGATTCCCATTTTTCCAACTCTAATCGGATTTCCTTGATCATCAAATATTATATCATAGTAAGGTAAGTCATTACTTCCAAACTGAGTAAGTTGTTCATCTGTTGCTTTTTTGAAAATATCTTTAGCATTTACCCATCCTTCCCATTCATCTCCAGATTTTTCCCAACCTATTCCAGATACTTGAATTAGAGATCTTCCATATAATTTTAACTTTCTCAGTTTTTTATCCATCATACCGGAAAGTAATTCTTGTATTTCTCTTCTATTAAATGCAAATTCTAAATCCCATTTTGCTTTTCTAGTTTTAGGATCATACTCCAAATAATCAATACCATTGATAGTAAAGTTTTGTCTCATCCCTTCTTCTTTCAATACCTTTATAAACTTTTCAAAATCTATAATATTATATTTAAATACATCTTTTCCATTTTCTTTTCCTTTAGATATTTTTTCTATACCAAGTAAATTAAAAAGATCATTTTCTTGAATTCTCATTAATCTATCAGATAATAACTTTACATCATTATATGAATTCATAAGCCTATTATATAGTTCCACATCTCCAATAAGCGTAGCTATTTTAAATGCTGGATCAAAAGCTATTTTTCTAAATTGAGTACCATATATATTTGAAAAAGATTTATCAAATGTACCTAGTTGATGTTTTAAAAATCCTGATGTAAGTTGTTGTATATTACTATTATCTATTTTTACATCAAAGTTAGATAAGTCATAACCTTCACCTTTTTTAGTAACCCAAGTTAAAGGATTTTGTCTAAATACTTTAGAGCCTGATTCAAACTTAATATAGTCTATATCGTTTTTTATCATTTCTCTCATAAGTTGCTCATCTCTTCTTCCATAAGCAAGTTCTGGAACAATTGCTCTTACTGAAAATTTATCATAGATTGGAGTAAGAGGTCTTCCCTTTTCGTTTAATGGTCCAGTATAAGATATTTTAAGTGGGGTAAACTCAGCAAAAGGTTTATGTTTAATTAAATCTAAATCTGCGTTCTTTGCATTTTCCAATTGTTCACCTTGCATTACTGAGCCATCAATATTTAAATACTGATAATTACCTTTTTTATTTTCATAGTATCTATAGAATGCAAGTTGTCTATTATATTCATCCTGCATTTCAGGTGTCCAGATTTTAGCTACTAAGGCAAGTGCTTTATAAAAATCTAGACCTATAATACCTTGTCCATCTGTTACTTTTATTTCACCATATGATCCAAATTTCAAATCAAATTCATTATTTAGCATACTTGGTATACCAAGAGCTTCTCTAACTCTGTTTATATTATTAAACATTTTACCACTCTTAAAGTATATAGATTCCATTACTATATCTTTTACAGACATAGTTTTAATTATACTATAATCTTTATGATCAGCTTTTAATTTATTTTGTGAAATTGAATGTAGTGAAGTAGGATTTAATCTATTTAAGATATCATTTCTCATACTATCAATATAGAGTTGATATCCATGATTGGTTATATTTTTACCTCTTTTAAATGGATTTGAATAGTGATATAAATCTCCAAAAATTAGACTATCAAATTCAGATCTTAATATAAATCTATTTATTATAAATGCAGTAGCAATAGGTTCCATAGAAATATTAGCCGCACCCATTGTAGAGGAAAGAGCAGATCTCTCCTTTGCACTATATAATTTTTTATTTATTAAATCATTATAAAGTAAAGATATTTCTTTTTCAAAATATTTATTCACACTGTTTGTAAACTCAATTTTTAAATCATTATATTTATCTGAGAATATTAGTCCTAGTCTTTCTAGTTCTTTTGAACCATCTAATAGTTCCTGACCTGCAACTTTTAATTTATCTATTAACTCTTGTGGAAGTATATCTTGAAATAAATTTAATTCTTCAGAAAATTTCATTAATTGATCTCCATAGTTAAGATTATACCAAAACATTTTTTGAAGTTCTGATATTAAAAGATTCTGCATATATTCAGAAACTTTATTAACTGACATTATATTTGTATTTTTAGAACCAGTTAATAGTTTTGGAGAAATAGGTAAGTTAATATTTTTTCCATTATAAGAACTAAGTCTAAAAGCCATCATAGAAGGAGATGTTTCAGCTCTTCTGTTTTCAATTACTCCATATTTTAATAATGTTAATATATCTATAAAAGTTTTTTCTGTTGCAGAAACATCTGATAATCTTCTTTCTTTATATTCTCTTTGTTTTACACCATTTACTTCCTTTATATCTATAGTTTTAAAAGAAGCTATATCTTCGACTATTAATTGTACTTTTTCTCCATTTACAACTGTTCTTTTTCCATCGGTATTAAATAATGAGTTCAAAAAAAGATTATTTCTTAACCATGGAAGCTCTGGATCTATATGTTGTAATTGAGGATTATTTTTAATATCTGATTTATTTTCAACTTGGTTTAAAAGATTTGTAACTAATAAAAGTTGAGTTGGATTATAATATGGATACTTTGTTCTATTATCTATTCTAAATGATCCTGATGTAATATCATCTCCATATTGAGCTTGTATATCAGCAAGGTCTCTAAAATCATAATAATGATTTGTTATTGATATTATTTTAGTAGTTTTTCCATCTACATCATATTTATAATTGTTATCATTTAGGGTTAATGTACCTATTGGACTAGTTGTGAATCCAGGGACAGTTATATTTCTAAGTGATACTTTTTCGGAACCTAAACCTTCTTGTGTAAGTAAGAGATTTATATCTGAAGGAGAGATTATTTTAGTTTTCAGAAGAGCTTGTACTAAACCTTTATCTTTTGTTGTTTTATCATAATTATCAGCAATGATAGCTTGTATTTCTTCTTTTCTATTTCTATATTTTGAATTTATTAATATTTCAGCCCAATTAATAAACTCTTGTTCTGATACTTTTTCTAATTCACTGAGACTTATCAAAATAGAATCTCTTACTTCCATTAATCTTTCTATACCTTCACCGCTTTCAAAAACTCTTTGATCAAACTCTATAGAGAATAGAGAAAAAAATCTTCTTAAGTCAGCTAGACTTTTACCTAAAAATTTTCTTTTATTTTCTTCATTAAAAGCAAATATGTTTAGATATACAGTTCCCTGATTGCTTATGTATAGTGTATTTTTAGCATCAAATATATCAAAATTCTCATCATTAAAACTTTCTGATGTAAAATGCTCTTTCTTTAAACGCTGTTTATTTTCTGGATCTAAGACCTTAGTTCTAGGATCTTCAAAATCTTTTTTCCATCTATTTATTATTTTTTGTGATAGACTTCTTGTAAGTACCTCATAGTTTACTATTTTTTTATCAAATCTAGTAGATATACTTTGTTGTTTATCTGACATACTATAGTAGTCTACTGTTAACTGAGTATTCATTACTTCAGGTAATGATAGTGCTCCAGTAAAAGATTGTAAAAATGTAAACTCTTCTATTATTCTATCTGTACGTTTTGTAGATGTAGGTGAGTCTGTAAGTAAATTTGATAATATTCTTTTTATATCTTTTGCTATAATCTTTGCTTCTGGTATTACAAGTTGTGTAGCAGGATTATCTAATTCTTTTATAAATAAGTTTAAATCAAACTTTCCAGAAAGTCTCTTTTTTAATCTATGAAATAGATCATATGGATCAGACCCTACTTCATAACCTAATTCATTTATTTCTAAAACTATTTCACCTGTATTTTTATCTATATATTTTACTACAGGAACTGACATTAAGTAATCAAGTATTGCTTTTTCTGCTTTAGATATTGGAGATTCATCATTTGCCGCAACATCAAATTTATCCATTTTACTAGGACCTTCTTCTATAGTGTCATTTTGATCATTTTGATTTTCAATATCCTGATCAATCATTGAATCATCACTATTTCCTTCACTTAAATCAGATTTTATATTATGTTTTGCTACTTCATCCTCTATTGCAAATTTTCTTATAGAAGAGTAGAAAGAATATTTTTTATAATTAGAGAGAAACTCTGGCCAATTTTCTAGTATATTTTTGATCTCAACTTCTTGTAAATCAGTTAGAGGTTTTCCTTTTCCTTCTAGTCTATCTAATAATTCAATATATACATTAGTAAATACATCTCTTCTGAGTTTGGCAGAACTATTAAATGATGTAAAAACTCTACCTGCATTAAGTAATTCTTTTCTAACTATTGTATCTATAGATTTTGCATATAAATGCATTCTATCTGGAGATATTATTTCCTCTTGTTTGCTTAAAGAGGAACTGACACTATTTAATGCACTTTGAAACATATTGTTCTTCAAACTATATTTATAGTTAGAAAGTGCACCAACTTTTAGATCATTAAAGTATATTTCAATTTTTCTTCTTGAATATCTACCATCTCTCCCTGTTACATAATCAAACATTCTTTTCAATAAATTCCAAAGCTTTTCAAATATATTGTTAGGTGTTTCACTTTCCTTTTTAAATAGTTTTTTGAAATTATAATTTTGAGGACTAAGACCATATTTAGCAAACTCATCAGCTAAAAATTCTTCTATTTCTAAATATGTTGCATCTTTTGAGTTTATAGTCTCAACTATTCCGCCAGCTCTTCTAACTTGTATAGGAGTTCCTGATTTCTTTACAGAGTTATACAATTTCTCTTTCTCTTCCATAGTCAAGAACAATTGAGAAAAGACGTGCCACCCTTCATGATACCCAGTACCTATAGATGCATTTTTCCAAAGTTTTACAATATTTAAAGATACTTGTCCGTTTAATTCACTATTTACAGCATCAAATAGTTTAAGAACAATCTTTTCTCCATATGTAGATTTTAACCAATCTATCTCCACTTTAAGTTCTTCTGATGTTGCAGTAAGTTCATCTATTAATTTAATTCTATCAAGACTTCTTCTACCAGGTCTAAATATTTTAGACGTATCTACAGGTCTTCCTATAGTTTCTATTTCTTTTGAATATCTTTCATCAATTTCTTTTATAGTGTTATCATATTCATCTGTTATCTCCTGTTTATTTTTTGTTTGTTCAGCAATATTATCTCTATTATTTAAAAACGATTCCCTTAATTTTTTACTTCTAATATTTTCAGCATTATCTTTTTCAGACTTTTTTCTTTTTTCAATATCTTTTAACACTAATGCTCTTATCGGATCAATTGAAAATTTTTCTTGATTTGATATATCATTACTAGTATATGCTACACTTTTGTTAAAAAATATTATACCTGCTGATTTAGAGTATTCATATTTACCTAAAACTCTGTCTATTATTGATCTTTCATAAACATCAACTATTTTACTTTCAACTGTTGGTTCAGAGATATTATCTTCTACTACTTCTTCTAAAGGAACTTTATAATTTGAAGCAACCATTGAATCAAACTTTTTCCTTATTTGATCTAATGACATATTTTCATATTCTTCTCTAACTTTACTAATAGGTAAAGTATCAACATTTACAATTTCGTCTATTATTGAATCATATGCAAGTACTTGATTATCATATTGTAAACCGACACCTAATACTGTAAAATTTTTAGTATCAACCTTTCCAGGAAACATTTTATCTAAAAGTAAAGCATACACATACATTTGTGTACTATAGTTATTTTCTTTAGATAATTTTTTTATTCTTCGTCTACCTTCAAACTTAATACTACTTGATAGTCTTCCATATGTATAGTTTCCTAGTAGTGTTTTTACGTCTGCTATATACATCTTACCTTCCTTATCTATAAGGATAAGATCTATCTCTCCAGATATTTTTGTTACAGGATCATATACTGTTACACCTGTTCTAAATGTAAATCCTTTTTGTTGGTAAAAATTCTTTATTCTTAAAAAATGTTCTTTAATTGCATTAAAACTTTTTTCATTTATACGATTTTCTCTTCCAGTAACTTGGTATAGTTCATTATCAATACCCGTAAATATTTCTTTTGCAATTAGATCTATTGTATCTCCATGTTTTAAAGCTGGAACAAGTCTTTTATCAATTTTTTCATCATATTCATAATATCCAATAACACTTATATCAGTTACTCTTATATCATAAGGCACTCCATTTATACTTCTTCTAGATATAAAATTTCCCTCACCATCTCTTTCTTTTTTAAATGTAACCTCTGTATTAGATATGAATTCATCTATTTGAGATAGTACTTCAACTTGCTGCTCAGAGAGAGGTGCTATTTCCGGAATATTTACAACTTCAGTTTTAATATCTAGAAGATCTAATACAGAATTATAGTCTGTAAGATTATTTTTAGAAAATTCTAAAATACTGTTAATAAGATCCTTATATTTTTTGTCAATAGGATCTCCAATTTCTGATCTACGATCTCTCCAGTTTGCAATATTTTGAGGAATAAAAGTAACTAGTGTTGCAGCTTTCTCAGGAGTTGCATTTTTACTTACCATTATTTGATATGCAGTCTTTGAAAGATTTTTAAAGTCAGATAGACTATCAATATTTCTATTTAAAATATGATTAGTAATCTTTGCTACGTTTAACTTATCAGTATCTGTTATTGCACAAAAAGCCATTTCTTATTATTTTTTATTATGTACCACAATTTTCACCAAAGTCAATAGATTCAATATTATCATCATTAGTTAATGGAGATGTATCTTTACCTTCAGATGTAGATTTTATTGTTTCTTCTGTTTGAGGATCTCCTTCCTCAGGTGCAGTATTATCTTTTGATATATTATTCTGAAGTTTTGCTTGAATCTCAGGATATGAGTTTTCTAGTGTAAAGATAACTCTTCTATTTAATTTTACAAAATTAACTTGTGTTCCTACATTTGCAGGAAGTGAGTTTGTTACAAAATTTTCATTTACAAATGAAGAATATGGATATGAAAAAATTTCCTTGCTGCCGGGCCTATTAAATCTTTCATCTGCAAACACAAAAGATTGTAATTTTTTCTCAAACTCAACTTTATTCATGTTTATTCTATATTCAGAAAAATCTGTCCTTACAGCTCTTTTATCTGTAATTACCATTGCAATGGGTACATCTTCTTGGTTTGTTTCCATTACAAATTCTATATCTTCTGAGTAAAATAGTTCTCTAATATAATCAAACATTTGAGAAAATGTTTCAGTACTTATTTCTCCCCTTTTTTGTCTAAAGTCTTCAATTTCAATTCTAT
>Ga0315909_10004080_pt1 | contig 17423 bp, 25 predicted proteins | sample LakEriMetagenome_11_FD_203527 | JGI IMG/M metagenome (GOLD analysis project Ga0315909, IMG submission 203527) | Freshwater fungal communities from buoy surface, Lake Erie, Ohio, United States - Buoy 2 MA125 | ecosystem: Environmental > Aquatic > Freshwater > Lake | place: USA: Lake Erie, Ohio...
TTTGGTGAACAACTCACCCGATAGGCCACGATTACATGGCCTACCAGTTGGTCTGTTCCAACAGGGGCAGGTTGTGCCCCGGTGTACGATAGGGTTTGTCGGTGCGATTTACTGGGGTGATTTACCCCATCCCGCATCCCGAGTGTTCATTGGAATTAGCCAAGAGGAACACGCCCAGTTAGGTACATAGCGTATTGCTTGCATCCTGCTATCGGGTTCGGTGCTTGGGTATGCGTTAACACCCCATTGATTGCACACTACTACTTACACCACATGATGCGCTGACTGGCTACAGCACGCCTTTTCACCTAGGGAGGGGTCTCACATCTGTTTTTGGGGTTGGTTTGTCCCTTCTTGTACAGCTTGCTTCATCCTGTTGGTTTCTCGTATACATTACTTCCGAGCGGCGGTTTGATGCGTCTAATATTAGATGGTTAGATCTACGTATAGACTGGCCTGTATGGATTTTTAAAGAACGTGGGGCGCATAAGGGGAGGGCTACCCGTAACTCAGAGCGATATCCGAGTCGATGGGTCTATTGTACCAGATATATAGATCTTTGTCAATAGTCTGGGGGCCATCTAATATTAGATGGCGGGGGCTTATTTCTCCCGCTTGAACGCTGCTTCTCGCCTTGCTTCCTCTGCAAAATACAGCTTCTCAGCCATGATCGCCGTGATGTTGAATCGCTTGGCGGTGGCGTGTAGGTCGGCATTTTCGTAGATGTCTTGGTACACATTGGCGGCGAGGTGTGGGTTCTGTTCCCGCAGGGTGGTTTCTTCGTCCACGGCATACGCGCCCCAATCCCTGAGGATTTCTTTTTCGCGGTCGGTCAGGGGTTTGGCTTGCGGGGCTTTGGCCTTGGCTCGGGGTTGCGTGACAGTGTTGCCGCGCATGATCTGGTTGATGCGGTCGATGGATATGCGGTACTCGTTGGCCAGGGCACGTCGGGTTTCCCCTGAGTTCACGCGCAAGATAATGTCGGCATCGCGTGTGGCATTGGGGCCTGTGGGGGATTCGGGGACAAGCATGAGGGCGCGGATTGCGGCTTGAACGCGGGGAGATATGGCAAGCAGGGCCAGGAATTCGTCTTCAAATGCTGGGGACATTGGGGGCTCCGGGTGGGTGGTGTAGTAAGGCTTGTAATTGTAGCATGGGCATCTAACATTAGACGGGGGATTACCACTACTACTACTACTACTGAGGGTGATTGGGGTTTACCAGTAGAAATGGTGTACATGAAAAGTTCGCTTGTAACGAAAATGGGGGGCTTGTAACGCTCGTGTAACTTTTTGAAGTGGCGCGGAAAGCCGCATGGGTGCTGGGTTCACCTTGACGTGTAACGTTGTAGCGTCGTTTTTGGGGTATTTACGGGAAAACACCCTCGGAGTAGTAGTAGTAATGGTAATGACGCTACAACTCCTACTACTACACTGGTGGAATATTTCCCGGACGCTCAGTTAAACAGCGTTACAGCGTTACACGTCTCTATATATATATATATTTATATTTATTTATTATTAGTATTAGGGGGGATTTCATCTAATATTAGATGCTTTTCGAGAACCTTATGCCTACAATTGTAATGTAACGTAAACTGCGTATTTTGCGTAACATTTGCGTTACAGCGTTACATGCTTTTTGCCGCCCGGTGATAGTGTTTGCCACGCCAACGGCGTCTAATATTAGATCCCTGTGCAGAGTTGAGGCTTTGCTGGGCCCGGCGGCGAGGTCTCTCCCGCACACGCACTCTCCCACACCCGCGCTCTCCCGCGCGGTCCGACTACTATCACGCAAAGCGTGCGCATGATACGCACGCAGGTGGAGAAAAATGAGGGCGAAAAAAAGCCCGCCGAAGCGGGCTGGAGGGGCGAGAAACTTTATTCGGTCACTTCTTTGAACCCATCGAGGGATTCAATCGCAAGGTCAACCATTGACGCGCTGAATTCAGACAATCCAAGTATGCGGGCTTGCGCGATGGCTTTGGATATTGTTTTGTCCAATTCTTCACGCGTGGTGCTGGAAACCTTACCGGCCTTGGCAGTGGCAGGGGTGGATTTTTTGGAGAATGGCAGTTTTTTGGTTTCGTCATTTTTCAATGATGGGGTGAATTCAACCCCATAATGCAAGGCGCGCATGGCACTCTGAGCATATTCGGTAAAGGTTTTCTTTTCCATCTGGCCAGTGGCGCAGGCATCAATGACAACTTGCGATTCGCGGATGGCTTTGCCCAAGGCTTTGACTGCCTTTTCATCTTTGCCAACTTGCACCAGCCAAGTATCCACAAAGCGTTGCATGGCAGTGCAAACCACAGTGGATAACTTGTCTTGGGCTTTGTCGAAAGATTTCCAGCCACCGATGATGGCTTTTGCGTGAGAATCGAAAGATGGGAGAACGATGACGTTTGTCATTTTGATTTCCTTGAGTTGCGTTGATAAAATGCCGGGTTGAAGTGATTTCCAAACCGACAAATGAACTGTAACGCAAAGCGCCCGGCTTGTCAAGTGGTTGTCTAGATGTTTGTCTAATGTTAGACCTTCAAAAAATCCCGCCCTGTTGACCCCACCGCACCCCGGGGCCCACTTATGGCTTTGGGACTCCGCCCGTCCGCTTACGCTGAGTGTTCCATCCGGCCCCACCACAAAAAACCATTCAACTGTACAAACATACAGTACATCATGTTTAAAAAATCCCAAAAAATATACATGACAAGTGCCTCATGTTTACAAAATGTACATGACCAGACCCCACCCCCCGTCTCCCAGAAACACCCCCCGTCACAAATTAAAAAGCCAGTCCGCAAAATAAAACACACCTGTGAAAAATTACACTATACTTACTGTGCTGCCGGGGGTGCACTAGCGAAGCACGGCCCGACAAGGGAAGGCGATCAGGTGCAAATCCTGAACGGCAGCTTAACCCCAGGAGTGCGATTTCCTCCATGTACACACCGGTCATCGATTACGACGTACCACTTGCAGACTATGCACCCACCTTCCAAGACTTGAGGGACCGGGTGGCTTCCGCCGTTGCGGCGCTGGAAGACTTGGACTACATGCCGGAGCCGACAGAAGAAGATCGACGGGTGAGCCGGGCAATTTTTGCTGGGGAGCAGGGAGCTTCGGACACAGACCTGTCCAGCCCCGGGGTAATCGTGCATGTGGCTGCATTACTCAATGAATATGACCGCACCGTGGTCAAAAGTGCTGCACAACTGCGAACCTACGTCACAAACAAGCTGATCTTGGAGTCCGACAACCAAGACCCACGCATCAGGATCAAGTCACTAGAGCTCCTGGGCAAGATTTCAGACGTCGGGTTGTTCACAGACAAGACAGAAATCACCATGCGGCACCGCCCCACCGAGGAATTGGAGCAAATGCTGCGCGAGAGGCTCACAAAAGTCATCGAAGGCGACGTTTTTGAGGTGTCCAACTCTGCAAATCTGGCCACCAAACCCAAAGTTGACGTGTCTGAGGTACTTGGCGAGTGATTACCGACGATGTGCTGACCCCGGAGCGAGTAAATCGCATCGTGAAGAGCTTGCCATCGGCGGAAGCGGCAGAATTGCTGGCTTTGATGGACGAATTGCAAGGGCGCAAGCGCATTGACATGTGCCGGATGGACTTTTTGGCGTTCATTGCGGCCATGGACCCCACCTACAAGTTCGGAGTCCACCTAAAACGGCTGGGAAACCTGCTGATGGACGTGGAGAAGAACATCAAAAACCGCATTGCGGTGTCGATGGCCCCCAGGATGGGCAAATCGCAGATGATTTCCATCTACTACCCGGCTTGGTACCTTGGTTTGCACCCCGATCACAAGGTAATTGTGGCCTCCCACACGGCGGATTTGGCTGTTGTGATGGCCAGAAAAGTGCGAAATCTCATCAATACGCCCGAATACAAGGCGATATTCCCAGAGACGGCGATCGCCGCAGATGCCAAAGCAGCGGCCCAATGGAACACCACAAAGGGCGGAGAGTACTTCGCAATCGGTGTGGGCGGCGCGTTGGCCGGTCGCGGGGCGCACTTAATCATTGCCGACGACCCGTTGTCGGAGCAAGACATCAAGGCAGGCAACACCTCATCGCTGGATTCGACCTATGAGTGGTTCTCGGCGGGCTTGCGCACTCGTCTAATGCCGGACGGGAAGATATGCGTGCTGCACACGCGCTGGCACCAGCGGGACTTGATTGGGCGACTGATAAAAGACTCTGCCATGAACGAGGGCGGGGACAAGTATGAGACGTTTGAGTTCCCTGCCATCCTCAATGAGAACACTGACAACGAGAAATCCATTTGGCCAGAGCAGTGGACGGTGGAAGCGTTGCAGCAGACCCGGGCGTCAATGCACCACATCATGTGGCAATGGTATGCACAGTACCAGCAGAACCCCACGGCGTCGGAAGCGGCCATCATCAAGCGGGAGTGGATCAAGTGGTGGACCAAGGATGACCCCCCTTCGGTTGATTTCATTGTGCAGTCCTACGATACGGCACTCACCACTAAGCAGCGGTCTGACTTCTCTGTGTGTCATACATGGGGCGTGTGGAAAAACGAAGAGGACGTTGACAACGTGATCTTGCTTAACCGGGTCAAGGGCAAGTACGAGTTCCCTGAGCTCAAAGTCATGGCCCACGAGCAGTTTAAAGATTGGGAGCCCGATAGCGTTATCGTGGAGGCCAAAGCGTCTGGCCAACCGCTCATTGACGAAATGCGGCGCTCGGGTATATTTGTGCAGGACTTCAGCCCTGGCAAGGGACAAGACAAGATTGCGCGGCTCAATGCTGTGGCAGATATGTTTGCCTCTGGTCAGGTATGGTTTCCTGAGACTGCGTGGGCAGCGTCAACCGTTGAGGAAATCTTGGCTTTCCCGGCGGGCGAAAACGACGACGAGGTAGACGCGATGACGCTGGCTTTGATGCGAATCAGAAAAGGCGGGTTGTTGCGGTTGCACACCGACCACGAGGATAATGAACCCTTCTACCGGGCCCGTCGGCCTGCGTACTACTAAGGATCAAACATGGAAAAAGGTTTATACGCAGCCCCACTGGGCCTTGACAGCATTGTTCCAAACGGAACGGGCGAGGATGCCCTGGAGATCGAGATTGAGGATCCCAAGTCAGTAACGATGAGCGACGGCAGCATGGAGATTACTCTGATGCCGGACGCCGCTACAGGCGAAGACTTTGATGCCAACTTGGCCGAAGAGATGGACGAGGGGGAGCTACAAAAAGTGGCAAGCGAACTACTGGAGTTAGTTGACGCTGACATCAATAGTCGCAAGGATTGGGTTGAGATGTACGTCAAGGGCCTGGAAGTCCTTGGCATGAAGTACGAAGAGCGCACTGAGCCTTGGACGGGCGCGTGCGGGGTGTACTCCACAGTGCTGACAGAAGCGGCAGTGCGTTTCCAGAGTGAAACCATCATCGAGACATTCCCCGCTGCCGGGCCCGTGAAGACAGAAATCGTCGGGGCCATCGACCGGTACAAGACTGAAGCCGCAGAGCGAGTTCGTGAGGACATGAACTACCAGTTGACCGAGGAGATGCCGGAGTATCGCCCTGAGCACGAGCGGCTGTTGTACTCCTTGGGGTTGGCTGGGTCCGCGTTTAAGAAGGTGTACTACGACCCGTCACTGCGCCGTCAAGTGGCAATTTTTATCCCGGCGGAAGACATCATCCTGCCGTACTCCGCGTCGAGCGCCCGCTCCTCAGAGCGGCTTACGCACACCATGCGCAAGACCAAGAACGAGGTTAAAAAGCTCCAGGTCAGCGGGTTTTACCGGGATGTGGACCTGGGTGAGCCGGTCACCATTCACAACGACATTGAGAAGCGCAAGGCTGAGGACCAAGGGTATTCCCTTACTGACGATGAGCGCTACCAGATCTATGAGATTCACGTTGACTTTGATCTGCCGGGGTACGAGGACGACGATGGGATTGCACTTCCTTACGTCATCACCATTGACCGCAGCACCCAGAACGTGCTGGCCATCAGACGCAATTGGGAGCCGGACGATGAGCGCCAGCTAAAGCGTCAGCACTTCGTACAGTACACATACATACCAGGGTTTGGCTCCTACGGCTTGGGGCTGATCCATTTGATCGGCGGGTACGCGCGGGCGGGCACCATGCTCATCCGTCAGTTGGTCGATGCGGGGACACTGAGCAACCTGCCCGGCGGGTTGAAGGCCAGAGGGTTGCGGGTCAAGGGCGACGACACGCCCATCGCCCCGGGCGAGTTCCGCGATGTGGACGTGCCAAGCGGCAGCATCAAAGACAACATCATGGCCCTGCCGTACAAGGAGCCAAGCCAAGTGCTGGCCGGGCTGTTGGAGAAGATCACCGACGAGGGCCGCCGTCTGGGCTCTATTGCGGACATGAACGTCAGCGACATGAGTGCGAATGCCCCGGTGGGTACCACGCTGGCGTTGCTGGAGCGGCAGTTGAAGGTGATGTCGGCTGTCCAGGCGCGGGTGCACTACAGCATGAAGGAGGAGTTCAAGCTCCTCAAGGACATCATCCGCGACTACGCTCCGTCGGATTACGAGTACGACCCCGCCAGTGGCAACCGCCAAGTCAAGCAGTCGGACTACGACATGGTGGACGTGATCCCTGTGTCGGACCCCAACAGCAGCACGATGGCCCAGAGGATCATGCAGTACCAAGCGGTCATGCAGATGGCCCAGGGTGCACCGCAGATATACGACTTGCCTTACTTGCACCGCCAGATGATTGAGGTGTTGGGCGTGAAGAACGGCGAGAAGCTCGTGCCCATGGCCGAGGACATGAAGCCCCGAGACCCGGTGTCAGAGAACATGGCGTTCCTCAATGGGGAGCCCACCAAGGCGTTTATCTACCAAGACCACGATGCGCACATCGCTGTGCACACAGCCATGATGCAGGACCCGCTCATCATGGCGCAGATTGGCCAGAACCCCCAGGCGCAGAAGATGCAGTCGGAGATCATGGCCCACATCAGTGAGCACTTGGCGTTCGCCTACCGCAGCAAGGTTGAGCAGCAACTCGGCGTTGAGCTCCCCGCGCCCAACGAAGACATCCCCAAAGAGTTGGAGGTGCAGTTGTCCCGCTTGGTGGCCCAGGCCGCACAGCAGGTGTTGGCCCAGAGCAAGTCCCAGGCTCAGCAACAGCAAGCCCAGCAGATGGCACAAGACCCGATCGTCCAGATGCAGCAGGCTGAGTTGCAGATCAAGAAGCAGGAAGCTGACACCAAGGCCAAGAAGGTTGAGGGTGACTTGCTGCTCAAGCAAGCTGAGATTGAGCTCAAGGCGCAAGCCCAGGGCAGCACGGTCGAGGACCCTGTGATGATCGCCGAGCGTCACCGTCAAGAGATGGAGATGCAGAGCCAACGTCATGCCATGGAGATGGCCCAAGCGCAGCAGGCTCAACAGCTTGAGGCGCAAAAGCAACAGCAGGGCATGATGCAGGCGCAACAGAGGCACGCACAACAACTGGCCCACGGCGGGCAGGTGCACGGGCAGAAGCTCACACACGCGCAGGAGCAGGCGCGGATCAAAGCAGAGTTGATGCGCAGCCAACCGAAACCGGGTGATAAGGAGAATTGATGGACAACAAGATACTGGGACTGCTGCACTCCAAGCTGGAGGAGCGCAAAGTTGGACTCATCGAAGTTTTGAGTGATGGCGGGGCGTCGTCCTACGATCACTACAAAGAACTGTGCGGGACTATCCGAGGTCTCCTGACCGCACAGTCAGAAATAGGCGACCTCGTGCGTAGACTAAAGGAAAATGACGATGACTGAATTTGACGTTGCGGCAGTAGACCTGTCAGGTATTTTGAATACCTCGGCAGAAGAAAAGGCAAAGCAAGTGCCTGACCCAGTAACCTTCCACTTGTTGTGTGTCCTCCCGGACATTGACGAGGAGTATGGCGACAGCGGGCTGGTGAAAGCCGGGCAAACCATGCACTTTGAGGAAATTTTGTCCCCAGTGCTGTTCGTGGTGAAAGTCGGCCCAGACGCCTACAAAGACGAAAAACGCTTCCCCAGTGGGCCATCCTGTAAGGTCGGAGACTTTGTGTTGGTTCGCCCCAACACCGGCACGCGGATCAAAATCCACGGCAAAGAGTTCCGCATCATCAACGATGACTCCGTGGAAGCAGTTGTGCAAGACCCCCGTGGTATCACCCGCGCTTAAGGAATAACCATGGAAAAAACTGAATTTGAGTTTCCAGACGAGGCGCAAGCCAAAAAGCCTGACGTGAAAGCGGCGGACGAAGCCCCAGAAATTGAGATCGTTGACGATACTCCCGCAGAGGACCGCAATCGCAAGCCGATGGCCGACGCTCCCAAGGAGATGACCGACGAGGAGCTTGACAAGTACGACGAGAGCGTCAAAAAACGCATCCAGCACTTCACCAAGGGCTACCACGAGGAGCGCCGGGCCAAGGAATCCGCCCTGCGTGAGCGCGAGGAAGCCGTGCGGGCAGCGCAAATAATTGCTGAGGAGAACAAGAAGCTCAAGGGCTCTTTGTCTCAGGGGCAAACCGCGCTGCTGGAGCAGGCCAAGAAGGTCGTGGCCAATGAGATGGACCAAGCCAAGCGCAAGTACCGAGAGGCATATGAGGCCGGGGACTCGGAAGCTTTGGCCAACGCCCAAGAGGAAATGACCTCGGCCAAGATTAAAGCGGAGCGTGTAAATAATTTCAAACCTGCCCCTTTACAGGATGAAAGAAATGAGGTACAAACGCCCCAACAGCCCCCTGAGCCGCGTAGAGACCCTCGCGCAGACGCTTGGCGGGATTCCAATCCTTGGTTTGGCACTAACCGGCGAATGACGGCTTATGCGATTGCCCTACACGAGGACTTGGTAGAGAATGAACGGATTTCCCCGGCCAGCGACGATTATTTTCGCCGTATAGACGAGGAAATGCGGTCCAGGTTTTCAGATGAGTTTGAGTCTGAGAAACCCGCTGATGCGTCACCTCAGCGCCAGAAGTCAAACGTTGTCGCACCGGCAACGCGGAGTACTGCGCCCCGAAAGGTCGTACTTACCAAATCGCAGGTCGAAATCGCCCGACGGCTTAATGTGCCCTTGGAACTTTATGCCCGTAAGGTTGCGGAAGAAATGAGGAAATAAAATGAGCGAAGAAAATACCCAAACAAAACGTGGTAGTCGAGACCTTGAGTCCCGTGAACAAACGATGCGTCCGCGCAAGTGGGCACCCCCGCAGTTGCTGCCTGATCCTGAGCCTGAGGATGGATGGGCCTTCCGTTGGATTCGTTTGTCTACGCTCAATAATCCCGACCCGCTCAACATCTCTTCAAAACTCCGCGAAGGTTGGGAACCTGTAAAGGCCAGCACTCAGCCAAAATTGCAAATCCTGAGCAACCCACAAAGTCGCTTCCCGGATTGCATTGAGGTAGGAGGCTTGTTGCTTTGCAAAACCCCAGTGGAATTCTCTCAGGATCGTGACGCGTATTACCAACATCAGGCCAATTCGCAGATGACCTCAGTGGATAACACTTTCATGCGTGAAAATAACCCGAAGATGCCGCTTTTCAAAGAGCGGAATTCAAGTGTTACTTTCGGTAAAGGTATCTAACTTTTGGAGGCTTAAATGGCATCTACTGCAACCCCCTTCGGCCTACGTGCGATCAATTTGATCGGCGGTCAGGTCTTCGCGGGCTCGTTCCGCGAATACAAGTTGTCCACCAACAACTCAAACGCCATTTTTAATGGCGACATTGTTCAGCTCACCAGCGCTGGCAATCCTCAAGCACTGACCGCAACTCCTACCGCTGGCACCACTGCCGGTATCGTGGGCGTCTGCGTTGGTGTGCGTTATGTAACCCCCGGTTTGAACCAGCCACAGTACGCTCAGTACTGCCCCGCTGGCGCTATTACCGCTGGCTACACTGACGTGTTTATCCGTGTCACTGACGACCCGGACGCTCTGTTCCAAGTCCAAGGCTCCGCCGCTTTCGGTACTCTGACCAACGGTGCCGCTGGCGCTGTGGGCAAGAACGCCGCTCTGGGCAACTTCAGCGCTGGTAACACCCTTACCGGTAACTCTGGAGTGAACTTGGTGGTTGGTACAAATGGTGCCTCTTTGGCCAGCACCAGTACCCTGGCAATGCGTATTGTCGATTACGATGAAAACACCGCTACCGACACTTACCCCGATTTGATCGTCAAGTTCAATTTCGGCACGCATTCCTACTACTTCGCCACTGGCGTTTAAGGAGTAATCTAAAATGGCAATTTCACGTTCACAACTGCTCAAAGAGCTACTCCCCGGCTTGAATGCCTTGTTTGGTCTCGAGTACGCTAAGTACGGCGAAGAGCACAAGGAAATCTACGAAACCGAATCCTCGGAGCGTAGCTTTGAAGAGGAAACCAAGCTGTCTGGCTTCCAGGCCGCTCCCGTTAAAAACGAGGGCGCTGCGATTGCTTATGACAATGCGCAGGAAGCTTGGACTGCACGTTATCAACACGAAACCATTGCGATGGGCTTCTCCATCACTGAGGAAGCTGTGGAAGATAACTTGTACGACAGCCTCTCCAGCCGCTACACCAAGGCTTTGGCCCGTGGTATGGCTTACACCAAGCAAGTCAAGGCTGCTTTCACTTTGAACCAAGCGTTCAATACATCGGTTACCTACGGTGACGGTAAAGCCCTGTGCGTTACTGACCACCCCTTGGTTTCTGGTGGCGTCAACAGCAACCGGCCCACGACTGGTGCCGATCTGAATGAAACCTCCTTGGAAAATGCCGTGATTCAAATCGCTGCATGGACTGATGAGCGTGGATTGCTGATCGCCGCCAAGCCTAAGAAGCTGGTGATCCCTCCCGCCCTGATGTTCGTGGCTACCCGCCTGCTCGAGACCGAGTTGCGTGTTGGTACCACTGACAACGACATCAACGCGATTAAGAGCAACGGTTCGATCCCTGGTGGTTACTGCGTTAACCACTTTTTGACCGACACCAATGCTTGGTTCTTGTTGACTGACGTGCCTAACGGTTTGAAGCACTTTGTCCGTACCCCGCTGTCCAACAGCATGGACGGCGACTTCGACACCGGCAACGTCCGCTACAAGGCCCGTGAGCGTTATTCGTTCGGCGTGTCTGATCCCCTGGGTATCTTCGGATCTCCTGGCTCGGCTTGATGAGACTGAAAAAGGGGCCTTGTGCCCCTTTTTCTTTTGGTGTATATTGCATTCATTCCGGGAATCCCGGCGTATCAAACAGTCCCGGCTGACTGTCATGCAAGATTGATACGCTTTAACGCATGGAGAATTGATTATGGGTTTCGCTACTCACCTTGGCCCTTGGTTGTTGGGCACTGTCCGTAACACCACCGGCACGACTGTCGGCACAATTGAAAACTGCGGCGCAACCGTTGTTTCTCAAACCTTCAAAAAAGATTACACCGGTCAGGCTGCTTCAGCTACCACCGACACCATTTGTGTGTTGCCTGCTGGCGCACAAATCCTTGAAATTAACATCGACACCACTGTTGCGTTCACCGGCTCCACTGCCGCCAACGTCAGCATTGGGGATGGCACTACCGCCGCTTTGTACTGGGCCGCTACAGATGTGACTACTGCTGGCCGTGCGGCTATCAGTAACGCAGCCGCTAAATTAGGCGCATGGTGCGGCGCAGCCTCTACTGCATCCCCCAACGGGATTGGTATTGGCGCAACGGACGTTAAAGTGATTGCCACAATGACTCCCACTGTGGCCGCTGTTACTGCTGGTACGGTGCAGTACACCATCGTGTATGTGGTTGCCAACTCTAACGGTTCGCAGTTCCCAGCGTCTGCTTAATTGATCCAGGGGGCTTCGGCCCCCGCTTTTTAGGAGATTGATTATGGGAATGCAAACAGACGTTAAAGCAGGACACCTTAACAACTCGGGTTTTGTTGTTTTAGGGCGAAATAGGCTCAAAGCTGTTTCCATGGTTGGCACAGCCACGGCTGGAACGCTGGACATCTTTGATACCGCCACAGCACCTGTATCGGCTACATACGCAAGGACTGCGGCTGTTATCACCGTTACAAAGGTAGCCCACGGTTTGGTTACTGGAGATGTGGTTGGGCTTGCGTTTGCAACAGCAAGCGGGTCATCAGGCACAAACGGCAACTACTCCATCACACGCACAGGCGCAGACACGTTTACAGTCACAGACATTAACTCTGGGACTATTGCAGGTGGAACAGCGGCTGTATATTCATCTTTGTGGATTGCCAGCTACGACACTGGCGCATCTGACTTGTTTGGCAATTTTGCGTTGATCCCAGGAGAGGGAATACTGGTTAAAAACGGTATTTACCTAAACATGAGCAACTTACTTTCTGCTAACGTGTACTATGGCTAAATCACCCGCATGGACACGCAAGGAAGGCAAGAACCCCAATGGCGGACTCAACGCCAAGGGCCGCGCCTCTGCGAAAAAACAGGGTATGAACCTCAAGCCCCCTCAACCCGAGGGCGGCAGCAGGCGCGACTCTTTTTGCGCCCGTATGGAGGGGATGAAGAAAAAGCTAACCAGCCCCAAGACGGCCAAAGACCCGGATTCACGGATTAACAAAAGCCTGCGGGCTTGGAAGTGTTGACATGAACCACGATGCAAAAACAATGGCTGATGGCGCTGCTGTAGTAATGGGCCTTGGTGGTTTCATGGGCTGGATGACGCCTGTGGTAACGCTCATTGGCGGCGTGTTGACCATCGTGTGGATGGTTATCCGCATCTGGGAAACTGATACCGTACAGCGGTGGGCATATCAAGATTTTGCCAACCGCAAGAAAGGCGTCGATGAAGACAAAAAGATTTAACGTTGGTGGGCTGACTGGGCTTGGTAATTCCGGCGGGGCGCAAGGCGCTATGGACCAAATGGGCCAGTCTTTGGAGCAGATCAACCAAGCGGTGAACGGCAACCAAGGGTCGTCCTTTGGGTTTACCCCCAACGCCAACTCCAACGCTGCGCCTACTCCCGGCCTGCCGTCGGCATCTGATTCCATAGCCAAGTTAACCCCATCCAAGACCTTCAAAAAGGGCGGCAAGGTGGCTGGAGCGTCCAAGCGCGGCGACGGTATTGCTCAGCGCGGGAAGACTCGTGGAAAGTACATGTAATGCCGAGCACGAGCAAAAAGCAGCACAAGTTCATGGAGGCGGTGGCGCACAGCCCGTCGTTTGCCAAGAAAGTGGGAGTCCCACAGTCTGTGGGTCAAGATTTTTCCAACGCGGACAAGAGCCGCAAATTTTCAAAAGGTGGCAATATGGCAGGCAAAATGAACCCCGGTTTCATGGCAATGATCGCCAAGAAAAAAGCAGGCGCTAAAGGCGCTATGCCGATGAAAGAAGGCGGCGCGGCTAAGAAAATGATGGGCGGCGGCATGGCTTATGCCAAAGGCGGCGGCGTCAAAGCTTCGTCTATGGGCGCAGTTCGTACCGCAGCCCCCAGCCGTGACGGTGTTGCCATGAAAGGCAAGACCAAGGGCAAGCAGATCAAGATGTAAGGACCTCAGTATGAGAGCCAGTCGTGGGATGGGGGCTATCCTGCCCTCCAAAATGCCTCGTGCCGTTAAAAAAGCGCGGAAGGACGACACTGACTTTACCGAGTACGCTGAAGGCGGAGAGGTGAATGCGGCTGGGAATTACACTAAGCCGGACATGCGCAAACGAATTGTGGCCCAGGTAAAAGCTGCGGCAACTCACGGCACGGGCGCAGGCCAATGGTCGGCCCGTAAGGCACAACTTGTCGCTAAGAAGTACAAAGCGGCTGGCGGGGGATACAGAGATTGAAAGCACCGCAGACTTCCCTGAAAAACTGGGGCGACCAGAAATGGCGTACCAAGTCGGGGAAGCCTTCGTCAAAAACAGGCGAGAGATATCTCCCTGAGGCGGCAATCAAGTCTTTGTCTCCCGCCGAGTACGCAGCAACCACCAAGGCCAAGCGTGCGGGCAAGGAAGCCGGTAAACAGTTTGTGGCGCAGCCCAAAACCATTGCAAAGAAAACGGCAGGATTTAGATGACCACTTCCGGCACCTCTAGCTTCAACATGAACTTCACGGAGATTGCCGAGGAAGCATGGGAGCGTGCGGGCCGCGAAATGCGCTCTGGCTATGATCTGAAGACCGCTCGGCGATCCATGAACCTGATGACCATCGAGTGGCAAAACCGTGGTATCAACATGTGGACCATCGAAGAGGGCTACATCAACATGGTGCAGGGCACGTCTACATACGACCTACCCGCCGATACCATTGACATCATGGAGCATGTGATCCGCACGGGTCAGGGTAATGTGTCCACGCAGGCGGACCTGTCCATTACGCGTATCAGTGTTTCTACCTACGCCACCATTCCCAACAAGCTTCAGCAAGCCCGGCCAATCCAGGTGTGGGTGCAACGCTTGCGCGACGCCCCCAAGATAACTGTATGGCCAGTGCCTGACCAAGGCCCCGCTGGGAGCCCCTACTATGTGTTTCGTTACTGGCGCTTGCGCCGCGTCCAGGATGCAGGCGCTGGCGTGGAGACCCCCGATGTGGTGTTTCGCTTCCTGCCCTGTGTTGTGGCGGGCTTGGCGTATCACATTGCCATGAAGAATCCTGACTTGATGTCCCGTGTGGAGATGCTTAAAAGAGCCTACGACGAGCAGTTTGACTTGGCGGCAGGGGAAGACCGCGAGAAGGCGGCAATTCGCTTTGTGCCCCGTCAGATGTTCATTGGCGGGGGTACATAATGAGTAACCGGTTTGCGTCTGGCAAAAACAGTATTGCTGAGTGCGACCGGTGTGGCCAGCGGTACAAGCTCAAGAAGCTCAAGTTTGAGGTTATCAAGACCAAGCAATACAAGCTCAATGTTTGCCCCGAGTGCTGGGACCCCGATCAGCCTCAGTTGCTGTTGGGAATGTTCCCCGTGGATGATCCCCAGGCGGTGCGCAACCCAAGGCCCGATAATACGTATTACCAGTCAGGCACTACGTCAACCGGGTCGATCGGCGGCGGTAGCAGGGTCATTCAGTGGGGGTGGAACCCAGTTGGCGGGTCTCGAGGTTTTGATAGTGCGTTGACGCCAAACTACTTGGCTTTGTCAACGGGAATTGGTACAGTCACAGCAAACGTAATCTAGGAGCAGACATGGACAAGAAGCAAGTCAAGGCGATCGCCGACACCGAAGTCAAAGCGCACGAAAAACGCATGCACGTCAAGGGCATGAAAAAAGGTGGGCCCACCAGCATGGACCGCAAAACATACGGCAAGAATTTGTCTCGCGCTATGAACCAGAAATCTGGGAGCAAGTAATGGCTAAATTCAGCAAAAAGGTAATGGGCAAAGAGGTTGGCGATGCCAGCGTCTACGCCAAGCCCCACACCATGGACGGCAAGCCCATGCGTATCTCTGAGAACCCCGGCAGTGGCCCAAACCACAGCCGCGCGGAGACGGTCAATATGTCGGTGGGCAACATCAGCAAGTCTGATGGCGGCGCAACCAAAACCAGCGGTATCAAAATGCGCGGTACTGGCGCAGCCACCAAAGGCTTGATGTCAAGAGGCCCAATGGCATGAAGTACGCGGAGCTTGTCACAGCAGTTCAGGACTACACGGAGAACACATTTCCGACGATAGACCTGAACACAATGATTCGGGTAACTGAGCAGAATATTTATAACACTGTTCAGTTGGCGAACCTGCGTAAAAATGTGACCGGCACGTTTTCAACCACAAGCGAGTATCTGGCGGTGCCCAGCGACTTCCTGTCCATCTATTCGTTGGCAGTTGTAGTAGACGGGGTGTACTTCTACTTGTTAAGCAAGGACGTAGACTTCATCCGCGAGGCATACCCTAACCCGACAGTCAAAGGCGTGCCACAACACTTTGCTTTGTTTGGAACTCGCTCTAACGCAGTCAATGACTTAACATTCATTGTTGGCCCAACGGCCACTGCGGCGTATACCGCTGAGATGCACTATTACTATTACCCCGAGTCGATTATTCAGCGGGCCATTGGTAGCTTGGGCACGATTGTTCCTGGGTCTGGCTATGCCAACCGGTTTTACTTTAATGTGCCGCTTACGGGGTCGTCCTCGGGCGTGGGCGCTACGGCCAATGTCCAGGTCACAGGTGGCGCAGTGGTGGCGGTCACCATCGTCAACCCCGGGTGTTATTACGCAGTTGGCGAGACGCTGACTGGTGTGCTTGGGGCCACTGGGTCCGGCTTCTCCGTGCCGGTGTTAACTGTTACCAATGAGAACGGCGAGACTTGGGTGGGCGAACACTTTGATGCGGCGCTGCTCAATGGCACTCTGATTGAGGCCATTCGCTACATGAAGGGCGAAAAGGACTTGGTTGATCTGTACCAGACGCAGTACCTGCAATCCATTGCACTGCTCAAGAACTTGGGTGACGGCAAGCAAGAGGCTGACACATATCGTGATGGCATGCCAAGAGTTAAGGTGTCCTAATCCATGGCAATCTCACAAACCGCGACCACCAGTTTTAAGGTTGAACTGCTCCAAGCAGTCCACAACTTTGGCCCCACGTCGCCCAACACGTTTTACATTGCGCTGTATACCTCAGCAGCTAACATTGGCCCCACCACCACGGCGTACACCACGTCTGGCGAAGTTGTCGGTACGGGCTACGTGGCTGGGGGTAAGGTGTTGACAATCAGCACTTCCCCGACCTTTGGCACAAACACCGGCGGAACCACCACGGCGTACATTTCGTTTGCCACAGTGACATGGCCCAATTCGACGTTTACCGTGCGCGGAGCGCTGATTTACAACGTGACCCAGAGTAACAAGTCCGTTGCGGTGTTGGACTTTGGCTCCGATAAAGTTCTGACTGACGACACCTTGCAGGTAATCTTCCCCACCCCCGATGCAAATAGCGCCATCGTGCGGATCACATAACAGGAGTTTTTATGAACAAGCCCGAAACCAGTATTGCCCAAGATGTTGTCTCCGCCGGATTGGTGACCCACAGAGCCGCTACCGAGCAGGTGGGCGCGGGCGGTGTATATACAGTTGAGTGCGTTGCGCCGGACGGCACCGTCAAGTGGACGGATACCTTCCTCAACTTGGTGATGAACGAAGGCGTTCAATACATGAACACCCAGACGTTCAAAGGCGCTGCCTATACCGCCGCTTGGTATTTGGGCTTGGTGACTGGCCCTGGGTCCGGCACTACCTTCGCTGCCGGGGACACCCTTGTTACTCATGCGGGTTGGACTGAGAACACTGCGTATGCTGGGTCACGCAAGGCGGTGACGTTTGGCACGGCTACCACGGCCAACCCATCTGTCATTTCCAACTCCGCTTCTCCCGCATCGTTTGTAATGAACGCCACGGCCACCATTGCTGGGGCTTTCTTGGCCAACGTGTCGAGCGGCACCTCAGGCGTTTTGTTCTCCGCAGGCGACTTCACTGGCGG
>Ga0315909_10004081_pt1 | contig 17421 bp, 14 predicted proteins | sample LakEriMetagenome_11_FD_203527 | JGI IMG/M metagenome (GOLD analysis project Ga0315909, IMG submission 203527) | Freshwater fungal communities from buoy surface, Lake Erie, Ohio, United States - Buoy 2 MA125 | ecosystem: Environmental > Aquatic > Freshwater > Lake | place: USA: Lake Erie, Ohio...
CTTCATTTTTTTTAGCCTTACTTGACCTTCGCTCGACTCGAACAAAAATGACTGAAAATCAATGACTTATCGAAAATCTTGAATTGAAAAAATCAATCAATATTTGCCGATATTTAAGGTTTCCGAAAAATTTAGCTTGCCTTTGCCGAACCAGTCGCCGGAATTTTTTTAGGAAAAATGTTCCGCGCATCGATCGCCAAACGTTCCTCAACGCTAAATCATTGACGAAAATCAAAGCCTGTGAAACGTTGGCGCGGATGATTGCACGGATACGCGGCAAGGTGTGGGAGGCATACCCGAATCGGCTGATTCTGGATGTGCAGGGCGTGGGCTATGAAATTCAGGTGCCGCTCAGCACCTTCGACCGTCTCCACCCCAGCGAAGGAATGACGGTGGAGCTGCGGACCTATCTGCACATCCGCGAGGCGGCGCACACGCTCTATGGCTTCGCCTCGGAGGAGGAGCGCGATGTGTTTTTGCTACTCATCGATCGGGTCAGCGGTATCGGTCCCGCCACGGCGATGTCCGTGCTCAGCGGCATGCCGGTTTCCCGTTTCAAGGCGGCGGTGGTGAATGCCGATGTGGCGGAACTCTCGCGCATCAAGGGTCTCGGGAAAAAAACCGCCGAGCGCATCGTGCTGGAGCTGAAGGACAAGGTCGGCGTCACCGAGACCTGGGAATCGGCGGCAGGCGGCGGCATCAGCAACACCGCGGCGGATGCCGAATTGGCACTGATCGCCCTCGGTTACAAGCAGGTCGAGGCGCGCAAGGCGGTGAAAAAAGTGCTCGAAGGCGAGGGCAATGCCAGCGTGGAAGAACTGATCCGCGGCGCGCTGCGTTTGATGTCATGAACCCCACCACGCCGCAACTTTCGCTCGATCACATCCAGCGCGCGCTGCCGGCGCAGGGGCTGTTTGGCGCTGGGACCTGGCGCTGGTCGCCCGCGCCTTTTGTGCTATCGTCCGCCCAAGTGCGCGAGCTGGAGGGTCTGGGCCATGTGCTGGCGCAGTTCCAGCGCGCCAGCGATGCCATCTACCGCCGCAGTGCCAAGGGAAAACTCCCGCCATGGATCGCAGAGAGCCTGGACCGGGGCAAACCGGACTGGCTGCTGGAAACGCAGCGCCGTGGCGACCTTGCCGGACATTTTCCCCGCATCATCCGCCCCGATCTGCTGCTCACTGCCGACGGTTTCGCCCTAACGGAAATCGATAGCGTGCCGGGCGGTATCGGCATCACCGCATGGCTCGCGGCGCAGTATGAAGCCGCGGGTTTTTCCGTGCTGGGCGGCGCACGCGGCATGCTGGATGGCTTCGGCAGCGTATTGCCGGAAGGAGGCGCCGTCTTGCTCTCCGAGGAATCCGCCGACTACCGGCCGGAAATGGAGTGGCTGCTCCAGCAGCTCGGGGGCGATCGTTGCATCGAGTCCGCCGAATCGCTGCGCGCCGAGGAAACGCGCCCGCTCTATCGGTTTTTCGAATGTTTCGACTGGCAAAACATCCCCGCCCTGCCCGACTTCGCCGCACGCGGCGGCATCCTCCAGGCCCCGCTCAAGCCGCACCTCGAGGAAAAGCTCTGGCTCTCCCTTTTTCACCTGCCCGGCTTGCGCAAACTCTGGCAAAAAGAACTGCGCGGCAGCCATTACGAACGCTTGCACAAGTTAATTCCGACCAGTTGGTTTATTCGTGATGTCGAGCTCCCACCCGATGCCGTTTTGCCAGGTTTGGACGTTTCCTCGTGGCAAGAGGTGGCGGAGTTCAGCCAAAAAGAACGTCAGTTGGTGGTAAAAATTTCCGGCTTCGACCCCAGCGCCTGGGGCTCGCGCGGCGTGTTCATCGGCCACGATCTGCCCGCAAATGAGTGGCGCGATTGCCTGGAACGGGCGCTTCTGGATACCCAGCATGCCTGGGTGATGCAGGAATTCCGCGAGACAAGCATCGTCGAACATCCCGTCTACCAACCGGACGGATCGGTGGCGCTGGAGCGCGGACGGGCGCGGCTGTGCCCTTACTATTTCACCGACGAACAAGGCTACACCCGTCTCCACGGCTGCCTCGTCACCATCGTGCCGATCGACAAAAAGAAAATCCACGGCATGAGCGATGGGGTCCTCACCGTGGCAACACTCAGCAAAGAGTGAAATCGGCCGCGGCTACGATCGCACCGTTGATCTTGATTTCCAGGCGATGCAGGCCGGGATGGTAGACGCGGGTCGTGATCGGGCGAAAGGAATGCGTTTTTTCCAAAAGAATCTCCGACCCTGCTGGCAGCGTGAGATCTTTCCAGCGAAAGACCTTCGGCGTGAGCCGCCCGTTCGCCTTTTGGTGATGGAGCACGTAGTCGAGCCGGAGCGATTGCGGCGCTTTGGCGTTTGATTGCAAATGCAGCGAAAATGGCAGGGAGCCGCCCGTCGCCACCTCGCGCGCACCCAGCAAGAGCGAGGCTTGTTTCAATCGCGGCGTGGAGAGTTCATACAGCGCTAGCACCTGCGGATGCCCCTGTTTCAGCAAATTCCGCATCGCATGCCGCAGCAGCCGTTGGCGTTCCTGCGGGGCATAAGCATGCCAGTGCCGCGCCACCTCCAGCGCCACCTGCGGATGATCGCGGGCGATGTCGTTGAGATGATTCGCCACCGATTTCCGCACATACGGCGAGGGATCATCGCGCAATGCCTCTAACAAAGGCAAAGTCGCCCGCGGATCCGCGATGAAGGCCGGCAACTGCATGCCCCATGGCAATCGCGGCCGCGCGCCCTCGGACACCAAGCGCCGCACATGTTCGTTTTCATGAGCCGTCCACGTCGCCACCACCGCCATCACCTCCTGCGGACGCTCCCGCCACAAGTGACGGATGCCGAATTCCGAGGTGAACCGCATCGTCATTTCCTTCAGCAACTCCAGGCCCAGCGGCCAATGCCCGCCGCACTCGCGCCCCGCATACTCCGCCAGCGGCATGATCATCCAGCCCTGGATCCCCTCCTCCGTCACGCCGAGCCGCTGCGCATTGCCATCACAGGCAGGATGCAAGGATGCCTGGATGACCTTCGCCGCGCGCGGAAAATCCTGCGGCAAGGACGTACAGAGCGCCCGATAGATCTGATCACAGCGCTGCTTCAGCTCCAGCACTGCCAGATTTTTCAGCGCCAGCGCCTCGAAACACTTGGCATCGAACGCCGCATCCTGCCGCCCCAGCACCCGCCCCAGGCACTGGATCGCCTCGCGATGAAACACTTCCTTGAACGGCTCCATACACCCGCATCCTGCACCGCCGCCGCACGCCGTCAAGCGCACAGAAAAAATCCTCGCTTTCACAGAGACACTCGACTAACGTTCCGCCCATGAGAACGATCACTACTGTTGTTGCATTGGCCAGCGGATTGGTGCCGTCGCTCGCGCTGGCTGAGCGTGACTCCCCCTTTGACTTCGGCCCCGGCTACTTGACCTTTTATCTGGACAACGACGTGTTTGGAAATCGCGACCAGGATTACACGAACGGCGCGCGTCTATCGTGGATCTCCAGCAACCGCAAAATGAAAGACATCGGCGCGATCCAGCGCGCGCTCAGACCTTTTACCGGCGATGAGACATCGCTGGAAGCGTTTCAGAAAATCACCGGTTTCGACGACCCGGAAAAGGTCCACTACAACTACGGAGTCTCCCTCACCCAGTTGATGTTCACGCCGGAAGATTACCTGTCCGAGACACAGCCACTGGACCAACGCCGCTACGCAGGCTGGACGGCACTGGGATTTTCCCTCCACACCAAGGACGATAACTGCCTCAACACCGTCGAGTTCCTCGTGGGCATCACCGGGAAATACTCTTTCGCCCAGGATACCCAGGATTTCATCCACGACATCCGCAACATCCCGGACTTCAATGGCTGGGATGAGCAGATTCCCACCGAAGTGACAGCGGACTTGGCTTTTGTGCAACGCCGCCGCCTGCCGTTTGGAAAATTCAATAATGTCGTCAGCATGGACGGCTTCAGCGAGTGGGGCGCGCGCCTCGGCACCTTCCGCACCTCTGCACAAATCGGCGGCATGATCCGCTGGGGTCTCTACCTGCCCACCGATTTCAGCGATCCCCGCCTCAGCGAGACGGCCTACACGCACAAGTTCTTCACGGATGATGTCGAAAAAAATCCCTGGTCGCTCTATTTCCTCAGCGGCTTCCGTGCCATGGCCGTGCTGCACGACGCCACTCTCGACGGGCCCTTGTTCCACGATTTCACCACAGGCAATACCCGCGAGCCCTTCGTCGGCGAAGTCTATGCCGGCATCGGCTTTCGCATCCGCTCGGTGGAAATCAGCTACGCCCACACCTGGCGCACGGAGGAATACAAGGAACAAAACGGCGATTCCAACTTCGGCACCATCAGCGTGCGTTTGCAATTCTAACCGGTCACCCGCGTGCGTGATTTGCTGCCCCATGACCGTCCCGCACTGGTGCTGGCTCCCATGCAGAGCGTCACCGATCTGCCCTTCATGCGCGTGATCGCCCGGCGCGGCGGGCCGGACTGGTTTGTGACGGAATTTTTCCGCGTCCATCCCGCCTCCAAGCCGGATCGCTACATCCTGCGCTCGATCCGGGAAAACACCACCGGCATTCCCATCTTCGCCCAAATCATCGGCTCGGATGCCGATGCCATGGTCAAGGAAGCGAAACTCCTCCTGCGCGAAAACATCGCCGGCATCGATCTCAATCTCGGCTGCCCCAGCCCCACCGTCTGTGGCAAAAGCGCGGGCGGCGGCCTGCTGCGGAATCCTAACGAGATCGATCGCATGATAGGTATGCTGCGCGATGCCATCCCCACCCGCTTCACGGTGAAAACCCGCGTCGGTTATGCCGATGAAGGCGAGTTCGAGAAGTTATTGGAAATTTTCCGCAAGCACGCGATCGATGGCCTCACCATCCACGGTCGCACCGTGGCGGACCGCTACCAAACCCCCGTCCGCCCGCACTGCGTGGCACGCGCCGTGGCCACGCTCGCGTGCCCGGTCATCGCCAATGGCAACGTGGTCAATGCCACCGCCGGGGTCAACTACCACGCCCGCACCGGTGCCCGCGGCCTGATGATAGGCCGCGGTGCCATCCGCAATCCCTGGATTTTCGATCAACTCCGCGCCCACTACCAAGGCAGCGCCGCACCGCAACCGCGCGCGCGCGATTTGCTGGCCTACATCGAGGACCTCTACGCGGAGCTCGCCCGCGAGAGCAAGGAATTCCACGAAATCCACCACATCCAGCGCATGAAAAAAACCATGCTCTACATCGTACAGGGACTGGGCGATGAGTTCGAACAAGCCATGCGCCGCATGCGCACCGAAGCAGAATTTTTCGACCTCTGCCGCAGCGCCCTCGATCACGATGGCCTCCTCCCCGACGTGCCACCGGAACAATCGAAACTGTTCTGCGGCTTCACCGAGCTACTCACTTCGCCATGATCCGCTCCCTCATCACGCTGGCACTCGCCCTCCTCAGCACCTGTCTCGCCAGTGCCGAGACCCTGGAGGAAATGCTCGCGCGGGTGAACCAGCGCTACCAACTCCCCGCCATGGCCGCCATCGCCTTTCGTGGTGGGGAAGTTCTCGAACAAGCTTGCACCGGCATCCGTTGCCAGGGAAAACCGGGCGCCGTCACACTCGATGACCGCTTCCACCTCGGCTCCCTCACCAAGTCCATGACCAGCAGCCTCGCCGCCCTGCTCATCGAGGAAAAACGCTTTTCCTGGGACGACAGCCTCGAAAAAGTGTTAGGGAAAACCATTCCCGCCCTGCACAAAGATTATCGCAACGTCACACTGCGGCAACTGTGCGAACACCGCGGCGGCATGCCCGCCCACCAAAACGACGAACTCTGGAAAGAACTCTGGCGGCGCAGCCTCACGCACGATGCCGCACAAAACCGCCTCTGGTATGTCAGCGAACTTCTCAAACGCCCCCCGACCCAACCCGTCGGCACCTACGAGTATTCGAACAGCGGCTACATGGCTGCCGGATTGATGCTGGAAACCGTGACACAACAATCATGGGAAACTCTCATGCGCGAGCAATTGTTTGTACCGCTCAAAATGCAGCACAGCGGCTTCGGCCCCGCCGCCACACCTGCCGACCCTCTCGCCCAGCCTTGGCCGCACATCGACGGCAAACCCATCGAGCCCAGCCTCCAGGCCGATAACCCCGCCGCCCTCGGCCCCGCCGGCACCGTGCACGCCAGCATCGGCGACCTCGCCCGCTACGGCCAATGGCACCTGCGCGCCGGAGAGAAAAAAGAAGTCCCCGCGCTGACACCCGCCTCCTTCGCGCTGCTACACCAGTCCCGCTATTTCCTCAAAAACCAAGGCGGCTACGCGCTCGGCTGGTCAGAAGTGCCCCGCCCCTGGGCTCAAGGAAATGCCTGGAACCATCACGGCACCAACACCATGAACTACGCCGTCATCTGGCTGGCCCCGAACAAAAATCTCGGCTTCGCCGTAGTCACCAACGAAGGCAAGCGCAACGCCAACCAAGCGACTGACGAAATCTGCGCATGGTTCGTAAAAAAATATGCGTCCGGGAAATGAAGTTTCCCAGGGCAGGGACCGTCTCTCCGAGCGGTCCGGTGGGGTAAACTATCTTATCGCCCTAACGCAATCAACCTTCACCCCGGCACTGTCTTCGCAAACAAAACGGAGTGATTCGGATAGCTCTCTGTGACCGAACTAGCTCCTCCCCGCCGGACCGCTCGGAGAGACGGTCCCTGCCTAGCACGCATCACGGCAAGATATCGCCGTAGATGCCTGGATCGCTGCCCTCGATCACCGTCGCCCCGCAGGCCTTTTCATAAAACTCCCGCGGCCCCACGCCGCCGATGATGGCATACGCATAGCCCATTTCCCGCATCGACTCCAGGCACTGGAACAACAGCGCCTTGCCCAGGCCCATGCCGCGCGCGGCTTCTTCCACTCCCGTGGGACCGAAGTACCCGCGCATCGTCGTTTCATAACAGGCGAACCCCAGAATCGCCTTGTCCTTCGTGGCGATGAAACAACTCACCGGCTGCCGCGACAGCGCCACCTCGATTTCGCTGACCCACTTCGGCGAGAAATGCTTGCGCGCGAACTCCGCGACCGTGTGTTTTTCAAAAGCCCGCGCCCGCCGCAAGGTCACCCCGTGCGCGGCTACTGCCTCATACATTTCCGTCGCATCAGGCAACGCATACAATCGAACCAGCATGTCAACCATGGGGGGATGTTAGCCGCTCCGCCGGAGGATGCCAACTGGGAAATGTCGTGGCGTTTGACGGGATTGACTTTGTTGACGGGGTTGATTGGTATTTTTACAATGGTTTGGTGCCTTTGCAATCGGGGTAGGCGGTGCATCCCCAGAACTCGCCTTTGGCAGACTTTCTGCGGCGCATGGGCTGACGGCACTGTGGGCATTCTGGGGCAGGCTCCTTGGCGCGTTGCCCCTCGCGGGCTGCGAGACGGCGGGTATGAAGACGCTCGCTAAAGCCGCCACCTTCTTCAAAGGCTTTGCCTTGCGAGGCAATCTGGCTTTTCAGCATATTGAGCGCCCTGCCGATGATGATGAGCATGGCATTCGCAAACACCACCGGGTCCTGTGCATCCAGCCAGCGCGCGTATTTCCGGCGTTGGGTGAGCGCGTGTTTGGCAGACTCGTGGACGACATCGTCCTTGAAAGGCGCGTCGTCGAGGGAAATGGCATTTACCGCGCGGGCTTCTGTAGAATGCGCAGACCATGGCAGCTCGCCGCGGTCGAGAATCAACATCTCGTAATCGCCGCGCAACTCACTGAGGCTGGCGCGGGCTACGTCGGTGAGCTTCATTTCCGTATCTTTCGAGGTGGAGGAGCGCTCCGAGCCCTCGATGATGTTTTGGCGTCCGCTCCGTGCGGCCTGAGTCATCTGGTCATATTGGCGGCCCTTGGGGTCGTAGAATTTTGCGCTGGCTTCACGGTGGTCGTGGGTCAAGAAACGACGACAGAACCGCAGCGTCTCAAGCTGCACAATGGTAGCCAGCGTGAACGAATGCAACCTGCGGAAACCACCATGTTTATCAAAAAGCTCGGACATGACAGGGTTGAAGTAAGTTGAAACATCACTAACAAAATTCCATCACCCATGTCAACCTCGTCAATCCCGTCACCAGATCCCCCCCCGTCAAGAAAATCCCCTTGCATCACAGAGGAGAACTTTTACCCTGCACGTGACACTATGGAATACGCAACCCGGCAACGATGGATGGAACTGGTCGAATTTCTCGGCGGCAGCAGGGCTGTGGCGCAGCAATGGTTTGACCGCTTGGCGCGCTGTTACAGCGAGCCGCACCGGCGCTATCACACGTTCCAGCATCTGGAGGAGTGCCTCGAGGAGCTGGATGAAATCGAAGGCGATGAGGAACGCCTGGCACTGATCGAGGTCGCCTTGTGGTTTCACGATGCCGTTTGCCAACCAGGCTCCGCCACCAATGCGAAGCTCAGCGCCTCGCTGGCCAAGGAGTTTTTGTTAGAGTGCCAGGCATCGGATTCCGTGATCGAATTCGTCCACGATATGATCATGGCCACGCAGGATCACAGCGCCAAGGACGACCCGGATGCCGCGATCATGATCGCTCTGGATCTGAACATCTTCGCCCGCAGCCCGCAGCGCTACGGCGCTTACGAAAAACAACTGCGCGAGGAATCGGCCAGCGTGCCATTCACGGAATACGCAGCGCAACGGATTACGTGGCTGCAAGGATTCCTCGATCGTCCTGTGATCTACGAGAGCGAAACGATGCGTGACATTTACGAAGACCAGGCGCGCTTTAACCTAGAAGAGGGAATCAAGCGCTTGCAGATGGGGAAATAGCGGGTTTAAAAGCAAAAATATGCGGCAGCACCGTGGATGCGCTTTCCAAGCGCCATGCCAATTTTTTTGCGTGATAGGCTTGGCGCTTGAAAAGCGCCGCCACGGATTTACCTCGCCGCCACGAGATCGTAGCCGCGCCAGTCTTTGATGGTGACGTGGGCGAAGCTGCCGACGGGGATGTCTTCGGGGACGTGAACCGAGCCATCGATCTCCGGCGCATCCCACTCGGTGCGGGCGATGCCGGGCTGCTCGACCAAGACTTTCACCGCCTTGCCCACCTGCTCCTGATTCACTTCGCTGGCGATGCGCTGCAGGGCTTTCATCGAACGACTCCAGCGCGATTTTTTGGTGGCGTGGTGGATGTGGCCGTCCATTTTGTTGGCACGGGTGCCTTCTTCTTTCGAGTAGGAAAAGACGCCGGCGCGCTCGAAACGGAATTCCTCGATGAAATCCAACAGCTCCTGGAAATCCTCTTCCGTTTCGCCGGGGAAACCTACGATGAACGTAGTACGAATGCCGATGTTGGGAATGCCTGCACGCATGCGGCGCAGCAGATCGCGGATGTAGTCGCCGCTGGTCACGCGCTTCATCGCGGTGAGCATGCGATCGGAAATGTGCTGCAGCGGGATATCGACGTATTTCGCGACTTTATCGCACTGCGCGATGGTCTCGATCAATTCATCACTCCAGTGCGCGGGGTGGGTGTAGAGCAGCCGCACCCAGAAATCGCCGGGGATTTCATTCAGCTCACGCAACAAGCTGGCGAGCGAGTGGCCTTTGGTGGAATCGACGGGAGAATTCGGCTTCGGCCGCGATTCATCCCAGAGGTCCATGCCGAAATAGGTGGTGTCCTGGGAGATGAGGTTGATCTCTTTCACGCCCGATGCCACCAGTGCCTTGACTTCGTTGACCACGGATTCCTGCGTGCGCGAGCGATGGCGGCCGCGGATTTGCGGGATGATGCAGAACGTGCAGGTATGGTTGCAGCCCTCGGCGATTTTCACGTAGGCGAAATGATCCGGTGTGAGGCGCATGCGTGGCGTCGAGTAGTCGGGAATGTACTGCGGCTTCAGCGTGACGAAATCGCGCGGGTCCTCGGTGGCGGAGGGGCCTTCGGTTTTTTGCACTTCATCGGTATTGTTTTTGCCTAACAGATTTTCGATGATGGGCGCGACCTTGGTGATCTGGTCGAGGCCGATGAAGGCGTCCACTTCCGGCATGATGCCCGGCAGGTCCTTGGCGAAGCGCTGCGACAAACAACCGGCGACGATGATCTTCTGGCGGGCGCGGTCTTCATTTTCCGCACGCTCCTTGACGGCCTCGAAAATGGCGTTGACGGACTCCGTTTTCGCCATGTCGATGAACGAGCAGGTGTTGATGATGAGTACATCGGCGAGGTCGGCATCGGGCGTGAGCGCCATGCCAGCTTGCGCGAGGTGGCCAATCATGACTTCCGAGTCGATGAGATTTTTGGCGCAGCCGAGAGAGATGAGACCGACGGTGGTTTGCATGGTGGGGCAGAGCGATAGCGCAAAAGCGAGCGCTTGAGAATCAGAAAATCAGGAATTCTCTTTGCGCTTGGCGAGTTTGTGTTTGAGAAACTCGATCACCATGGGCAACAGCGAGAAGCCGATGATGCCAAACACCACGAGTTCGAAGTTTTCCTTCACCACCGGTATGCTGCCGAAGAAATAGCCCGCGGGAATGAGCAAGCCCACCCAGAGAACGGCCCCGGTGACATTGAAGGACATGAATTTTTTGGCATCCATGTGTCCCATGCCGGCGACAAAGGGAGCAAAGGTGCGCACGATGGGAAGGAAACGGGCGATGATGATGGTCTTGCCACCGTATTTCTGGAAAAAGTGGTGGGTTTTATCGATGTATTCCTTTTTTACAATACGCGGGAATGTTTTCATCATCCAGCGTCCGGCAAGGCGGCCGACCCAGTAATTGACGATATCGCCGAGGATCGCCGCCGCCAGCATCAGAAATCCACAATACCACAAATTCAAATCCGCCGAATGCGATACCGCACCCACGGCAAAAAGCAGCGAATCGCCGGGCAAAAAGGGCGTCACCACCAAACCCGTCTCACAGAAGATGATCGCAAACAAAATGCCATAAATCCACACGGGATAGAGCGCCACGAGTTCGGCCAGCTTCACATCCAGGTGCAAAAAGTAATCGAGAAACTCCTTCACGCGCGCCAGCATCGCGAGGAACGATAAAAGTGCAAGACAGGAAGGAGGGAAATTTGTGACGGCGCATTTTTCCGACGGTCCGTGCTTGTCAAGAATCGCAGTTCGATTGAACATGCCCGCATGTCGGAATTCGCCACTCTCCAGGATATGCTCACGCTGGAGGAGTGGCAGGATCGTTTCGATGAGGAAATGATCACCGCCGCCCGCAAGATCATCAAGGAGCGCCGCGTCGCCGATCTGGCCGTGGAGGTGATCGATGCGCAAAACCTCACCATCACCGCGACGTGCGCGGGCAAACCTCCCGCGCGGTTGGAGATCAACTGCTGGAAACAACACGATGAGTGGGAGATGGACACTTCCTGCTCGTGCACCATCGCGCATTTCTGCGAACACGCCGCCGCCGTGCTGCAAACGCTATCGCTGCAGGAAAATTTGCTGCGCCTTGCCGATGGCAGACAAGCGGCGCTGAAGGATCCGCTCACGCTCGGCAAGGCCAGCGCCTTGCTGCCGCAGCAACATCCGGACATCAGCACGCTCGTGACCACGCCCCGGTTCCGCCTCGATGTCTGCCGCGAACCGGTGCGCGAACGCAGTGCCTCGATGATCTGCCAGTATCTCGGCGAGAAAGATCCCAGCGAGTGGGTATTCGCCCGCGCGGTGGCACTCTACGATACCCATGAACTGCCCTTGTTCTCCTCGCACCCGGAACAGGAACGCCGCTGCACCGATGCGAAAGGTCGGCCCGTCCTGGTGCGGCGGGATCGCGCCAATGAAACCATCGCCGCGCTGGCCCTGCGTGAGATCGGTCTGAGCGCCTTCGATTCCACACCGATGCTGCGGTTTTTGCATGGCGCGCAAAAACGGCAACTCCCCGAGGACAATCCCTGGCTGCCTTCCCTGCCGCCCTCCGCCGCCGCTTCCTACTGGCATCAATTCCGCGCCTTCCACGCCCCTCGTTTGTTAGAACGCGGCTGGGAAATTTCCTTCACCGATAACGTCGGGCACGAGGTCTATGACACGCTGCCGGATGACTGGGACACCGCCCTGCTCGAAATCGATGGCGAGGGCGGATGGTTTTCCCTCTCCGTCGGTTTTCAGGTCGGTGACAAGCCCTATGACCTGCTGCCCATTCTCGCGAAGTTGATCGAGGAGGATTATCTCGAAGAAACACTCGATCGCCCCGACAGTGGATTTGTGCTCGCCCCGCTGCCCGATGGCTCGGCCTTGAAAATTCCGTTAGGAAGGGTGCGTTCCATTCTCAAGCACCTCGTCGCCTTGATCGATCCGAAGCACATCGGTCCCGTTCGCATCCATGCGCTGGATGCCGTGGCACTCAGTGCGGTGGAAGAACTGGGCCTGGACACGCCGCCGGCTCTGGTGGAACTGCGCGCGAAGATGCAGGACTTCACCGGTATCGAAGAAACGCCGGCGCCGGAGGGCTTGCAGGCGACCATGCGCGAATACCAGATCACCGGTTTCCGTTGGATGCAATTTCTCGCCCATCACGGACTGCACGGGATTCTCGCAGATGACATGGGTCTGGGAAAAACCATGCAAACCCTCGCCCACTTGCTGGCGGAAAAAGAGAGCGGCCGCAACAAAGGCCTGCCCTCACTCGTCATCGCGCCGACCTCGGTGGTCTCGAACTGGCGTGCGGAAGCGATCAAGTTCGCCCCCTCACTGCGCCTGCTCGTGCTCAGCGGCACCGATCGCAACAAGTACTTTCGCAGCATGCCGTATGCGGATGTGGTGCTCACTTCCTACGCCTTGCTGCATCGCGACATCGAAAAACTCAAGGCGCAACCGTTTCATCTGGTCATCCTCGACGAAGCCCAATACATCAAAAACCCCCGCGCCCAGGTGGCTCAGTCCGCGTGCCAATTGGTGGCGCGCCACCGACTCTGCCTCTCCGGCACACCCGTGGAAAATCACCTCGGCGAACTCTGGAGCCTCATGCGTTTCCTGATGCCGGGATTTCTCGGCAGCGAAAAATCGTTCAATGAGCGCTTCCGCAAGGCCATCGAAAAACAAGGCGACGAAGCGCGCTTCGATGCTCTCAAACGCCGTGTCGCGCCACTCATCCTGCGCCGCACCAAAGATCAGGTCGCCAAGGAACTGCCGCCCAAGACCATCCTCGTCCACCTGATCGAACTCAGCACGCCACAAAAAGACCTCTACGAAACCATCCGCGCGACCATGGACAAACGCGTGCGCGATGCGATAGCGGCACGCGGCATCGAACAAAGCCAGATCCTGTTTCTCGATGCTCTGCTGAAACTGCGACAACTCTGCTGTCACCCGAGTTTGCTGCCGTCCGAATTTTCGAACCAGATCACGGAATCAGCAAAGCTCACCTTCCTCACGGAACTACTCAGCACCTTGTTAGAGGAAGGTCGCCGCATCCTGTTGTTTTCGCAATTCACCAGCATGCTCGCCATCATCGAGCGCCACCTGCAACAGCAAGGCATTCCCTATCTGATTCTCACGGGTAGCAGCAAAGACCGCGGCGCACTCGTGGAGCAGTTCCAGACCGGCAAGGTGCCCTTGTTCTTGATTTCGCTCAAAGCCGGCGGCACTGGACTCAACCTCACCGCGGCGGATACCGTAATTCACTACGACCCGTGGTGGAATCCCGCTGCCGAGGCACAAGCCACCGACCGCGCCTATCGCATCGGCCAAGACAAGCCGGTGTTCGTCCACAAACTCCTGTGCGAAAACACCGTCGAGCAACGCATTCATTTGCTGCAACAAGAAAAAGCCGAGCTAGCCAACACCCTGCTCTCCCAGGCCGATCGCAGCGCCAAGCTGGACCCGTCAACGCTGCGCCAATTGCTCGCGCCGCTGGATGCGTGAGACACTACTTGGCGGGAGCTCGCCACGGCGTTTCTTCGCCGCGCTTGATCTGGCGCTTCAGTGCGGTGGTGAGCTCTTCGAGCATGGCGGGGTTGGTCGAGGATAAGTCGTTTTTTTCTTTTGGATCGTTTTTTACGTTGTATAGCTCGTACGCTTGCGAAGGATGATTTTGGAGGATTTTCCAATCGCCGCGGATGAGGGCATGATAGGCTTTGCCGAGGTAGGGTTTGCCGCCTTCGCGGCGGACGAAGTAGAGTTCGCGCTCCGGCGTGTGCAGCGGCTGACCGCGCAGGAGCGGAGCGAGGCTGACGGCATCGATTCCGGCAGGCACCTTGGCCCCGGCGAGTTCGAGGCAGGTGGGGAAGATGTCGAACAGCAGGCCGGGGTAATCGCTGCGGGCACCGGCCTTGATTTGGGCGGGCCAGCGGACCAGGAAGGGAATGCGCAGGCCGCCGTCGTAGTGGTCTTGTTTGCCGCCGCGCCATGGGTCGTTATTCTGGGCGTGGGCAAGGGAGCCACCGTTGTCCGCACCGAAAATGACCACGGTGTTTTTGGCAAGACCGGCGGCATCGAGCGCATCGAGCAGGCGGCCGATGTGGTGATCGAGATGCTCGACAAAAGCGACATTGCGCGCGCGGGCCTCGGAAAGCTGCGGGGCGCGCTGTTTGACTTTTTGCAGCCATTCCTCGGGCGGTTGGATGGGGAAATGCGGGGCATTGTAGGCGAGGTAGAGGAAAAACGGCGCGTCGTCCTTGCGCTGGCGGAATGAGTCGATGGCCCAATCGGTGAAGATCTCTGTGGCGTGGCCCTTTGCCTCGACGACTTCCTGGTTTTTCCGCAGGTAGTTGTTTCCGTGGCGCTGGTGCGTGTAGTAGTCATCCATCATGTCGCCGAGGAAGCCGTGGAATACATCGAAGCCGCGTTCGTTCGGCAAGTTGGGTGAGGTGAGGCCGAGATGCCATTTGCCGACGAGGCTGGTGTGGTAGCCGGCGCGCTTGAGTTCATCGGCCAGGGTGGGGACTTGAGGAGCAAAGTAGCCCCAGGTGTTTTCCGGCTGTGTGCGGATGACGCCGGGCACGCCCACGCGATCGGCATAGCGGCCGGTGAGCATCGCAGCGCGCGAGGGCGAGCAGACGGTGCAGTTCGCACGCATGGCGGTAAAGAGCATGCCCTCGGAGCCGATGCGGTCGATGTTCGGCGTGCGGACGACGGCGTTTTGATAGGCGGAGACGTCGCCGTAGCCATGATCATCGGCGAGGATGACGAGGAAGTTCGGCCGCGCGGGCTCGGCCGCTGTCCCGAGAGCGGGCGAAAATATCAGGACGAGCGCGGTGAGGAGCGCGGCGATGCGGCGGTGGGTTTGCATACAAAAAGCATACGGGTGAAATCGAGAAATCTTCGCGCCTTCCCGTTTGTTTTGCGACAGGGAAAGAAAAAAGCCTCTGTCATGTTTGATGACAGAGGCTGAAGCACTGATGCAAGTGAGCTTTAGGAGTAGGAAGACTCCACGCGCTGGGCGACATCGCGGTAGCCGTAATCGACTTCGTAGATTTGCTTGAAGCAATCGAGCGCGGCGGCTTTGTCGCCCATTTCCTCGTGAATGAGGCCTTTATCATAAAGCACCTCTTTTTTGATGTTGTCCATGCCATGCAAGTCGGCGAGGGCATCGCTCAACTGCTTGAGGGAAAGGTCGAACATCGACTTGGCTTTGAAGGTGCGGCCTAACAGAAGCAGCACTTTGGTGCGGATGTGCGGATTGCTCTTGGCTTGTTGCAGGTGAGGAATGGCGGCGCTGTAATCACCGGCATTGTAGAGGGCGCTGCCCAGCTCGAAACGCAGTTGCGGGTCGGTGGGGTTTTCATCGACGCGTTGTTTGGCATTGGCGACCATTTCCGCGGAGCGGGCCTTGAGCACCTCGTCGAGCTGCGTGCGCAGTTCCACGTTGCCCGGATCGGCCTCGACGGCGGCGGAGAGCGTAGCCATTTGCTGGGCGATGAATTTATCCGACATCTGACGCCCTTTGGTTTTGAGAGCGGCGTCGCCGTTACTAAGGCTAAAGGCCCAGTCGTAGAATGTGGTCGCGTTTTCCCAGTCTTCCAATTGCTCGAAGATGTGAGCGAGCTCCTTGGCATTGCCGAGGTGATTCGGATCCTCATTGTAGCGGGCGATGAGACGATCGCGTTTTTCGTACATCTGGTCCTTGGTCATGCCGGCGCGGGAGGCGGCTTCGAGTTCCTGGAACTCGGACTGATCTTTCATGAGATCGCGCACGCTGGAATTTTCCGACCAGTTCTGCCGCTGCATCGAGTGCTGGGCGGCGCAGTCCTTGGAGCCCTTGATGGCCTTGGCGTCGGTGGGCTCGGCCTTGAGGATGTCGTTGTACACCTCCCCTGCGGCATCGGCGCGTCCGCGTTCGAGGTAGAACAAGGCCAGCTTGTGCATGCTCTTGGTGTTCTCCGGGTGGCTCTTGCGCACGGTTTCGAGCGCGAAGGCGGCGCTATCGAACAATTCCATTTTCAGCAAACAATCGTGCAAGAGATCATTGAGGCCATCGTTGAACGGATCTTTTTCCAGTTCTTTTTCGATCAGAGGGACGGCGGACGCAGGATCTTTTTTGGCGGCACCCTGAAGCTTCATGCCCGGGCCACCCGACTCCATGCCGAAGATTTTTTGTTTTTTCTTCGGACCGCCCGTGAGGTATCCCTCGCACTTGCGCAAGAGCTCGCGGCCGGTGAGGAAACCGGGATTGTCCTTCAGAATCGCCTGCAGCAGGCTCACCGCATAGGCATGATTTTTCACTTCCACCGCAGAGAGGGCCTTCAGCCAATAGGGACGTACGGATTGTGGCAGTTCTTTGTCAGATATTTCGGGCATGGTGTTTGGTGTTTTTGCAGCTGTTGAAAACCGCGCGAATTGTGCAAGGCGGGCGGCATCTTGGCAAGCCCGCGTGAAAAAAAATCGGCGCGGCGCTCAAAATACGTTTTCCACGCGATTCACGTGCGGGGGCTTTCCCTCTTCGAGGATGATTTCGATGACGTCGAAGCGCCACGGGATGCGGCGGGTTTTGAGCAGCTTGAGCCAGGAATTCGCGCCGCGTTCGATGAGTTCTTGTTTGCTGCGGTCCACGGCATCGAGCGGCCGCCCGATGCCACCGGCTCGGCGGGTTTTGACCTCGATGAACAACAGCAAGGCACCGCGCCGCGCGACGATGTCGACCTCACCGCCCTGGGGCGCGCGGTAGTTGCGATAGAGGATTTTTTCTCCCTGTGCGCGGAGCCAGTGGCAGGCGATGCGTTCGCCGCGCTCTCCCACTTCCTGCGGCGTCCACGCGGTGCCGTCTTTATGCGTCAAGCGGCAGGGTGAGTTGAGCAACCGGCTGAAACGAGCGACGATGAATGCGACAGGGCCCGTGAAGAGAGAGTGCATGGAGGTGGAGTTTTGTACCATAGCCGCTATGACGATCAAAGCCATATTGCGGAAATTCCTTCGCATACGCGGCCATGCGATGATCGCGACTG
>Ga0315909_10004082_pt1 | contig 17418 bp, 15 predicted proteins | sample LakEriMetagenome_11_FD_203527 | JGI IMG/M metagenome (GOLD analysis project Ga0315909, IMG submission 203527) | Freshwater fungal communities from buoy surface, Lake Erie, Ohio, United States - Buoy 2 MA125 | ecosystem: Environmental > Aquatic > Freshwater > Lake | place: USA: Lake Erie, Ohio...
CAGGTGATAGCTGGTGCAGAGGTTCTATCGCTTGGGTCCATGCAGCCAGTGAGACACGATTCACCTGCCACTGACGCCAGCCCGCATCGATCATGGCGCGCGCGCCCTGCTCCGCGCTATGTCCAATACAGTATCCAGATAACAACGCAGCACCAAGATCGACTGGCGCCGCACCAAACTGCTCTTTCATCAAAACAAACGTACGTAACCAAGCCAATGCAGCACGACATGCTGCCCAGTCGGACAAGGGCCGGGCGACCGCCACATTGAAAGCATGTGCACTGGCCCCGTTTACATCGCTCAAACTTGTTTCAAGCACACGTCGTGCAAAGGCTGCTTGGGCGTCTAGGGAAACAGCAACAATTGCAAACCGTCCGTCAGGCCGTGCATCGAGTTGCGCACGCGCCCAGTTTGCGGCAGCCAACCACTCAGCCTGCGTGCTAGCCGCTTGGACTCTGGTCACGACAGACTCTTGCGGCACATCTTCTAGCAGCGTTGAAACAACAACGCCGCGTTCAAGGAGTGCTTCGAGCAAGGCCCTCATCCGCGGAGAGATTTCCGTAAAGCCTGCGAGCACGATTTGCTCAGGCAACGGCAAACCATTCTCAACATACTGAACCAAGCGAGTCAGTGCGCTACTCGTATCCAGAGCGTCCAGCGCATGCAAGCGTTCGCGGTAAGCGTCACGCCATTGAAGGAAGCGAGCATATTCCTCGGTGTATTCGTGCGCAAAAACATTGATCTGCCACTCTTGGATTAACTGATCAGCGCTAAGCGCCATCGCTGCTGCTTGATAGACATCAAGCAACGCGTTGTCGCCCTCAAGTTGCTCAATGACTTGCGCCCACAAAAGCTGTGCCTCAAAGCCATCAAGCAGACGAGAGTAAGGTGTCAAAGACTCTTCAAAGTTAGCGCGAGTTAACTGATGGGTCACCCAGCCCGACCAGGGCATCACCTCTGGCATCTCAGCAACGCTCTGTCCACGCGCCGACTGCTGCTGTGCGAGCATCTGGATCAAGCGTCGCGCCAAACGATTATTCACCGTTAAGACAAATACATTTCGTGCGGCATGCATCCCAAGGTTCGATGCCTGCACGACAGGGTATTGCGTCGGGGGCCGCATGGCTTGCGGATCAGAAGCCACAGAGCGAGGCAACAGTTTCCCAGTTCAGACGCATCCCTGGTGTCGTGTATCCAATAAGACCAACGACCATGACCACACTCAGCGCCACACTGGCCGTGACCCAAATTAATCGCTGCTTGGTGTGTCGTTGCATAACACCTCTAGAACTCTAAGCCGCTTTGGCAAGCTGTTGAACGTTGATTGGATTCTCACGCACGGGAAGACACAAGGCTGAGGCAGCGAGAGCCAACGCAATGGCGATCCACCAGACCAGATCATAACTTCCCGTGATTGCCTGCAAACGGCCACCTAACCAGACACCCGTAAAGCTGCCAAGTTGGTGACCCAAGAAAACCATGCCCGAGAGCGTTGCCGCAAAGCGCAAGCCATAAATCTGACCAATCAGACCTTGTGTCAGGGGAACGGTGCCCAGCCAAAACACACCCATCCAGGCTGCAAAAACATAAACAACCCAAGGAGAGGTTGGCATCACAAGAATCCAGATGAGACACACCGCTCGCGAAGCGTAAAGCCCAGCGAGCAGGTTTTTCTTACTGTAGGTCCCACCAAGCTTGCCAGCCGTGAAAGAGCCGAACACATTAAACAATCCAATCAGACCAATGGCGAACGCACCGGTGCTCGCGTTCAGGCCTTTATCGACCACAAAGGCAGGTAGATGCAAGGTTATGAAGGCCGTGTGAAATCCACACACGAAGTATCCCCAAAACAGAAAATGAAATGTGGGGTGTTTAAGCGCCTGTCCAATTGCAGAAAACATCGACTGCTCTGGGCCTGTGCTCGCCCCAGGCTTGCCTCTAAGAAACCATGCGAGCGGGAGCGTTGCGGCTAACACCATCGAGAGAACCAAATAAGCGCCGCTCCAATCTAGTGTGTCAATCAATAATTGACCCGTCGGAACGACCAGGAACTGACCGAGCGATCCGCCGGCACTTGCGATCCCCATCGCGGTACTGCGTGAAGAAAGAGGAACTGTTCGCGCAATGACAGGCAGAATCACTGCAAAGGTGGTTCCGGCTTGACCCAAACCGATCAATACTCCCGCGCTCAAATACAACTCGAGCTCTGTCGTGGAAAATCTTGTACCCAGAAGACCGAGCACATAAAAACCAACGCACAGTGCAATTGTTCGGCCAGAACCCAGGCGGTCTGCCATCATGCCAGCGCCAATCGCGCCGAAGCCCCAAACAAGGTTCTGCAGAGCGAACGCCATCGAAAACACTTCGCGCCCCCATCCGCGCTCTAGCCCCATCGGCTGAATGAATAACCCAATCGTTGCGCGGATACCCATTGCTAGCAACACAATCAAGGTGCCGAGCACGATCGTTCGGAACGCCAGGGGGTTATCGAGCAAGCCAGGATTACGGTTTTCTGCGTTTTGCGTCATGTTGCGTTGCTACGAAAAGGGGAGGAAATGGCGCCGCCGAGACGAATCGAACGTCCGACTCCCTTCTTAGGAGGAAGGTACTCTATCCACTGAGTTACGGCGGCGTAGCCGTAGTTTAACAAGGTGCGCACTCAGCAGGCGCTTGAACTAGCCCCGAGGATGATGCTGCGCATGCAAGGATTTGAGCCGCTCTCGGGCGACATGCGTGTAAATTTGTGTCGTCGAGATATCTGCGTGTCCGAGCAGCATCTGCACAACTCTTAAATCCGCGCCATGATTAAGTAAATGGGTTGCAAAGGCATGGCGAAGAACATGCGGCGACAAGGGCGCGTGCACACCCGCCAACACCGCGTATTTCTTGATAAGCAACCAAAACGATTGGCGCGTCATTGGCGCGGCCCTTGCAGTGACAAACAGGGCGGGCGCGGTGCGCGCGCCCATCAGAGTTGGTCGAGACTCCTTCAGGTAGGCCGTGATCCAGTGCGCGGCTTCAGCCCCGAGAGGCACGAGACGATCCTTACCACCCTTGCCCTGCACGACACGCACCACACCGTCCCCAAGGCTCACATCCAACACCGCCAAACCCACCAACTCTGAGACACGTAAACCCGTCGCGTACAAAACCTCAAGCATCGCACGATCGCGCACGCCGCGTGACGTATGCAAGGGTGGCTGTTTGAGCAGCGCCTCAACCTGCCCTTCAGACAAGGTTTTAGGTATCCGTAAAGCTTGTCTGGCCGACGTCAACTGCAAACAGGGATCCACAGAAACACGCTGATGCCGAAGAGCCCAAAGGTAATAGCGGCGAAGCGTTGCGAGCCGCCTGTTTGCCGTACTTGGTTTCGTTTCTGCATGTTTTGCCGCGAACCATGCCTGAAGATCACCCGCCTGCGCGTGATCAATATCTAGGCTGCGCTCAAGCAGTAGCCACTGTTCAAAAGCGACTAAATCGCGTCGATAAGCTGCAAGCGTGTTCGTCGACAAACCGTCTTCGAGCCAGACGGCATCGATAAACGCACTAATCGCGGCGGACTCAGGTGCACTCATGGCCAGACAATAGTAGCATTCAGTCCATTCATGCCTCTGACAAGCAACTCCATTTCATGTCCCCTGTCAGCGCCAACGCTAGCTGTCCGGTTGTCGCTTATCTCCTGAATCAACATGACACACCCACACCTTACGCTCGAACTTCCCGACGAACACGCCACCGACGCGCTTGGGCACGCCCTTGCACACTTGGCCGCTGATCTGACGACTGATTCGCACGGAAAACTGCGACCTGGACCCGCTGCGGGTGGCCGCATTCACCTCAAAGGCGACTTAGGGTCGGGAAAAACAGCACTTGTGCGCGCACTTTTGCGGCAATGCAGCATTTCTGGCCGAATTAAAAGCCCAAGTTACGCACTACTTGAATCTTATGAAGTTTCTAACTTATACTTCTATCATCTTGATTTTTATAGATTTAGCGAAGATGCCGATTGGCTAGATGCTGGGTTTCGCGATCTCTTTAAAAACAACGCGCTCATTTTGATTGAATGGCCAGAGCGCGCAGGCAATTTGCTGAGCGACCCAGACTTACTGATCGAGCTCAGCTATGCCGGATTAGGCCGCATAGTCACACTTAGTGCGTATTCAGAAAAAGGGCTTTCATGGATCAACGCTTTGCCTCCTCTCTTGATGGTCAGCCGTCAAACACACGAGCGCTAAGCCGACGTCGCCTCCTGGGCGCCGCCACGACTCTTTTATTACTCCCTGTTATCCCGCGCATTGCGATGGCTGCGCGATTACTCGCTGTGCGCACTTGGCCTGCAGACGAATACACACGTGTGACACTAGAACTCGATAGTGAACTACGCGCGGAACATTTCACTCTCGACAATCCACATCGCATGGTCGTTGATATTCAAGGTATGGATGTCAACCCCGCACTTAACGAACTCGTGCGCAAAGTTCGACCTGACGATCCCTACATACAATCTCTGCGCGTGGCGCAGAACCGCTCGAATGTCGTGCGTATCGTTTTTGATTTGAAACAAGCGATAGCACCGCAAGTGTTTACGCTCAAGCCAGTTGGGAATTACAAGTACAGACTAGTTCTAGACTTGTATCCGAAGAGCGCGCAAGATCCCCTCGCCGCGCTTCTAAAAAAGAATCCGCAGAAGATGGAAGAAGATCCGCTAGCGCGCATTCTTGAAGATATCGGTCGTAACCCGAAGGGCTCAGGCATGGCACCGGTGCCTGTCATTCCAAACTCCGTCGCACCCCCAATCGAAGCGAAGATCGCACCACAGCCCAATAATCGACGTGGGCGTACCATAACGATCGCGCTAGATCCCGGGCACGGCGGAGAAGACCCTGGCGCAATCGGCAAAGGCGGTACCTACGAGAAAAACGTTGTGCTCGCCATTGCTCAGAAATTAAAAGCACGGATCGACGCCACACCTGGAATGCGCGCGTACCTGACTCGAGATGGCGATTATTTCGTCCCCCTACACGTACGTGTTGAAAAGGCGCGTCGTGTAAAGGCGGATTTATTCGTCTCGATTCATGCAGATGCCTTTATACGTCCCACTGCAGGAGGTAGTTCGGTTTATGTGTTGTCAGAACGCGGAGCCTCGAGTACAAGCGCGAGCTGGCTCGCGCAGAAAGAAAACGCTGCGGACTTGATCGGAGGCATAAACCTCAACGTGCAAAATAAAAACGTCGCGAGAATTTTGCTTGATCTATCCACTAGCGCCCAAATCAAAGACTCAACCAATCTAGCCATGCGGATGCTCGACGAGCTAAAAAATGTCTACCGTTTACACAAACCTCAGGTTGAGTCGGCAGGCTTTGCAGTACTGAAAGCGCCTGATATGCCATCCATTTTGGTCGAAACAGCATTTATCAGTAATCCGGAAGAAGAGCGGATGTTGCGTAGCCAAGCCGCACAGGACAAGTTTGCACAGGCCCTGCACAGCGGCATCAACCGCTTCTTCGTCGCAAATCCCCACTTGATCGCCTCGCGTTAGGATTTAGCCGCAAGAGCCTCGACATAGCTCTAAAATAGGCGCTTCATGTTTGTTGCGCCTGCCATGCCAAACCGCCGCCCCATCTGCGCTCTCCCCGACTTACTCATTAGCCAAATCGCAGCTGGCGAGGTAATTGAGCGACCTGCCTCTGTGCTCAAGGAGCTCGTGGAGAATGCGGTCGACGCAGGTGCCCAGTCTATTGAGATTCGCCTTGAAGCCGGGGGCATCCGTCGCATCGCAGTCATTGATGATGGCGCTGGAATTCCCCCAGATGAACTTGCACTTGCCTTGACGCGTCATGCAACGAGCAAAATCACATCGCTCGACGAACTCGAATCCGTGCACTCAATGGGGTTTAGGGGTGAAGCGCTCGCCTCGATTGCAGCGGTCTCGCAGCTAACGCTCATTTCACGCACGCGCGATGCCGATCACGCCTGGAGCCTGGCACCTGGCTCAACGAGCCCAGTGGCCGCAGCAGGTGCGCAAGGGACAACCGTCGAGGTTAAGTATCTTTTTGACGCCGTTCCTGCAAGGCGTAAATTTCTTCGCGCTGAACCAACAGAGTTCGGACACTGCATTGACGCAATCGAGCGCATTGCACTCGCCTTTCCTGAGGTCAGCTTTCGGGTATTCCATAATGAGCGCGCGGTCCGCCAATGGTTACCCGCATCGGCACTCAAACGCATTAGCGATGTGTTGGGTGATGAATTTAATGAGCACGGCATTGAGGTCAACGCCGAGAGTGGTCCGATAGCGCTGCTAGGGGTGATCACTCGGCCCACTGCGGCACGTGCTCGCGCCGATCGACAATTCCTCTTTGTGAATGGTCGCCATGTGCGCGACCGTACCGTGTCGCACGCAATCCGTAGCGCGTACGCGGATGTGCTCCATGGCGATCGTCAACCGGCTTTTGTATTATTTTTGCAGATTGACCCAAGCGCAGTAGATGTCAATGTACATCCAGCCAAACATGAAGTGCGCTTTCGCGATACAGGTGCGGTGCACCGCTTTGTATCGCACACTGTCACGCAAGCTTTATCCGGCACAGCAGGCGCGCACCAAGTCACCCCAGCAGTCTTCACAAACCAGAGCGCGCAATCTTGGCCGCACGTTGGCAACCACCAAACACCCTACAACGCCGCCTCGTCCTTTTCATCCTCCTCTGTGTCTGGTCAGACAACATGGCAACCAAGTTCGCAGTCTGCCCTGCATCTTCGGGAACCCATAGGAACCGCCGGCGGGCTTCAAGCGTGGGAGACACTTTATCAACCAGCGGCTCAAGACGCTCCCACTTGGCCACTCGGGCGTGCTTTAGCACAGGTGCACGGCATCTACATCCTGTCGCAGACGAGTTCAGGACTCGCCCTAATCGACATGCATGCGGCGCACGAGCGCGTAGTCTATGAACAACTCAAACAAGCGCTCGACGCACAGACGTTGCCTCAGCAAACACTGTTAGTGCCTGTTGTGTTTCGGGTGACCGACAAAGAGATTGCACTCGCTGAGGAATGCAAAGAGCAACTTGCCATGCTCGGCTTTGAAATGGCTCCCTCAGGACCGCAAGCCCTGACCCTTCGGTCAGTGCCTGCCTTGCTCGCACGTGGGGACCTTGAGGCCCTCGCTCGAGGCATACTGCGCGATCTTGAACAAGTAGGGGCCAGCAGACTACTGACAGAGCAGCGGAATACGCTGCTTGCGACGATGGCGTGCCATGGTGCCGTGCGCGCCAATCGCCAGCTATCGATCGAAGAGATGAACGCACTACTTCGGCAAATGGAGCAAACCGAACGTGCTGACCAATGCAACCATGGCCGTCCCACCTGGGTCCACTGGAATGTGTCTGACTTAGATAAATTCTTTTTGCGTGGCCAATGAGCCAATCCACGACAGAAACGCTGATCTGTTTAGCTGGTCCGACGGCCTCAGGCAAAAGCGCTGCAGCGCGCGCGATTGCTAAGCGCTGGCCGGTCGAAATCATCAACGTCGACTCGGCAACCATCTATCGCGGCATGGACATTGGTACGGCGAAACCCTCGGAGGCAGAACAACGCGAGACCCCGCATCATCTGCTAAACATCCTAGATCCTCTTGAGACTTATTCGGCTGCAAACTTTCGGCGCGATGCGTTACGTTGCGTACAAGAAATACGTGCGCGCGGCAACATACCTCTGTTGTCAGGCGGGACGATGCTTTACTTTAAAGCACTGCGCGATGGGCTAAACGACCTACCGGGTGCTGACCCCGAGATTAGGCTCGAGCTAGAACAACGCGCAGCAACAATTGGTTGGCCGGCAATGCACGACCAGCTCGCGCAAGTCGACCCGGAAACTGCGAAGCGTTTGTCTCCGAACGACAGCCAACGCATCCAGCGCGCACTAGAGATTTGGCGCGTAAGCGGTACCCCCATGTCCGTGCTGCTCAACGCGACAGCGCAGCAAGATGTCCCGATCAAGACTCTGACCCTAAGCCTCGAACCTACCGAACGAAGCATCCTGCACGAGACCATCACTCTGCGGTTTGATCAAATGCTTGAAGCGGGTTTGTTAAACGAGGTGAGGACTTTGCATGCACGTAGAGACCTGCACACAAACCTACCTTCGGTCCGTTGCGTGGGTTACCGACAGCTCTGGAGTCTTCTGGAGGGTGAAATCGATTATTCAGAAGCGAGATTACAAGCCATCGCAGCCACCAGACAACTGGCCAAACGTCAGCTGACCTGGCTACGGAGTCTGCCAGAACGAAAAACTATTCAAGCCTGCACACCAGCCACGGAGGATACCGTTGTGCAGGAAGTGGGCAGACTTCTTGATTAACACCACTGCTTGCGCGATACGTGCTTAGACAACGACGGTCTGTGCATCAGTTGCCTGACAACCCTGAATAACACCCAAGCTGTAGACCGTCTCACCTTGCGCACTCAAAGCCTGACTGATCACTTGTGCATCTTGGGCACTGACGACAACCACCATACCGATACCGCAATTGAAGACGCGATACATCTCTGTATCAGCCACCCCACCTTGCTGCTGTAGCCAAGTGAACAGTTTGGGCATTTGCCAAGCATCGCGCTGCAGCTTAGCCTGCAGGCCTGGCTGCAAGATGCGGGGCACGTTATCCAACAAGCCACCGCCCGTGATGTGGGCAAGTCCTTTTACTTTGGGACCAAACTCCTTCAAAACAGCTAGTACCGGTTTGACATAAAGGCGCGTTGGCGCCATCACCACGTCGGCAAGAGGCTGTCCGAAAAAGTCTTGTTCTGGCTTTGCCCCAGCACGCTGCAAAATCTTGCGCAACAATGAATAGCCATTGGAGTGCGCACCACTGGAGGCGAGCCCCAACACAATGTCGCTGGGCTGAATCGACTTGCCATCAATCAGCGCCGACTTTTCCGCTGCACCCACGGCAAAACCAGCCAGATCGTACTCACCATCGGGATACATTCCTGGCATTTCCGCGGTTTCCCCGCCGATTAAGGCGCAACCGGATAATTCACAGCCACGGGCAATGCCGCCGACTACTTGCGCTGCCACATCCACCGAAAGTTTGCCGCAGGCAAAATAATCGAGAAAAAACAGGGGTTCAGCCCCTTGCACCAAAATATCGTTCACGCTCATCGCCACCAAGTCGATACCAACCGTATCGTGGCGTTGCCAATCAAAGGCCAACTTAAGCTTGGTACCTACGCCGTCCGTACCCGACACTAACACAGGCTCTTTATAGCGCTTAGGTACCTCAAACAAGGCTCCAAAGCCCCCGATTCCCGCAAGGACACCCTCACGCATGGTGCGAGCGGCCATCGGTTTAATCCGATCAACAAGGGCGTCACCTGCATCAATATCGACGCCGGCGTCACGGTACGTAAGAGGAGTTTGTGGTTGAGTCATGGAGGAAAATCGCTGTTGTGTGACAATTGTGGGGTTTGAACCATCATTTTCACCAATTTTACGATGAGTCGATGAGTCGGCAATTACTTCTGGAAATCATCCCCGCGCAGGGACCGACGTTAGCCGCGACGGTGATGGGTGCTAATGCAGCTGCCATCGCGGCTGTGACGGGCCTGGAGCGGGGCCGAGCGCTCTACCTTTGGGGGCCGCCAGGCTCAGGGCGCAGCCATCTGCTGCGCGCAATCGCTGGGACGAGGTCGACCCTATTGCTCGGCGCTGGCACCTCAGCCAGTGCCATGATGGCCCTTGCAACCAACCCTACTCTTGAAAAAGCCGCTGAAGTCATCGCAGTAGACGACATACAGGAGCTCGATGAGCCACAGCAGGCGGCCGTATTTGCCCTGTACAATCGTTGGCGAGAGTTAGCCTCGACTGCGGCGGCCTTTGCGCTTGTGGTTACCGGGGATCGCGCGCCGCTGTCGATGTCGTTGCGCGAAGATTTACGTACCCGCTTAGGCTGGGATCTTGTGTTCCGGCTCGAGCCCCTCTCGGATACAGACAAGTCCGAAGCACTCGTGACCTATGCCAAACAGCAAGGATTACCGCTTTCCTCTGACGTGCTGGACTGGATGCTGACACATTACTCGCGCGACATTCGCCAGCTCTTCGCCTTAATCGATGCCCTAGACCGCTACTCTCTGTCCAAGCACCGTACGATCACGGTTCCTCTGGTACGAATGATGCTAGCTGACCGTGAATTTCTCCAATCATGACCTATAAAAAACTTGCTCTGTTCGACTTAGATCACACACTACTCCCCTTGGATAGCGATTATCAATGGGCCATCTTTATGGCCGAAACAGGACGTGCCGGAGACCCTGCGGAAGCACTGCGCCGCAACCAAGAGTTGATGGATCGTTACAACGCAGGTGAGCTTACTGCCGAGCAGGCTGCCGAGTTCATGCTCGGCCTACTTGCTGCACATCCACCCCACTTGCTTGCAGCATGGCACGAGGAGTTTATGCAAAAAGTGATTCGCCCGGCGATGACCGCTCAAGCGATTGCGCTAGTCGAAAAACACCTACTAGCCGGCGATCTGTGTGCGGTCGTGACCGCCACGAACAGCTTCGTGACCTCTCCCATTGCACGCGCCTTTGGTATCCCAACGTTAATTGCAACCGAACCGGAGTATCAGGCTGGACGCTACACAGGAAAGATTTCAGGCACGCCCAGCTTCAAGCATGGCAAGGTCGTTCGCGTCCAAAGCTGGCTAGCAAGCTTTGGTAAGACACTGCAGGATTTTGAAACATCACACTTCTACAGTGACTCATCCAACGATCTTCCCTTGCTAGAGGTCGTCACTCACCCCATCGCAACCAACCCAAGCCCCGGCTTACTTGCAGTTGCGCAAGAGCGCACCTGGCCCGTGCTCAACCTGTTTAATCAGTTGTCCGATAAAAAATCCTAATGATCACCGATACATTCAAACGCTTTGTTGGAAAACTTTTAGGTCAGCCGCCAAAGGCGATGCGCCGAATTGGGCAAGCAAAGCACGGGATTGAGCGGCGTAATGTCTCACGTCATGCAATCAAAGTATGCGAAGTACTTCAGCACGAGGGTTATCAAGCCTACATTGTCGGCGGCGCTGTGCGAGACCTCATTGTTGGACTCGAGCCGAAAGATTTCGACGTAGCAACAAACGCCACACCTGAGCAGATTCGTCCCCTATTTCGCCGGGCCCGGATTATCGGCCGTCGATTCCAGCTCGTGCACGTTGTCTTTGGTCAGGAAATCATTGAGACCTCAACCTTTCGCGCACCGGCATCCGAATCGCAAGCGACAGACGACCATGGTCGCATTCTGCGTGACAATGAGTTCGGCACGCACGCACAAGACGCGGCAAGACGTGACTTCACCATTAATGCGCTGTATTACGACCCCACCACTGAAGAAGTGATCGATTACCATAATGGTGTAGAAGACCTTAAATCACGCACGGTCAGAATGATTGGAGACCCTCGTACGCGCTACCGTGAAGACCCGGTGCGAATGTTGCGTGCCGTGCGCTTTGCCGTAAAGTTAAAAGGGACAATTCATACTGATACGAAAGCACCCTTGCAATCGATGGCAGAACTAATCGAGAACGTCCCTGCCTCGCGACTGTTTGACGAAATGCTCAAGCTATTGACCTGTGGCCATGCAATGGACTGTTTGCAACAGCTTCGGCAAGACGGTCTACATCAGGGTATTTTGCCATTACTAGATGTTGTGCTCGAACAACCTGGTGGCGAAGAATTCATCGAACTCGCACTCGATCGCACCGATCATCGCATCCGCAGCGGCAAAACCGTTAGTCCAAGCTTTTTATTCGCTGCGCTGCTTTGGCATCAAGTCGATCTTCGTTGGAAAAAGCGTATTCAAGCAGGCGAACCAAGCATTCAAGCTCTCATGGAAGCAGCCGACTCGGTGCTGGAGGAGCAAACAGAGAAACTCGCCATCCAAAAGCGTTTCAGTGCTGATATGCGCGAAATCTGGTTCATGCAACCGCGTTTCGAAAAGCGTTTGCCTAAATCGATCTGGCGCATGTTTGAGCAACCGAGATTTCGTGCTTCTGTCGACTTTCTGCAACTTCGTGCCGCTGCACATCAGTTTGATAGCGTCCTAGCGCAGTGGTGGATGGACCTCGCAAACGCCGATGACACGGCGCGTGTCGAGATGCTCGAAGAACTCAGCCGTCTACCGAAGGAGACGAGCGCAACAGCACCTCGTAGCCGAACCCGTCGACGGCGCCGTAGCCCAACGAGTGGCGACCGAACAGACAGCCCTAGCTCGCAAGAGTGACAGCAAGCTATGTCGATACTCGCACATATCGGTCTAGGCGCAAATCTCGGGGCCGCCCGCGAGACAGTGCAGGCTGCGTTAAAAGATCTCGCTGCAGAACCTGGAATCGAGCTCGTGAAAGTGGCGCCGCTCTACTCGAGCGCACCGATTGATTCAAGCGGACCTAACTACATCAATACCGTCGCGAGCATCCATACATCACTTAGCCCGGAGCAATTGCTTACAGCACTGCAAAGACTCGAGTTAGTCCACGGCCGCGAACGTCCTTACGTTAACGCACCGCGAACTTTGGACTTAGATCTCTTGCTGTACGACGACATCACACTTAATACGCCAATGCTCACCATCCCGCATCCGCGCATGCATTTGCGTGCGTTTGTGCTCCAACCACTGCGCGATATAGCAGGAAATTTGACGCTATCGCAAGGTAGTCTTGACGCGCTTTTGGCGCAGTGCAGCGACCAAGGTCTGACGCCCTTACCTTAAGCACTGTGCCAGACGAGACTCAAATCGCTTTATCTGCTTGAAGAGTCGCGACAACCTCATCGCTCACGCCAAGTTGCTTTAGGATTGCTAGCGTGTGTTGACCGATAGCAGGGACTGGATCCATGCGCGCGTCAAACTGATTATTGGTTGCAGGCGGTAGCAGCGCTGGTAACGCGCCTACCGGGCTTTGGATCTGCGTCCAACGTCCACGCGCCGCCAACTGCGGATGTGACCACACGTCCTTCATCTCATTGACACGTGCATTTGCAATTTGCGCATCCTCGAGTGCTTGCACAACTTGATCAATTGTCATCTTTGAAAATGCAGCAACGATCAAGCCTCGCAGATGCTCACGATTCGCGACACGCTTCGGATTAGAGTCGTACTGGGGATTCGTAGCCAGATCCGGTTGACCAAGTACCTTGTCGCAGAATACTTGCCATTCACGCTCGTTCTGCAACCCTAACATCACGTTGCTACCGTCGCCAACCGGAAAGGGGCCGTAGGGATAAATCGTCGCATGCGCAGCACCTGCACGTGGCGGAGGCTTTTGCCCATCAATCGCGTAGTACAACGGAAAGCTCATCCATTCGACCATACTCTCGAGCATCGAGACATCCAGATGGCTACCCAGCCCGGTCTGATGACGTAAAAGCAGTGCGTTCAAAATACTTGAATACGCGTAGGAGCCTGCTGCAATATCGGCGATGGAGCAACCCGCCTTTGCGGGCGAATCCTCGGAGCCCGTTACAGAAATGAAACCACTTTCACTTTGGATCAGTAGGTCATAGGCTTTTTTTGTTTCGTAGGGACCACCCTCTCCGTAACCGGAAATATCACAGACAATCAAGCGAGGAAATTTTTTGTGTAAGACCTCAAACGACAATCCCATTCGCGCAGCGGCGCCTGGCGCAAGGTTCTGCACCAGCACATCTGCTTGCCCCAAGAGCTCTTCCAAAATTGGACCAGCCTGCTCGTGCTTTAAGTCCAACGTTAGGCTCTCTTTCGAGCGATTCGTCCAGACAAAGTGTGATGCCATCCCGTGGGTGCGCTCGTCGTACTTACGCGCAAAATCTCCAACGCCTGGGCGCTCTACCTTAATAACGCGCGCCCCCATGTCTGCAAGTTGTCGCGTACAAAATGGCGCCGCAATAGCGTGTTCTAGACTGACAACAGTCACCCCATCCAAGGGACGTAGCTTTACGTTCTTCTTCATGCTTCAAACCTCAATTCAGCTTGGTGCGCCAGGGTCGAGTCCTGTTCTGCCCAAAGTTTGGCCTCACCTGGAGCGACCACAGCACCGGCCACAGAGAACGCTTTAGGTGCAATCAGTGGGCGCAAGCCACGATAGGCGAGATGCTTTAACGACGCCTTGGGATTAGCATGCGCGAAAGCGCGGCACATCATCGTCGCGATCAGTGGTCCATGAATCACCAAGCCAGGATAGCCCTCGGTCTGCGTGACGTACGGATCATCATAATGAATTCGATGGCTGTTGAAGGTCACAGCTGAATATCGAAACAACAACACTGGACTGGGATCAACCGACTCACGCCACTGCGATGATGGTGCGGGCTCAGTACCTTGTAACTTCGGTGGGCTTGGCTCGCGATACACAATGTCTTGCTCCTCGCTCACTACAAGCTTTCCATTTTGCTCGATATCGTGCTTGACGGTAACAAACAGCAAAGAGCCTGTGCGTCCTTTTTTCTCTTGTATCGCGGTAACCGTTGACGTCTTGCGGGCTTCTACACCCACTTCCAGCGCGCCATCAAAACTCACACGTCCGCCTGCCCACATACGATTGCGATTATCCGCAGGTGGCAAGAAACTCCCGCGTGCGGGGTGACCATCCAGTCCCGTTTGTGCGATCGGCACGGTCTCCAAAAAGAAAGCCCAATGCCACAAAGGTGATAACCGCATCCCCACTTCCGGAATCGGATCACCCAACGTTACCGCAATACGTGCTGCATGGCCAGGATCCATTCGATCCACCACAGTTTGTTGTTTACCAAGCCAAGCGCTCAGGTCAGTACTAGACATACATCATCCTTCATCTTTAAACCGTTAAGTCCTGCAAACGCTGCAAGTGGTAATTCGTGTCACCTAGCAATAAATCGACATAGGTCAAGCGCTTAAAGAAATCACCGACCTCCAACTCATCCGTTACGCCCATGCCACCATGCAACTGTACGGCTGCTTCACCGACAAAGCGCGCAGCCGCGGCCACTTCAATCTTAGCCATCGACACTAGACGCGCCCGCTTGATAGGATCTTGCTCGGCGAGACCAATAGTTGCCGCATAGGTCATCGACAAACCCATCTCGGACTGAATCAACATATCGCCCAAGCGATGCTGCAAAACCTGAAATGCTGCAAGTGGCTGACCGAACTGCTTTCTAGTTTTCAAATACTGAATAGTCGTGTCGGTCAATGCCGCCATTGCGCCACAAGCTTGTGCGCACAGCGCGGTAATGCCGAAGTCGATCGCTAGCGCAAGCAAGGCTTGCGCCTTTGCACCAGTAGCAATGAGTTGTTCCTTAGAGACAACAACGCGATCAAAGCGCAAGGTCGCAGCGCGGCTCCCATCAAAGGTCGGGAAATCGTCGCAAGACAAACCCTGCACGCCTTGCTCGACCATAAACAACGCTGGTTCTCCATCCAACAGCGCCGATACGATCACGCCGTTGGCTGACGCGCCATGCCACACAAGAATCTTTTGTCCGTCTAAGGCATAGCCCTCTGCAAGCGCAGTCGCACGCGTACTCAATGGGCGTTGTGCATCCCGCTCGCCCGACTCCTGCCAAGCCACAGCAAGCACTGCTTCGCCTTGCGCATGAGCAGATAACCAACGCTGTTTGAGTGCCTGGCAGTCCGCCTTGCCTAGCAAGGTGACAGCCATCACGGCGCTAGAAATCGTTGGCTCACTCACTAGTCCTCGACCTAACTCTTGATGCACAGCCAACATCGTGGCAGGTGACTCACCGAAACCTCCGAACGCTTCGGGAACCAACAGGCCACCCATTCCTAACTCGACGAGGCTGCCCCACGCCGCTGCGTCAAGCCCACCAAGACGCGCTCGACGCTTTGGACGCGTCCACTCGTCTGCCACCAGCCTTCTTAGGCTGTCGGTCAACATACGCTGTTCTTCTGAATATGAAAAATCCATAATGTTTCCTAAACCCCAATAATCTGCTTGGCGATGATGCCCTTTTGAACCTCATTGGTTCCACCGTAGATCGCCGTCTTGCGCATATCAAAATAGGCGGCTGCGGCTGCGGCCGCATACTCAGGGCCCGGGCCATGAAATGCAGACTCGGCAAACATCCACTCTGGGTCGTAAGGCCAAGACTCTGCTCCCGCCACTTGCATCTGCAGCTTTGCGAGTTCCATTTGTAGTTCAGACCCACGGATTTTGAGTATGGATGCTTTTGGTCCGGGCTCAGTGGTGTCGTCTGTCGCTACGCGCAGCACCATCATTTCCAACGCTAGGACCTGTGCCTCGACACGATTGATGGCGTCGCGCACCCTGGGATTCAAGCTCACGGACTCGCCGCTGGCCATCATGCGCTCGGCCAAAGATTTCAGAATCGCGAGCTCACGGTGGCAATGCCCAATCCCTGCGATGCCACTACGCTCATGGCCGAGCAAATACTTTGCATACGTCCAGCCGGCATTTTCCTCACCAATCAAGTTCTCAATTGGAGCTTCAACATTCTCAAGCCAAACCTCATTGACCTCGGCACTACCATCCAAGGTTTTAATCGGACGGACCTGAACGCCAGATTGCTTCATGTCGATCAGAATCATCGAAATACCACGTTGCGCTTTAGCCGTAGAATCTGTGCGCGCCAAGCAAAACATCCAGTCAGCATGATGCGCTAGTGTGGTCCAGGTTTTTTGCCCGTTGATGATGTAGCGGTCACCCACGCGCTCCGCACGCGTTTTAAGAGACGCCAAATCGGATCCAGAGCCGGGCTCCGAGTATCCCTGACACCACCAATCCTCGACAGTGATGATGCGCGAAAGAAAACGATCCTTTTGTGCTGGCGTTCCGTATTTCATTAGGACCGGACCAATCATTCCCAATCCAAACGGAAGCAACCGAGGGGCGCCCGCCTTGAAGCATTCGATCTCAAAAATCAAACGCTGCAGCGGATTCCAACCCGTACCGCCATGTTCGATCGGCCAACTGGGTGCACCCCAGCCTTGTGCTGCCAGCAACCGATGCCATATCAAATAATCTTCGCGCTTGAGACGATGATGTGCGAACGTCTTTGCCCGCAAACTTGCGGGAAGCTTTGCCTGCACGAATGCGCGCACCTCTTCCCGAAAGGCGCGCTCTTCTGGGGTCCAAGTCAGATCCATAAGTATTCTCCTATGCGCACAATCTTAACGCCGTGGTCGACCCCTAGCTTCTTGTATTTTGGAACCCAGCGTTCAGGAAGTAAAAATCCTCTAGAGGCCATACAATCTAACAAAATGCTAAAAAACACCCTTTACTAGGAGACTCCCCATGAAAACCCTAATTAGAGCAAGCCTTATTGGCTTGTGCGCGCTAGCCCTCACACCCGCCGCACACGCCGCCTGGCCTGATAAGCCCATTCGTCTCATTGTCCCTGCCGCACCAGGTGGAACAACCGACATCACCGCCCGACTGCTAAGCGA
>Ga0315909_10004083_pt1 | contig 17416 bp, 28 predicted proteins | sample LakEriMetagenome_11_FD_203527 | JGI IMG/M metagenome (GOLD analysis project Ga0315909, IMG submission 203527) | Freshwater fungal communities from buoy surface, Lake Erie, Ohio, United States - Buoy 2 MA125 | ecosystem: Environmental > Aquatic > Freshwater > Lake | place: USA: Lake Erie, Ohio...
GAGCATCTCGAAGGATTTCTTGACCTCGGGGTGTTTGAGTAGGTTGGCTTTGAGGGCGAGGCGCTTGACCTCTGCACGGTTTGTACGCACGGCGTTAGCCACTTGCTTGGAAAATGTAGACATGGAAATCTCCTTGGAAAGAAAGTTGATAGGGAATGGCACTGAGCCGCAGTGCCCACGGTCTTGGGGGAACAGTTCCCCCGAGTTACTTACGGGTTTTCTTCTCGACTTGGGCCAGCACGAAACTGCCCTCGACTTGGGGTTGGTAGAAGTCAATCGCATAGGGAGCGGTTGACTCACCGGGCACGTACCACACCCAGTAGGTGTGCTTCTCTTTGTCCATCGCCTTCATCAGCGTGTGCAGGTCATCGCCCGTGCGCCACTCGAATGCGTTGACGCACAGGAAGTGGAAGGTTGGCTGATGGTGCTTGACCAAATCTTTGGTCATGTCGATGTAAGTTGTTTCGCTCATTTGCTTTCTCCAAAGATAGTGAAGCTGTGGATGGGGTCACCGATGCTGTCCGTCCAGCCTGCCTTGTATGCGTCCACGTGCAGGTCGTTGTCGGTCTTGGCGTGGCCTGAGTACTCAGCGCCAATGAAGTTGATGTCGTACTCACCCCAGACAACCCAGTCGTCCATGTCAGGGATGATGGCGTTGCATGCCATAAGCCCTTCAAGATAGCCCTCACAGAAGGCCCGCAGTTCTTTCAGTTCTTTCAGTTCTTTCATTTGCTTTCTCCTTAAAGAACACGTTGCCACACCGACACCACACGCTGGTTGTCGGCAAGGTCGTCGAATGCGTAGGCTTGCGCCTCGCTTGAACTCAGGGCGTTGTACTCAAAGTACTCGCGTGTGCGTTCGCCATCGCCAGCGGTCTCGATGACCACCACATACTCGTTGAATCCACTCATTTGCTTTCTCCTTTGGGGGCAGGGTATATGCGGCATGGTGTGCGGCCCCGCAATCGCACACCAATCAAACTCGGGGGAACCGTTCCCCCCAGTTATTTCTTTGTCTTAACTTTCTTCTCTGGCTTGGGCAGTACACCGTGCCATGTCCGAGGCAGTGCCCCATCAGCCTGTGTGCGTAGCGTCAGCAGGTGTATCGCACGGGTTGCCCTGTCAATCCGCTTGGCCAAGCGTTCATGCAGCTCGTTCTTCGCTGGCTTGCGGGTTGCCCCCAGCTCGGCCAGCTCAGCCTCACGCTTGTGCACACCCTGCATGGCCACCTCGTACTGAAGCGTCAGGGTTGCCCGCTCCTTGTGCGCCGCCGCCAGCAATGTGGCCCGGCGCTTGTCAAACTTGTCGCCCTTGTCGATGCGTAGGAACGGCACCTTACCCTTGGCATGGCGCTTGCGTGTGCCGGAGGTTGCCCACACATCGAAGGCGTGCTCAACAGCGGCCCGCTTCTTGGGCGGTGCCCAGTCCACCCAGTGCACGCCACGATTGGGGATGTGAAAGCCCTTGCCTGTCTCAGCGTGCACCTCGTTCAGATGCGCCGCCACCTGTGAGGGCATCGCCTTCTTGTCACCGTGGATGGTCTCGGACAGCGCCAGCATCTTGTAGTACATCGACTCCAAGGTCTGCACGTACAGGTCGAAGGCATCACAGCGCAGGACATCGTCCTCGTCATAGCGCAGGCCACCAATGGCGTGATTGAGTTCTTGCCTCAGCGGCGTGAGCAGGGAGCGCCACTCGTTGCGGTGGTGGCGTAGGAATACACGGTCTGATTGCAGTGCACGGCGTGCACGCTTGGCTTGCTCGACCGCTTTGAAGACGGCGTCGCCGCTCATGCCAGAGGCTTTGAGCTTGGATTCGAGTGCCCGAGGGGTGAAGGTTGTGTGGTACTTGGTCATGTCTAAAGTCATCCAGTGTTTAAAAGTACTGATTCTACCGGGTTTCGTCCTTGATTGGATGAATCGGTCTGAAAGTTGGACATCTGGAACCCAGCATTCATGCGGGTTTGCGGGCGAAAACGGGCAAACTGTCACCACTAGTAGTCTGCGGGGGGAACTACGCTAGGGATTGCCAAGAAAAGTTGGCTTGCCTGCGGGAGAACGCATACACATAGAGAGATATATATATAAATATATTTATATAGTTAGTAGTAGTAGTAGTGGTGACGGTTTTGGGGAAACGCCAATTAAAACAACAACTTAGCGCGTCCGATGCTCGGTCTAAGTCATCCAGTGTTGGATAGCAAAAAATTGCCTCTTTTTTAAGCAACCTTATGCGTTTTATGCATAACAACTGGGGGGAACCGTTCCCCCCAGTCATATCAGAAGAGCTCACGCTGTGCGCCAAGCTGGGTCTTCCACATCTCGTACTCACGCTGGCTGGTGAAGACGAGCCCGTGCCTGTGAAGCTCTGCCTTGCGGAAGACGTGGATGTGGTGGCGTGAGCCGTAGCTGATGGTTTGCAGGTGGTACGCCTGACCACGGACTTCGACTGTGCCCTTCTCGGACACGATGGGGTTGGTGAGGTTGCGCATGATGGGCCTTTCAGTTGGCGATGAGTTCGGATTTCATGTAGGGCATTGGGGCGTAGGCTTCGAGCTTGCCTGTGAAGGTGTTGCGCTCTTTGCCGGGGCGTTGGCACATGATGCGGTTGCCCTCGATGCTCACGATGGTGAATATGGTTTTGTCGTTGCGCCAGATTTTTGGGTTGCGGCGCACTTGTTGGTTGATTTTGAACATAAGAATCTCCAAGGGTTTGACAAGAAAAGAAACAGCGGGGCCAGCCTTCGCTGACACCGCCACAGAAAACTCGGGGGAACCGTTCTCCCGACTTACAGCTTGGCTTTGAAGCTACGCTTTTGCGCAGGGGTCAATGCGGCGTACTTCTTGAGCAAGGCTTCCACAGGGTCTGCGGCATCGCTCTTGCGCTTGGCCGCCTTCGCCGCCGCCGCACCTGTGGCAACCGCCACCAGATACTTCACACGGCTGTCCTCACGGCTGTCCTTCGTGAAGCACAGGCCACGTTGCCCGTCCTTGGGCGCCACGCCTGACTGCTCGGACACCCACATGATGGCGTAGACCCGAATGTCCGGGCCCATGATGCCCGCCTTCGCAAGCGCTTCGGCCCACACGTCTGACTGCGACTCGATCTGCGTGAACACCTTAGCGGCGGCGGTGTAGGCGACTGTGTTCAGGGCAATGAATGCCTGAACGTGTTTGATTGCTTTGCTCATTTGATTCTCCAAAGGTAACTCGGGGGAACAGTTCCCCCCACCGGCTAAGGAACCATTCCCTAACCGATGCCTCTAGTTTACGAAAGGGGGTGTTTTTAGCACTACTGACGGGGCAGAACGGCGTACCTAAGACCCCACCGTACCCCCACCAAGCCCTGTGTGTAGAGCAGACCGTCGTCCACATGAACACTGTTCCGCAACCGCACTCACCATTTTGTAAAACCTTATACAAGCCCAACCCGGCAGCACAAACCCCAACCCCAGCAGACCACCCCCTTGCTTAATTTTTAAGCACCCCCAAAAAATTTTATAAAAATTTGAAAAATACCGGGGACGAAAAAAACCCCCCGGGCCTTGCGACGCGGGGGGCTGAATGGGTCCCTTGACCCAAGGAGAAGCAAATGCGAAATCAAAAGATTGCAGCACTGCCGTTGTCAGTGTACACTCTGCGCATCGGGACTGCAACCCGCCAACCGTAAGGACAAATGCTGGACCACCTCATCTCAGGCGAATTGGACCCCGTCATCTTTCAAGAGATGCCGGATGCTTTCGTGCCTATAGCTAAGGCCACGCCAACACAGACGATCGACGCCAAGGTTGCAACGGCCGACTGGCTCAAGGACTTGGGACTCGACGACGACAAGGTTCAGACGGAAGCCGAAACGCAAACGGCCCGGGCGGCATTCGCCACACTGACAACAGGCTCTACGCCAGCATCCATTCAGTCAGCGCTCACTAACATACAGACGCCCAAAGCTGTGCAGCACTTGGTCGGCATGCTCACCGCATACGACTGGGAGTTTGTCAATCAGGCCAAGGAGCTGCGCGGCTACGCGGTGGCCAAAATCTTGGAAGACTGCGAGAACCCCAACGCCAACATCCGGCTCAAAGCGCTGGGCCTGCTGGGCAAGGTCACGGAAGTGGGGCTGTTCACCGACAAGGTGGAGGTCAAGCAAACCGTCATGTCCGACGCCGAGGTCGAGCAGCGCATCAAGGACAAGCTCAACAAGTTCATGGGTGTGATTGACGTGATCGACGTCTCTACCACCCCGGACGACATCCCAGAAACGCCAGATGAACCTGTCCAAGCTGACAACGCTGACCAAGCGTTAGTTGGAGGCGCTTCAACGCGCACTGCCGACGATGTCCGTCCAAGAGAAGATGGAGCTGCTCAACGATTTGGAGCTGCGCGAGTCCCGCGCCCGGCTGGCCGCTGCCCAAGACAACATGCTGGGGTTCGCTGCGGCGGTCTATCCGGGGTTCAAGATCGGGCCGCACCACAGGAAGCTGGCCAAAATCTTCACGGACGTGATCGAGGGGCGCAAAAAGCGCGTCATCATCAACATCGCGCCGCGTATGGGCAAGTCGGAGTTCAGCTCTTACCTGTTTCCTGCCTATTTTTTAGGCAAGTACCCCAACAAGAAGATCATCATGGGCACCCACACGGCGGGTTTGTCCGAAGACTTTGGTCGTCGCATCCGAAACTTGATCGACACAGAGGAATACCGTGAGATTTTCCCCCAAACAATGGTGGCTGACGACCAAAAGGCTGCTGGTAAGTGGTCTACAAGTGTTGGTGGTCAGTACTATGCTGCTGGTGTCGGCGGTGCTCTTGCTGGTCGTGGTGCTGACCTGTTCGTTATTGACGATCCCCACTCGGAGCAGGACGTTAAGACCAACTCACGGCTGGCTTTCGACACTGCATGGTCTTGGTTCCAAACGGGTCCGCTCCAACGACTGATGCCGGGCGGGGGGATCATCGTGGTCATGACGCGTTGGTCCTTGCTGGACCTGACCGGGCGCTTAATCAGCTACCAAGCCAAGAACCCAGAGGCCGAGCCGTGGGAGATTGTGGAGCTTCCGGCCATCTTGCACGAAGACACCGACAACGAGAAGTCGCTCTGGCCCGAGCAGTGGCCGCTGGCCACCCTCAAGTCCACAAAAGCTGCGCTGGACCCCAAGTATTGGAACGCCCAGTACATGCAGCAGCCCACCGCAGAGAACTCAGCCATCGTGAGCCGCAGGATGTGGCGCATATGGGAGGGCGACGAGCCCCCACGCTGCGACTACGTGATCCAGAGCTGGGACACGGCGTTTGAAGTCAAGAACAACTCCGACTACAGCGCATGCACCACGTGGGGCGTGTTCTACAACGAGGAAGAGAACGACACGCCACAGGTCATCCTGCTGGATGCTTTCAAAGACCGCATGACGTTCCCGGACCTCAAGGCCACGGCGCTCAAGCACTGGAAAGAGTGGGAGCCCGATGCGTTCATTGTGGAAAAGAAAGCGGCCGGAGCGCCCCTGATCCAAGAGCTGCGCAACATGGGCATACCCGTGCAGGAGTTCAGCCCCAGCCGTGGCAACGACAAGCTCGTGCGCCTGAACGCGGTTGCGGATTTGTTCAGTTCGGGTAAAGTCTGGGCACCTGACACGCGCTGGGCGCGGGAAGTGATCGAGGAGATGGCCGCGTTCCCCGTGGGGGAGCATGACGACTTCGTGGACACGACCACCCAAGCATTGCTGCGCTTCAGACAAGGCGGCTTCATCTCGCTCGACACCGACGAGAAGGACGACCGCATATACCAAGCCCGCCGGGCTGCGTACTATTAAGGAAGATTTGACACATGGCCACCAACATCGACAAAGCGCTGTACCAGCAACCCACGGGCATCGCGGCAGCAGCCGAAGCCGAGGAGCCCATCGAGATTGAGATCGTGGACCCTGAGTCTGTGACCATCGGCATGGGCGATCTGGAGATCGAGCTAACCCCCGGCGAAGAAACCGCCGAAGACTTTGCTGCCAACTTGGCCGAGTTAATGGACGAGGGGGCCATGAGCACCATGGCCAGCGACCTGTCAAGCGACATTGACAACGACCGCAACAGCCGCAAGGACTGGGAGAAGGCATATACCGAGGGCCTCAAGCTCTTGGGCCTGCAGATCGAGGAGCGCACCGAGCCGTGGAACGGCGCATCGGGCGTGTTCCACCCCATGATCACCGAGGCGGTTGTCAGGTTCCAGTCAGAAACCATCACCGAGACATTCCCGGCCAAAGGCCCCGTGCGCACAAAGATCGTGGGCAAGGAGACGCCAGAGAAGAAAGATGCGGCCAAGCGCGTGGAAGAGGACATGAACTTCCAGCTCACGGAGAACATGCACGAGTTCCGCCCTGAGCACGAGCGCATGCTGTGGAGCCTCCCGGCCACCGGCTCCGCATTCAAGAAGGTGTACTACGACCCGAGTCTGGCCCGTCAGGTGTCGATCTTCATCCCGGCCGAGGACATCCTGCTGCCCTACGGCACATCCAACATCCAGACTTGCTACCGCCTGACGCACGTCATGCGCAAGACCAAGAACGAGATCGTCAAGCTGCAGCAAGCTGGGTTCTATCTGGACGTGGAACTGGGCGAGCCGGACAAAGCCACAGACGAGATCAACAAGGCCAAGGACAAAGAGACGGGCTTCAGCGACCTGAACGACGACCGCTTCACGCTGTACGAGTGCCACGTGGACTTGGACTTGAAGGGCTTTGAAGACGAGGACGACGGCGAACCCACAGGCATCGCGCTGCCTTACGTGGTGACATTCATCCGTGGCACAAACACCGTGCTGTCGATCCGCCGCAACTGGCGCGAAGACGACCCGCTCAAACTCAAGCGCCAGCACTTCGTGCACTACCAGTACATCCCCGGCTTCGGTGCATATGGCTTCGGTCTGTTCCACCTGATCGGCGGGTTTGCCAAGTCGGCCACCAGTTTGATGCGTCAGTTGATCGACGCCGGTACGCTCTCCAACCTGCCCGGCGGTCTGAAGTCCCGTGGTCTGCGGATCAAGGGAGACGACACCCCGATCGCTCCGGGCGAGTGGCGCGATGTGGACGTGGGTTCGGGCACGATGCGCGACAACATCTTGCCGCTGCCTTACAAAGAGCCAAGCCAAGTTCTGGCTGCGCTGATGGACAAGGTCGTGGAAGAAGGCCGTCGCTTTGCCGCAACAGCCGATATGAAGGTCTCCGACATGGGAGCCAACGCTCCTGTGGGCTCGACCCTTGCGCTGCTGGAGCGCCAGTTGAAGGTGATGACGGCCGTCCAAGCCCGTGTGCACTTTGCCTTGAAGGAAGAGCTGCAGCTTCTGGCTGCCATCATCCGCGACTTCACGGACGACGAGTACACCTACGAGCCCGATGGCGAAGAAGGCCCCAAGGCCAAGGCCACCGACTACCGTCATGTGGACGTGTTGCCAGTGAGCGATCCCAATGCCGCTACCCTTTCCCAGCGCGTGGTGCAGTACCAAGCTGTGATCCAGATGGCCCAGATGGCTCCGGACATTTACGACCTGCCGCAGTTGCACCGTGGCATGCTGGAGGTGCTGGGCATCAAGCACGCCGACAAGCTGGTGCCGCTGGAAGAAGACATGAAGCCGACCGACCCGGTCACCGAGAACCAGCACATCTTGAAGGGTGAGCCCGCCAAGGCGTTCCTGCACCAAGACCACCAGTCGCATATCCAAGTGCACATGGCCATGCTGCAGGACCCAACCGTTGCGCAGCTCATCGGCCAGAACCCACGGGCTCCGATGATCCAAGCCGCCTTGACTGCACACGTGGCCGAGCACGTTGGCTTCATGATGCGCCAGAAGATCGAGCAGCAACTGGGTCTCCCACTGCCGCCCGAAGGCGATCAACTGCCACCGAACGTGGAGATCGCTCTGTCAGGGATGATGGCCCAAGCCGCGCAGCAGGTGCTGATGCAGGACCAAGCCAAGGCTGCTCAGATGCAGGCCCAGCAGCAGATGCAAGACCCTGTTGTACAAATGCAACAGCAAGAACTGCAACTCCGGGCCAAAGAGGTCGAGCTCAAGGAAAAGAAAATCCTTGTGGACGCCGCCATCGCAGCCGACAAGCAAGAGCTGGAAGAGCAAAAGGTCTCTGGCAATCTGGAGCTGGAAGCCCTGCGCGTGGGTGCCCAGATCAACGAGAGCAAGAACAAGGCTCAGTTTGAGCAAGAACGTGAAGGCATCAAGATTGGTGTTGACATCGCAAAGAGCAAAGCCCAACAGCTTCAGCAGGCGATAGCCGCAGCCTCCCAACGCGGCAAAACCGGAGAGTAATCACACATGATCCAAGACTTCGCACGCGTATTGCGCGAAAAAATACGCACCGACATGAACAACTACGCCGATGACTTGGCTGGTGGGGCATGTCGCAATTACGACGAATACCAAAAACTCTGTGGAATCATTCAAGGTCTTGCGACCGCAGAGCGTCATCTCCTAGACCTTGCAGAGAAAGTAGAGCAATCAGATGAGTGAAATCATTCTGCCTCCGGGCATTACCCTGCCCAAACACATCCAACCCCTCGACACCCCAGACGAGAACGCGGATGCTGAAACCAAAGCCACGGCGCTGCCGGTCCCAACGGGCTACAAGCTGCTGTGCATCGTGCCAGAGGTTGACGAAAAAATCGCCGGTACGAGTCTCGACCTTGTCCGAGATGCTGCGACCATGCGAGCCGAAGAACATGCCACAACCGTGTTGTTCGTCATACGGGTCGGACCAGACGCTTACAAAGACCCTGCCAAGTTCCCTTCAGGTCCTTGGTGCAAAGAGGGTGATTTTGTTCTCGTGCGCACCTACACAGGTACGCGTTTCAAGGTGTTTGGTAAAGAGTTCAGGGTGCTGAACGACGACCAAATTGAGTGTGTTGTGCAAGACCCTCGCGGATATACCCGCGCTTAAAGGAGTAAAAATGGCAGATTCGTTCAAATTCCCCGACGAAGTCGAGGACACCACCGTCGATTTGACAGTGGACAATGAGGCCGACATCGAGATCGAAGTCGTTGATGACACCCCCGCGCAAGACAGAGGCCGCAAGCCTTTGGACCGTGACGTGGCTGACCCGACAGACGAAGAGATCGAGAGCTACTCTGACAACGTCAAGAAGCGTATCAAGGACCTGACACACGCCCGTCACGACGAGCGACGTGCCAAGGAGGCTTTGCTGCGTGAGAAAGAAGAGCTGGAGCGTCTTGCACAGCACATGATGGCGGAGAACAACCGACTCAAACAGACCGTGAACACGGGCAATGAGCAGTATGTGGCCTCCGTCAAGCAGATCGCAGACTCGGAAGTCGAAAAAGCTCGCCGTGCTTTGAAGGAAGCGCAAGAGTCTTTTGACAACGAAGCCATTGCTGCTGCATCCGAAGCGTTGATGGACGCCAAGATGCGTGCGGAAAATGTAAAAAATTACCGTCACACCCCTTTACAAGTGGATGAGCCTGTTGTACAAACACGTCAACAGCAAGACAAAACACCCCAAGTCGATGAAAAGACGCTGCGCTGGCAGGCAAAAAACCAGTGGTTTGGGGCAGACGGTTTTGAGGAACACACCAGCTTTGCACTAGGGCTGCACCAAAAACTAGTCAACTCGGGACTTGACCCCCGCTCTGATGAATACTTCGAGAGAATCGACTCTCGCATGAAGTCAACATTCCCCGACGTGTTCGGTGGTAGTGAAGACCGGCCGAAATCCGGCGATGGCTCCCGACGACCTGCTTCTGTCGTGGCACCGGCGACCCGTTCGACTGGAGCACGAAAAGTCCAGCTCACGCAAACGCAAATGGCGTTGGCGAAAAAGTACGGACTGACCCCGCAGCAATACGCTGCTGAAGTAGCAAAACTGGAGAAATCGAATGGCTGAAACAACAACCCGGAACCCCCGTGCCCTTGAGTCACGCGAAAAAAATACTCGGTACGTGTACGCACCTCCGAGCGCACTGCCTGATCCAACCCCTGAACCCGGTATGGTGTATCGCTGGATTGCGACACACGTGCTAGGTGAAGCCCAAAACACGAACGTGTCTACCAAGATGCGTGAAGGTTGGGAACCGGTCAAAGCAGTAGACCATCCCGAGCTTATGCTTGAGGGTAATGCGAAAACTGGCAACGTCGAAATCGGTGGTCTCATGCTCTGCAAGATGCCACGTGAACGCGCCCAAGCCCGTGACGAGTATTACGCCAACCAAGCGCAAGCCCAGATGGATTCTGTTGATAACAGTTTCATGCGAAACAATGACCCCCGCATGCCGCTTTTCGCTGACCGCAAGTCAACGACCAGTCGCGGTGGTGGTTTTGGTTCTGGTTCAAAGTAACAAGGAGTCCTTAAATGGCAACGACTGCTTCCCCCTACGGTCTGAAACCCGTAAAGCGTGCCGACGGCATGCCCTACGCCGGTGCAACCTCGCAGTACCTGATTGACCCCGCTGGTGAGGCCACAAACCTCTTCTACGGCCAAGTCGTTCACATCGGTGCTGATGGTTACATCGCCCTGTCTACCGCCACTGGCGCAGACGCAACCACCAATGCTTTGCCTACAGGTACAACCCTGACAGGTTCTTTGGGTGTTTTTGTGGGTTGCTCCTACATCAACGCACAAGGTCAGCAAATCTACGGCCAGTACTATCCCTCCGGCACAACCGGCGTGGTAACTGCTTACGTCGTGGACGATCCAAACGTGATCTTCCAAGCTCAGTTGGACGGCGTGGCCGACCAATCTGACGTCGGTGCAAACACCTTCTTCGCCGCTGCTCAGAGCACCAGCACTGGTTCTACCCAGACTGGCAACTCGACAAGCGCGTTGGAGTCCACCACTGTCACAACCAGTGCGGCCTTCCGCATCATGGGCTTCGCGTCCCCCGTGACCGATGCATTCCCTGATGTCTTCGTGAAGTTCAACCCCGGCTACAACAGCATGACAAATGCCGTTGGCCTGTAAGGAGTAAAGTACCATGGCAATTTCACGCGCACAACTGCTCAAAGAACTGCTCCCCGGCTTGAACGCTTTGTTCGGTTTGGAGTACAAACGCTACGGCGAAGAGCACAAAGAAATCTACGAAACAGAGAAATCTGAGCGTAGCTTTGAAGAAGAGACCAAGCTGGCCGGTTTTGGCGCTGCTCCTGTCAAGAACGAAGGCTCCGCCATCGCTTACGACAACGCGCAGGAAGCCTTCACTGCTCGCTACACCCACGAAACCATCGCTCTGGGCTTCTCCATCACGGAAGAAGCAGTGGAAGACAACCTGTACGACAGTCTGTCTGCCCGCTACACCAAGGCTCTGGCTCGCGGTATGGCTTACACCAAGCAAGTTAAAGCTGCTTCTGTCTTGAACACCGGTTTCTCCGGCTCCGTTCTCGGCGGCGACGGCGTGTCCTTGTTCGGTAACAACAGCTCCGGCACTCGCGTTGGTCACCCACTCGTGGGCGGCGGCGTTAACTACAACAGCCCAACAACCGGCGTGGACTTGAACGAGACCTCGTTGGAAAACGCAACGATCCAGATCGCTGCTTGGGTTGACGAGCGTAACCTGCTGATTGCAGCCAAGCCCGTCAAGTTGGTCATCCCTCCATCACTGATGTTCGTTGCCAAGCGTTTGCTTGACACTGAGCTGCGTGTTGGTACTGCTGACAACGACATCAACGCGTTGAAGCAAATGGGCACAGTGTCTGGCGGCTATACCGTCAACCACTTCTTGACCGACAACAACGCTTGGTTCCTGACTACAGACGTGCCAAACGGCTTGAAGCATTTCGAGCGTTCCGCCTTGGCTACGTCAATGGACGGGGATTTTGACACCGGTAACGTGCGTTACAAAGCCCGTGAGCGTTACAGCTTTGGCTACAGTGACCCACTCGGTATCTGGGGCTCTAGTGGCTCCTAATCCGTAAGGATTGAAGGGCCTCTTCGGAGGCCCTTTTCTTTGGTGTATAATTTCCGGTATCAAAACAGGAGCACACCGTGAACACCACAAACTTACCCAAGACCCGAGCCGAGGCCAAAGCGACCGGAGCCAAGTACTACTTCACCGGCGACCCCTGCAAGCACGGCCACATAGCACCACGCAAAACCAAGGGATCATGCGTTGAGTGCCTGAAGGTTGAGTGGGCACAGGCCCTTGAAACCCGAGCGGATTACTTCAAAGAATACAACAAGTCCGAGGCCGGGCAGAAAGCCAAAAAAGGCTACTACGAGCGTAACAAAGACGCCGTCATTGCCTCTGCGCAAGCCCGCCCAGATGAGGCTAAGAACCAGTACAAAAAGAAATACAAAGAGGCCAACCCGGACTTGTACAAGGAGTTGGTCAGCTTACGTCGCCGCCGCTTCCGTGACGCTACGCCCAAGTGGTTGTCCCCCGCACAGAAGATGGAGATCAGGCTCAAGTACCGGCTGGCCATTGAGTTGAGCCGGGCCACAGGTGTGCGGCACGCGGTTGACCATGAGATACCGCTGCAAGGAGAGGGCGTGTGCGGCCTGCACGTGCCGTGGAACCTGCGCGTTATCACTCAGGACGAGAACTTAAAAAAGTCCAACAAACTCGTTGACCACCCACCGGAGCAGTGATATATTGCTTTTAATCCCCGGACTTATCCGGTGTATCTGACAGCCCCGGGGCTGACGTCATGCAGACAGATACGCCTCAACCGCATGAGGAAACTATCATGGCATCAACTACCTTCTCCGGCCCAGTTACGTCCACAAACGGCTTCATTGGCGCTGTCACCGGTGCTGTCGCAGGCCCTGTCGCCGCAACTACACTGACTGCTTCGGGCGTGGCCTCCCTGACCAACGCATCTATCTCCATGACTGCATTGCCAACAAGTGATCCTACTGTTGCTGGCCGTCTCTGGAATGACGCAGGCACCCTCAAAGTCTCGGCCGGTTAATTGATCTCGGGGGCTTCGGCCCTTGCTTTACAGGAGATTGATTATGCAAACCGACATAAAAGCCGTATCGCTGGCTGCGTCTGGTACTGCGTTCAACCAGCGCACGCGTATTCGCGGCGCTTTGATTGAGCCGGGAACCAGTGCGGGTTCTGTCGTCTTCAGGGATGGCGGCGCAAGCGGAACAATAGTGATGACCATCAACACTTCAGCCAACGGCGAAACCTTTTCGATGGTGATTCCGGCTGACGGCATTGTGTTTCAAACCGACGCATACGTCGTGTTGACCAACGCCAAGGTAACGGTGTTTTATGCCTAATTACGGCAAAGTCTCCTCCGTAACTCAAAGAGGCTTGTACGAGCCGTTTGAGCTACAAGTGTCGCGTGGGCAAATTGCTTTTCACCGCAATGTGACGGTGTTTGGTTTTAACCAAGACGTGGACACAGCACAGGTGACTGTCTGGCCTCTGCCAAGCCTGATCACGTTTCCGGCTGCTGCGCTTCAGATGACTGTCAGCTCCTCAAGCGCGAACGACACAAGCGCAGGCACTGGTGCTCGGACGATTGTCGTAGAGGGCTTAGATGCCAACTACAACGAGGTCTCTGAGACCGTCACCATGAACGGCCAAACAGCCGTGACGATGACCACATTCATGCTTCGCGTGAATTACGCCTACGTGGCAACAGCAGGCTCTGGCAACAGCGCGGCGGGGGACATCTACATTGGCACGGGTACTGTGACCGCAGGCGTCCCTGCGACCGTGTACGACGTCATCAAATTTGACTACAACACGACAATCACGGGCAGCTACACGGTCCCTGCTGGATACACCGCATACGTCTCTCAGGGGTTGTTCTCTTCTGGACAGGCCGGTGGCTCCAATCAAATTCAGGGCAGGTTGCTGACCAGAGGCACGGACAATATCCGGCGCACCGCTGCGGTTACCTCTCTCAACAACGGCGTGGCCGACTACACGTTTGAGTACCCGTTGGCTGTTCCAGAGAAAACCACGCTTGAAGCAACGGCGATTGGCAGTTCAAATAATAATGCCTGTTCGTCAATGTTCATTTTGCTTTTAGTAGCTAACAGCTACGATGCCGGGCACACTTAATCATGGCTAAATCTCCAGCATGGCAACGCAAAGAGGGCAAATCCGACAAGGGTGGCTTGAACGCCAAGGGTCGGGCTTCCTACAACAAGGCGAACCCGGGCAAGCCCGGGCTCAAGGCCCCTCAACCCGAGGGCGGCAAACGCCGCGACTCTTTTTGCGCCCGTATGGAAGGCATGAAGAAGAAGCTGACCAGCGAGAAGACGGCCAAAGACCCGGATTCTCGGATCAACAAAAGCCTGCGGGCGTGGAAGTGCTAAATCATGGACTTGCCAGTTTGGAACACAGTCCTGTCGTTCGCTTCTGCGGCGTTGCTGCTTTGGGTAAAGGTCTCGCATGACGAGGTCAAGCGCCTGAGCATCTTGCTGAGCAAGACCCGCGAAGAGAACGCTGAGAAGTATGTGACCAAGGCGGATGTGCACAGCGACATCAATCGTGTTCTGGCCCGGCTGGACCGGCTTGAGGGCAAGATTGATGACTTCATGAAGGAGCAGCGCAGTGCCCTCAACTAGCAAGAAACAACACAACTTCATGGCAGCGGTGGCCAACAACCCCGAGTTTGCCAAGAAGGCAGGAGTCCCACAGTCGGTGGGCAAAGAGTTTTCCAACGCGGACAAGAACCGCAAATTTGCAAAAGGTGGCGATATGAAAGAGTCCAAAGCGATGGTGGCAAAAGAGATGGCCTTCATGAAAAAGAAGGGCGCTCCCAAGTCCATGATGAAACACGAAATGGCTGAAGCCAAGGGCAAGCCCTTTGCCAAGGGCGGCGTTACTCGCGCTGACGGCTGTGTAACCAAGGGCCACACCAAGGGTAAGCAGGTCAAGATGGCCATGGGCGGCAAAGCCTGCTAAGACCATGATGGCCAGCCGAGGGATGGGGGCTGTGCTCCCATCCAAAATGCCCAAAGGCAAGCGTAAAGCTCGCCGGGATAACACCGACTTCACGCAGTACGCTGAAGGCGGGAAGGTAAACGCTGCTGGCAATTACACCAAGCCAGAGCTGCGCAAGCGGATTGTCAGCCAAGTAAAAGCTGCTGCAACCCAAGGCACTGGCGCAGGTCAGTGGTCAGCCCGTAAAGCTCAGCTCGTAGCCAAAAAATACAAAGCTGCTGGAGGTGGTTATCGTGACTGAATACGCACAACATGCTGGCGATTGCGCCATCAAAGAAGACGGTCCATGCACTTGTGGCACGGACGAGATTCTTGAGGAATTGGCTCTTGAAGAAGCTGGTCTAACCGAAGAAGATTTTGCATGAAAGCACCACAAAAATCGCTCAAGGACTGGGGTGACCAGAAATGGCGCACCAAGTCTGGAAAGCCGTCGAGTAAGACGGGGGAGCGGTATTTGCCTGAGAAAGCCATAAAATCTCTGTCACCGGCTGAGTACGCCGCAACAACCCGAGCCAAGCGTGCTGGCAAAGCCGCAGGCAAGCAGTTTGTAGCACAGCCCAAGACCATCGCAAAGAAAACAGCAGGGTTTAGATAATGGCAACCTCCGGCACCACAGCTTTCAACATGGACCTCACGGAGATCGTGGAGGAGGCTTTTGAGCGTGCCGGTGGTGAGTTGCGCACGGGCTACGACCTGCGCACAGCCAGCAGATCGCTGAACCTGATGTTTGCCCAGTGGGCCAACCGTGGTTTAAACATGTTCACGTATGAGCAGGGCTCCATTAACTTGGTGCCCGGGCAAGCGACATACAACTTGCCAGCCGACACAGTGGACTTGCTGGAGCATGTGATCCGTACCGGTGCCGGAAGCGCTTCGACTCAGGCCGATCTGACCATCACTCGCATCAGTGTCTCAACCTATGCCACGATCCCAAACAAGCTGCAGCAAGCTCGTCCAATTCAAGTCTGGATTGAAAGACTGGACACGCCTCGCATTACCGTTTGGCCTACGCCTGATAACTCCCAGCCGTACGTTTTTGTGTATTGGCGTCTTCGTCGTATGCAGGACGCTGGCACAGGCGTAAACACCATGGACATGCCATTCCGCTTCTACGAGGCAATGACGGCTGGCTTGGCTTATCACCTTGCCCTGAAGATTCCCGGTGCTATGGAGCGTCTGGGTGTCCTCAAGCAGCAGTATGACGAGGCTTGGGACTTGGCCAGCTCTGAAGACCGCGAGAAGGCAGCAGTTCGCTTTGTGCCACGTCGCCAATACCTTGGGAGCGGTACGTAAATGAGTAATCGCTTCGCATCCGGCAAGAAAGCGATTGCGGAGTGTGATCGCTGCGGGCAGCAGTATCGGCTCAGCAAACTCAAGACCGAGATCATTAAGACCAAGAAGTACGAGCTTCTGGTGTGCCCGGAATGCTGGGACCCAGATCAGCCACAATTGCAGCTTGGTATGTTCCCGGTCGATGATCCGCAAGCCCTTCGTAACCCCCGCAGAGACACAACATACGTGACATCGGGTTTAAACGCAAATGGCAACCTGTCTGGCGGCTCTCGGGACATCCAGTGGGGCTGGAACCCGGTTGGCGGGGCTCGGTTTTTCGACAGTCTGTTGACGCCGAACTATTTGGCGTTGACGGCGCAGGTCGGTACAGTGACAATCTCAACATCGTAAAGGAGCCATCATGGCCAAATTCAGCATGAAAAAAGGCGGCAAAGAGGTTGGTCCTGCCAGCGTCTACGCCAAGCCACACACCATGGATGGCAAGGTCGTAAAGGCCACCACCAACCCCGGCAAAGAGCCAAACCACAGCCGTGTTGACACGGTGAATATGTCCGTGGGCGCGTTCAGCAACAAGCCTGATGGCATGGGCACCAAGACCAGCGGCATCAAAATTCGCGGTACTGGCGCGGCCACGAAGGGCACCATGGCCCGTGGCCCTATGGCGTGAGGTTTGAATGAACTACACCGAGTTGAAGATCAACATTGCTGACATCTGTGAAAACGAGTTCACAGAGGATCAGTACGCCATGTTCACGGAGCAGGCGGAGCAGAAAATCTACAACACGGTGCAGTTGGCCAACTTGCGCAAGAACGTCACCGGGACGCTGACTGCCAACAACAAGTACTTGGCGGCTCCGAACGATTTTCTGTCGGTCTACTCCTTGGCCATCTACCCCGCAGCGGGTGGGGCTTACGAGTTCTTGCTCGACAAGGATGTGAACTTCATCCGTCAGGCATACCCCAATCCGGCTACCACCGGTAAGCCCAAACACTACGCCATCTTCGGACCCCAGTCCAATGATGTAAACGAGCTGACGTTCATTCTTGGCCCAACGCCTGATGCAACGTACAACGCTGAGCTGCATTACTACTACTACCCTGAGTCCATCGTGACTGCGGGCGAGACTTGGTTGGGTGAGAACTTTGACTCTGCCTTGCTCAATGGCGCTCTGGTTGAGGCAATCCGCTTCATGAAGGGTGAGGAGCAAATGGTCAAG
>Ga0315909_10004087_pt1 | contig 17406 bp, 22 predicted proteins | sample LakEriMetagenome_11_FD_203527 | JGI IMG/M metagenome (GOLD analysis project Ga0315909, IMG submission 203527) | Freshwater fungal communities from buoy surface, Lake Erie, Ohio, United States - Buoy 2 MA125 | ecosystem: Environmental > Aquatic > Freshwater > Lake | place: USA: Lake Erie, Ohio...
GAATGTGCTGGTGATGCCGACGCTGGACGCCGCCAATATCGCCATGCACCTGCTGACGGTGCTGGGAGAGGGCGTGGCAGTAGGCCCGATCCTCAGCGGCTTACGCTACTCCGCCCACATCCTGCCGCCTTCCGCCTCCGTGCGACGGGTGGTCAACATGAGTGCGTTGGCGGCAGTGGAAGCCCAGGTCAAGGCGGCGCGCTAACGCTCCGCTCTCGCTGCCACTCAGTCAGGGCGGTTCTGCGTGATTCTGGGCGCTGTAATCGCCGAGGAAGACGCCGAGCTGTTGATCCAGCAGAGCGTCGAGCTTTTCTGTTTCGCTGGCAAGCATCACCCCGTTGTCGGCTGAAGACCAGATTGCCTGCGAGATGAAGCCACCAGCTTGATTGCCGAGCGGAATCTTCTTGCGCAGTTCGAGTTTCACCGAGAGATGGTAGAAGCCCTGTGCATTCCGGTTGGTAATGATGCGTACGCGCAGCAATGCCGCAGCCGGGTCCTCCACGGCGCGGGCTTCATCGATTACCGGCAGGCCTGCGGCTTGCAGCTTCTGTGCGGCCTTGGCGCGGATGCTCGCGGTCGTAACCCCATAGGGCGCCAGTTCCGGCACCACGTCTTCTATGGACAGGGCCACGCCTGTGACGCCGTTCAAGGTCATGTGCGAGAAGACCGGACCACCGGCCGAGGCAAGCGCAGGCAGCAAGGTTGCCAGGCACAGCAGGAGGCCGCGCACAGCGGTGCGGATGCGGTTCCGGCCGGCCTTGGCATCAGGCTTGTGGCATGCGGATGAGGCTGCGGACATGGCACGTGCTCCTTTGAATCGCTTAGGGTATGTCACACCGGCGCCGCCTGATCATGCGGTCGCCCGGCGCACTAACACCAGCACAAGCGCGATACCACCCAGCGCCAGGAAGTTGATCAACGACCATTCCGCGATGGACAGACCGAGGAAGGTCCAGTCCACCTTGGCACAGTCACCGCTTCCGCGCAGCACGGTCTGGACGGCTTCGGTGAGAGGATAGGCGTCGAGAAGAAAATCGAGGCCCGGCCCGCACTCGGGAATCCGGTCTTCAGGCAGATGCTGCAGCCAGACCTGACGCCCGGCGATGGCGGCACCGATGTCCGCAACCAGCATGAGCAGCAGACCCAAGATCTGTGCGCCCCTTTTCTTGGGCCCGAGCAGCGCGCCCAGCATGGCAAGCACGAGCACTCCGAAGAAGGCCAGACGCTGGAAAATGCACAGCGGGCAGGGTGTCAGTCCTTGCTGGAATTGCAGGTAGTAACCAACGCCGAGCAATGCGGCACACCACAGGGTGATGATGAGGAAAGGCTGGCGTGTGTTCTGCAGCAGGGCTCTCAAGGGGTCTCTCCGCGCCGACAAGGGCGACATTCTAGCCCGCGCAAAGCGCGGGAACCGCAGCTGAGGTGAACGCCGGCACGCCGCCCAGGAATTCCACGATCCGCTCCTCGAGCCAAGGGCGCGTCAGGCCCGGCAGGGGATCGGTGATGAAACCCACATGGCCACCCCGTGCAGGAACCTCGAGCACGACCGCTGAGGGGCATTCTCCGGCGTCCGGGATAGCCCATTCGGGGAGGAAGGGATCATCCCGCGCATGGAGGATCAGGGTCGGCACGCGAATCTTGGGAATGAACTGGCGCGAACTCGCTTTCCGGTAGTAGTCATCCGCGCCGTCAAAGCCGTGCAGAGGTGCGGTGACGCGGTCATCGTACTCGTGAAAGGTCTTGAGCTCCGCGAGCTCCCGCCGCGAGAAAGGCAATGCATGACGCCCGAACTTCCGGTCGAGGCTCACGCGCAGGCTTGCCAGCAGGTGCGCCTGATAGACGCGGGAGAAGCCCTCATCGAGGCGTTGCGCCGCGGCCGCGAGTTCGAATGGCACTGATACCGCGGCTCCTGCCTGAACACCTGCGGCACTCCCCTGTTCGCCGAGCCATTTGAGCAGCACATTGCCGCCCATCGAATACCCCACCACCCCGAGTGGGCGCCTTGGCCAACGCCCACGCAATACGGCAACCAGGAAATCCAGATCCGCCGTATCACCCGAGTGGTAGCTGCGCGCGAGACGGTTCGGTTCCCCGCTGCAGCCCCTGAAGTGCATCAGGCAGGCGCCCCAACCACGCAGGACCGCAGCATGCATCACGCGCCGCACGTAGGGGGAGGCGAAGCTGCCCTCAAGGCCGTGCAGCACCACAACAAGGGGTCCTGACTCTGACCCAGCCCAGACCAGATCGAGGAAATCACCATCGGACAGCTCCAGGCGCTCCTGGCGTGGGCGGACCGCTGGTGCGGGTCTGCCACGCGCGGCCCAGAGCGTAGGCAGGTGGGGACCGGGCAGCCACCAAGCTGGGGTGTAAGCCGACACCCCTCAGTCTTGCCAGGTGGGTGGGCGCTCGAAACGGACGGTACGGGCCGGAAGATTGGCCGTGACGAGACCGGTCTCCAGAGCGCCCAGATCGGCCACCGCAAGCAGGTGCGTCGTACCAGTCGGTTCACGTACGGAGGTCAGCACCTGACCGCCAGTTGGCGCCTGTGGGCTGGCAGCGAATTTTTCGCCCTCCAGAACTTCACTGTCGGAGGTGCCAATGAGCAGGCGCGATTTCACTTCGCCGCGGTATTTGAGGCGGGCAATGATCTCCTGGCCTGGATAGCAGCCCTTGTCGAAGGCGACGGTGTCCTGGAAATCAAGGTTGAGTTGCTGAGGCAGGAAGGCATTGGCCATGGCCCCGGCAATCTCCACGTGGCCATGGCGGATGTCGAGATATCGCCAGGTATCCGGGTCCACCGCCATGATGTCATTCCGCGCAAGCCACGCAGACGTTTCCGCGGGCTCACCGACAAGCAGGAAGCGCGCACCTGCCTCCATCCTCACCGCCATCAGCGACGGGGTGAGCAGTGCTGTACGCCACACTCCGGCAGGCAGCGCCAGAGACTCGGCCCTCGCGATGAGGGCGGAGGGAAAATTCAGCCCATTTACCCGGTGCGTGGCAGAAAGATCCTCCACCTCAACCTTGGCCCGCAGCACGAACATGCGCAGGCGTTGCACGCAACGTGCAGCCTCGCTTGCCGGCAGCAGGAGGCGGTAACCGGTCGCGGTTGGTAGCAGCCAGAACAGGAATGAGACCCGACCCTGCGGTGTGCACCAGGCGGTGCGCACGGCCTCCAGAGGGCCCAGCCGTTTCAGGTGGCTGGTGCATTGCCCGTGAAGAAAATCACGGGCGTCAGGCCCCTCCACACGGATGACGGCAAGGTCCAGCGGGCAGGACACTGCCCCCTGCTTCAGTCGCTGGAAGCTTTCCGGATTCATGGATGGGGACGGTGTCGCTGCAGGGCCTGTATGAGCTCTGCAAAGTGCGCCGGTGGCGCCACGCGCCCGAGCAGCCAGTCATAGAGCTCGGGGTCCGTCACTTCGAGCAGGGCGAGGAAGCGCGTCCTGCCTTCCTCGTCCAATGCCGGATGGTCTTCGACCAGGAAGCGGTCGAACACCATGTCCAGCTCGCGCATTCCGCGCCGGCAGCGCCAGCGCAGTTTGTTCAACTCTGCCGTCACTGCCGACGTGCTCCTGATCAGAGAGTGCGGGTCACCATCATCTTCTTGATGTTGGCAATCGCCTCCGCGGGATTGAGGCCCTTGGGGCAGGTGCGCGCGCAGTTCATGATGGTGTGGCAGCGATAGAGCTTGAAAGGATCTTCCAGCTCGTCCAAGCGCTCACCGGTCGCTTCGTCGCGACTGTCGACCAGCCAGCGATACGCTTGCAGCAACGCCGCGGGCCCGAGGTAGCGATCGCCGTTCCACCAGTAGCTGGGGCAGCTCGTCGAGCAGCAGGCGCACAGGATGCACTCATAGAGCCCATCCAGCTTCTCGCGGTCTTCCTTGGACTGCAGACGCTCGCGATCCGGCGGCGGTGGAGATTCCGCCTGCAGCCAAGGCTTCACGGACGCGTACTGCGCGTAGAAGTGTTTGAGGTCCGGCACCAGATCCTTCTGCACTGCCATGTGGGGCAGCGGATAGATCTTCACGTCGCCCTTGATGGACTCCGTGGCCTTGGTGCAGGCCAGCGTGTTGGTACCGTCGATGTTCATCGCACAGGAGCCGCAGATTCCTTCGCGACAGGAACGTCGGAAGGCCAGCGTGGGGTCGACCTCGTTCTTGATGTGGATGATGGCGTCGAGCACCATCGGCCCACACTTGTCGAGATCGATCTCGTAACTGTCGACGCGTGGATTTTCCGCAGTATCCGGATCGTAGCGATAGATCCGGAAGGTACGCTTGCGTTTCGCACCGTTCGCCGCGGAGACGGTCTTGCCGGGCATCACCCGCGAATTCTTCGGAAGTCTGAACTCTGCCATGGAGATTTTCCTCTGCTTGCCTGTCTCAGTAGGTGCGCTTCTTGGGCGGCACCACGTCGCACTCGTTGGTGAGGGTGTACATGTGCACCGGGCGGTAGTCGAAGCGCACGTCGCCCTTGTCATCGATCCAGGTGAGCGTGTGCTTCATCCAGTTCTCGTCGTCCCGATCCGGATAGTCCTCACGCGCATGCGCGCCACGGCTTTCCTTGCGATTAGCGGCGGCTTCGATGCTGGTGATGGCGCTGCCGAGCAGGTTGTCGAGTTCCAGAGTCTCCACCAGATCGGTGTTCCAGGTGAGTGAGCGATCGCTGACCTTCACATGCTCGAACGCAGCCTTCACTTCACGCAGGCGCTTGATGCCGTCTTCCATCACTTCGCCGGTCCGGAACACCGCTGCACACTCCTGCATGATCTTCTGCATGGAGAGGCGCAACTTCGCAGTGGGCTCCGATCCGTTGGCGTGACGCAGCCCGTCGAAGCGTGACAGCACCCGATCGGTGGCGTTGGACGACAGCGAGGGATGTGGCATGCCGGGCTTGATGGTCGCGGCGCAGCGCTTGGCTGCCGCGCGGCCGAAGACCACGAGATCGAGTAGCGAATTGGAGCCGAGTCGGTTGGCACCGTGTACGGAGACGCAGGCAGCCTCGCCGATGGACATGAGGCCAGGCACCACGCTGTCCGGATCGCCGTTGCGCAGGGTCACCACTTCGCCATGGTAGTTGGTCGGAATGCCGCCCATGTTGTAGTGCACGGTGGGCAACACCGGAATGGGCTCGCGGGTTACATCCACGCCGGCGAAGATCGCCGCGGATTCCGCGATGCCGGGCAGACGCTCGTCGATCACCTCTGGTCCCAGGTGTTCCAGATGCAGATGAATATGGTCCGCATCCTTGCCCACACCGCGGCCCTCGCGGATTTCGATGGTCATGGAGCGGGAGACCACGTCACGCGAGGCGAGATCCTTGGCGTTCGGTGCGTAACGTTCCATGAAGCGCTCGCCCTTGGCATTGGTGAGGTAACCGCCCTCGCCGCGCACTCCTTCGGTGATGAGGCAGCCCGCGCCGTAGATGCCGGTGGGATGGAACTGCGTGAATTCCATGTCCTGCAGGGGCAGGCCCGCACGCAGGATCATGCCGTTGCCATCTCCGGTGCAGGTATGTGCGGAGGTGCAGGAGAAGTAGGCTCGCCCATAGCCGCCGGTGGCGAGCAGCACCTGGTGCGCCCGGAAGATGTGCAGCGAGCCATCTTCCAGATTCCAGGCGATGACGCCGCGGCAGACGCCCTCATCATCCATCACCAGGTCCACCGCGAAGTATTCGATCATGAACTCCGCGTTGTGCTTGAGTGACTGCTGGTAGAGGGTGTGCAGGATTGCATGCCCCGTGCGGTCCGCTGCGGCGCAGGTGCGCTGGGCAATGCCCTCACCGTAGTTGGTGGTCATGCCACCAAACGGCCGCTGGTAGATGCGTCCGTCCTCGGTGCGTGAGAAGGGCACGCCATAATGCTCCAGCTCAATGACCGCAGGGATCGCCTCGCGGCACATGTATTCGATGGCATCCTGATCGCCCAGCCAGTCCGAGCCCTTGATGGTGTCGTACATGTGCCAGCGCCAGTCATCCGGCCCCATGTTGCCGAGCGCGGCACTCATGCCGCCCTGCGCCGCCACCGTATGCGAGCGAGTGGGGAAAACCTTGGTGATGCAAGCCGTGGTCAATCCCTCGGCCGCCATGCCGAAAGTGGCGCGCAGGCCGGCACCGCCGGCACCCACCACGACAACATCGTATTTGTGTTCGATCAGAGGATATGCAGCCATTGGTCAACTCATGCCTACGGAAATCTTGAGGATGGACACGACCGCCACGAGTGCGCCGAGTGCCGCGAAGGCACGCACCGCAATCTGGGCCGCAATGAGCAGCCAGGGGGTGTGGACGTAATCTTCGATCACGACCTGCAGCCCGAGCTTGAGATGCCAGAACAATGCAAGGCTCAAGGCCAGCAAAAGCACGGTAACGTGAATCTGCCCGACCCAGGCCACCACTTCTTCATGCGGCGCACCGATAAGGCCCATCAGGGTGGTGACGAACCAGAGTGCGAGCAGGATGAGCGCCAAGGCGGTAAGACGCTGCAGGCGCCAGTGATTGACGCCCTCATGGGCGGCACCGAGTCCCTTGACCCGGCCGAGATCGCTGCGCAGGCTCATGCCGCACCTCCCAGCTTGGCGAGCACACAGGCCCAGATGAGTCCGGTAAGCACCAGCGAGGCCACGATCACGGTGTAACCCGAGCGATAAACGGTGCTGATCTTGAAGCCGTAGCCCGCATCCCAGGCGAGATGCCGCAGGCCGTTGCAGAGATGGTAGAAGAAGGCCCAGGTCCAACCGACGAGCAGCAGCTTCACCAGTGCGTGCGAAAACAGGCCTTGGGCTGCTGCGTAGGCTTCGCTGCCTCCAGCGGCACTGGCCAGCCAGTAGAGGAGCACCACCGTGCCAGCGCTGAGCGCGATGCCCGTCGCGCGGTGGGTGATCGAAAGAACGCTCGTAATCTGAGGTCGATAGACCTGCAGGTGTGGCGACAGCGGTTTGCTTCGACTCATCATCGCTCCATCTTCTGGGGTTCGGGCTTCACGTCAGGACTCTGCCTGAGCGGGAGTGCCGTTTTCCGGGTTGTTGGTTCAATGTACGGGGAAAGATTTCCCGTGTCCGGGCCTCTGGGGCGGGCGTGGCCCGGTTTGCGCGGAGCTTCAGAAGTCCACGCAGCGCCCCTTACGTTCCCAATCGCCGTAGCGGGTGGGTTCCGGACCTTTGGGGCCGCCGATTTCCTTGGGCCGCGCGACAGACACTGCACCCGGTTTCACCGCGCCGTTTTCTGGCGTGACAGGTGAGGGCGTTGCCTCTGTGGGTTCGGTTTCTGCAACGGATTCGCGCATGGGTATCGTTGAGCAGTTCGCTGCTTCTGGCTTCGGATGGCAGAGTAGTATCTGGCGTGAAGTCACGTAATTCAAGCCGCAAAAACCCTTGTTTGCAAGGCCGATCCCTTCGCACGGACAAGCACTTGGGAGCACTCGCCGCGCCTGCTAGGCTCATCGCATGTACAACCGTTTCCAGACCCGTCTGCTGCTCCCGCTGCAACCCTCCAAGCGGATTCTGGGCGTGCTGCGTGCCGTGCATGGAATGGCGGTGATGGGGGTGTTGTTGGCCTTGCCTTGGAGCTGGCAGATCGTGCCAAGCTTGGCGCTCCTTGGAGTGAGTGCCGTTGTCACAGAACGCGAATTGCTCGCCGCCGCTCGCCGATACCACGCGCTGGAGTTCACGGCGGACGCTCACTGGTTTTGCCTCGGCAGGACGGGCGAGCGTCAGCCGGCGCGGCTGGCGGGACATCCGCTCCTGCTGGGCAGGCTTGTGATCCTGCCGATTGCGGCAGGATCGATGCGCTACACGATTGCGCTCGATGCAGCCAACACGGATGGCGACGATCTCCGCCGCCTGAAGGTCAGATTGAGGCTCGAATCCGCAACGCGAGCAGCAGCTTCCTGAGCGGCGTCAGTTCGAGTCGCCGGATCCACGCGCCGGCGCCATCCCTCTGTATCTCCCGCAGGGTGCGCTCTGCCAGCAGGGCGAGTGTCCGGGCACAGCGCAGGCGGCTGGCCCGCGCAGGTAATTGCCTGTACTGCGTCCTCGCAGTGGCCAGCGTCTCCAGCAACCAGGTCACTTCGCGTTGCAGGCTCTCGCGATAGAAATCGTCTTCCTCAGCGGGCCGACCCGACACCGGCTCATGGGCCCGACAGAGCACGCTGAGACCGCCGGTTACCGCCCGCCGCAGGTCACGCAGCAACCAGGCGAGCTCGATCAGGACACCCAGTTCCACGAAGGTCCGCAGGTCGTTCTCGCCATGAATACCGCACAGCTCCCCGTGTACTCGCCAAAGTGGGCCATGGCCTTCCAGCAGCAGGGATTGGCGCTCACTGGTGTCTGCATAGCGTGGGTGCGCGAGCTGGCGTGCCACGCCCTCCACCAGCGCGAACATCGCGGGGAGCAGTTCAGCGCGCGCGTGCACCAGCGGATGCAAGGCGCGCAGCAAGGGGTGGCGCACCGCCGAGCGTTCAAGGCTGTGCAGCTCCTCATGCCACCAGGCGAGACGCGTCTGGGTAATCTCAGGGTTGGAGCTGCCGAGCGGAATGAAAGTGATGGTCCGCCGGAAGCTTTCGATGAGTGTCAGTGCCGCGCGCGTTTCCGCAGGCTGATAGAGCAGGGCGTAGTAGAGATCCGATCCGGGCGCAGGCAGGTGCTCGCGCAAGTTTGAGGGGGAAAGATCGATCGCGGGCAATTCGTTCACGCGCACGGCCCCAGCCAGCCATGTTCGCGCAACCAGTCGCAAAGCTCGGCTGGTGCATCGAGGAAACCCTCGCCCCCCCAGGTTTCCGGTGTGTCCTCGACGCCCAGGTAGCCATAGCGGGCAATGAGTGTGCGCATGCCTGCGCGCAGGCCAGCTTCCACATCCCGTGCTGCATCGCCGACGTAGACACAGGCCTGGGGCGGCTCCCCCAGCAGCGCTGCGGCATGGAACAAGGGTGCGGGGTCGGGCTTGCGTACCGGCAGGGTGTCACCACTCACCACACACGATGGCGGATGGGCGCGAACCATGTGCGCCATCAACGGCGTGGTGAGCCAGCCCGGCTTGTTGGTGACGATTCCCCACTTGAGTCCGTGGCTGACGAGGGTCGCAATGACGTCTTCCATCCCCGGAAAGTAGCGCGTCTCTGCCGCGACGTGAGTGTGGTACTCGTCCAATAACCGCTTACGCAGGGGTTCGAAGTCGGGATGATCCTCGGCGATGGCGAAGCCCAGTCGGGTGAGGGCGGCCGCCCCGTGGGAAACATGCGGGCGAATGGTGTCGAAGGGCAGGGCAGGCAAGCCCTCCTGGCGGCGCAGCCGGTTCAAGGCGCCGGCCAGATCCGGGGCAGTATCGAGCAGGGTGCCGTCGAGGTCGAAGAGCACCGCGCGCGGTGCGGGCTTTTCAGTCAAGGCGAGCGTGCACCAGGTAATTGACCGAAGGGTCGGGCACCAGCACCGCGCGACCGCGCCATGGCTGGTAACGCATGCCGCGGATTTCACGCACTGTCAGTCCGGTCGCGCGCAGCATGGTGGCCAGCTCGTGGGGGCGCACGAACTGGCGATAGTCGTGCGTGCCCTTGGGCAGCAGTTTGAGCAGGTACTCCGCCGCGACCACGGTCTCCAGCCAGGCGCGAGGGGAGCGATTCAGGGTGGACAGGAAGAGATCACCCCCCGGCTTCAGCAACTCCCTCAAGGCCCGCAGCAGACTGGTGACATCCGGGACGTGCTCGAGCAGTTCCATGCACACGACGCAGTCATAGGTTGCAGGTTCATGTGCCGCAAGCGTCTCTGCCGTGAGAACCTCGTATCGAATGGAGAGGGCGCTTTCCACCGCGTGCTCGCGCGCCACCGCTATCACGTCACCTGAGGCATCAACGCCCGTGACGGTTCCCCCGTGGCGGGCGAGGGCTTCGCTGAGGATGCCGCCGCCACAGCCAACGTCCACCACTCGCGCACCCTGAAGCGACATGCGCTGGCGGATGAAGTCCAGCCGACAATCGTTGATCTCATGGAGAGGGCGACTGGGGCCTTGTGGATCCCACCACGTTCCGGCCATGGCGCCGAACTTGCCAATCTCGCGGGCATCGCTGTTCTGCTGCATGACAGTCGATGGGGCATGCGGAGGAGTGGCTGTCATCAACCGGCGCTCCACCAGAGCCAGGCACCGGCTGCAGCCCCAAGCAGAAGCACACCGGCGGCCGCAAGCCCCAGCGAGCGTCCGCGACCCAAGCCTGCCGGCAGCGAGAACTCCACGGTGTCATCGCTGGCCAGCGCCTCGTTGAGGGCACGGCGGGGCGGGGGCGAGGGCGGAATGTCCTCATCGGGCAGGGGGACTCGTCCGGCGGCGATATCATCCAGCAGGGCCCGGCGCTGATGGATGTACTCGCGCTGCGGCAGCTCGCCGCTCGCATAGCGGCGGGCCAGTTCGCGCACAGGCGTCACCTCACGGGGTTTCATCGGATATTCACGGCACACATGGTCACATTGTCGCTCGCGCCGCGGCTGAGCACGAGCTCCAGCAGGGAATCCACGCTGGCAGCGGCGTCCCCGCGAGCCAGGTGCACAGCGATCTCGTCCTGGGAAACATGCTTGTCGAGGCCATCCGAACAGAGCAGGAAGGTGTCTCCCCCGCGCAGCAGACACACATCCAGGTCAACGCGCAGATCTTCATGGGCACCGACGGCTCGCGTCAGCAGGTGGCCATGGGGGTGTGCCTGGGCCTCGTCACGTGACATCACTCCTTCCTCAATGAAGCGCTGTTGCTGTGAGTGGTCGGTAGTCATCTGGCGCAGCACACCTCCACGATAACGATAGAGCCGGCTGTCGCCCACCCACAGGAAGGCGGCATAGCGATCGACAATCGCGAGGGCAACGAGCGTACTGCCGATCACCTGCTGTCGTTCACCTGAGATCTGGAGCAGGCGCTGATTGGCATCCAGCAAGCCATGTTCCATGAACTCGACCATCAGGCTCAGCTCCGGATAGGGTTTGAGGCGCTGCATCGCTTCGATCACGGTCTGGCTGGCGAGGTCCCCGGCCGAATGGCCGCCCAGCCCATCCGCCACGGCCCACAAGCCGGCATCCGCGCGGTCACACACGGCGTCTTCATTGACCGCACGGACCTTGCCGGCGTGCGTGATGCTGGCCGACTGCCAGGTGAACGGAGACTGCGCGCTGCGCTGGTGCAGGGCATTCATGGGGAATCGCTCATCGGCTGTAGGGCTCATCGATTATCGGGCTCATCGATTACCGGGCCGCCCGCCTTGGTCGGCGACTCGGTGGTGAAACGGATGTATTCGTCCGGCGCGTCGCCGAAGGGTCGCCCCAGGCTGATTTCACCCTGCGCGCCAAGGAGCATCTCCTCGCGACGCAGGAAGGCCTGTGTGCCGGCGCTTCGCACATGCGTGCCGTTGGTGCTCAGATCCGTCAGGTAATACTTCCCCCGTCGTTGTTCGATGCGCACATGCAGGCGCGAGGCCAATGGTTCTTCCACCGGGACATCCGCCGTGGTGCTGCGGCCCAATACCACCACTGGCCGTTCGGCATCCATCATGAGCTCGGTTCCACGGTAACGAAGATGCAGTCGAGGCACCTCGCAGGCGGGCCTGGCCAGCGGGATCGACATCATGGTCACGTCTTCCGGCTGCCACAGGATTTCATGGATATCCATCGTCAGTCGTTTGCCGCGCACGGGGGCATGGTCGATGAAGCGCGTGTGCTGCCTGAGGTCTGCGGAAAGTCGGGCGACAGTCTCGCGGGTCGTGATGATTTGGCCGGGTTTGGCGAGTGCGCCCATGCGCGCGGCGATATTGACCGCATCCCCGAAAGCATCACCGTCCTCGATGATCGCGGGCCCGACATGCAGACCCACGCGGATTGCCAGCGCCAGTGGCCCCGAGGGAGTGAGCTCCGTGGCTTCATCGTCGGCGCGGGACTGCATGGCGCAGGCCGCCTCTACGGCCGCATCCGCAGTCGGGAACGTGCACATGATGCCGTCGCCGATGGTCTTCAGCGTGCTGCCGCGGAATTCAGCCACCACGGCGCAGAGCATGTCCACGCAGCGCGCCACACGTGCCCGCGCAGCACTGTCACCCAGCACTTCGTAGAGGCGCGTGCTGCCGCTGAGGTCGGCAAACATGATGGCGATTTCAAGGGTCTGTACGACCATTTTGCGCAAAGTCCGCTATGGCACTGGGTTGCCGGCCGGCGGTGGGCGCGCGGTCTCTACTGGGAAACGCTGGTCGCGCGCGGAATCTTGCCGTACTTGGCAATGAGATCAGCGGCCAAGGCCTGCGCTTCCTTGAGGGAAGCCGGGGGGAGCTGTCCAGCCGCCAGGTCGCGCGCCGCTCCGGCCTTGGCACTGCCGAGGTGCGCGGCCACGCTGTACCAGCCATACGCGTATTCCAGATCCTTCGGGACGCCTTCACCGTGCTCGTAAAATCCGGCGAGGCGGACCTGGGCCTCCTGCACCCCTTTCTCGGCGGCCTTGCGGAACCATTTGGCAGCCTCTTCCGACGATTTCTCGACGCCGCGGCCATCCGCGTACATGCGTCCCAGGAAGTATTGGGCGTAGGCATGGTCGGCTGTCTCCGCCAGCGGCACGAAGGATTCCAGTGCCTTCGCATAGTCGCCCGCGACCATGGCGGCCACCCCGTCATTGAAGTCCGCCCGTGCGGAGCTCGCCAACAGGCCCAGCACCAAGCCAGCGACCACAATCAGGGGAGAAGGGGTGGTTTTTGCAGACACTTCAGCATTCTCCACAGGTGCAACACAGGGGGAAGGAGCGGGCGGCGGAAATCATAGTCGAGATGGACCATGCCGGAACAGGCGAGCGGATCCCCCCGCCGAATTGGCATAGAATCGCGGCCCCGCCCGCGGGTGGGCCCGTCAACCAGGACCGAGACGCCGATGAACGCCAAGACACTGTATGACAAGCTCTGGGATGACCATCTCGTGGAGACCTACGAAGACGGTTCCGCCCTCATCTACATCGACCGCCATATCGCGCATGAGGTGACGACCCCCCAGGCGTTCGAGGGCCTCAAGCTGGCGGGGCGCAAGTTGTGGCGCACGGCGGCCACAGTGGCGGTGTCGGACCACAACGTGCCGACCAAGGACGTGCACAACATCACCGACCCGGTGGCCCGGATCCAGCTCGAGACGCTGGCGCGCAACTGCCGCGAGAACCGGATCACGCATTTCGACATCGGCGACGTGCGCCAGGGCATCGTGCACGTCACGGGCCCCGAGCAGGGCTGGAGCCTGCCGGGCATGACCATCGTCTGTGGCGACTCCCACACGGCGACCAATGGCGCACTGGGTGCCTGGGCCTTTGGTATCGGGACTTCCGAAGTGGAGCATGTGATGGCCACCCAGTGCCTGGTCCTGCGCAAGGCCAAGAACATGCTCATTCGGGTGGATGGCGAGCTCGGCGCCGGTGTCAGCGCCAAGGATCTCATTCTCGCCATCATCGGGCGCATCGGTACGGCCGGCGCAACCGGGCACACCATGGAATACGCCGGTACGGCCATCGAACGGCTCTCCATGGAAGAGCGCATGACCATCTGCAACATGTCCATCGAGGCCGGCGGCCGGGCGGGCCTCATTGCCGTCGATGACATCACGCTGCGGTATGTGGAAGGGCGTCCGCACGCGCCCAAGGGCGCCGACTGGACCCGTGCGGTGGAGGCCTGGCGCAAGCTCAGGTCCGACCCCGGCGCACATTTCGATACCACGGTCGTGCTGGACGCAGCGAACATCGAACCGCAGGTGACCTGGGGAACCTCGCCGGAGATGGTGCTGCCGGTGTCCGGCCGGGTGCCAGATCCGGCTGCCGAGCCCGATGAAACCCGCCGCCTGGGCATGGAAAACGCGCTCAAGTACATGGATCTCAAACCCGGCACTCCACTGACCGACATCGCAATCGACAAGGTTTTCATCGGTTCGTGCACGAACTCCCGGATTGAGGATCTCAGGGCGGCCGCAGCCGTCATCCGCGGGCGCACGCTCGCGTCCAACGTGAAGCTCGCCCTGGTGGTGCCGGGCTCCGGACTGGTCAAGCGCCAGGCCGAAGAAGAAGGCCTGGACCGGGTCTTCACGGCTGCCGGCTTTGAATGGCGCGAGCCGGGCTGCTCCATGTGCCTCGGCATGAACCCGGACCAGCTTTCTTTTGGGGAGCGCTGTGCTTCCACCTCGAACCGCAATTTCGAAGGCCGACAGGGGCATGGGGGGCGTACCCATCTGGTGTCGCCTGCCATGGCTGCGGCCGCGGGCATCGCCGGTCATTTCGTGGACGCAAGAGGATTCTGAACCATGCAGGCATTCACGACACTCGATGGACTGGTGGCCCCGCTCGATCGGCCCAATGTCGATACCGACGCCATCATTCCCAAGCAGTTCCTGAAATCGATCAAGCGTTCGGGCTTCGGTCCCAACCTGTTCGACGAATGGCGATATCTCGACAAGGGTGAGCCGGACAAGGCCAATGAGGGCCGGCCACTCAATCCTGAGTTCATCCTCAACCAGCCGCGCTACCAGGGCACCAATATCCTGCTTGCGCGTGACAATTTCGGATGCGGCTCCTCGCGCGAACACGCCCCCTGGGCCATCGTGGACTACGGAATTCGCGCGATCATCGCGCCAAGCTTTGCCGACATCTTCTATGGCAATTCCGCCAAGAACGGCCTGCTGCTGGTGATACTCCCAGCCAACGTGGTCGACCGACTCTTCACCGAATGCAAGGCTGAGCGGGGCTATCGGCTCACCATCGACCTCGCGCAGCAGGAGGTCCGCACGCCATCCGGTGAGATCTTTGCGTTCGACTACAACGCAGGCTTGAAGCACCGCATGCTGAACGGTCTCGATGATGTCGGCATCACCTTGCAGCGTGCGGACGCCATCCGCGCTTATGAGGCCCGACGGCGCACACAGGCGCCGTGGCTGTTCGCGGAAGGCTGAGCACCATGATCTACCAACTGGAAGACCAACGCGTCCGTGCCGAGGGCGACTATTGGGTCGCGGATTCCGCAACCGTGCTTGGCTCGGTGCTGCTCAAGCACAATGCCAGCGTGTGGTTCGGCGCAGTGATTCGTGGCGATCGCGAGTCTATCGTGGTGGGAGAGAACTCCAATGTGCAGGATCTGGCGGTACTGCACACCGACCCCGGAAATCACGTGACCATCGGACACAAGGCCATGCTCCATGGCTGCACCATCGGTGACCACAGCCTCATCGGAATCAATGCGGTGATTCTGAATGGCGCCAAGATCGGCTCCCATTGCCTCATCGGTGCCAATACCCTCATCCCCGAGGGCAAGGAAATCCCGGATGGCAGCCTGGTGATGGGTTCGCCCGGCAAAGTGGTGCGCACGCTCACGCCAGAGCAGACCGCGCACCTCACCAAGCTTGCAGAAAACTACGTCGCCAATTTCAAGCGCTACAAGACAGCCTTCGTCCCCCAAGGGCAGGCCGAGTTGGTCTGACCCTACCGCCCCACCCGCACTTCAATGCGGGCGCGGCCGGCAATTCATGGCCTTGTCCCTCCGTCCTTGCAAGACAGGACGGACAGCCTCAGGGCACTGATCGCGGATGCAGGGGGTCGTACGGCCTCAGGTCAGGCTGCCCAACTCATCGGCAATCTTGCGCAGCTTGAACTTCTGGATCTTGCCGGTCGAAGTCTTGGGCAACTCATGGAACACGACGGTCTTGGGGGCCTTGAAGCGCGCCATGTGCTGGCGGCAATACTCGATCAGCTCCTCGGCCGACACCGCCGGTGCATCGGCCTTCAGCCAGACAAAAGCACAGGGTGTTTCACCCCACTTCTCGTCGGGGCGTGCGACCACGGCCGCTTCGAGCACAGAAGGATGCTTGTAGAGCACCTCCTCGACTTCGATGGAGGAAATATTCTCGCCTCCTGAAATGATGATGTCCTTGGAGCGGTCCTTGATCTGGATGTAGTTCTCCGGGTGCATCACACCCAAGTCACCCGAATGGAACCAGCCGCCGCCCAATGACTCATTCGTGGCCGCCTCGTTCTTGAGGTAGCCGCGCATCACCACATTGCCCTTGAACATGATCTCGCCAATCGTCTCGCCATCGCGCGGGACTGGCTGCAGGGTATCCGGATCCAGCACCTCCAGATCCTGCAACACCGGATAGCGTACGCCCTGGCGAATCTTCACGGCAGCACGCTGCTCGCGCGTCATGCCGGCCCACTCATCCTGCGGTGCGCCGAACACCGCGGGCCCGTAGGTTTCCGTGAGGCCGTAGGTATGGATGACCTTGAAACCGGCGTCCTCCATGCCGTCCATGATGGCAGCCGGCGGCGCCGCGCCTGCAGTCATCACCTGCACCGGACCGGGCAGCGGGCGCTTTTCGCTGGCACTCGCGTTCACGATGAAGTTGAGCACGATGGGAGCGCCGCAGAAATGCGAGACCTTCTCGTCCGCCAGTGCGTTGTAGATGTTGGGCGCGCTGATGCGACGCAGGCAGATGTTGGTGCCACCCTGCATGGCGATCGTCCAGGGGAAACACCAGCCGCAGCAGTGGAACATGGGCAAGGTCCAGAGGTACACCGGATTGAGCGGCATGCTCCAGGACAAGGCATTGCTGACTGCATTCAGGTAGGCGCCGCGGTGGTGGTAGACCACACCCTTGGGATTGCCGGTCGTTCCCGAGGTATAGCAGAGTGCCATGGCCTGCCATTCATCCTTGGGCAGCTCCCAGGCTGACTCGGGATCTCCTTCCGCGAGCAACTCCTCATACTCGAGATCACCCAGTCGTTCGTGGCTGGGTGCATGCGCGTCCGCAATGTCGATCACCAGCGGTTTGGCCTTGCACTTGGCAAGCGCCTCGCGCATCACCGGTGCGAACTCGGTATCCACCAGCACGGCCTTGGCTTCGCCATGGTCGAGAATGAAAGCGATCGCATCCGAATCCAGACGGATGTTGATGGGATTCAGCACCGCCCCTGCCGCAGGCACCCCGAACAGGCTTTCGTAGAAGGCAGGGATGTTGGTGGCGACGATGGCGACGGTGTCGCCCAGGCCGAAACCGCGCTTCTGCAGGGCGGAATTGAGTCGCCGGCACCGGGCGAAGGTTTCGCTCCAGGTCCAGCGGTGCTCGTGGTGCACGACTGCCGTGCGGTGCGGATAGACCGAGGCCGCGCGTTCGATGAAAGACAGCGGCGAAAGCGGAGTGTAGTTGGCATCGCACTTGTCGAGGCCTTTTTCGTAGATGTTGCTCATGTCTGTTTTCCGTAAGCGAATGCAGAAAGGATTTCAGGTGAAGCGCGGCGCGCGTTTCTCCGTGAAGGCGTTCAGGCCTTCCAGGCCATCCTCGGCAAGGATGTTCCGGACGAGATCAGCCGATGCGCAGCGATAGGCCGCATCGAGCGGCTGGTTGGCCTGTGCCTGGAAAGAGGCCTTGCCGAGACG
>Ga0315909_10004090_pt1 | contig 17394 bp, 26 predicted proteins | sample LakEriMetagenome_11_FD_203527 | JGI IMG/M metagenome (GOLD analysis project Ga0315909, IMG submission 203527) | Freshwater fungal communities from buoy surface, Lake Erie, Ohio, United States - Buoy 2 MA125 | ecosystem: Environmental > Aquatic > Freshwater > Lake | place: USA: Lake Erie, Ohio...
AACGCCATACATAAAGCAGCTTGGTGTGGTGTGATTGGGAAATCAAGATATGCACTCCACAATCCAGCAATTCTTTTGTGATTATAGTACGGATGTCCATAGACACTTCCGCGCTCTTGGATCGTAGTAATGACTTCATTTAACAGATCCTCAGTTTTTGTCATAATCAAAGACCTGCTCTAACTTCATCTTTTGCACTTTAGCTTGGTGGTCTAAGCAAGACTTCCAACCAGCTGTGCGACCAGCCCAATAGCCATTTTGATAACTTTCGTCTTTTATATGTTCATAAACAAAATATAAACCTAGGCCAATCAAACAGCCTATGATAAATCCGTAACCTACTATTTCCATTTCGCTCCCTAATACCAGACGGATGTCTGATACAGAAAGTATGACTTAAAGCAAGGACACTTAGTTAGTTACTTACGGCGTGTTTTATAACGATTAGATAACGCTAAGATCCTCAAAATCGTCGATATGGTCATCAATCGTGCGTTCGTGATAATCGGTTTCACGCCCCATAAGACTTCCTGTTATAAGTAAAACTGCCATCTTTGTTTATTGGGATCATGGTTGGAGTCATATTCTTGCCATTCCACTCAAGCACAGCGATGCCCATTTGCCAATTTGCAAGTCCTTTTGTGTAAGATGCTTTGGCGCGGTTCATAAGGTTGCCCACCTCAAGCCCATAAAGGGGTCTATAAGCCCCGTAGAGCCCCTCTGAGTAGGCTGACATACCTAACCTATGGGTATGACCACAAACCACGCTCTTTCCTGCCTTTTTGGCAAGATTTAGGGCAGTCTGTCCGGCGTTAGGATTCATGTTACCTTCATCGCCATGAGCCAAGATCCAGCCCTTTTCAAATTCATAGAATTGCTTATGGAAAGTTATACCTAAATCATCGAACTGCATAAACTTGGCGTATTGCAATTCGGGAAGGCTAATCAAGCCCGGCACTTTTAATAGTGTGTTATAAAGTCTATCTGTGTGATTTGATCTGATTATGTGAGCTTCTTTGGAATGCTCGGTTAACGCCCAAAGAATATCTTGAGTTGCTTTGCGATCATCGTCAAGGGTCTGCTGATAAGCCAAAGGTGTTTTCTCAGCCCATCGGCTAATTGTTTGAAAATCGATTTCATCGCCAACGCAAAGAACACTATCAAACCTCTCTCGCTTGGCTAACTTAATTACATTCTTTACAGCTACTTCATGGTGGTATGGGATTTGTAAATCCGAAATAACCAAGTATCGCTTAATCGTCATCCTCATCTGGAGTAGGAATAGTTGGGATGATCCCTTTATCGCCTACGATCCAGTCAGGCATTGACTCAGGATTATCCATTAGATATAAAGCAACAGACTCAGAAAATCCAGCCTTTTTTGCAGCTTTGAATATCTCATGTTTTGCAATATAGAAAACCTCTAACTTAGTTAAAGGATCAGGAGTACGGCGAACTCGACGACGATTAACTTTTTTTCGTGTGGTTCGCTTTCGTGTGTTCGCCATAAGTAAAATTATCGCTTACTGATTAAGACAAACAGATCATCAACACGCTGTTGCAATTGCAAACTTTGAGTTTCTAATCTTGAAATCTGGTCTTTGATCGAGCTGCCAGAATTAGGCTTAAGCTCAGATAAATAAGATTTAATAAGAAAGCGCAGACCCACTAAGATACTTGTTGATACGGCGCATACGCCAACGGCTATGCCAACCCATTCGTTTGCTGTCATTTTTCGCTAAGACCATAATCCGCTTCACTCCCCGATTTTGGATCAATTGCTTTAACAACAGGCGCGACAATTGCGCCAAGTAATGTTGCATAGGCTGGATGAATGTCAGCCACTATTGCTAAAGCAACTGTAATTCCACTAGCTGCCACAGCTCTCAAATATGACTTAATTGCTGCTTTGTGTTTTGCGGTTAGTTTCATTTAGTTACCTTTCAGTAGTGGGATGTCGAATTTCTCGCCTGTTTGGTTTGGCTTGAAAGAAATATGGATGTGCTTATGGTGTGGGTTTATGCCTGTGTATTTTCTAAACTTCCATAACGATCTAGCACTAGCAATTTTGCCAGCGTGGATTATGTAAGATATACGCTTATCTTTTTTTGCTGTGAGTCGAAGCTGATCTGCCAAATCATAACTAATTCCTTGTTGGTCAGATAAGCCAGCGTCAATGTCGATCGCGCAAACTTCTCCGTCAGGTCTTGGGTTATGATCGGATTTTCTAGATGAATGCTTACTATCCCCGATCCATCCATCAGCTTTCCGGCTCCGACCCACAAACGCTGCATTTATTTGATCGCGTAATGTTTCAGCAGCTTTAGATAAATAAGGCTTCATTAATCAAATTATTTTTTACTTGATGTTGATTTGCCAAGATTTATGCCAGCAGGAATTTCTTTGGAATAATCCCACTTGGCTAAATATGCTCCCTTGCCATCGCTATCATCTTGAATAATAATTGTGCCATTTTTTAATTCAATAGCATTTTCTAATTCAGGATATGTTTCAATAATTTTTTCATAAAGAGTTGTCATATTTTATGCCCCCAGAAACTAGCGTTAGGATTGTAAAGTGTCGCTGCAACGCCTCGATTGTGTTGCACATAAGCCTCAACATAATCACCAGCAGCTAATGCAACAACTTTTTGGAATGATGTGCTTACAACATCTGAACTGCCATCTCTAAATGGAAATGCAGGGCTTTCGTATGCTGCTCCATTTTTGTAAATGTACATAATGGTTTGATGACCTGCTGAATAAACACCCCAAGCAACATCAAAACCAATTAAATAATTACCACCTTGACCAGTTGGAACTGTAAATCGATAATTTGTTGTTGGATCATAAGCAGAAGCATTATCGATTACTTCTGTGTCAAATTGAACTTTTGTAATTGTTCCGCTGGTAATACTTTGACCAGTGCTAATTTCTGCTAAAAATGCAATTGGAGTTTGCCATTCTGGAGCATTTCCAGCTGCATTGACACTTAATCGCTGACCAGTAGTTCCTAGTGCTAATCGGGTATTTGTGTTTGCAGTAGATGAACGATAAGAAATATCTCCAAGTGTAGTTTCAGGATTTAAGTTTTTAATTGTAGTATCAGCTGATGAACCAAGTGTGCGAATCGCTGCTGCACCATCCTTGACCAGCGCGGTGTCGTCTGGTGTTGTCCAGCCATAATTAGTAGTGGTTGCCATATTATCCTTTATCTCAGGCTACGATTGTAGCGTATTCCCATGTCAAAGTGTTGCTTAAAGTGTTCCATGCCTCTGTGGCTGGAGTTGTATTCCAACGCATCGCCACTTGGCTAAATGCGACTGGGGAAACATTGATTGTGAGAAACAATTCATTGAACCGAGTGCTCCATGACCAGCCCTCAACATAACCTTCGAAATCTCCACCTGCAATTTGATCAGGTAGGTTTTGAATATGAACTGGCATTCCCATAAATACAGCTAGTAGATCATCACGATCTGCGTTATCGATTTCAGGATTAGTTATTGGGAATGTGATCGATTGGAATGCTGGAACTGGATAGGCTCTTTGGGCTATGTATCGATCGGCAATAGCCTGAGCATCGACAGCACCTTGAACCCTCGAATTAATGCTTTCGGCTTTGTAGCCATATAAAGCAATTGAAGCTGTGTCTATGGCTGTTACCTGTGAATTAAAATTATTGCCATAATTGATAAAAATATCATTACGAACATCTGCTGATCGCATAATCGTAGATAAGCCAGCACCTAACGCATGGCGAGCATCTAATTCAACATAACCATTTGTTAGCAAATAATTTTGTCTATGGTCTGCATCTGCATAACCTATATTTCCGGCATTATCCTCATAAAGATAACCAAATGCTGAATCAGCAATATCAGTTACGACATTGTAAATCGTATCTGTAAGGCTAGATTGAGCGGTCATGGTATAAAGACCAGGCTGATCGATTTGGCCAAGTCCTAAATTTACTGCATTCTCCCAAGTTTCGGTTGCATTATAAGTTGCCCAAGTTGAAGCTGATGGCACATCGTTCCAAGTTCCAAGCAATACGCTTGATAGAATCTCATAGATTTGGTTGCCATCCTCATCTTGAGAAATGTTATCATCCCAAATTTCTTTCGTAAGCCTTGTTAAAGATCCCATCGCAATAATTGTGTATCGGATAACTGTGTCTGTTGCACCAGTATTACCAACCTCAACAGTTACATCACTAACATCCCCACCAAACAAACTTACATAAGATCCAGTTGAGTCTTTTACCTGTAAGTCAAATGAATCATTTATGTCAAAAGGTAAGGTTTGATTATTTAATGCTACTAAAGTGAGTTGCATATATGATGGCAACGGCTGAGTATAGATATTACTTCTACCTGATTGATGCTGAACATCTGATATTGCTATGTCAGTATAATCCACACCACCGACAGTTAGTTTCCAGTCTGGAGTAAATACTGTCATTATCTGTTACTTATAGCAGCACGCCTTAATGCTGTGCGACTTCTCTCTGCCTGTGAACTAAGTGTATTTGCCACAGCTCTTGCAGCGCCTTCACCATCTATGGCTGAAACGCTTATATTGTTATTAATAATTGTTTGACCCGGAGCACCTTTTGTAGAAACTGCCCCACCAGGCAAGGTTGGCGTGAATGCTTGATTTCCAACAGCTGCTAATCCAACAGCACCAATACCCACAACACCTAAACCAATTCTTGTTGCAGCTGCGGTAGCAATAGCAGCACCTTCGGAAGCAGCTTTCAAGCCTAGCATCGCTCCTGTTAAAACTTTAATTTCTGTTACAAATGCAGCAATTTTACTTGCCACAAATACAGTTGCAATTACTTGACCTAATAATATAAGTTCATCTTTCATACTAATTACAAACTCAATAGTTGATCTCAATTGCTCGCCAAATTCAAATGCTCCTTGAGTGGCTGTGGTTACTCCTGCGGTTACTGAGTTTTCGCCAGTTAATCCAGCAGCAAGGGCTTGAACATTTGGAACAACTGATGCTAATAAGAAATCAGCAAAGTCTTTCATAATTGGTAATAAAGCAGTTCCAATTTCTTCTTTGGTTTCATTAAATGCTATTTCCAATTGCCTCATTTTAAATTCAGCGTTTGTTGCTTCATTTTCAATAAATCCTTTATAAGTTCCTGTAAGGATTTGCATGATTTCATCATGAGATTTAGTTTTTAAAGTAGCTGCATCAATACCTAAGCCAAGTTTGCCTAAAGCAGTATTTTGCCCATCAAAACTTTTACCTAAAGCATTTGCAACAGTTTCAAGTGGCTTACCTGTGGCTACGCTAATTTCTTGAGCAAGATTAAGTAATTTTTGGGCTTCTGTAACATCTTTGGTAGATCTTATTAATCTTCCAAATGCAGGTCTTAAAACATCGTCAGTTGTTGCAGTTGCAATTGATTGTTTAGTGATAAAATCATCGATCGCTGCAATTTGTTGCTCAGTTGCCCGAGTGCTAGATCTAATAGTTTGCTCTAAAGATTTACGAGCTTTCTCATCCTCAGCAGCGGCTTTAACAGCTGAAATAGCAAATGCTCCAGCAGCAGCCCCAGCAGCAGCAAAAGCCAATGCTGCCTTTTTACCAAATTCTGCAATCTTATTTGAATTGTTTTCAACAGCCTTGTCGGCTTCGCCTAACTTCTTTTTTAGATCATCGACATCGGCAAGGATTGATAACTTTAAGGTTCTATTACCGGTTGCCATTAGATCCATTCCTTAATAATGCGATCAAAACTTTGCTCCCACTTGTTAATCAATTCAGGCTGAATTCTGCGAAGGGTTGGATAAATGAACCATCCGCGAGATCCACGACCCTGCCTTCCAGAATATGTAGGGAACTGTTTGAATTTATTTGAACCAAACTCAATGCCACCCCATAGGGTTTGCGTAGTAGCACCACCTGAAAACTTCTGGCGTGCGAATCCATAACTGAATTCACCGATCTTGCTTGACTTTGAGATGCTAACGCCATCCGCGACTCTCTGCGCAACTTTGCCAGCCTTTGTTCTTTGTCCAGCTGCCGCTTTAATTTCTTCAGATGCATAATACGCCAAAGCAGCAGACTGACGGCGTGCTTCATCAGTAGCTTGGTCATCCATAAGTTTAAAAGCCTTGTAAATATCGCGCAGATCTTTTTTATCGTATGCAATTGCTTCACTTGCCATACCTCTGCTCCAATACTTCGATAGCTGTTAAAATGTCGTTTGCATCAACCCATTCGCTCATTGGTATTTGTGTGGCAATTGCCAACTCAACCAATAATCTGCTTAGGCTTCCTGCTGGGTGGCTTTTGGGTTTGCATCACCGACTATTACATCGCTGATTGTTTCCATCCAAACTTCAAATGGTTTAACTGGCTTTCCAGCAGCTTCACGCTTATGAGCGTTGTATGCTAAAAACATTAAATCCCACATACCAAGTTTTTCTTTGGCTTGGCTTATGGTGTTGCCAGTTTGTTTTTCCCATTTAGCCCACTCAGGCGGTTGGGCTACATAAGTGGCTTGTTCGCCTGAGTTATATTCAATTGTAATTGGTAACTTCATTTGTTTGCTCCCGTTTTATTTATTAAGCGAAGTTTTCTGCTGGCACTCCAATAACTTGGAATGATAAAGTTACAGTTTGTGCATCTGGCGCAGTTCCACCAGCTGAAGGCCACATTGGCAATACTTGGAAAGTAAAGACCGCGCCTGAAGTAGCTGTGAATACTGTGCTGATTGCTGTATCTGGTGCTGACTCGGCAACGCCCCATAGAATCTCACAAAGAGATCCGGTTGCGCCCCAGTCGGCTAACATTTCAACATCAAATGTGAAATTGTTATCAGTTACCTTAAAGACTTTTCCGTCTAGTGTCTGATATGTCTGGCGATCCATCTCACCAGTAAGTGTTGCGGTTGTTGCTTGTGCATCGAAATTATTACCGCCAATAGTGAAGGTAATATCTCGACCGGTAATAACTGTCGTTGGCATTTTTCTCCTTAGATTGTTCTCTGATAATAGGTGCTAACTCTAACATCTGCAATAAGTAGAGTTGATGCTCCCACTTGTGTAACTGTTGGTCTTTCAACCGAACTGACAATGTAGCCTGCTGGAATAACTGCCAGAACACTGATTACTAACTGCTCGATATTATCGAGTGATGCAGGATTGCTATTGTAAGCAACTGCAACTGTGATGGTCATATTGACCTTAGCGCGAATGTTTGATTTGCTGATTGTTTCAAATTCTAGGTATGGTGAATCAGGTACAACCACCACAGCTGGTGGAATTACTGTTTCAGGCACAAATGAATAAACATTACCGGCAACGCTAGATAAGGCTGTGGCTAAAGGTGTGCGAACCTGTTCAAGGATTGTTTGGTTAGGCATTATTGACAGATACCTTCAACATCTACATAAGGCCCGAGAATTCCAATTACGCGTGAGTATAAACTGCGACCCATTCTGTAAGGAGTCGCTGTAAAATCAACGCCTTCGATTTGTCCACCGGCTGCAACTCTTGATTGGAATACTTCAACTGAAATTGCAAAGACGGCTGATCTAACTGATTGATTGCCAACATAAGTTGATGCGCCTGTGAGTGTGGCAGTTCCGCTTGGAATAACATTTGCTTCAATAACATCTGCATTTGTAATTGATGCGCTAAATGTAGTAGCTGTTAAATTATCAGCTAATACTGTGCGAGTTCCGTTATATGGACTCAAGCAACCAGCGATTACTACTGACTGACTTTCGGTAAATTCATGATCGCCAACTGTTGTGAATGTGGCGACATTATCTGTTAAAACTGTTTTTTGAACTGCGCTTTTGAATGTAACAAGCATTGGCAGAATTGTGTTTTCTGCTGTGTCAATAATTCCGTCTAAATAAGTGTCGTTATACAAGGCAGATGACACACCAAGCACAGATCGCAACTCGGTGGCTGTAATAATACTTGGCATGTCATCTCCTTACTCCCATTAATGGATGCCTGAGATCGGGAGCAACCTCAGGCACTCAGTTAAGTTAATTAGTTCTTGTTGAACCAAACTGCGCCACCAGCAATTTTAACTGCTAATGCGCCATAGCCATAGTAAGCAACAGATACTTGACCGGTTGCTGTAATGTCTGAACGAAGTTGTAGGCGTGGGCTCTCATACCATGTAAATGCATCTGGATTTACTACGATCATTGACTGATCTCCAGTTGTAAATGCATCAAGTGAACGAGAAACATATAGATCTAATCCTGCAACATTTCCACGAAGTGAAACTGGTGAAACTGCTCCACCTGCATTTTGTGGTTGTGATGCGTTGTAAATTGGACGACCGCCATCGTTATAGCCCATGATGTTGCCCCATTGTGTGCTGTTCACAATTAAATTACGAGCAAATCCAAGTGAGCCTGAATAAATTGTTGCTGCTGCTGCTGAAACATAAGCAAGCAAATCTGCTGCTGTGTTGTCCTCAGCTACTGCTGCCAATGCGCATGAGTTACCAAGAGTTGTAGCAACATAAGAATCAGTTGCTTTTGCATAAGCAAACTCCATTTGACGAACTAACTCATCAAAGAATGCTGGAGATGAACGATCTAGAAGTTCAACTGAGAATGTTTGTCCGCCAGCGAATTTCTTAACATCAACCTGAACAAATGATGATGCTTGATCAGTTGTGTCAATTGTTGCGCCCTCTGCTTCTACTCCTACTGTTGGAGCAGTTGTAATCTTAGGAATTTCAAAAGTCATTCCTGATGCTGGAAGTGTGCCACGAGATAGGGCATCAATTAATCCACGATCAGCATTTGAAACACCATTGATGATTTCAGTTGATTGTGGAGTTGGAATTAGACCAGCATTGTTTGAAGTTGTGTCAGCTGCCATTACATATTGACGGCTGTCCTCGTTGCCTAGCGCAGCGCGTACTGAATGCTCTAGGTATGTTGCTTTGTTTGTGATTGGTGAGCGTGGCTTTGTATAGGCAACTGATTGAGCTGCCACTACTACCACAGGCTCAGACTTTGCAGCTTCTACCGCTTCGGTGGCGATAGGAGCTTCTGATGTTATATCAGACACTTTGTCCTCCTGTGTTGTTGTATCCTCAGCGGTTGCTTCGGAATTCTCTGTTGGTGTTTCTGTTGCTGCGACATCGGCAACTCTGGCACTATCAATTGCTGGATCAGTTACTAAACTAACCTCGATTAACTTTGCAGCTGTTATTGACATAACGCCATCTTTGTTTTTCCAGTCATCTACCATTACGCCAACGCTAAATCCATCGCGTAATCCTTCGGCTGCTTCTAATAAAGAATCATCGCCAGCAATAGTTCCGGCAATCTTGAATGTTGCTTCGATACCAGCATCATCAGCTGTAATATCCATTAACTTTCCAATTGGTCGTGTTCGATCATGCTCTAATAGCAATTTGACTGGCTTTGAAAAATCAATTGAGCCTTTTTCAAATACTGTTGCCCCGGCTGATGTATTTCCGCGCTCGCCCCAAGTTACAATTGTTCCTGAGATTGTTCGCTTGCGACTATCGGCTGCGGTTAGTGTTATTGGGAAATTAATCTTCATCGGATTAAGTCCTCCTCCTCTTGGATTTGCTCAACGCTCATCGCGCCAATGCGGTTTAGTATTTCATAAACTTGCGCACGCTCTAATGCAGATCCACGCAAGAAATCGTCAATGTCAAATCGAACCTCAACACCATTTGGCACAAAGTCAGCCATTGATAATCTTTGCTCTATTGGCGTAAGGATATTTCTCAAACTGAAGTCGATAAGAGCTTTGCGCTCCATAACAGTCGTACTATATGTCATGCTCGTAGTTTCAGCAGATACAAATGATGCTGGAATGCCTACTGCTCTAGCAATTTCAGTTGCAAGATATTGGCGTGCTTCGTTTAATTGTAATTTTTGCGGATCAAAGCCTAAAGCGTTTAATTCAACATCAGCATTTAAAAATGCAGTTGCTCTGGTATTTCTTGCAACCTTCCATGATTCTAAAAGTTTTGTAATTCGCTCAGGAGTTAAGTTTGTGCCATTTGATTTTAACACCATTGTAGGAACTGGCTCTTTAGCGTATAATTCCGCAGCCTTTTCTAATTCTTGCGCAGCTCTAATTGTGCGACCTGCTCTATTTAATACACCTTCATCTAATCCACTAAATACAATTAAAGATCCAATACCTGTTGCTGGCACATGTAAACCATCAACCATATATGAAGTAATTTCAGTTTGATTTGCATTTAGATTATAAGTAACTCTATCTGGCGCAACTCTTGTCCATGCACGAACTCTACTGTTATCTGATGCAGCGTAACTGTCTAGGACAATTCCATAAGCAATTCCATGGAACAATAAATCTTCAGCGACCCATGCGTAAATGGCTGATCCGGCAATTCTTGGATCTGGCTGCATAATTACGCGATTTGGATCTAAATGTTCTTTTGTAAAGTGATTATAAGTTTCTAAAGGTAAAGATCCAATTGTTGAGCAAATTATATTTCTTGCTCTTGCAACTGATGGAACTGACATCGCTTGTTCACGCGTTGCTGTTTGTGCGCCATAAAATAAACCGCCAACAGCTGATTGCAAATTGTAAGGTGTATTGGCTGCTGCTATATCTACTGGATTTGCAGGAGTTTGATTTGTTATAAATCTATCGAATAATCCCATTAGCATATAATATACCATAAAGTCAATATATTATGCTATTTGAATATCAACCTCGGTTTCCGGTTGCGTTGCAAAATAACTTGCTAAAGCAGATGCCACAGCTGCACAAACTGCGACTCTACTTGCTCTCCTACCGATGATCCATGACCCATCCCCAAAGGGTAATTTAGCAGCCGATAGTGTTTGCTGGGTCAGTTCCTCCTGACCACCATGCTGTAATCGATGGGAATTGATTGCGCCTAACCACCGATCGCATGATTCAGCATATATCGCCCCATCCATATCTGTAATGGGAATTCCAGCAGGAACTAATCGACTGGCGATAGCTTGTGCAGTCCTTTTGGAATAAGCGACAGTCTGAACATTATATTTTCGAACATACGGAGCAATATCATTTGCAACCGCTAAATCATTTATTGAATAATCATTTGACCATGTATGCAGTAAAACCAAATTAAACTTTTCTCCTGGTAATTTTTGGGTAGCAGTTAAAGCTCCAAATTTACGATCCGGACTAAGATCTAGTCCAAACCAAGTTGGCTTTTCAGGATCTAGTGGTATTGGATCTGTTTTACACAATTCCCATTTTTGTGCATCAATAGCAGAATTAATCGTATCTACCCATTGAGCTAAAACCTCAGTTCGCACAATATCAGGCGGATCATTAATAACTGCTTTTAAGTTATCTGGGTGAATTGTGATCCCCAACGATGGGTTGGCTTGAGCAAATGCAGACCAGTTAATATCGCCTGACGGAAGGGTGATAGGCGCATCCGGTTCAGCACTCCATTCAAACCAACCTATCGGGTCGTCAGAGCCAGCGCTGGCTGAAAGCGCACGCTCCCTCAATTTGTTCAGGATGATTGAGTGTTGATCACCGGCTGAACTGTAAATCCAAACTTGCGGATTTTTTGCTGCCATCATTGAATAACGCATTGATGACCAAGCATCCTCATCTTTATATTCTCTTAATTCGTCTAGATGGATTGTTTCAGGTTTAGATAAACCTCTAGCTGCATTGTTAGCAGCTTTTACAACAAATCTCCTATTGCCAAATAACTCTATTTCTTCAGCGCCATGTTGCCATCTAATTTTCTTTACTTCTTTTTCAAGTTTAGGATTCATCTCAATCAAGCTTACAATCTGTCTAAATGTTTCAAGTGATGTCGTAAGCCTATGGGCTGATGCAAGTTGCAAGCCTTCACCCCAGACAAACATGCCAGTTAAGATCCGGAGCATCATCAGCGTGGACTTGCCTTGCTGTCTAGCCATGATCAACCCAAGTTCAGAATGAGCCCAGCGACCATCCTCACGCACTTTGTGGCCATGAATACACACGAAGCGTTGCCATTCCATCAAGTTAATGCCAAGTTCGGTTGCAAGATCGATCATATCTTGACCTTTTGACGGCAAATCATTGAGTTTTGAATGAATACGCGGAGTCTGCACACCTCCTAATTCTGATTTAGGCAGATTGAGCACGATCGCTTCTTTTTCGGTCATTACGATTTCGGTTGAGTCTGTTCGTGGCTAATCGAGGTGTTTTGTGGGTTAGAAACCAACAGGGGGGTCGGTGGTGTCTTAGGCTTCACAAAAAAACCCCCACCCTTTGAATAATTACATCTAGTGCAGGCTGCAACTAAATTATCCATCGTATCTAATCCACCTTTAGATCTTGGAATCAAATGATCAACAGTTGAAGCGTATTGCCCACAATAGTAGCAAGTATCCTGATCCCTAAATAACACTTTAGCTCTAATCTTGCGCCATCTATCTGTTGAACCGGTAGATCGTAAGGCTGATCTAGCCATCAATACCATCCCTTGCGTTTATGGTGAGCGAGCGCTGTGCAAGCGCATCCATTGTATCTATGATTAATATACTTTAAGCCTTGATCTATCTGTTTGATAGGATCTTTTTCTTTAGACTTTAATACTTGGAATAGACCATAAGCTGTTGATCTGGGGTTCTTGGCTTTGTAATTCCATCTTGATTCTTTATAGATTATTTCATCTAAACAGTAAAACTGTTCAAAGTTGTAATTCATTTTATGAAATGTAATTTGCTTTAATGTATTTACTTTTAATTCTTGAGATTGTGCTGTTTCCAAGCCAAAGGTTTGTAAAACAAACAGAGCTCCCCCGACTAGCCAGCACCTCGCGAGCTGAGCCTTACGGGCTCGCGTTTTTGCCTTTAGGGCAAATACTTGCCTAGAGCGTATCATATGCCTCCAAATCATCTAGCATAACCGCAGGTCAGACGGCATGTCACTATCCTGAAGTCATCCTCATCTAACCAAGTGTCTGAATAACCTGCCTCACTCATACAGACTCCAATATATGTAAACCAACAGGCGGATGCACGCAATTTCGTAGTAATTTGCGCTTTTCCGGTATTTTGTAATTAGATAAATCAATACCATGGAGCAGCTGTAAATCAGGTATTTGAGCTCCTCTTATATTGTCTGATTCAAAGTCTTTTGGCTCAACTATAAAATTAGACCAAAAGTAATGCCTTTGTAAGACAAATGTTGGATTAATTAAAGGTTGATAGTATGGCTTTACATTTTCTACAACCCATTTACCTGCAAAATGATGCTTTAAGAATATAATCTCTTGATAAAGCCTCATATCTGGATATTCTGGTTTAGTTCCACGATACCTAACTTGAATATTAAACCTAAAGCTGCTGTGAGTTGGGCAAGGTGGACTACTCCAGATAAAATCAAAATTCCTATAATTGGCTAATAGATATTCGTGGGCATCTATTACAATTACTTCATCATTAGGGTATTGATCTTGATAAATAGCTGCAATTTCCGGATCAAATTCAATCGCTGTTACTAAATGGTCATTACCCCATAATTTACGATTACCGCCTAAGCCTGAATACAGATTTAGTATTTTCATTTAGTCTTACCAGCCCATCCTTCGCCCTTAAAGACTAACCCTACTGTTGAGTAGATCCTTGTCATGTCCAGCCCACACTTAGGACAATTCATACCACCATCATCCTCTTTGTAGGTTCTATGAACTGATCCATAAGTGCCGCATTCTTTACAGCTGTATTCATATGTTGGCATCATATTCTCCAATCAATAAGCAAGTATGACAGGGTTTAGCTTCAAACTGCCAAGCACCGCAACTTACACACCTGCTTATCTTTGTGTCCGGTATTCGATCAATCTGCTCAGTTATATTTTTAACTCCTACGCATCCGCAATCCATACATTGATAGACCTTAAATCCATCTGGCATGTCTATTGCATCAAGCCATAAGAACTCAGTCTTGCGAGCGCAGCCATTACACTTAAACTGGGTCACGATTTATAAGCTCATGGCATCTAAAACATGTGCCATCCTTAAACACACGATCATCACCACATGCTTCACATTTAATTATTGATTTAACCAAGTGTGCGCCATTGTCATCTAATTCAACAGTCCAACCGCTGCCATCTATAAACGCTATGTATCCCACTATTCCACCCCCTCAAAATACCAAGATCCTTTTGCAGTCATCTTTGCCCATTTAGCATGATCTTTGTTAGATCCCTTGCAAACATAGCCATAATACGGTTTGCCACCCTTGCTCACTCCCTGCTTCAAAATATGCCCATGTTCGCAAGCAGGTGGCTCTTTAGGTGTTGCACCTACTACATCAACAGCATCAGATAAAGACCATTGTTTAGGATCATCGACTTTGTTATCTACTGCAAATGAAGCTCTTAAAGCATCCTCAATTGCTGCTGATTTAGTTCCCGGCGCTCCGTATCGCCTTTCCTGTAATTTCTTTTCGTATTGATTTGGCTCTGCTATCTCAATCTTTTTCATGTCATCTTTTGTAGCCGTCTTGTCAGTGGCTTTAAGTAATGCTATTGATCTTCCATAGCTGCTGGTCGTAACATCCTCGGCAAAAAATCTTGCCATGTGTTTAGGATATTCACTCTGCCTACCTCTAGCCACATTGGTAATTGCAGGTTGAGGATCGTTAGCATCTCTAAATGCACCTGTTTGGACTACAAATATTTCATCCAATATGTTGCCATCTTTATCGGTCATAATGTGATGCTCTTGCTTAATGATGCGTAGAGATCCCATTGGAAAATTTCCCTGAAACCACTTGTTAAGACTTGCCACATCTTCATAATCATTCAGATTTATAGCCATTAACTATTCCTTCCATTCAAAATCTTGGTCTTGGACTGCTTCGAGCACTGTCCGATAGATAGCTCCGTAGGCGATAAAGTCTTTAACTGAGTCGTAATGATCTGGAGTTTCAGTAAGCCTAGAAACCTTGACCAACGCCATACATAAAGCAGCTTGGTGTGGTGTGATTGGGAAATCAAGATATGCACTCCACAATCCAGCAATTCTTTTGTGATTATAGTACGGATGTCCATAGACACTTCCGCGCTCTTGGATCGTAGTAATGACTTCATTTAACAGATCCTCAGTTTTTGTCATAATCAAAGACCTGCTCTAACTTCATCTTTTGCACTTTAGCTTGGTGGTCTAAGCAAGACTTCCAACCAGCTGTGCGACCAGCCCAATAGCCATTTTGATAACTTTCGTCTTTTATATGTTCATAAACAAAATATAAACCTAGGCCAATCAAACAGCCTATGATAAATCCGTAACCTACTATTTCCATTTCGCTCCCTAATACCAGACGGATGTCTGATACAGAAAGTATGACTTAAAGCAAGGACACTTAGTTAGTTACTTACGGCGTGTTTTATAACGATTAGATAACGCTAAGATCCTCAAAATCGTCGATATGGTCATCAATCGTGCGTTCGTGATAATCGGTTTCACGCCCCATAAGACTTCCTGTTATAAGTAAAACTGCCATCTTTGTTTATTGGGATCATGGTTGGAGTCATATTCTTGCCATTCCACTCAAGCACAGCGATGCCCATTTGCCAATTTGCAAGTCCTTTTGTGTAAGATGCTTTGGCGCGGTTCATAAGGTTGCCCACCTCAAGCCCATAAAGGGGTCTATAAGCCCCGTAGAGCCCCTCTGAGTAGGCTGACATACCTAACCTATGGGTATGACCACAAACCACGCTCTTTCCTGCCTTTTTGGCAAGATTTAGGGCAGTCTGTCCGGCGTTAGGATTCATGTTACCTTCATCGCCATGAGCCAAGATCCAGCCCTTTTCAAATTCATAGAATTGCTTATGGAAAGTTATACCTAAATCATCGAACTGCATAAACTTGGCGTATTGCAATTCGGGAAGGCTAATCAAGCCCGGCACTTTTAATAGTGTGTTATAAAGTCTATCTGTGTGATTTGATCTGATTATGTGAGCTTCTTTGGAATGCTCGGTTAACGCCCAAAGAATATCTTGAGTTGCTTTGCGATCATCGTCAAGGGTCTGCTGATAAGCCAAAGGTGTTTTCTCAGCCCATCGGCTAATTGTTTGAAAATCGATTTCATCGCCAACGCAAAGAACACTATCAAACCTCTCTCGCTTGGCTAACTTAATTACATTCTTTACAGCTACTTCATGGTGGTATGGGATTTGTAAATCCGAAATAACCAAGTATCGCTTAATCGTCATCCTCATCTGGAGTAGGAATAGTTGGGATGATCCCTTTATCGCCTACGATCCAGTCAGGCATTGACTCAGGATTATCCATTAGATATAAAGCAACAGACTCAGAAAATCCAGCCTTTTTTGCAGCTTTGAATATCTCATGTTTTGCAATATAGAAAACCTCTAACTTAGTTAAAGGATCAGGAGTACGGCGAACTCGACGACGATTAACTTTTTTTCGTGTGGTTCGCTTTCGTGTGTTCGCCATAAGTAAAATTATCGCTTACTGATTAAGACAAACAGATCATCAACACGCTGTTGCAATTGCAAACTTTGAGTTTCTAATCTTGAAATCTGGTCTTTGATCGAGCTGCCAGAATTAGGCTTAAGCTCAGATAAATAAGATTTAATAAGAAAGCGCAGACCCACTAAGATACTTGTTGATACGGCGCATACGCCAACGGCTATGCCAACCCATTCGTTTGCTGTCATTTTTCGCTAAGACCATAATCCGCTTCACTCCCCGATTTTGGATCAATTGCTTTAACAACAGGCGCGACAATTGCGCCAAGTAATGTTGCATAGGCTGGATGAATGTCAGCCACTATTGCTAAAGCAACTGTAATTCCACTAGCTGCCACAGCTCTCAAATATGACTTAATTGCTGCTTTGTGTTTTGCGGTTAGTTTCATTTAGTTACCTTTCAGTAGTGGGATGTCGAATTTCTCGCCTGTTTGGTTTGGCTTGAAAGAAATATGGATGTGCTTATGGTGTGGGTTTATGCCTGTGTATTTTCTAAACTTCCATAACGATCTAGCACTAGCAATTTTGCCAGCGTGGATTATGTAAGATATACGCTTATCTTTTTTTGCTGTGAGTCGAAGCTGATCTGCCAAATCATAACTAATTCCTTGTTGGTCAGATAAGCCAGCGTCAATGTCGATCGCGCAAACTTCTCCGTCAGGTCTTGGGTTATGATCGGATTTTCTAGATGAATGCTTACTATCCCCGATCCATCCATCAGCTTTCCGGCTCCGACCCACAAACGCTGCATTTATTTGATCGCGTAATGTTTCAGCAGCTTTAGATAAATAAGGCTTCATTAATCAAATTATTTTTTACTTGATGTTGATTTGCCAAGATTTATGCCAGCAGGAATTTCTTTGGAATAATCCCAC
>Ga0315909_10004091_pt1 | contig 17389 bp, 15 predicted proteins | sample LakEriMetagenome_11_FD_203527 | JGI IMG/M metagenome (GOLD analysis project Ga0315909, IMG submission 203527) | Freshwater fungal communities from buoy surface, Lake Erie, Ohio, United States - Buoy 2 MA125 | ecosystem: Environmental > Aquatic > Freshwater > Lake | place: USA: Lake Erie, Ohio...
CCCAACCAAGCCGTGCCCACGGTGGCCACCCGGTCCTTTACCGCCTTGGTGCGGTACTCTTCGGCGTCGCCACCGCCCTCGTCGTTGACCTTGGTATTGCGGTTGAACCCGGTGGCGATGCGCTGAGCCAAGGTGGGCTGGGGCAGGAGATCACCGGCCAGCTGATCGATGGTGAACTGGTCGAACGGCTGGTTGCGGTTGAAGGCCTCGATCACCCATTGGCGGTACGGCCAAATGGACCGGGCCAAATCCACCTGGTAACCGTTGGAATCGGCATAACGCGCCAGATCGAGCCAACCCCGGGCCATGTGCTCGCCGTAATGGGGCGAGGCGAGCAGTCGATCGACGAGGTTTTCAAAGGCGCGGGGCGACGTGTCCGCGAGAAAGGCCCTGATCTCAGACGGTTCCGGGGGCAAGCCGGTCAGATCGAGGGACACGCGGCGGATCAGGTTGGCCCGATCGGCTTCAGGCTGTTGCTGCAACCCCTCCTTGGCCAGTCGGGCCACGATGAACCGATCGATGGGGTTCTGGAGGGTGGCCGTCTTGGGCAGGTTTTCTGGAGGCTTGGGCCGGATCGGTGCCTGAAAGGACCAATGCTTCTGGGCGTTGATCTCAGGCCAGACAGCGCCCTCCCGAATCCAGCGCGTGAGGCTGGCGACCTCGTCCGGTGTCAATCGTGGCCCCTTGGGCGGCATGACTTCGTCCGGATCGGTGGAGGTGATGCGGCGGATGAGTTCGCTGGCTTCGGGGTTTCCCGCCACCAGGGCTGCCTTGCCGGATTCGGCTGCCTGAAGCGCCGCCGCCCTAGAATCGAGACGAAGATTGGCCTTCTGCTTGTCCGGGCCATGGCATTCGGAGCAACGCCGAATCAACAGCGGCTCGATCTCGGCCGTGAAGTCGGTGGCCGCCATCGTCTGGGAAACCAAGAGGGTTCCGGTCAACAGGGCGATCGCCTCGGGAAGCAGGGGGATCTTCATGGGCTCTGGTATGGAATGAGTTTCTGGGAACCTCCCTCCAAAAGCCAGACTGGAAAGAGTCCTTGAACCCAGGACTCCACGTTACCCCAGGGCTGAAAGACCCTGCGGGGTGCTCGCCGGAGAGCCATGGGTTCTAGAAGTCCCCTCACCGCTCCCGTTCGCTCTCCAGATTGGCCCGCGAGCGCAGGCCGGGCCATCGGGGTTCCCAAGGAATCCTACTGTTGGGAAAATGGCATTGGGGGAGCGCTTCCACAATCCGGCGGAGCCTCCTAGACTTGCGGTCCCACGGTGAAGCCCTCGTCCATCCTGCTGATCGCCGGTGAGCCCAGTGGCGACCAACTCGCCGCCGAGCTGGTTCGCGCCCTGCGCCGAAGGACTGCGCCACTGGAGACCCGGTTTTTCGGGGCAGGGGGACCCGCCATGGCGGCTGCCGGTGTGGAAATTCTCTGCGACCTCACCGCGCATTCTGTCATCGGTCCCGCCGATGCCCTCCGCCAGCTGGGCCGGTTCCGACGCGCGTTCCGACAATTGTCGGAGGCCGCCCGCGAACGCACTCCAGACGTGGTGATCGGGGTCGATTTCGGTGCCTTCAACCTGCGCTTTCTCAAGGCCATAACCGCGATGACTCGGGAGCGCTCTGGGCCTTTCCAGAACTGGCGGCCGCGCCGGGTGCAATTCGTGTCGCCGCAAGTCTGGGCATCGCGTGCCGGACGGGCCCAGGAGATGCCTCGCATCCTGGACCAATTGCTCTCGATCCTTCCCTTCGAGAAGGAGTGGTATGCCCGAAATGCCCCAGGGGTGCGGGTCGATTTTGTGGGTCACCCCTTGGTCGATCGACACGGTCTGCCGCCGGCAACCCACTTCCGATCGGCAGGCCAGCGGCCCCATCTGGTGCTCCTCCCGGGCAGTCGAAGCGGGGAACTCCGACGCCACTGGCCGGTGGTGGCAGCGGCAGCCCAGAGGGTCATCAAGGAAACCGGGGCTCGATGCACGCTCGTGTTGCCGCATGAAGCGGCCCGATCGGCCTTGCCTGCGGGCATTCCAGATCCCCAAGGATTGTCGGTCCAGATTGGAAACTTGGCCGCCACTTTGGCCGACGCCGACGTGGCCATCGCCTCGACCGGAACCGTGACCCTGGAATGCGCCTGGTTCGCGGTGCCCACGATCGCTCTCTACAAAACCTCTTGGAGCACCTACCAAATCGGAAGGCGGATTATCCAGGTCCCTTTCCTGGCGATGCCCAATCTCTTGGCCGGCAAGGCGGTCCTGCCGGAGTTCGTGCAAGACGCAGCGACTTCTGACGCTCTGGCCGAGGCCACCCTGAAATTACTGACCACTCCCGGGGCTCTGACGGAGGCCCGCAAAGAACTGATCCAGGTCCGCCAGCTGCTGGGACTCCCGGGAGCCACCGAACGCGCGGCCGAGAGGATCTTGGCCGATTAGTCCACGGGGATTGCCGAAACCGGGCCGATTTGCTTTCTCTCCCTGTGCCTGCCCCTCAGGGCTGACCGGGATTCACAGTGACCAAAACACACTGCGCTGCACGGATCGGAGGACCCATCCTGAGGGCTCTCAGCGACGGGTCACCTTCTGGCGGGCGGCCTCAAGCGTTTGACGTTCGGCCGCGGTCAGACTGGCGATCCCATCCCGGGCGATTTTTTCGAGAATGGGATCCACCTCGCGGGCGATGAACTCGGCGTCGGAAAGTTCTTTGGTCGGAGACGGGGTCGAGTCGGACCGGAAGGACGGCTTGAGGATCCGCCCCTGGACCTCTCGAGCGGGAGCCCGTCGCGTCTGCCGCTGTTGGTTCCAACGTTGCCAGCCTTCGGAGAGACGCTCCCACAAGCCCTCGCCCCGATGGTATCCGACCTGGACCCAGAACCAGCCGAAGAGCAGACCCCCCAGGTGCGCGGCGTGGGCCACTCCGTCCTGCGACGGGACCACGGTGAAGAACAAGGCGACACCAACCGAGAAGTAGAACAGAAAACGGGCCGGAACCGGAACGATGAGGGCCAGCAGGATCCGGGCATCGGGCTCCAAACGACAGAAAATGGCCAGAAAGGTCATGAGCCCAGCCGATGCGCCCACCACCTTTGGGGAAAATTGATACGGAAACGCCGCACTGATCCCCAACTGCAGGAGACCACCGACCAGACCACCAGCGATCCAAAGGCCCAGCATCCGTCGGCCACCAAACGCCGCCTCGATGGGGCGTCCGAACATCCATAGACCCAGCCCGTTGAAGAACAGGTGGGGGAAATCGACATGCAGGAATTGAAAGGTCACCAACTGCCAAACCCAACCCTTTTGCCAAACACTGCTGGACAGGGTCCCGTACTGCTGTAGCGACAGGCCTAGGTAGGCTTTGGCAATAGCGTCCGCGGCGAAGACCACCACCAAGGCGATGAGGAGCATCACCGTCCACGAGAGGCCCATCCCGTTGTCCTCTTCCCGCATGTAGTCCCGATCTGAAAGCATTGCGGTCCATGATAGTCTGAGCCGAACCGATTTTCCAATGCGGATCCACCCGCAGCGTGTTCACCGGTGGGCAGGACGCGGATTCCGCTGAAAAGCGAGGGCCACCGCCAAGCCTCCGATGAAGCCTCCGAGGTGGGCCAAATGAGCAATGGGTCCGACCGCGAAGACCGCACCCAGAGCGCTGATGACGATGCCTCCCAACAGGACAAACTTCGCCCGGATTTCCATGGGGATGACGAAGAAGAGCAGCACCCTCAGGCGTTCCTCGGAGTGCAGCGCTCCAAGGGCCGCCAACAAGCCACACAACCCGGCCGACGCCCCCACCACAGGGCCTCCGAAGGAATCCGGCATCATCCAGGCACCCACCACATGGAGAATGCCGCCCAGAGTTCCGCTGACCAAGTAGAGCAGGAGGAAACGCCACCGCCCCAGGGTGGTCTCCATCACCGGACCCAAGGAGTGCAGCAGGAGGAGGTTCATGGCCAGGTGAATCCAACCCCCATGCAGGAACTGGAAGCTCAGGCACTGCCACCAGGCTCCCCGTCGCAGCCCTTCGAGGCTCAGGGCGTGGTTCCATTCAAACCAGAGCTTGCGGCCGGGATCGGCCCGATCGAGCCATTGCTCGTAGGCGAAGAACGCCCCATTCAGCGCGATCAACACCCGTGTCGCAACCCGCTCCAAAGGCAGCTCCTCCCCGCGTCGGGGCAACAAGGGAGGATGAGGTTTCATGGCGGCTGCGGAGTCTGCCGGGGAATTCAATCCACCGACACCATCGCCTTGATGACCCCGGTCTCGGGTTTCAACCAGGAGGGAAACTGCTCGATCATCTCGCCGAAGGCGGAGCGGTGGGTAATCCACGGCCGGGTGTTGATACGACCGGCTTGGATATGAGCGATGATGCTGCGGAAATCCTCCGGGAGCGCATTGCGACTGCCCAGGATGCTCAGTTCCCGCCGGTGCAAGATGGGTGCATGAGGAAAACTCAAATCAGCCTGGGTGATGCCCACATATACGAGGTTTCCGGCAAAGGAGCAGAAGCCCAATGCCTGGCTCATGGATTTGTTGGAACCCGTGGCATCGATGACCGACTCGGCTCCGTTGCCGTCGGTGAGGGCCTCCAGAGCCGCCACCTCCGACCCATCACCCCGGGTGAGCACTGTGTCGGCCACCCCCATGACCTCGCGGACAAAGGCCAGGCGCTGCTCGTTCATGTCCATCACGATGGTCCGGGCACCACTGAGCTTGGCGAACTCGATGACGCTCAATCCGATAGGACCCGCCCCAATCACCAACACCGTTTCACCCGCCTTGGGTGCTGCGCGGTGCACGGCGTGGCTGCCGATGGCCAGGGTCTCCACCAGCGCCAACTGCTCGAAGTCCAACGCGGGACCGGGATGGAGCTTGCGGGCGGGCACGGTGTAGTAGCGCCGGAGTCCTCCGTCGCAATGCACCCCCAAGGTCTGGTTGTGGTGGCAACAGTTGGTATGGCCCCGGCGGCAGGCGTGACAGCTCTGGCAATTCAGATAGGGCTCCACGCTGCAACGATCCCCGGGGCGTACCGCCGTGACGCCCTCGCCGACCGCCACCACTTCAACCCCCAGTTCGTGGCCAGGGATTCGCGGGTAGGAGAAAAACGGCATCTTGCCCAGATACCCCCCCAGGTCGGTGCCGCAAATGCCCACCTGATGGACGCGTACCACCGCCTCACCCGGGCCGGGTGCGGGAGGTTCGTCGATGTCGAGGACCCGGAAAGATCCGGGCTTTTCCAGTTGAATGGCCTTCATGCGCAGGGATTCGGGATTTGGATCGCGGATTAAGTGAGCGAGTTCCGCGGGCCAGACAACTGAAGGGAAACCCCGCCTGCGAGGCGAGAAAATCGTTCCGCTAGACCCAACACGATCCTATTGACGGCCCACAACCAATGGAACACGTTGCGAATATCCCAATGAAATTGTTGTCGCCAACTCATCGACATCCTCGCAGCGGCTTCACGCTCATCGAGTTGCTCGTCGTCATCGCCATCATCGCCATCCTGGCGGGAATGCTATTGCCCGCACTCGGCAAGGCCAAGTCCAAGACCGTGGGCATTCAGTGCATGAACAACAACAAGCAGATGATGATGGCTTGGCGGCTGTACGCCGAGGACAACCAAGGCTTGCTTGTCAAATCTCTGGCTGGTGGACCCGAGGACAACTTGCGTGTCCTGCTGGTAGCCGGAAGCGCCAGCGATGCTCCGACCAACACCATCGACAAAAGCCCTCTGATGAAATATTTGGGCGGATCTCGGGAGGTTTGGAAATGCCCCGCAGATCGAACGACCCGGATTGAAGCAGGCAAGAAGGTCCCTCGGGTGAGAAGCCAATCGATGAGTCAGGTGTTCGACTACGGTGGGTGGCTACCGTCGCCTCCCTACAAGACCTACGGGCGACTGGACCACATCGTCAACCCGACGGCCACTTGGGTATTGGTGGACGAGCATCCCGACAGCATCAACGACGCGGCCTGTGCTGTTCAAATGGTCAGGCCCGATGCCCGGTCCGGCAACATCATCGATTTCCCAGCCGCATACCACAACGGAGCCGCGGGCTTCTCCTTTGCGGATGGCCATTCGGAGATTCATCGATGGGTCGGGAGCAAGATCCGCACCTTCGGTCGAGGCAACAACACCGGGTTGAATGTCCCGGCGGGAGATTCCCTCGTCGACGCGAAATGGTGGTCCAGTGTGACGACAGTGGGTCCCGGTTACGAGTGAAGGGGCCGGGGTTATCGAGCCACAAGTGGGTGGATACGGAAATGTCGCGCTGAGCATCACTGCCGGAGATTAGCGGCCTGGTGAGCGTCGTCCCGATGGGTCACCCGACCAGTCCGGCACTGGAATTCAAGAAAAACGGGAGCCGGAGCTTTGGCGTCCCCACTCCCGTTTCTGGTTTTCAGGCCGTTCGAAGATGGCCTCCCAATTCGACCGTCACCCAAGGCCGAGAGTCCGTTCGACTGCTTCGACTACTTCTTGGCCTTGGGTTTCTTTACGGCCTGAGGCTTCTGCCAATCGGCGATCGCCTCGCCCGCCCAAATGTCAGTGATGGCCTGACGGCGACGCACCACCGAGGCCTTTTTGCCGTGGACCAAGATCTCCGCCGGGAGCGACCGGCTGTTGTAGTTGGAACCCATCACCGATCCATAAGCTCCGGCGCTGAGCAGGGCGAGGGTGTCGCCTTCGCCGACTTTGGGCAGCGGGCGATCCTTGGCGAAATAATCGCCGCTCTCACAGACCGGTCCGACCACATCCGACGAGATCAGGGCCCCGGCCTTCTTGGTGAGTGGCACGATCTCATGGAAGCTGTCGTAGAAGGCGGGCCGGATAAGGTCGTTCATCGCGGCGTCCACGATGACGAAGTTCTTCTTGCCAGTCCTCTTGATGTATTCGACCCGGGTGATCAGGGCACCGGCGTTGCCGCTCATGAACCGGCCGGGCTCAAGAAGGATCTTCAGGCCCAGGGGCTTGAGAAGCGGGAGCAGCGTTTTGGCGTACAGGTCCGGGGTGAGGATCTTCTGACCGGCGGGTGTCTTCCACCAGGCGGGGCCGCCGGATGCGAGGGCGTCCTGGTAGACGATGCCAATGCCGCCCCCGATGCTGAAGAAGTCGAAGCCATGGCGGGCGTTGAGCTTGGCAACCAGCGGGCCGACCTTCTCGACGGCCTGACGGAAAGGCTCGACGTCGGTCAACTGAGACCCGATGTGCATTTGCAAACCGCGCAGACGGATATTCGGCAATTTGGCAGCCCGAGCGTAGACAGCCTCGATGGATTCGAACTGGATGCCGAATTTGTTCTCGTAGGTGCCGGTGGTGATCTTGGCGTGCGTGTGAGCATCGACGTTGGGATTCACCCGCACGGCCACCGGAGCGATCTTCTTGAGCTTCACCGCCACCTTGCTAATCCGGGCCAGCTCGGCCTCGGATTCCACGTTGAAGCTGTAGATGCCCTGCTTGAGTGCAAACGCGATTTCCTCCTCGGTCTTGCCGACACCCGCGAAGACGCATTTGCCAGGATCACCACCGGCAGCGATGACCCGCTGGATTTCACCGGCGCTCACGGTGTCGAACCCGCCCCCGAGGTCCGCAAAGGTGCGGATCACGGCCAGGTTGGAGTTGGACTTCATGGCGAAGCAGATCAGGTGATCGAGCGGCGCCAATGCGGAATCGAGCTTGGAATAGTGGTCAGCCAAGGTGGCCTGCGAATAGACGTAGAGCGGAGTGCCGTGCTTGCGGACGAGGTCCGAAAGGGCGACGTCTTCGCAGAAGAGTTCCCGGCCGACATAGCGAAACGAATGCATCGGCGGGTTTTGTGCCACAGAGACGACCCGGAGATCAATCGCGGCTCCCACCCGCGGCCCCGGATTATGAAAAAAGGCGGCGGGTTACCCGCCGCCTTCATGGGTTCTTGGATCGCTTCGGCCGAAAGCCGGACCGGATTCGGTCAGGCTCCCATGCCGTCTTCGAAGCTTCCGCCCGCCTGCGGGAAGCAGAGATTCTTGGCGGTGTAGGCGATGCCGTCGGCCGAGCAGTAATCGAGCGCCTTGTGCGCGCTCTCGGCCTCGACGACCAGCGGGGCCGACTCGCACCCGTGCAGCTTGCAGTAGCGGTCTTGATAGCCCACGGCCAATAGCAGCTCGACGTAGCGCTGCATGTTGAGGTCGCCACTGCCGAGGTCGGTGAACTGCATGGCCCGACGGGTCCAGTTGGACTCCATGGTCCGCAGCGGGAATCCCGGGCGGATGACGAAGTTCTTCACGTGGGCGGCATAGATGTACTTGCCCACCTTCAGAAAACGGCTCTCCCAAGACTCACCTTCCCAGCAGTGCGACGGATCGGCATTCACCGCGAGGCAGGGATCGTTGTCGCAAATTTGCACCAGCATCAGGAAGTCGTCGGCCGTCATGGCCGCCGTGCCAGGATGGATTTCGTGGCACAGCTTCAGGCCCAGGCTGTTGGCGTGCTTGCGCAGCTTGGCCGTCTTCTTGACGAAGCGCTCCTGGCCTTCCTTGACCAGATCAAAGCCCGAGCCGCCCCAGAAACCCCACGGGTAACCGCTGGCCAGTTCCCAACCGAAAGCCACGCCCCAGAACATGGGCACGGACTTCACGCCGAGTTCGGCCGAGAGATCCATCAGCTTGAGCAGGTACTTTTCGTGCCAGGCCTCGATCTTTTCGGGCGAGAGCTTGGCGACGTCGGGCGCGATGAACGGGTTTCCGGATTTGGTGCCGGTCCAAGCGCTGGTGTGCACCCAGAACGGGCAGTGGGCGGAGATACCATCCAGGCGCATGCCCCGGCTGCTGAAGGCGCTGGCGATGTCCTTCACCTTTCGGAAGCCGCCCTTGCCGTCGCCGAGCATGTAGTTGCTGGGCTGAGCACCGGCCGCGCCAGCGGCCTTGGCATAGTCGAGGAATTGCTCGAGGGACTTCGCGCCGTGCTGGGCGCCTTCGATCGAAGCGTGATAGGCGTTGGGCATAAAAATGGTGTCGATAGAAATACCAGTCGATGGACGGCCGTGGAACTAACCGCTGGAACCAATGCAGGCAAATCGAAACCGCCAGATTCTGCAATTTTCCATGGAAGACGAGCCCATGATTCAGCGGGGGATTTCCAAACAGAGCAGGTGAGCCCGATCCCTGAAAAGGAACCGGCCGAGAGCCAATGCGGGCAATGCCCGCGCTCCCGAACCACCCGCTTGGAATCGCCCCTTTTCGACAGGTTTTTCCGGATTGGCCTCCAAAACACGCACCTCACCACTTTCCATCAGCAGCAGGAGTTTCCGACCCGCCGCCAAAACCGATCCCGACCCGGCCCGCTCCAACGACCATCGGACTTTTCCAGAACTGGCCTCGATGCAGCGGAAGTCAGGACCGGATTCCTGGCGTCCATGAAATCCATAGAGAAATCCATCGACCAGCACCGGAGTGGCAAAATGGGAAGAGAGGGACTCGTCACCCGACCATGCGGGCCGAAGAGTCTTCCCATCGGGTTTGAGCAAAACGGCCCCGACGCCATAGCTGGACGTCAGGAAGATTCCGTCGTCCACGGCGAGGGGCGTGGCGGCATTCACACTGGCATGCATGCCAGCCCGCCATGGAAACCGGGCCAGCTCCACCCCATTGGCCGGATCCAACACCAACAATCCGGCTCGGTGGAAACACAGGACTTCCTGCCGACCGGACCGTGTTCGGGGCACCGGGGAACCATATCCGGCTTCGTCTGTGCCAGCTTTCCAGAGCACCCGACCATCGGAGACCGCAAAGGCCACCACGCAAGCCTCCGGGCCACCCACCTGAACGATCAGCCGGTCGCCGAGCAACAGCGGTGAGCTGCCAAAACCGAAGAAGCCTGACTCAGCGCCAAAACGCTCCGCACAGTCCACTTGCCAGAGGAGACGACCATCGGTCGCCGAAACCGCCCGAAGTTTGCCGGAGGCGCCCAAGGCAAACACCCGTTGGTGATCAGCCGCTGGAGTCGCTGAGGGACCTTCAGTCCCACCAAATTGGGCCGAATACGACGTGGGCAAGGCATGTTTCCACCGCAGACTTCCATCCGTGACCCGATAGGCCGACAGCACCTCCTGGCCCCCCAAGCGGTGGAACAAGTAAACGCAATTAGACACCACCACCGGTCCGCTGAATCCCTCGCCGACGGCCGCCTTCCAGCGCAATGGCCAGCCTTCCTTGGGCACGGCATCCAAAGTCGCCGAAGGACTTTGCCCATCGCGGGTCGGACCCAGGAATTGAGGCCAGTCTTCAGCCGCCGAAACCAAAGAAACGGCCAAGCTAACGAAAGCGATGACGGAGGCGAGGTGTCGGACAGAGCGGCGGATCATGGGCACAATCGCTTCAAGGGTTGACTGCGGATGAGACTCCCGCAGCCGACGCATGTCCATGGGGTTTCGGCCTCATCGGATTGGGACCCCGGCGGTGCTCTCAATCCCCGGGCTGAGATTCGCCGTTCTGGATGATCCTCACCGAAAACCCGGTCATGCCATCTGAGGCAAGGCTGCCTACTTCCTGTCGGCGCCCGTCACGTCGATGGCCATGGAGATCTTGTTCGCTCCGGCCGCCTTGATGGTGTCGAGAACCCGAAGCACGTTGCCATGGGTCGTCTGGTAATCGGGCTTGAGGTAGAAGGGGTAGTTGGTGTTCGAGGCCACCTTGGCCTCCACACGCCCGGCCAGTTCCGAGAAGGGCAACAGCTTGCCGCCAACCTTCAGGTCGCCATCGCGATCGATGATGATCTCCATCATGTCCGGCTTCTCCGACGACTTGGGGGCCACCGCCGACGGAAGATCCATCTGCAGGGTGCGCAAGCGATTCATGGTCAGGGTGACCATCATGAAGGCCGCCAAGAGGAAGAACATCACATCGATCAGCGGGATGATCTCGACGCGGGCCTTCTTGACGGAGGTGGGGGATCCCAGGTGCATGAGGGAGAGGTCGGGGAGAGTGCTAGTTCCGATTGCGTTCGGCTTCTTTGGTCACGAACGAGACCCGGGTGAAGCGAGCCGAACGCACCTGCTGAAGGACGCCGCCCACAGCCCGGTAGGGCGCCGATTTGTCGCCCGTGATGAACACCGGCGTCTTGGGGTTCTGCTTGTAGCGCGAGTTCAGTTCCTGGATGAGCGCCGCGGTGTCCACGACATTGGTACCGATGGCCACCGTACCGTCTTTCTCGACGCCGATGTTGATGACATCCGGCTTGAAGTCGTCGGAAGCCGTCTTGGCGTCGATGAGTTCCATCGACCGAGTCTTCGACTGCTGCAGGCTCAAGGACACCATCATGAAGGCCGCCAGGAGGAAGAACATGACGTCGATCAAGGGGACGATCTCGATGCGTGCCTTCTTGATCGGGACCGGCGACGAAAATTTGCCGCGCTTCCCGCTGGTTGATGCGGCACTGCGGCCGCCGCCTCCTCCTGCCATGGGTCAGGAGTTTTTGGCTGCGGTTTCACGGCGGAAGGCGGCCGTATCGAAGCCTTCCTGCTTGGCCTTAGTGACCATGACCTCGACGTTGGTCGCGGCGGTCTCCAGGTCGAACTTCAGCTTCTCCATCATCTCGTTATAGATGTTCAAGAAGAAGACGCCGATGATGGCGATGCCCAAACCAGCAGCCGTCGCGATCAGCGCCTCGCCGATACCGCCTTGGATCTCGGTCATGGCGCCGGCGATGCTCGATTCGCCCATCTTCTGGAAGGAACCCATGATGCCGGTGACCGTGCCCAGCAACCCCAGGAGCGGGGCGAGCGTGATGCAGGTGTCGATGAGCACCATGAACCGACCGGCCCGCTTGATCTCCGCACCGGCGGCTACTTGGAGCGCCCCCTGCAGGGATCCATGCACGTGGGTCAGACCGTGGTAAATCATGCGCACCACCGGGTCGTCGGATCCCCGAGTCTGGGCCACAGCCGCCTTGAAATCGCTGTTTTCCATCGCCCCCAAAGTGCTTTCCAGTTGGGCCATGTCACGGCGCCGCCCCAGGAAGAACCAAAAGATTCCGCGCTCGGCGACGACCGCAAACAGGATGATGGCGACGAGGGCGATCGGATACATGATCGGTCCGCCCTTGGTGAAGTATTCGGCGAGGGTGTTGGCGAGCATTGTGGCGTCAGTCGGGTGGGTTGAAAAAACGGAAAATGAGGAGAGATCGAGGGTCTCGGGATGTCAACGAAGGCGGTATTCGAAGGGAATAATCCAGTCTCCGGCGTCCTCGGGACGGAAACGCCAGAGTCGGCGAACATGCTGTCGGAACGAATTGTCGAGCGTGGAGCTTCCGGAGGAGGACAGCAGCTTCAACTCCGTGATCCCACCGGTGGCATCAATGGTGACCAAAAACTCTCCAGCGCCGGTCTCCCGTCGGACCTGCGCTTCGCGGGGGTACGGCGGCTCGGGCGTGAAACGCCCCTCACCCGCCCCCTTGCCCGACTCGAATCGACGTGGACCCGTCGGGGCTGCCGATGCATTGCGGCGGGTCTCCCGCGGCGGCGGCACGGCAAAGTTGGGGTCCTTGGAAATGATCACCGGTCCCTTCACTTCGACCGCAAATGCGACATTGGCATCCGCGGGTGCCACCACCACCGCGGGCACAGACACGGGTTCTGCCGGGGCCGGTTCGTCCGGAGGGGTGTCTTCCTCGGAGAGCACTTGTTGCTGCGGCTCCTGCTTGAACTCGCGGATTTCTACCGGCTGCACCACTTCATCGGCAGCGAACTTTTGGAGCACCAATCCTGGGGGGTGAGCAATTCCCAACACTCCACCCGCCAGGAAGAGCGCGCACACCGTGTTCATCCAGATCAGGCGCAGCCCGGTGTCTTCGGCAGCCTGCGGGAGACTGGATCGGTACAGTTCAGACTGCAGAGTGTAGGCAGGCCCGCTGCTGACGGCGGCAAAAGCGGCATTCATGGTCAGAGATTCCTCTCGAGATTGGAGCTGTTCCCCGGAATGGGCCTGTTCCCCGGAATGGGCCTGTACCCAGGATTGGGGCGGTAGCCGTGCGGCTCACCGGAGTATCCAAGGTAGGGACGGTTCGCAACGGACGGTGTCCGAGGGTCTAACCCTACGGGCTTGTTCCGGATAGGGATTGAAATAGGGACTGGCACCCAAGCCATGCGTGGCTGAGCCCAGTCCAATTGAAACAAGCCTTGAGCCCAAGCCCTGAGGGGACCGGCATCGCCAGTCCTAGAAAGGGCATTCTGTAAAAATTCAGCCAGATATCTCATCTCCTAACCCTGTATTCCCGGAAGCGATCTCTGTGCCATCCGGAAGACTCCTAACGACCATGAACGAATTTCACTAATCGGCAATGCTGAGGTGTAGACACTTCATGGCAAGCCCAAGGGTTCCCCGTCGCCAATGCTCCAATGTCCAATACTCTGCGCCTCATTCACGCGGGGTCAGAACCACCTGGGTGCCGGTCAGGATATCATGCAGCGCCCGCTTTTCTGGGGCCAAAACCATGAGGTAACCCAAACCGAAGCTGAGAACGCTGAGCAATTCGGCACAGTAGCGACGGAAGGCTCCCCCATAGCTCAAGGGCGAGCCATCGAGGGTGACCACGCGGAGTCCCAGCAACCGTTTCCCGGGAGTGGCTCCGAAACGCCCTTGAAATCCCACGCTGTAGGCCAAACTCACCGCGATATAGAGGGCCGTGAAAATCAGCTGGAATTTCAACAATAGCCAAAGATCGGGCTGGGCATCGCCGGTCAATTCCAGCTGCCCCTGCACCTGCTTGAGCAACTCTTGAAGGGATTCCCGCCAGGGCATCACCACCAGATTCACCAAGAAGAGGATCACCATCCAGTCGGCCACGAAGGCGACCAGGCGGGGCACAAACCCGGCCCGATAAAATACCAGAGCCGACGGTGATTCGGACTCGACCTCTGGACGGGGCAGATCCCAGACCAGCTCATGACGCTCCGCGGCCACGAGCCAGCGCCCATCGGCCTCACTCCAGACCAAAGTCGCGGAGCCTAGCCGTCCTTCTTGAGCCCATTCGCGCAATTCCTCCAGCGAGCCGGAGTATTCGCGGCCATCAGAACCGATCATCGTGTAGGGTGAAGACATGAACGAGGCCGCTGACATAGTGCCTCTGTGCAGAATCAGCAACCGACTTCATGATTGAAGATATTTGAAGCGTTGCGGTTGAAACCGTCCCCGGTTCCGGGTGTCCTTGATTTCAGCGTCGCTTCCCCCTCATGAATTCCACCGAACCTTCCGCCGTTTCCGTCGCCGCGATCGAACAATTGACCGCCCGGCGGGAGGCACTGGTCGAGCAAATCGGCAAAGCGGTGATCGGGCAGCAGGAAATCATCGACAACACCTTGCTGACGCTCTTCGCCGGGGGACATGCGCTCATCACCGGCGTCCCGGGCCTGGCCAAGACCCTGTTGATCCGCTCCCTCAGTCAGGCGGTGGACCTCCAGTTCAACCGCATCCAGTTCACTCCTGACCTCATGCCCAGCGACATCACCGGAACGGATGTCCTGGAGGAGGATCCGGAATCAGGCCGACGCAGACAGGTGTTCCTGCCCGGGCCGGTGTTCTCCAATCTCATCCTAGCCGACGAGATCAACCGGACACCGCCCAAGACCCAAGCAGCCATGCTGGAGACCATGCAGGAGCGGCAAGTCACCGTGGGCGGAAAGACCTACCCGCTGCCGAAGCCCTTCCACGTGTTCGCCACCCAGAATCCCATCGAACAAGAGGGCACCTACGTCTTGCCGGAAGCCCAGGCCGACCGGTTCATGTTCTGCTTGAACACGACCTATCCCTCGGTGGCTGAAGAAGAACGGGTAGTCCGGGAGACAACCGGCACCTCACAAGCGGTGATCACACCCGTCATCACGGGGCCTGAACTCATCGAGGCACAGAAGCTGGTGCGCAGTGTTCCCGTCAGTGACGAAGTGATCGCCTATGCAGTAAGGCTAGTCTCCCGCACCCGGCCCGAGACGCCGGATGCCCCGGCCTATATCCGCGAGTTTGTGCGCTGGGGCGCCAGTCCGCGTGCCTCTCAATTCTTGGTGCTGGGGGCCAAGGCCCGCGCCGCGACCACGGGCCGCCTCTGCGCCGACGAAGAGGGGATACGGCATGTGGCCCGACAAGTCCTGCGCCACCGCATCAATCCCAACTTCAACGCCCGCGCCCAAAAAGTCAGTGTGGAGACCTTGATCGGCCGCCTTCTGAAGGATGTTCCCATCCGGTGACCCCGGTCCGTTGCCGGATTCATTGACGCCATGTCCTCACCCCTCTCCATCGACTCGCGCCTGCTGGCGTCGGTAGAAGATTTGCCGCTCCTGGCCCAGACTGTCGTGGAGGGCTTCTTGGACGGGCTGCACCGCAGCCCGTTCCTCGGATATTCGACCGAGTTCGCCAGCTACCGGCAGTACGTCCAGGGCGACAATCTCCGCCACCTCGATTGGAAGGTCTGGGCGCGCAGTGACGCGCTCTACGTCAAGCAGTTCGAAGATGACACCAACTACCGGTGCCAGATCTACCTCGACACCTCGGCCTCCATGGATTTCGGGACCGGGCCGGCCCACAAGTTCACCGTTGGCCGACTGCTGGCGGCGGCACTGGCCCACTTGATGATTCTGCAGCGGGATGCACCCGGACTGGTTCTCTTCGGACCGGACAGCCGTCAGGCGCTTCCCTGTGCGGCCTCCCGAAACCAGGCCCTGGAACTCTTCGCCGCCCTGGCCCTAGCCCAGGCGGGCGGCAAAACAATCGTGGGTTCGGACCTCTTCGGCATCGTGCAGGCGGTGGTCCGCCGAGGACTCGCGGTGGTCATTTCGGATTTTTTCACCCCCGACGATTCGGGCTTTGAACTCCTCCGCCAACTCCATGCCCACCGCCAGGAGACGATCGTCTTCCACCTCCTGTCTCCGGAAGAGCTGGAGCTGCCCGAGACTGGGGAATGGATCTTGGAGGACAGCGAGACCGGCGAAGAGCGGGTCGTCCACCTGGGCGACGTGCGGGAGGGATATCGTCAACGGCTGCAGGCTTTCTGCGATCAGTTGAAAAACACGTGCGAGGGGTACGAGTTCGACTACGTGCGCCTCTCCACCGGCGAGCCCCTCAACCAGGCGCTGATGGCGTACCTTGAGCGGAGGAGTCACCGGTGAATCAGCCCCCCCAGCCACAGCTCAGCCACTGACACCCGGCATGCCCTTCTTGTTCACCCATGCCTTCTTGTTGTCGGCCCTCGCGGGTCTGGGGATTCCCGTGCTGCTGCACCTCCTGCTCAAGCAGCGCAATCCGCGGATGCGGGTGAGCACCCTGCGCTTCTTCGAGGTCCAGGACACCCGCAGCTCCTCCCGGCGCAAGCTGAGAAACCTGCTGCTGTTGCTGCTCCGGTTGTTGGTCTTTGCCCTGATCGTCCTGGCCTTCGCCCGGCCCTACCTCCCGGAAGGCTGGGGCGGCACAGCGCGACCCCAGCGCCGGGATGTGATCTTGGTGCTCGACCGATCCCTGAGCCTGCGGGCCATCGATTCGGGTAAACCCCGCTGGCCGGCCGCGCTGGCGGAAGCCTGCCGGATCCTCACCACCTTGACCGAGGGCGATCGGGCCGCACTCATCGGCATCGGGGAGCGCGCCGAAGTGCTTTCCGGCTTTGGGCCGCCCTCCCTGATCTTGGACCGGCTCAAAGATCTCCAACCCACCGCCACTCGCGGCGATTTGGCCGAGGCCCTTCGGGATGCCCAGTCGCTGGTGGCGGCCCTCGATTCGCCCGGCACGGCCTCGGTAACCGTCATTGGCGACCTCCAGCGGACCGGGGCGGACCAACTCGACCGCGTTTCCCTCCCACGCTGGTTGCCGGTCCAATTCATTCGCGTGGGGCCGGTAGTGTCACCCAATGTGGCCATCACCGACCTCCGACTCCCCACTGAGCCCAACGGCCCGCTGTCGATGATCATCGCCAATTACGGAGACCGGCCGGTGCAGAACCACTCCGTGCGGTGCCTCCTCGATGGTCAAACTGTTTCTGAAATCGCCTTTTCCCGGGGGGCGGGTGTGTCGGGCTCCCTGGAGTGGAAGCTGCCACGGCTCTCGGCCGGCTGGCATGAGGCCGAGGTCCAATTGAAGGAGTCCGACGCTCTGGCCGAAGACAATGTTCGCCGGTTGGCGTTGCAGGTTCCGGAACGCATCCGCGTCATCGCCGTAGAAAACCGCAACCAGGTGCGTTCCTTCGAGGAGCAAACCTTCTTCGTGGCCGCGGCCCTCGATCCCTTCTTCGGCACCACCAACTCGGGCCAAGGGGGCTTCGTGGTGGACATCCTCCGCCCAGAGGCCGTGGCGGCGGCCGTGGCACCCAACAGCACCCGACCGAGGCCCGATGTGGTGCTCCTGCCGGCGATGCGATCCCTTCCCGGCGAGGCGGTGGTCGCACTCAACACCTGGGT
>Ga0315909_10004092_pt1 | contig 17387 bp, 16 predicted proteins | sample LakEriMetagenome_11_FD_203527 | JGI IMG/M metagenome (GOLD analysis project Ga0315909, IMG submission 203527) | Freshwater fungal communities from buoy surface, Lake Erie, Ohio, United States - Buoy 2 MA125 | ecosystem: Environmental > Aquatic > Freshwater > Lake | place: USA: Lake Erie, Ohio...
TACTATCCAAAGACTTTTATAATTAGATTGATATCTGGAAAAATAAAAAAACGTATTCATGCCGCACACTACGTAGATCTTATGAGGACTGCAGAAAGGTACACCCCAGAACTTTATAAATGTTATCATGATAATAGAAAGATGGCTGAGAGGGAAGGTTACTGTATTCCATACACAGAAGAAGAACTGTTAAAATTGGATCCAGATGTAGTAGAACCTATAGTTAGAACTCGTAAAAAAACAGAACGATCTCCGAAAATTGAGTAAAAGATTAGATGAAAGAAGAAGAGATTAAAGAAGTTAGGAGAACCTATCTCCTAGCTAGAGCTGTAAACACACAATACCAATTCATTCGTGAGTTCGTTAATCCTGATTTAAAGAAAGCAATCAACGAAGCAAAAGCAAAGAATGCTTACTTTATAAAGCTTTTAGATGGTTACCTGGAGAAAAGAAATGTCTCTAATCAGATTGACGAAGACGAAGAGTTGGCATTCTTATTATTAGAAGAAATAGAAAAAAGAACAAATGATAAATAGAGTTTACATTCCTGCATCTCTGTCTCTCAATATAGATGGCACTGTCCATCTTAAGGGAGACAGAGAACTAATGCAGACTTATTTTAGAGAACTTATGAAACAAGATCCAAAAGTAGATGTAGAGATTTGTATCACACGAATTGACTCAAAGAAAACAAACCCTCAGTTGGCTTATTTTTATAGTACCCTAGTACCTATCATCCGAGGAGGATTTGAATCGCTTACAGGGGAAGTATATACCAAAGAAGACGTAGTTGCTTTCCTTAAGGACAAGTACTTCTACGAAGAGATTATGTTTCAGGGACAATTCATCAAAACTCCTCTCTCACTTTCTAAGGGAAAGAAGGAAGAAGTTCATAAGTTTATCCAAGATGTTATTACCTTTGCAAGAGAAATCCTGGGAGTGGAAGTACCAGAACTAAGCTAACTTAAAATAAAAATTATGTTATACATTATAGAACCAAGAACAGAAACAGACAGAGTAGAAGCCGTGGGCTTACCTGGAATTAAACATCACTATGGTGAGAATTCAGTTACTTACATAGACGATCAAGGAGACAAAGGAGAAATTACAATCTCTATAGGGTCTATCGTTAATTGTAATGGAACTCCTGGAGTAGTCACAGAAGTTGTTCCTATGAAGTTTGGAAGAGTTATCCTAACAGTTAAGTTAGATCATACTCCTAAAACTACTACAGGAGCTTTAATGCGTTGAGTATGACAGATGATTTCCCTGCTATGGAAGATTATAACGAAGGCAAGCAAGCACTTCGTTTTAACAAAGGCAAAGCACATTGGTCTTTAGTAGATTTTAAGTCTCTAGAGCCAATGGTGGAAGTCTTAGAGTTTGGAGCGAAGAAGTATGCACCAAACAATTGGAAGAAAGGAATGCCAGTAAGCGAAGTAGTTGAAAGCATGCTTAGACATACGTTCAGTTTGTTGTCAGGTGAGTCTCACGATAAGGAGTCTTTGATTCACCACATAGGACACATACAATGTAACGCTATGTTTATTGCTTACATCCTTAGAGAGAAGCCTGAATTTAATGACTTGACAGATGAAGGTAAAGTTCAGTAACTTCTTTAGAGGAAAACAAGGACAACGAGATTATCCTTATTGGTTTTTCTACATAATCCCTACACTAACCCTTAGCAGAACACACTCTAGACAAAAGTTTAGTGTTCACTTAGGGTTTTTGTTTTTTAATTTAACTTTAACAATAGACAAATGATTTTAGATCAAGGATACTTAGATAGTACAGCACAGAGTCAAAGCAGACTTAAAAAGCTATTACAACACCCAAACCTTTATTATAATTACGACCCTAGCTCCGATACAGATGAGCCAGCAGAAGTAACTCTAATAGGTGATGGAGTTGATTTAATTTTAACTCAAGGAGAAGAAGTATTCAGATCACAGTTCCACATTAGTAGTGTAGAAAGACCTACAGGACAGATGGGAGATTTTGTATGGAGTCTGTTCTGTAACCGAGAAGATAGTATGGCTGAGACTATTGCATATGAAGCAGCAAAGTTTAAGCGAGATACTATTGCCAAGGTGAGAGAAAGATTCGAAACAGAAGGTAAGACCTACTACGAGGATTTGATTGCAGCAGAAGGCAAGAAAGTAATCTCCTTTGCCCAAGAAGCTTTGATTATTAATATCGCAGAAGGACTCAAGATTCATCCCTTTACTTCTAAGTTTGTAAAAGGTAACTCACAGTACAAGGTATTTACCCAACAAGCTTTAAGCTTTGAATACTTAGGAGTGCAATGTAAGGGTTTGCTAGATTTAGTAGTTGTGGACGTAGTAAACAACATACTTTATCCTATCGACCTGAAGACTACTACTACTTCTTTAAACTTCTGGACAGATACTCTTATTAAATATCGGTATGACTTTCAAGCGGCATTCTATACAGAAGCTTTAAAGCAAACAGATCTTAGTATCTACGGAGAGAATCTAACAATTAGTAACTTTAGATTTATTGTAGAAAGCCAAAAGTTTCCAGGTAGCCCTATAATCTATGAGCTGTCAGATGAAGCCCTGACTATAGGTAAGATGGGAGGAGTATTTCAAGGTAAGAGTTACGAAGGTTTCCACCAAGCCATTGAGAGACTTATGTGGCACTCTGAGAATGATTTGTGGGCATACACTAAAGAAGATTACGAAAATGACGGTATCAGAGTTATCTAATTATATAGGGGTGAACGAGGACACTAACAATACAACTAAGTTTATGAGTCCCCTGATATTTACTTCAGGGGCCCAAGCTGCTAGACTGCTGTATAACTTTGGTTTAGTTAATGTTTATCTAGACGATTATGGTTTTAGGGCTAAGCATTCTAACTGTTTGTTCTTTCTATTTGACCCTGTAGATAGTACTGCCTTCAAAGCTTTTGAAGAAAAGATCACTAGCTTTGAGTCTTTTTATGATTACTATGAAGTAGATGAGAGGATAATGTATGTATTCAAGCCTAACAAGATCTATCACAGGGACCTAGAGATGTTTAAGCAGAATAGATTTGATGAGTTTTCTGAGGATTACAAAATTCTTTTGCATAAAGACATAAAGTTTGATGATGTATTTGTGGATATTACAAAAGAAATTTATAGATTTGAAGAAAGTTTAAAACCATAGTATGCATAAGATACCAATCATTTACAACACAACAGTAGGAGATAAAGCATTGCTTTACTTAGATTTAACTAAAAGAATTTCTCAAGAGTCCTACTGTGAAAGACTCCAAGTAGGAGCCTTAATTGTTAAGAATGGTAACATCATCTCCTTTGGTTATAATGGCACACCTTCTGGGTTCCCTAATGTTTGTGAAGCCAACAATGTAACCTTTGAATACGTATTACACGCAGAGTCTAATGCAATCACTAAAGCATGCAAGAGTCCTATCAGTACAGAGGGAGCCACTATGTACTGTACTCATGCATGCTGTGTGCATTGCGCTAAGTTGATAATTCAAAGTGGAATCACTACATTTGTATACATCGAAGACTATAGAGACAGATCAGGCTTAGAGCTTTTGATTGCTGCAGGTCTAGATGTAATTAAAGCAGAACTAAATTAAAAAAGATATGAGCATCAAAGTAAAAGGACACAGAGTATTACTTAATCGTCCTGTAAAAGAAGAAAGACTTATCAAGTTGAGTCCAGAGATGGAGGAGGCAATGGAGTTTGAAGAGTTGAAGAAGTTGAAGAACCTAGAAGTATTTGCCGTTGGAGAAGAAGTTCAAGGTATCAACGTTGGAGACAAAGTCTATGTACAGTTAATGTCATTGCAATCTGCAGAACTAGTAGAAGTAGAGGGCAATGAAAAAATCATGGTAAGGTCTAGCGACATCGCTATCATCTGGTAATATATACGACTATGTTATTCTACTATACCGAAAAAGAGAAAATCGAGAGTGGTGAAGAGATGGAACTCGTTATTAAAAAGGGTTTCTCTTTTGACCTTAACAAGGTGTTGATGACCTATCCTACAGAGAATGGATTGGCTATTGTTCTTGAGGGAGCAGCAGACAAACTTAATCCTGTAGACTATCAATACAAGATTGATCCTGCAACTAAGCAAAAAGTTCCAGTAAAAATCACTAAATTTGAAATCACAAGTGAGCCTATCGTAGTTGAGTTGAAGGTAAAGGAAGAGATTCTTGCTTTCTTTAGCTTAACAGGTGGACCACAAGCGATCTAATAGTTTTAGTTTATTTAGTTTTAGTTTTTAGTTATTTTACCAACCAAATGAAAAGGGGCTCTTAATAGGGCCCCTTTTTATTTAAAGTCTTATTAAAGTCTTATTACTCTCGGATACTCTAGTCCTACTGCAAGTATGACATCTAATCCGTATATACTTTCTATTGTGACATCATCTTCGTCTTCTACTCCCATCTCTATAAGCAAGTCTTCGAACTGCTCTTCGGTAAGTAGGACTGCATTAGGTCTCATTGCTTGACCATCCTTCTCCGAGTCTAGATAGAATTGATTTATTAATTTGTCTATATCTGCTAGGGTAATCATCTTATTTTTATTTAAAGCGAATATAAAACGAATAAATCAAATCCGTATCTTTTTCTACTAAATCAAAGGAAACTCCTGGATACCCAGGGCCAAAGTTGTTCATAATCCACTTAGAAGAACCATACATAGACAATACATTACGGTATCTAAACTTGTATGCTTGTTGCATACTCTCTGTATGTAGGTCTCCTTTTACTATCGAGATATTTTTATTCTCTCCTAAGTTGTGGTGATTGATGTACTTATTAAGGAAGTTTTCTGCTTTTTCATTTAAGAAAAGGGGAAGACCGTGCTTAAGATCTTCAGAATCTTTTCCGTGAGTGAAGATAAACGTATGTTTGCCATAGTCAAAATGTTCTAAGAACTTCTCCATTATCGTTACTTTGATGAATGGATAAGCTGTATTTAAGTATAAGTTTAATGCTTGATTAGTAATGTAACCGAATGAACCTGCATGGTTATCGTTAGTTTGCATTACTGCGTGAAGGTTATTTGCTAAGTTTCTCTCTACTAATGTATCAAAGAATCTCTTATGAGCATAAAGATAAGTCATAAAAGCTTCTTTATTATCCATGTTCTGAGGCAATTGGTGACCTCCTCTAGTAGTGTAGCCATTCCAACCATCTAAAGAGTCACCCAAGTCACAAATAAACAAGTCTTCTAGTCTTCCATAAGTCTTTACTTGTCTTTCTATTTCCTCTAGAGTTCTATTCATTCGCTCCTCAAAGACATTCTCATTGTATTCGTTACCAAAAAGAGCAGTAGAGTGTGTAAGTGCACCTACATGTTTGTCACTCATGTATACGAATAAGCCTCTCTTAGTGCTCACAGGAGCTTTCTTAGGCGTTGGATATACATTGATGTCAGACTCTAAAAAAACTTCTCTTAAAATGCCTTCTATGTCATCATTAAAAGTATCCTCAGGCTTTATATGAGCAAATAAGGCTGACACTAGCCAGCCTGCACTCTTTTCTTTACTCCAATACTGAACTAATTTCCACTTAGTAGTATCTATTTTGTGGATTCTAATTATCTCTTCTGCAGATCTAGGTTGTTCAGAGACTAGTTTAGATACTTCTAAGGTACCTTTTTCTAGATTCTCATCGTATGTTCCTAGAGTTGTATTAGAATTAATCTCAGATTGTGGGTTTGGCATGTAAAGAGGATCACCTTTTAGAAGTTTAGCCATAGCTGATCTTTTTAAATCACGAACTCGCTTACCCCTTAACTGATTACGTTCTTCAGGATGATAATTAAAACGAAGAGCAACTTCAATAGCTGTCTCATTCGTATTTGGATTGTCCATATAATACTGGACAATCTGTTTAGAGATTGGCATCATAGGCTTGGTGGTTAAAGTATTAACCCTATGGTTAACAAAGCTATAGCAATTAATCCGCCTTTCAAAACATTCTTCAATGTTTTTATAGTTTCTGCTTGAGATCTAACTTTAGTATCTAAGCGAACTATCTCTACCTTGGCTGTATCTAAAGCCTTTTGGTAGTTGGGAACTATAGAATCTTTATAATAATGTAGTTGAAGACTGTCTGCTTTGACAATCTTCTTTAAACTAACTACTCTTTCACGTGCTTGAATTCCTTTTAAGAACTCATTATTCAACTCCTTTAGCGGTAAGCTGTCTAGAGATTGTGAGTAGATACTTTGTGCCGTCAATATCAGGCATAGTGTCAATAGCAATCTGAATTGTGTCATACTTTAAGGTGATTTTTTCATAGTTGTGATACTCTTCGTGCTTGATGTGCTCTAGAGAGTCTATCTTTTCGAAGTAAGTATCGTTGGCTTTATCTATAGAATCTATAAAAGATATTACTTGGTTAGTGTCCTGCTCTTGTACATACTCGTACCTGTAAAGCAGGTATACAATAACAAAGAAAAAGATAAAGTTAAGTTTAATCGAGAGGTTTTTCATCGTGGTTGAATTTATGTCTGTCTATTTTTTCTAGAACTTGGGATAGTACACTGTTATCTATGATTCCTACTGTATGTGCATTCTTAAGAGCACTAATCAGTTGGAAGATAATAAAGGGAGCACAAATAGTCTCACTTAGCCAAAATGTACCATCAAATCCTTTCTCTACTAGGAGAACAACGGATAGTATTACTACCCAACCAACCAAAGTCTTAAGAACTTTTAGTGCCTTACGAGTTTGAAAACCTTCTTTCTTTGTTCCAGCCCACACACCAAAGAAACCATCTAAACTAACAACAGACACTATAGCTAAGAACTGCTCGAAGTTATCTGCAGTCAACTTTAAAAAATATGTGCCTAAGAAGGCACATACTGTAGTGAAAGCTATTAGAAGGGTTTTCATTAAGCGTTGTAAGCGATTACTGAACCAGAAGAAAGTGTGATAGAAGAGATAGTTGTACCTTTAGGTACGCTAATCTTCATTGTTGGAGCTAAAGTAATCCCAGATAAACTTAGTGAAGTCATAAGACTATTACCGCTTTGATCTAAGATTGCTGTAACTACAGCAGATGCGTTTACTACAAAGTACTGAAAGCTTCCTGTAACAGGAGAAGTACCTGAAATAACTTTGCTACCATTCATACCTGCTTCCGCAGTTACGCTAGCATTGATGCAACAAAGTTGACTTTCGATTTGACGAAGTTTCTTTGATTGCTCTCTGAGAATGTCATGAGTTTCCATAATGTATATTATCTTTTACGACTCTAAGTCCGACCTAAGTCCGTATACACAAATTTACTTTAATTTAAAATAAAGTCAAGAGATAGTAGACTAAGGAGTTACTTTCTCCTTAGTCTTTCTGATTCTACCTTATTTCTTAACCCTTCTACTTTAGATTCCAGCTTATCTCTTAGGAATTCTTCGGGGTTATTTTGCATCTGATACCTCTCGATTTCCTTATTGAGTCTCGCTGCTTCCCTACTTCCCAATGAAGAACCAAACTTTCTATTTCTATAGTAGGCTCCTACGTATGGATACTGCATTCCTATGATCTCCATCTTACTCTCCAAGGAAGCAATCTCTTTAAATCTCTCTATTCTTTCTCCTTGATCTGTGATTCTCTTTGAAGGATCTACTGACTTTAACTCTTTTTTAATCTCGGACACTCTCTCGCTCAATTGGTTATAGCTTCCCATAGGATCTAGTTTAATCCTTCTTTCTTCCGTTAAGTCTAACCTTGGGTTGTATTTCAATACAGTATAAAGCTTTTTCTCTGGCTGTAGGAATTGACTCATACCTGACTCTGCTCCTGTATAAATCATGAAAGCTGCAAGTAGATTAGGCTTACCATACAGTGCTTTAGGAGTACTGAATGAGTTAGGAAGACCATTAGCATACTTATATGAGAAAGAACCAAAAGGATCTGACCAAGTATCTCCATCAAACAAAGGAGTCAATGCATCATAGGAAGCTTTAGTTGTACCACCAATAACACTCCAACCTAACTGTTTACCTCTTGCTATTGTGTTACTCTCTCCTGGTTGTTTGGTAGGAGTTTGATAGAATGACTTGTAAGCCCAGTTTGCTGCCCCTATAGGACTAAAGGTAGTTAACTCGTCATGTATACCTTGAAGTAAGTTAGCAATAAACGCTAAGAATGGACTAGTGCTCTCCTCATCATCTGGATCTAAAGACTTAGCTATGATACCCATAGTAGTGATCAAGGCTTGTTGTATAGCAAGCATACCCACTAAGTTGGTAGCTGCAGTACGCATCCTAGACTTTTGTTGATCTGTAACTGTCTGGTTAGCCATAGAACTACCACCCAAAGCAAGTAGTTTTAAATAAGAACCAACTTCTCTGTTAAATCCTTTCTCTATGTTACCTGTATTTAACTGGAGTCTTCTTGATCCATACTTATTATTAAATGTAGTAGCTAACCAACGCTTCATACTCATGACCATTCTTGCAAGAATATATCTTTCGTATTGAGCTGACCCTCTCTTATAGTAGTTACCCTGTGTTGAGGTAAAGTAATTAAAGATTCTATCTCTGATCTGTTGTTCTAAGCGAGATATGTTCTCTACTTTTACTCCAGCTTTAAGCTGTAGTTTACCGTCTACTTGTTCATATGCTTCTGCTAACTTAATAGTTCTTGTTGTTCCACCTTCTTCAATCTGAACATTGTACTGATTCATGATAGACTCGAATACAGCAATAGTAGAAATACTCTCCAAGTATCCACGAATTACAAAACCTGCAGTCTCACTAGATACAAATCTATTCAACATAGTCTGATGAATAGTATCTGCCTTAGCTCCAGGTTGTGCTTGTGGCATAGCATTAAAGTGCATTAAAAGGTCTGCGTAGTAAGAAACATTACCTCCACCTCTGTAAACTTCAAACATCTTATCTGATTGTTTAAGTCCTCTCCACATACCCTGAATGAATTCTTGTCTACTTACGCCTGCTAGATTTGCATTTATTCCTGCATTCCATAAGTTGACTGCAAAGTTCTTAATAGATGCAATTGCGTTAAACTGCAAAGCTTTACGTTGACCTACTGACAAAAACTTGTTGGCAGGACGAGTAAGAAGTTTAACAAACTTTGTATTACCCATTGAGTTAATCTCTTCTCCGTAGAAGTTCTTAGAGATTTCAAAGTCTACTGTAGACAAAGTACTTTCAGCAGTTTTGTTTCTTTCTAATGCATCTCTAGTGCTGAAGACAGTAGGCATAATCTTTTGCATAGCTGCAAAGTGTGAAGAGTAAACTCCATACTTAGCGATATTACCCAAGATATTATAAGATACCTGATCTGTATTCAATGGAGTTTTGTAACGACTACGAATCAATTGTACTTTTCTTCCTGAGATAGTCTCTACCTCAGACTCGTCTAACTGTTCGTATTGACTAGAACCTATGTTAGGTACAAAAGCTAACTTAAACAACTCATAGATACCTGAGAAAGTATCAAGAGGTCTTCTGAAAACATTAGATAAAGTCTCAAATGCTGTCTTGTTCTCATTTACTAGAGAGTATCCGATACGTTGACTCTTAGGCAACTCTTTCTGTACGTCCTCGTGTAAAGAGATAATTTCATCTAGAATTGCTCTCTCTTGAGAAGGAAGGCTGTAGTACTCTTGGTTAGAGTATTTACCATCAGAAGTCTCTCTTGGTCTAGGTTCAGAAGTAAATCTGTAGTCTTTGTTCTTGAACTTATCGTCAATTACAGGTATAGACCATTGGAATGAAGGAGCGTCCTCAATAATGTGACGAGCATCCTTAGGAAGAATCTGAGTCCAGATATAAGAAGGTCTTTCTTTAGTTGTAGTTACTGTGTCTCCGTTTACTATCTTTACCTCTTCGGTAACAATATGATTGTCCTTATACCACTGACTTGCTCTAAATCTATCGTCTATTTCTTCTTCTAGGATTGTTTGTTTTATTTCTTCTACAGTTGTAAATGTACTCATCAACTGTGCTGCAATGTAAGTCTCTCTTCTTGTCTTTGCTTTCTCCTCCAACGAATCCATGAACTCTTGGTCTTGAGATACCTCTGTTCTGATTGTTGCTTGGACTTCTGCTACTTTGTCTTTGTAGTATTGGGTTTCTTTTCTACCCTGCAAAGCATTAAGCATTTTATACAGTCTGCCTAACTCTGACTTATCATCTGCACTTAACTCTCTTGCCTCTGCATACTTCTTGATGTCTTCTATCTCTGCTTCTATGTCTTTAACTGTCTGAAACAAATTACCTGCATTGACTACATCATTACCTTGAATAGCTCCGTCATTATCTCTAAAGCCTAAGATAGCGTTGTTTAATCTCTTGTAAGCCTCAGTAAGGTCTTCTGCATCTAAAGAAGGATACCTACTAAGAATAGCATTAATAGAATCTGTTATAGCCTCTTGCTCTCTGTAAAACTCTGGAGAGATTTCTGTTCTAGTATTCTCTTCGTACCACTGATCCCTTACTTTCTTTGCTTCTTCAAACTCCTTAGTAATTTTTTCGTTCTCTTCTGCAAGATTATCGTCTTGCAAGTCTGAAAATGCTCTCATAGACATAGAAATATCTGAGGCATTCTTCCTCTTAAGGATTTTATTGTACTCTTCGTCTATTTCATTCTTTTGTATCTGCCACTGCTTACGCTTACTAACGTTATCATAAGTAAGTACATCTTGGTTATTTCTTTCCTTCTTCCACGCAATGATTGACTCTGCTACTCTTCTGTCTTTACTTCCTACTGGCTTCTCATCTCCGTTAGAGTAGTACAAAGAACCTAAGCGATTAAACTCAGTCAACAATCTTTTAATCTCATCCTTAGTAGTCTCATCAGGATTTAAATCTTCTGATAAGAAGTTAATCTCAGACAAGATAGCTTCCCTAGCTTCTTTTGCTTCTTCAGTAAGTAACTCTTGAATCTTATAGTATTCGTCTGTATAAGGACGTAAAGCGTAATCCTCTAGGAATTTATTAGTAGCAGCCTTAGTGTTATCTATAGCAGATTGATCACCTGACTTAATAGCCTGCTCTTCTCTTTCTAAAAGAAGTTTAAGATCATTTTGGAATTCCTCTTCTTTTAATTTAGTGTTTAGTACTGCTTGCTTTACTTTCTTAAGAGAACCATCTGGTTGTTTATGTAGAACTTCAACTACCCTAGTAAACCCTTTGTAAAGAGTTTGATAAGTCATACCTTCAGTAGCCAACTTACCTCTTAGGTTACGAAGTCTATCAAAGATATCTTGAGCACGCTTACTAAACTTACCTGAGTTTACCTGTGCTTCAGCGGTAGCCTTATCAATAAACTGTTTAACAATCTGTACAGTAGGATTCTTTCCTTGTACTGCGTTGTTAATCCACATACCCAAAAAGCTAGTCTCCCTTCCGTACTTCTTATCGTTCTTAAGAAGTTCTTCGATGTTCTTTGCAGTAGGAATAAATCTTTCTAATTGTCTTAGGTCTTCGATCTCTTTGGCAAGTACTTTAGATAAAGCAGTTTTACCATTAGCATCTGCCTTGGCTTTAGCCGCAGTCAAAGCAGTAAGTTGTTCTTTTACTCTCTTCTTACCTTCTACTGTAGCTTCTTCACCAAAAGAAGCAGCCAACTCCCTAGCAATAGGAGCAATTACTGCATTGTTATAGTTGCTATCAATAGAGTCTGCTAACTTACGAGTCTCTTCAATAGTCTGCATAAGTTCTTTAACTACCTGTGCATAATCAGGAATAGCCAGTTCAAGAGCTTCTTGTGCAGTAGCTCTATCCTGCATGTTTGTTATATCCTCTAAACTAAAGATAGCATTAAACTCTTTTTCGAATTCATTGATCTGCTCTCTGATTACTCCGCTTAAGTTCTTAGCGTAGTTAAAAGTTTTAATAATAGCAAAGTCCTCAAACTCTGAAGCATTCTTCTTATACAAATCAAGTTGATTCTGTACAGTAGTAAGGGTGGTAAGAGCTGTGTTAAGATAAGCAATTGTATTAGCTAGAATATCTTTAGCGTTAGTAGAGTTGATGTCACTAAAACGTTCCTGTAGTCTTCCTGTACTTCTAAGAGTAGCATCAATCTCCTTAAGAGACTGTGTAATCTGTCCCCACATCTTACTAGAAGTATTCTTATTAATAAAGTTTACGAACTTCTGCAACTCAGGAAATCTTTCTAGATCTGTAAGGCCATTAGGATTATACTTCTCACTCTTAAATCTTAGATCGTATTCTCCTTGGGTAATAGGCATATCCCTGGTCTCAATCAAATGATCTAAGTAGCTATTGATTGTAGAATCAATCTGTTCTATGTTAGGTAAATCTGTATACAAACCTTTTAAGAAGTTTGTTATTTTCTCTAACATGTTCCTTAAAAAGCCTTTATCTTCCTTAAGAGATTCTTGTTGTGTAGTTAATGCTGCTCTAAAATGAGGATTAGATACTACCTCACTTACAAACTCTTCTACGTTAGTAAACCCGTAGTTAACAACTAGGTTGGGAAACTTCTTCAAGTAAGAGTTGTATACCTTTTCCATCTCTGCCTTAAATGCCTTCTCCTGATCTGTAACAGGTTCATTCAAAGCCTTAATGGTGTAAGCGTGCATAGACTCGTGGATGAGGTCTGTAATGAGCTTAGAATCATCCATGCTCTCACTTACTGTCTTACCTATGTAGATAGTGCGTGAGTTATTATCATAGAATGCAACTTGACCTGCATCCATAGAATCAGTATCGTCAAAGATTACTAGTTTTACACTAGGATTAATGTCTTGAAGTTCTTTTAATTTAGAAAGAATGGTCTTCTGAGTGTCTGAAAGTCTATCACTGGTAAGCAAACCAGATACTACATCATCCCAACTAGAGTTACTGTTTGGAAAGAACTGAGAAATAATTTCACCAAAGTTAAGTTTACTTAAGGTCTCCTTAGACTCTATACCAGAAGCCTTAAACAACCCAATAGACACCCTAAAGCCTTTGTCTGTACGAACTACTTCTGCTGAAATGTTCTTGTATCTTGGATTAAGATTAAAGTTTGCTGCAACTAATACAGCTTCATCATATGTAGGAAACTCCTGCATAGGATCCAACTGAGTCAAAGCATCTTCCTCAGAATTGATTGCATCTAATTGATAATCAGATAGTTCTAATCCAAGAATCTCATTAAGATACTCAATTTTAGGCTCTCCATTTAAGTTAAGTTCTTCTCTATACTCCTTGTTGGTAGTCCAATCAAAACCAAGAAGATCTTGGAATCCAGGAGTATACATACTATTATAGATATCTACTGCTTTCTCTTTATCGAATACATTAGTCAATTGGTAATATGTAGTAGACATCACTGTCTTACCAGTAATAGGAGATTTTATAGTTGCTTTACAGGACATTATTTTATCTTAAGTTATTATACAAATATAATTAAATATTACAAGCCTCTTCTTTAAACTGAAGTCTAGTTAAGTTGGCTTTAGTTTCTGCCTTAACATCTGCAAGATAGTCTTCGGCTTCGTAAGGAAAGGTTGTCCTAATAGGACTTTCCTTTACTATGATATTATCGTCTATGCTTTCTTCAAAGGAAATCTGCATTTGACTGTAAGTAGGGATAGTAGTAGGGGTCTCATCGTAGATATCCTCATCAAAAGACTTGTACATTTCTACTATAGGTCTAATATTATCAAAGAACTTATCATTGAATCCCCACTCTACAAAGTAGTCAGACCCTCTTCTAAGATAATCGTTTCTAGTAATTCGTCTTTCAGTTTTAGTAAAAGGAAGTTCCTCGTTATTTAAATTATAACGTTGGTTAGCAGAATCTCTGATCTCTGCATTATGTAGATCGAATAGACGTTCATTCGGTATCTTAAGGGAACCTTGTACTATAGCTCCCTTTGCAATCATGTACTCTCTGTTTGTTGTTTTTAAATCGCAACTTGCCATATCTTTAACATTTAAATGGGTCTATTACACTGCTTGATTCTCCCTTACCGTAGTTGTAACGTAAGTCTTGTAAAGCCGCTTGGTTAATTCTGTCCTCATATTGTCCCTTAGTTTCACCTTCTTCTTGTTTGATAGTGTTGTGTTTAGCTTCATGTATCAAAGCAAAGGTCAAGAACTCTTCTAGTGATTGGAATTCATCTGAAGCTAAAGGAGTAGCAAAGCTATCATCTAGTTGTTTAGCAGGTTTAGTCCAAGCCTTATCGTTAAACTTCTTAATGAACTCTTTCTCATTAATAAGAATAGTACCCTCTAGGTTTCTCATAGCAACAGGGGTAGTCTTCTTAGTAGGAATAATATCTACCAACTGAATAGGCAAAGATCTGAACTTACCCTTTGACTTAATGTTATCAAAGTTAGTATAAGTCTTGCCTTTAAAGTTAGCTATGTTTCTAAGACTATCTTCAACCTCAGACTCTAATCTACCTAAAGTACCTAAGAAGTCGTTCTCATAACTAACTCTAGCTACTCTTGAGTTAAGAACCAAAGTAGGAACGTTTCTACTATCATTGAAGTAAGTCATCAAACCTACGTACTTAGACATAGACTCTGCGAAGCTAGGATTGTTAAGTCCTTCTTTAAGCTTAGCGACTGCTTGAGTAGTATGAGTTACATAAGTCTCGTAAGGAACTACTTGGGAGAGTCCATAAGAGTTTTTAGCAAAACCAAACTGAAGGAAAGTCCCTAGACCTAGATTCTCAAATACACTACGTACGTCTTCACGTACATCATTAAGTCCCTCTATGAATGCTTTCTCGTACTCACCAATCAAGTAACTATCCAAGTTAGCGTTCCTAAGTCTAAAGATAATGTTATTTGAAGTTGTTTCTGCTGTATAAAGATTAGCCAAGATTTGATTCTTAGATAAGTCACTATACTTCTCACTGATATCAGCAATCCTCTTAGATAAATTCTCTGGGTTATTTTTATTCAAAAGACCTGCATTAGAGAAAAACTTATCTTGTAGTTTAGTTCCTGTACCATCTACGCCAAACAACTGTACCATAGTAACAAGGTAGTTGTCTTTAACTTTTCTAGAGGCTTTAACTAAGTCCTCCTCAGTAAAGATTCCAGCGTTATTAGAATAAGTTGTAATAGCATCTAACACACTAGGATGATTTGATACATCAAACACTTGAGGCATCAAAGACTCAATAGTGTTAGATTGATTAAACTTAGAAAGAGCAGACTTATTAGTTAGTTTGTCAAGTCCTGATGCATTAAAACTCTCTTGAATCTTTGCTGCACTAATCTTATCTGCTTTAACTTGGTAAGAGTTTTGGAATCTTCTAGTGTTATAGTCTACCAAGCCAGTCAACTGTTGTATAGCACTCTGCATTTCCTTAACTACAAACAGATCTACTATATCTTTTACTTGAGAAGCATCTGACTCATTTGCAAAATTACCTTCATTCAAAGCTATATTCAAAGCTTCTATAGTAGGTTTTACTTTTATAGTTCCACTCTCGTCACTAACAATAGAACTATTAACAATACTTATTGCCTCTTTAGATATGTTAAGACTCTTTAGAGTATCCATTAAGACTTCTTTGAAAGTCATCTTAACAAGTCTTCCTCTTCTAACTCCTAGCTGTTTGAACAAAGGTCCTCTAGTAGACTCTTTAAGTACGTGCTTAACTACTGGCTTATTCAAAAAGTCTAAGGCAGTTTTTACAGGGGTACCTGCAAGAATCATAGAGTGGAATAGTGGAGTCTTAGCTTTATCTAATCCCAACAAGATAATCCAATCTTCTTTTGCAATATCTACGTGCCCGTTAATCGCTTCACTAATTACTCTAGAGATAGAGGTACCATCAGTAAGAGTCTTCTCACCTAAACTAATACCCTTTTCTACACGGTTAGCAGCAAAAGGATACATACTAGCAAATTCACTTGTGTAAATTAGTCCTGCAATCTGGAACTCCTTCTGCATTGTGTTAAGTTTAGCATCAATACCTAAGGCTTTCTTAGACTCGATATTATCTCCATATACACGATTAGATGTAAGAGGACTAAACAACTCAGTAGAAGTGATAGGATTAGCTTGTAGCTTATCTGAGATCTCTGTCAATACTGTGTTAGTATTAGGAAGTACAAGCTTATCGTAGTTCTCTTTCATAGAAAGAACAGAACTAAATACATCTATCAACTTGTTGATGTTAGCTTGCTTGAAGTTTTGTACTCCGTTAACTGTACTTACGTAATCGTTAATCTCTGACTTAAGAGACTTAAGAACAGGAAGTGAAGCTGCTAGGTCACCTGTTCTAACAAGAGCTTTTGCTTCTTCAATCTTTTGTTTAATTAAGTTTTCTTTGTCGTTAGATCCTTCTGACATCAAAGCCTGAAGTTCTTCCAAGTTCATCTTCTTATTAGAGAACTTGCTGATCTCTTCCTCTGTAGTAGAGATAGACTCAGTCAACTCTTGGATTTCTTTTTCTAATTGCTTTTTATTAACGTAAGCAGGAGTCGCTGCTAAAGTTTCTACCAAAGCTTGTTTAACCTCAGTAAGAGTTTTAAGCATTCTCATTGACTCCTTTTGGCTAGGAAGATTAGCATTGTAATCTTTAAGAGTGAATCCTCCGTCATCAACCAACTCTCCGTTAGCAGTTAACTTAGGTTCAAACATTGTCAACTTATCAATGTCAAAGTCAGATCCAGACTTAACTACAATCTGAGCAGGAACAACAATAACAGGACCTGCACTAGTAGGCAAGAACTCTCTTACACGGAAGTACTCCATAGAGTTTAGACCTTGTACTGGAATACGTACACCTACTAAACTTAGTTTCTTACTGTGTTGGTTAACCCAATCAATAGCATCTTGGTTACTAGACTTAAGGATCTTGTTAAGATTATCTATAGTTCCAATCTTCTTACCTTTGAATGTAAGATTAAGTAGACCTGCATGTTTCTTAGGATTGAAAGCAATCTTTACATCTGCAGGTTCTGTACCCTCTGGACCTTTACGATAGAATCGTAGTCCGTTGATACCGTATTTCTTAATTTGTTCTTCAGTAGGCTTAGTGAATCTTGTGTTACCTTGAGCAGTAGATGCCATCTGAACATAAGACTCTCCGTGAATCTTCTGAGAGATAATCTTGTTATTAATAATAGACAGTAAGATGTTTTCAATCTCTGCTCTATTCTTCGTAGCGTCAAGTGGATACTTGATGTTGCCAGCTTCATCCAATTGGATATAACGCTTAAGAGAAGCACTAGTATCTCTTTTATCCAACTCTCCCTTAAGGAAGTTGTAGAACTTCTTGTTATCAAAGTTTACAAAGTTACCTTGAGCATCTTTAGTAATACCTAACTTGTTAAACAAGTTTGCTTCCTCTGCTCCAATGATATTCCCTAGTATGCTGGTATAGTCTTTATAGAGGTCAGAGATATTCTTAGCAGTACTAGCATTTAG
>Ga0315909_10004097_pt1 | contig 17379 bp, 17 predicted proteins | sample LakEriMetagenome_11_FD_203527 | JGI IMG/M metagenome (GOLD analysis project Ga0315909, IMG submission 203527) | Freshwater fungal communities from buoy surface, Lake Erie, Ohio, United States - Buoy 2 MA125 | ecosystem: Environmental > Aquatic > Freshwater > Lake | place: USA: Lake Erie, Ohio...
TTACTGTATCAAGTTGTCCGCTTGAAAGAAACCCTATATCGCTCTCAGGTTGTCCGGTTGTATCTTTTCTAACTCTTATCGCTGCACCTGCATAATCTTTATCTAATTTTCTTAAAGAATAAGCAGCAGCGGAATTAGGAAAACTATCCAATAATAAATCCCCTATCAAAGGTGCAAACGGCACATAATTCGCGTGCGCCTTAATAACCATTTGCGCATTAGCACCTACCGAAAGAAAAACTAATATGATTAAAATATATCTCATTGGCGTTTTCTATATCCGAGTAATGTTAATGTGAAATATGTCGGCTTTGTAGCCACCGCACTTGTACGTACAAATACCCATACATTCGGCGGTATCTTATTATTTGTGAATGATGTTACGTTTGTCGCTCCGATTGTACCCGTTACCGATGTGCCGCCTGTTACAAGTATCGTTGCACCTGCTGTTACATTTAAGCTATCGTTCCAATATACTTCTGTTGTAATACTTGGCGAAGTACCCAACACCCCTGCTCTCATTTGTGTAATTATTAAAGTATCGCTCCCTGCATTGTAAAAGCTACCATACACCGCCGATGTGGTAAAGGCAGCCGTATCCCCAGCCGCACCACTACCCGCACCGAATACTGCCAATGGGATAGTATCTAAAATAAGTTGATAAGTCGCAGCGGCAACGTTTGACCTTAAATAAGGTGAAAGCATCGCAGCCGTATCGGTAACATTTAAAGGAGTATATCCCAAAGCAGTTGCAACGCTTTTATTCTCCCAAAGTTGTGTTGCTGATGTATAGGCAAGCACCTGATTATTTGCAAGGCTTGTAAACTTCACATCGTGTATCTCATTCATTTCAACACCATTTTGCGGCTTGACATATATCAAACCATTGCCAGCGTTCGCTCTTTCAACTACCCCCACAAATACCGAATGATAAGGGGCTTCAGGTTTAACCTTTGTAAACCCACCCGCCACGCTATCAAGCCAAAGAATATCCCCCGGACTATATGCCCCTAAATTAATACCACTCACCTGCCCCTGCGTTGTAACCCATCCCGCCTGTCCGGCTGCAATATCTGCCCTCACTATTCCCAAAGTTTTACTGCTAAACGTATCGCTTGTATTCTTTGCTAATTTAACCGCTGCCCTGTCACCACTTGCACCAAAGATATAAACCACTTGCCCCTTTGTGATCGTAACCGCTTCGGCATTGGTGACGTATGCTTTTACAACGGTTGCCGTGTCTGTATTGCCAATATCAACAATACCGTTTTGAGATGATAGTGTGGTTGTCCCGTTTACCCGAACCCCTACGGCTAAGTTGCCACTCGTATCCGGGAAAGTATTTGTACGAACGCCTGACCAAACTCTGTGCTCAATATTTTGAGCGTTTATCTTTGTATATGTTGATGCAAAATTACTGCCTAAATTTATAAAGCCAACGCGACCACCAGTGGGTCCGCCTGAAGTGTAACCTAATTTTGAATATTCACCTAAGCCACCTGAAAACATTATGCTATCAGATGTAGTTTTGCCTGCCGTTGTAACCTGCTGAAGTGTTGGCGTTGCACCACCACCAACCTGCCGCCATTGACTTCCAGTCCAAACGTAAACAGAGCTGTCTATAAGATTATAACGGATGCCGCCTGTATCGCGCCCTGTAGTTGCCGTAATCTTAGGGATGTTTAAATTACTATTGAATTTGCCCCCTATCCATTGATAATAATTATTGAAAGGGGTGTAAAGTTTCCCGTCAATAGTTTGTGCCTTGCCGACCGCAGCAAAGCATACCAATAAAATACTAAATATAAATTTGTATATTTTCGCCATCATTAGCCCCTCCGTTATTAATTGTGATTGTTTTTGTTGATGCATTGTGTGAAATATAACGTCTATCTGATCGCACCTGATAGGTTAAAATCAACCCATCTATAAATACCAAAGGCGGCACAGTCAAGGCATTATTTTGATATGTCGTATCATCCTGCTCCATAGGCTGCCCTGATCCGACAATAAAATCTATTACTTTTGTCATTCTACTTTCATTTATTGTTATTTCGTGATCGGGCAGCTCATAGTTACTCGGAAGGTCGCACACATCATAAAGAAAGGGCACTTCAAGATCAATGCTAAATGTAACCCCCGCCACAATATCCTCAAACCTATCCTCAAAAAACTCGAAGGTAGTGCTGCGCGTAAACCTCCACGGCTGCTTATCCCATCCTATCTGACCTACCAAATCATTGGCAACCTGCTCCATATCGCTCTGCACTTCCATCTCAGTAGTATGCAAAACAATATCCGCAACCGTTACCTGCACCGTGTGCGTCTTTATCTTACCCTCCGTTGAGCTATTACCCATTGTCATAAACACCGCAGGGTAAGTCACGTCCTTCACCTCATTATGCAGAAAGTAGTCAGGATTGACCACCTTTGCCGTCCTTACCTGACGATGGCTTGCCGCTATGTTTTTGAGCTTTATCGCTATTTGGTTTCTTGTCATGCTTTGCAAAATAATCTTTTAACTTTTTGATAGTCTTTTTACTATACATTTTTGAATGGTTTTTGACAATCTTCGCAATTCTTGAATTCATCGTAAGGCATCCCTAAATAAACACCCGGAAAATAGGCATCTCTCTTAGGCACTATCGTATCCGCACGATCCCCCGGATTGATATACAAGGGGAACTTCGCGTTATTGCTCTCCTCAATTAAATACTTTGCGAGGCGTTGTCCGTAAAATTCAGCGCGGCTTTTGAATTTGTTTTTCAGATCAATAAGCTCACTCATTGATACATTTTCGCTCCCCTCATTCGTCTTTTTAAGAACGCCCTTATTCCAATACTGATGCGTTAAAGTATCTGTAAGCTCCGCTACAACGTAATAAATAAGGCAATCCCTAACATAGCTTTTTAGCAAAGTAACTTCATCTGCTGTCAGGTTGTTATTGTCGATCCCATCCTGCAAACGCTCATAAAGTCCAGATCCTAATAAAGGCAATATGTACATATCTTGACAAACCTTTATTTCAGGAACGATCATTTTGCTATCTATGTTTGAGTGGATTTGCGTCCGCTCATAAATATTCTCAGGGCTTATAAATAAAATATCTTTCATTCTTTATTTTTTACGAACTACGAAATTTTGTACCCATCTATGCCGGCACGAAGGCGATGCCACACCGTTTGGCTTAGTCCACCATCCGCCCCTGCGATCCCAAACGCTATAACCTAACCTTTGGCTCATTGTTTCAATATCGGAGCGCGAATAGAATTTATCCATATCCAAAAGCCTGCGGCAAAAATCCCTGTTCCGGTTGTCGCGCGGACCTTCATAACTATACATAATCCTTTGCTCTAAGGTGCGCGGCGTTCTATCTGTAATTTCGCTCAAAGGTTTTGGCAAAGTACGCTCTATGATTTCATCAACCCCTACCTTACTAATTGTAGCCAGTATTATGCCGCTTTCTGTAAGCCCCTCAATAATACTCACCACCTCATCAACAGGCATCTTTAAAGCCCTCCCAATGACTTGAGGCGTTATTCTTTTATCCTTTTTAATTAAGTCCAAAACATTCACCTCCGCTTGCGTAAGCTCTTCCTGAAAATTAAACCGCGCGCGGGATGCGATCACATTAAACTGATCTTTGCTTTCACCGTGCGCGGCAAATTCGTGAAGCAGCAGCTCATCCTGATCTTGAGCCGAAAACTCCATTTCGTTGTCCAGAGAAAGCATTATGCTAATTTCATCATCCGATAAACCAAGTGAAGATTTAAGCAATAACTTAGCCTGATCCTTATTTATTTTGCCTTTCTCGAAATTGCGAATGATACGATTTACCCCCTGCCATTGCCGCCCTGTTAGGTTTTTCAAATTCTCATTGACCTGCATTTCAGATTGTGCAGGAGCGGATGCAGGTTGCACAGCCGCTTGTGCTTCTGGATATTTCGTTAAATCAATACCTATCTTCTCAAGTATCCACGCTTTCGGAGCAACCTCTTTAATCGTTGCCTCACTAAACTCAAATCCAATAGGCTCAATCGGAGCAATCACCATTTCGTCCTCAATGCCCCATAATTTGCTGATCTCAGTAAATAATGTTTCGAGTGATCTTTGTTTATCATTGACATAAGTGGTCTTAAAGATTTCGAAGCTGTCGCGGATCTCAGTGCGTCCACCCAATTGACCTTCGGTCTTAATTCCAAATAAAATAGGAGAGGTTACTTGATGCCCAACGAATATCTGCTGCTCTACGGTCTTATTGAGTATATCAAAATGCTTATCTAAATCCGTATTTGATAAGTCCAGCACCGTAGGAGCTTTCGCAGGATCGTCACTAAATGATAAAACAATACCTCCCGCATTTTCGCTCCCCGTAAATTTCTTTTTGAATTTAGTCTCAACAACTTGCTGCTCCTCAGGTGAAGGTTTACCCTCATTGAAGTTTATCAACTTGCTGCTGAACATACCATTCTTTATTGTGCTCAAATGGTATTTGCTTAACTCAATGTCAATCTCGATCCAGTTCAGAGCCCCTATGTAATTAGGATATGAGTAAATATCCAAACCCGGTCTGTATTCCTTATAGCAAAGAATCTGCTTGCCTTGCTTCACCGCAGGGTTATATGCCGCCACGATCTCAGGATGCACTCTTACTGATTGCGTCCAATCCTTTACATAGTATTGCGTTTGATCTTTGTTTGCCCTTACCTTTTGATAAGGCACATGATACATTGCCCCGACCTGACCAAGTGCGTTATAATGAAGCTCAATATATACACCACCAAAAATCTCAATGTCTGTCGATACTTTTTTGAGAAAATCATTTAATGTTTCGTTCTTATTAGGTGTGATATTCTTTCGACCGCTTTTATAGGATATACCATTTCCGATAATGTAATTCACCTTCCCTAACACAATCCCATTATGCTTGCTGCTTTTGTTGATCTTCTCAAGTAAGAAGTTAGGGTAAAGATTATCCTCACCAAATTGCACATACCCTTTGCCGGGTAGCTCAACCATTGCAGGCAGCTTTACATCTGCAAATTTTATAAAACTTATATTAGGATGCATCGTACATTGTGAATTTTACGTCCTGTGAATATTGCGTGAAGCTCATATTTGTATTATCGTCTAAAAACATTAACCCGGTTTCAAGTAAGCCTAAGCCTGCAGGGTTTAAATTCGTGCTACTCGTTTGCTCATATATCTCGTACTTCCACCAGCTTTCGTGATAGTTAGCAAAGTAATCATTCACCACAATAGCAAACTCGTTCCATCTTTCCTTATTTGTAGATATATCAAAGGCATTCACCTTTACGAATTTCACCTGATCATTCGTTGCCCTGCTTGTAAATACAAACAAATAATTCGCATCCGTAATGGTTTGCTTTTCCGTTAAGGTGCAAATTAATGTCGATGTACTTCCTTTTACAAATTTAAGCATACGAATATAAATACCGATAAAAAGAAACCCCGCCCAAAAGGGCAGGGCTAACAATTCAAAACCAAACAAACAAAACTTTATCCGGCTGTCTCAAGAGCACTTGCAACGGTGCTGTTTACTTCGAGCATCGGCTCAGGCTCGCTTCCTGAGAATGTCAGATCAAATCCTGATCTGTCACCGAAAGCAGTACCAGTTCCGAGCACGCCGGTTGTAAGATCGATACCGCTCGTTCTGCCGATCAGCCAATATTTTCCGTTATTATCTTTTGCAACTGCTATCATTGTAGCTTGCGCCAAAAGTTTGATCTCATTTCTTATTGTAACATTCAATTTGTTTACAACGATCTTAAGTTCAGAAGCATAAAACACGGTGCCATTCTGAATGTTACCTGTCATATTCTCTGTCAATGATCCTGTTTCTTTAGGAAGTTCATACTTCCAGAATCTTTTACCGGATGCCTTTGTAAGACCCGTAACAACTCCACTGGCTTCGGCTATTGAAGTTACTGCACCTCTTTCGATGAAGTAAACCTCTAATATACCGCCACTGTTGTCTTTACAGTCTAATGTATATCCGGATGTGAGTGCACACGGCATGGTTATTAATTTAAAATTTTATAAGTGAAGGGAGGCTTTTACACCTCCCTGTTATTTATGATTACGCTTCGAACTTGCTTATTTCGTCTACAAATGCGAACTGAATTCCGACCTTCATTCTGGCAGTGAATTTGATGTTTTCATCATCTTCAGACCAACGAATCCAGAATTTGTTTTCTTCATCAAGAAGATCAGTTCCCAAGAAGATATTACTCATTCTGAAAGCATACAAACAAGCGTCAGCATCTGCAGCATCCAAACCGTGTACAGGGATCACTTTGTAGTTTGTGCCCGGTACGGTAAACACTGCGTTATCATCATCCCATTTAGCATCAGGAGCATAGTGGAACAAGTTTTGATCTACATAAGCTTGAATCAAATAAGAGAAAGTTCCCCATCCGCAGAAGATACGAACATCTGATTTACCTTGAATTTTAGCAGGTAAAGATTTGATCAGAGCTAAAACAGCGTTTTTAGCAATTGTCGGAGTGTTGATAGTTGTTGCAGGTGTACCATAAAAACCGGTAGTATTTGCATTTACAACTGATCCGCCAGCAGCAGTAATCAAAGTTTTGATACCATCGAACTTATTACCTAAGCCGTTAGTGCCTGCAGAACCTGTTGCGTTAGCAGTCCACAAAGCTACTTCAAGAGCTTCAGCTATTTTCTTAGCTTTTTGATCAGAGTAATCAGCAGCGAAAGTCAAAGAGTTATATTCACCACCAGCCTTTAAAGCCTGCTGAGTGTAATAAGGCTCTAGGTCTTTGTCACAAAGGATCTCGTTCACCTTCACTTTACCAACGGTAAGTGTGCGCTGCGTAAAAGTTGTGGTCCCGCTTGCATTAAAACCGCAAGAGCTATCGTCTTGAAAAAATACATCAGTATCCATTCTTCCGATTGCTTCGCTTGATTTAACACCTACGCGAACATTACCTAATGCAAGGATTTCCTTTTGTGTTCTGGCTTCGAAAACTGAGTTCTTAACCAGCAGATCTACGTTTTGCTTAGTATATGCGGCTAAGCCCGTTACATTGTATGCCATTTTTGTTTACTATTTAAAAAGGTTAATAAGTGATTGTAATTTTTCTTCTTTATTATCGATTTGTTTCCCGAATTTGAAGCCATTTTTTACAGGTTCGCTCGGCTCAGTTGTTGGCTCTTTTACGAGCTTTTCAACCAATTCAAACAGACCTTTAATCGCTTCATCAGCTTTTGCAAACGCTGCTTTCAGGTTTGTGTTCTCTTCCTCAAGAGCTGAGAATTTAGCATCGTAAGCTGCAAACTTTTCATCAAAGTTTTGAGCGGGTAAAACGGCTGCTTCAACCGGAGCGGCTTCTGGTTCCATCTCAGGAGCTGGAGCGGGTTTGATCTCAGAGATCACACCACCCTCGCCAACAACGATTACAGTTCCATCAGCAAGTTCGTGCTCACCTGCAGGAGCGGGTGACATTGTCTCTTGCTCAATGGTAACAACACCACCAACTTCGAGCTTGTCAATGTAAACCTCAGTACCATCCTTCAGAGTGTAACCGCCAAATTCTTTCTTTTTTTCTTCGTCTTTTGGATACATACCCAAAGACTGATCGGCGGGCATTTGATCTTCAAACACCAGAGCCTTAACTTTTTGGAGTAATTCTACGGGATTCATAAAGCTAAATACACGAATATAGATTTATGGATATTTTGATATTGTAAAGCATTGATAATAAACAACTTAAATAAAAACCCCCGTATCAAAATACAGGGGAGTAAACACTAAACTTTAAACTTACAATCTATGTCAACAAACTCAAAAATAGTTCTCTTCGTTTATTATTGATTTCATCAAAGTTAAATTTTTTAGAGCAATATTCAAACAATGCGCGACCTTTTTCTTTTCTAAGATCCGCATCTTCAACGAGTGCTCGAATATTCTTATCCCAGTTCTCATAATAAACTATATCTTCAGGGAAGCCTAAATACGGGTTTGTTTTCGATACAATTACAGGAATACCTTTGCCCGCCGCCTCAAGTATTTTTAAATTACTTTTATATCCGTTGAAGGTACTTTTTCTCAAAGGGATAAGTTTTATATCCGATTCCATATACATTTTATAGTACTCAAAGACCGGCAACCCACGATAAGCCATATTCGGCAAAAGTGCATCCGCTGTAAAATAGGATGCCATTTTTTTCCATATCGTTTGCTCTCTTATATTGCTATCTGAATAACCGCCCAAAACCGTTTTCACCTTATCCTTTAAATCGCTATTGAGCACCCGCTTCATCACGGGTCTTAATATTTTTAAATCCTCTTCGTGCGATATTCCGCCCGCCCAAAAAAGCCTAACCAAATCCGATTCATTGCGCTCGCTCGTAAATTGGTTCTGCCCATAAGCGATTGCATTAGGTAGGATCTCGACATTTTTATTATGATAGTAAACCTTTTCTGCCAACCGTTCGTGAGTGCACGTAACCAGATCCGCCTCCTTTAAATGCTTTATGATTTTTGTATCAATGAGATGCTCGTTGTATGTATCAAAGTCCAAATGATAGTTGTCGAGAATCCAAAAGTCATCCACGTCAACTACCAATTTGAAACCGTGCTTTTTGCGAAGCTCAAAAATATCATCCTTCGGCCATAGCCTGTTAATGTTTACAATGTCGTAATCAAACTCTTCAGGGAAAACATCCGTGATGCGGGCTTTTTCTTTTTGCATCAATGATACCGGCAGCATCATTCTATGATACCCGCATCCGCTGAACGATTGCGTAAGGACTAAGATTTTCATTTGTTTGGTTTAAATTGTTATAAAAAGATTTGAACATACTCACCTAACTGGACTATGCCGTTTTTGATATACAAAGTTCGCGTATCTCCGTTATATTCACAATATCTTCTCGTTACATTTACATCGTAAGTTATCAATAACCCATCAATATAAACAACAGGGGGAGCTATAAAATTGTCATCCTGCATTACGCTAACCGTAAAAAATTCATCATTAGTAAATGAACCCTCTACAGTCTCGAAATCCAAAAAAGGCTTTATTAAAACGCCAAAAGGTATCGGCTGCGCGTTAGATGGCATCTTTTAAAAGTTCTTTAAGTTGATCAATGATAGTCTCTTCTTTTGATCGCATCCGGATAGGTGACATATTAAACTCACCCTCCACGCTGAAACCTCTGAATGTCCCGTCCTTAACTTTTGCCCACGCATCTTCACTCATTATCTTAGCACCCAAAAACCAAGTGCCATCGGGCAGGTTTTCAAACTGCTTCATCTTAGGGATACCTTTGCTATCGTCTGCAATCCAAGACATATAAAACACCATATCAACAGGCTTTGCACCATCGTGCATCTCATTGCCGTTGTTCTGAAATCCTTTACGATAAAACTTTTCTGCAATCGTCTTGATAGACTCTTTCGGGAAGTAAACGTAATATTCTTTGCCGTCCGGATCGATACGATAAATCGGCTTATCCGGTATCATTGCGGGCCCGACAACAACCCGCTCCTCCTCATTGATAACTGCAAAGCTGAATTTCTTTTCACGATCTATTTGCTCAAGTTTTCTTTGCGCCCATTCGATACCCTCATCACCACCCCACGCAAGCCACATCAACCGCCCGCATCCATCCCCCAAAGGCTTATCACTATTCTGCCTATGCCTTTCAAATGCAGCCATCCGTGCAATTGTATCCCTACTGATCGGCTCACCCTTTGCCAATTGATTAGCTCTTTGTTTGCCAACGGGAGTGCCGCAGCTTCCCCATCCATTCTCCTCCGCCCATCTTAAAGCTACCTTCGCATTTTCGCTTGCCGCTTTCGGGTAATCGTCATAAGATTGAAACTCCTGCTCACTAAACGCAAAAAAGCCCTCACCAATGGCGGGCACGTCAACCAACGCCACCGCATCTACTTCCACTTGACTTTCTATATCTTCGTTAATCGTTAATTTATAAACCGGTAAGTTCTTATCCATATCGTAAAATTAAGGGTTTCCTATTGATGCGTTCCTATCTATATACGCATTTCTTTGTTGTTCATTCTGAATATCGCTATTGAGCACATAAGCCCTTGCAGCACGATTGCCCATTTGATTGACCGCTGCGGTGTTAACTTGCGTTGCTTCCACTTGAGGAGCTAAGGCAGGTGCAACAGGAGCGGCTGTGGAAATGCCCCCGCCACCACCTCCTCCTGATACATTTTGATTATTTGAATTTATTTGTTGTATTGATTTACGCGCATTAGCTATTGAACTTGCTATACTTACGGCAGCAGAAACAGTATTTAATGCTACGAATGGCATACCTCCTGTTAATGGTGATGCAGCAACAGCCTTAGCATTTGCAGCCGCAGTATTTGAAATAACCCTACTTATTGATGCAGCTTGTTCAATAACTATCGCAGCAATAGCAGCAGCCTTTCCAGCTTTTGTTTGTGCACCTAATACATTTGACAAACCATTTAAAATGCCAGCAGTTTGATCTGCCATTTGTTGTTTTGCTGCCAATTCTTCTTCATCAATACCTTTTCTTATATTAGCTTCTGTTTGTTGGTTTGCCGTTAGTGTAGTTTGCAATGTTGCCATTTTTGGAACCATTGCAGTAAAATCTCCTAACTTTTTTGCATTTGCATCAATTACTGCTTTTGTATCTTCTGCAGTTGATTTATTTACTAAATCTAATCCTTCCTTGAATTGCAACTCATTTAACTGCTTTGTATCAAAACCATATTTTTTAGCGACATCATATTGCGCTTGAAATTTTTTTCTTAATTCATATAGCTCCTTTTCATTTTGCGACATAGTGGAAAGAAGCCTTTTCTCGTTTTCTGATTTTATAAAATCATTATATTGCTTTTCTGCAGCTTCCCTTTCTTTTCTTAATTCCTCATTTATCCTGCGTTGTTCAGCAAGTTTTTTGTCATTAGCAGCTTTTTGTTTTTCTAATTCTTTTTGCCTTGCTGCTTCCGCTTCTGCCGCTTGCGACTCAATCTCTTTCTTTTCGCCTTCCCTGAAGTTCTTTACAAAAGAAACCCCATTTTTTACAGCATCAATAGCACCTTTAAAATCACCTTGGAATATCTTAACAATTGCAGATACGGGAGCTGCTAAGAATTGCATAATAGCATTGCCGACCCCCATCGCTATTTGCTTCAGACGATCCATCAAATCCCCAGTTCCTTTCAATGCCGGGAAAAGCTCCCCGAGTTTCTTTTTAACTGCATCAAAATTTGTAACCAAAAAAGCAACAGCAGATGTAATTAAGCCAATCCCCGTCGCCATCATTGCGCCCCTCAAAGTAGTAAAAGCTACAACGACCTGCGTCTTAATAGTGCCCGCCAAAAGTTTAAAGGAATCCATCGCACCAGCAATGCCGCTAATCCCTTGCTGTAATGCCATTGCGGATTGAACTTTCAAAAGTATCTTTTCTACATCCTTACTTTCACTACCGAACAACCCAATAGCACCCTGCAAAGCTGAAAAGCCTGCCACCGCGCCCTGCACCGCGCCACCCAATGCCACAAACTTTTTATCGGGGTTGAATGTATCAGCAAGTGCCTTAGCGTCACCAATAGCATCTTTAAGACTTGCAACACGTTTAGCAGCCGCCACCGCTTGCGTTGATGTCGCTCCGAACTTTTCATTAACCGCAATAAGCTCCTGCGTTGCCGCTCGGAGCTCCTGCTTCATATTACCAACCGACTTTACATCAACGTCTATCTTGAGACCTACTTCCTGCTTAGCCATTATTTATTACTTTTAAAAGTTCAACTTTTGTTAATTCACCGCTCGATGCATCGAAATCTATTACCTTATTTATGCGCCATAAAATCCCATCAATAAATACTGGTTTGCTGAAATCCAATTGCGCTATGTCAAGATCGGTCAGGTAAATGTGGCACGTTAATATCTTGCTATCCTTATCCGCTATCTCAGCAATATATGCGCTCCAATAATCATTAAATAAATTGTTTGTAGGGTATGTCACTGGGTCGCAATATATCTCATCAGCCGCCCCGAAATTAATATCAACGGTCGGGTTCTTAGGATCATCAAAATGACCTGCATATCCGTAAGCCGTTAAGTTAGCACCAAGCGATACGGGTATTGAATTTTGACTGGGTCCGGTGTTAACTATCTTCCAACTGTTAACGCTCGTAATCTTTTTTACCATCATTATGCGTATGTTTGTATCCATACGCTCCTCCTGATCAACACCGTTACCCTTTGATTTTTTATAAAGAGCACTCACAACTTTATCCATATTCGAATACTCAACCAATACAGAGGGCGAAAAGCCCACCTCAATAGTCTGCTTCGCTTTTGCAAATTGAAAGTTTGTATCCTGAAGGTTTGTGCCGTAAGGTTGATTGTATTTTTTCTTATAGCCTTCATTATAAAAATCCGTATCATCTTTGTATTTATATTCAAAGAATCTACTCGCCAAAAGACCCATCGGCTTAATCTGCCACGGCTTATCCCTTGCCACTTTGTATGTCCAATCTATTGAATCACTTAAATCATAATAATCAACGTAAGGCTCAATAACTAAATGTTTTTCTTTTACCTTATCCTCTGTTATGTATAGATTAAACATTTGAACCAGCCACGTAAAAAAATCTCTTTGCAGTATATTGCGAGGAATTGCGTATTTCATTAAAATAGGATCGTCTTTGATTACATCAGTAACTATCGGATTGTTTGATTTTACCTGCAACCTGTCAAAGATTATAAAACTTGAAGAGGATAAATTATTCCAACCTACCTTGAAATAAAAAGTATCATTTGTGTTGAAATCAATGTTTATATTGTCTTGATAAATATATGATTCACCTGTAATTAAAGACGCAATCGGCAAATCGTATGCTTTTACAACAGCATCATTTTTATACAATGATATAAATAAATAAGTATTGCTAATGGGAGCAGCTATTGCTCTTTTAACGAATCCTTTTATTGTGTATTTGAAATTCAAATTTGCCGCCGCCCCGGTATACGTGTAATTAGGATCTCCATCGTCATTGAAACTACGTTTTAGATTCTCTATATTAAACGCATTATTGTACGTTTGCTCCGTTGATGAATTTGTCAAAGTCCTCGCGCTGCTTTTTACATCCAACAAATCACTAAATAAACCTTTCAGCTCTTTACTATTCGAAGGTATTATCAGCTTCTTAAAAAATGCCGAATCAAAAAAGTTACTTTCATAAGTGTACCCACTGCCCTCAAAAATCTTATCAATATATTCTTTGACAAATAACGCAGGGCGGAAAGTTCTGTAATCGTAATCTATCTTTTGACTGCTATACGTCCCATAATCAATCAGCGGGTAAAAATAACCTGTGCCCGCTTCTACTGCGTATTCAATCGTAATGTCATCATCAGTAGTTGATGTAACAGACTGCTGAACGCCAACCGACCCAAACAAAACCCCCGGGATAGGCAAAACGTAATCAACGACTGTATAGGTTTTATTATTTCCTGAAATGTTTGCATTTGTCACTTTTATCAAATCGCCCGGCTTAAATTGATAAAATGCGAAATCTGTTTTAAAAACTATCCTTTGAGATGTAGATACAAAATTCACCCTCACATCTTTGACCACTTTATTATCCCAACTCGCCACAATATTATTATATGTATAATTATGATTGTATGCATTAAAATCCAAATCCTCAAGTTTGCCCCTCCCTATAGATGCAATAAACCCACCAAGCTCCCCGAACAAATTACCCTCGTACTCAATCATATCACGATCCTTTACAACCTCCGTGAGCCTAAAAACCCCCTTCAGTAACAGAAGACCGTTTGCCCTAAGCTCTGCCTTTGTGGTTTGTGCCGGGTTAAAATTAGAACCTATATTCGCAGCACCGGGAGCATAGGTATTATTACTGCCAAGCTCACCTACAAACCCAAGCAGCTTATTATTGCGAGCCGTACCCGGAAGCACAATCGTTTTGCTAAATGACGTATCACGGCTGCCGTACTTATTAATATCATCAATATTAAAGTTAAGCTGCATCCCAAGATCCTGCCTAATATCAGCAAGCTCACCCTCCAGAAAAAGTTCATAGATCATCGGTATTGTGTATTTTGATCGTAAACATCTATATTAACATCCAATGTTTCAGTTTTATTCTGCAAGCTGTTTTTCATCTCATAGTTCGTATCTGTTATCTGCACAGGGTGAAACAAGCTGCTTTGCTTATCCCACAAATAAACCAAAGGGGAAACTATCAACTCAAACAACCACTTGTATTCCTCAGTATTTAAAATATCCGTTGTCAGCTTCATCTTTGTTTTGAACTTCACACCGTAGGTTTTCATCCCTTCATATCGCACCTTACCAGTGCGGTCAACCATATTAAACCCATTCAGCACCCATTCGCTGCGCTCAAACTTCTTCTTCTCATTATCGGTTAACACATTGCCATTGACAAAGGTAAAGCTATCCCAACCCCCGTAAGCATTTAAAAAGATCAAAGTGTAAGGCGTGTACTTCGAGCACTTTTGTTTTAATGTTTTTGCAGTAGCTAACAAAAATCCTGAAGAAACAATACCGATAGATGTATCGCCGCTTAAACCATTTATTGAAAAATAATGCATCCCATCAATAGCAGTAATCGACCTATTATAATATGTATCATTATTAAAAACACTTACAACCAAAGTGCCACCTGCCGTTATCCTTTTGCCGTTGATACTTAACACCACAGGCTCACCGCTGTAATAATAACTATCGTCAGGTCTATTGGTTAAAAACACGGTGCCGCTACCTAATGCCGCCCCCGACTTATGCATCGGGTGTCGGTTGTATGTATTGTAAACGCGATAAGTACCCGATGCGCTATTCTCTATCGTAGTAGTGCCGCAGATCTCACCATATCTTACATCGTACTCACTCCACCAATAATCTGTGCCCGCATTAATAACTCCAAACGTCCCCGTATATGCCGTTGTCATATCCAAGTCCCCGATATTGCTTGTCTGCAATGCCGACCTAACAATATTGCCAACATTGAGCACACCATATTGATCATCCCCATACGGGCTGTTCGCAATGCGTGTTAATAACTCAGCACCCTTGTAAATATCAAAGATGTACTTCATCCCTGTCACCGCCTTATTCGTGCTGTCCGCCACGTGCCATACGTCCTCATGTGCCGATACATAACCAGATGCCTGCGGAAAACTTTTAATAGTGATTGCCATTATTTTTTCGTTTTAATCTCTTTTACCATATTTTTTAAATTCACAGCTATATCTATACCCAACGCCTCTGCCATTTTAATGTCGAAGTCTTTGAAAGTTTCATTAATAGAATCCTCCCAAAATCCAGTTCGCTTTAAACCTTTCATCTTAATAGAGCGCGCTATTATTTGCGCTAATCTCATATCTTCAGGCTGCCTTTTTTCCCTTCCTATCCTGCCATACTTTTGTACATCCTTTGCCCTTGACTTTAAACCATTACGGCGAATCCACCCACGCATAGCTTCAATATGGCTTTTAGATGGGTTTGCATATCTAAATTTGTAAGGCGAAGTATTATTTTTATTTCCGGGACCTACACCCCTTACGCCCTTATCTACAAATTTATAATAGTCATTTACAAAAACCTCAATAATAATTCCGTTTACCGTTTCTGTTGTTTCAAATCTTATACTCGATGCGAGGCTGCCGGTATCTATTCGATCCATAGCATTTAGTCTATCATCTGCGGCTCTTTCAAATGCTTCAATATATTCAGCTACAACCTGCAACGCCAATGGGATAGATTTGCGCGGAACGAATACAGATTTAGCCACACCCCACCCCTCATAATCAGATGCGCTAATTTTAGCCTGAGCCTGTGCTATTGTTAAAGCCATACGTATTAAATACCCAAAAAACGAAACCCCTGCCTAAGACTAAGCGGGGGGTTAGCTTGCTTGCCATTTATGAACCAACCTATTTGTATTTGTACTTTGCATTAATCTCTTCCATCATTCGCTTTTCATTCTTTTGCTTTTCTTTTATGTAAACCAGATCACTCAAATATTGCAAAATGTTCATATCATAGGCATTGTCTAAGCTGATTCTTTCAAGTTCCGCAACCTGTTCGGTACTGTAAATCCATCCGTAATTTGTTGCAAAGCTGTTTTTATCTGATTCAGATTCTCCGGTGTCGTCACCTTCTCCAGCTCCTTTGTCAAATAGGGATGCAAACTTTTTATCAATTCCACGTATAATAGATAAAAAAAAACCACGCAATTATGAACGTCCACAAATTTAGCGTTAAGCATATCCGCTGCGTATTGACTGTGAAACTTCGCATCGTATTTCTGCTCAACCCATCCGCGCCACGTTTTGCGCATCGGCTTAACACACGATGCCATAAGGTAGTGAATGTCATCTACAAACTCACCCTTCAAAAAATGCTTTGCCTCAATATACCTCGCCGCCGGTATTTCGGTTATTTCGTGTACGAATTTATACCTTTTGCCATTCGCCTCTATGTACTTTTTGGCGGTCTTATCAAAGTCAAGTTTCTCCAAAAACTTATAATCTTGCTCTTTTTCAATTAGCTTTTTAAACGGCCAACTATCTATTTCGTCAATAGGATAACCCTCGCAAATGGATATGATCTCAGTTAAGATGTCGAGGTTGGTCTTATCCGTTTGCTTTAATACCTTGTAAAGCTGCTGATACTGCCTTACCGTTAAATCATTCCAGTTCATATAAAAACGTATTTTACATCGTGCTTCCTTTCCTGAAACTGAGCCCACGCCAAAGCTAAGGCATTTACACAATCATCGTGCATCCCTGCGGGTGCATTAAACCTTACGCCAGTCCGGGTGTATTCGTACTCAAAAGATTCTAACTCCTTAGTTATAACCCCTTCAGGAAAGCCTACCTTGCGTTGATGAATAGCAGACTGCAACCCCTCCATTAGTTGCTGCTTAGAGGTTGCTGAATACTTAAATCCAAAAACATTCGGTCGCTGCCTTTGCAGATCCTCCACAATCGGATCGCCAACGCCCGTGCTATCCACTTTGATCGGAGCTTTCGGTAACTGCAAAATGATCTGCTTCGTTATATTCCAATCCTTTTGAAACCGCTCAAAGTATGCCACCTGCCCGAACCGATCCAGCCCGATTATTACCGTCCAGTCAAAGGATTTCGCCAAATCTACCCCATAACATACAGGCTGCTCGATACTTTGCGGCATCGTACATTGCTTAATGAATTGGAAGCCGAATGGGTTGGCTACGTTATCATTGAACTCCGCAAGGTACTCCTGCTTAAAAGCCAACGCGGGCAAATCCTTTTCCGCTGACTCGATCTCTGAAATATCAATAAAGGGATTCGTTGA
>Ga0315909_10004100_pt1 | contig 17365 bp, 19 predicted proteins | sample LakEriMetagenome_11_FD_203527 | JGI IMG/M metagenome (GOLD analysis project Ga0315909, IMG submission 203527) | Freshwater fungal communities from buoy surface, Lake Erie, Ohio, United States - Buoy 2 MA125 | ecosystem: Environmental > Aquatic > Freshwater > Lake | place: USA: Lake Erie, Ohio...
CTCCAGATGACTGTCACCTTCCAGATTGCGGGTGCAATCACCTTCGGCACTGTCTAAGGATGCCTAAGAAGCGTGACCCAAGACTTGTGCGGTTTGGGCTGAAAGGTTTCAATCAGCCCAAACGCACTCCCTCTCATCCGAAGAAATCCCATGTGGTGCTGGCGAAAGTCGGTGCAAAGACCAGATTGATTCGCTTCGGGCAACAGGGGGTATCAGGTTCTCCTTACAGGAAAGGAGAAAGCCAAGCGTCCAAAAGAAGGCGTTTGGCTTTTCGTGCTCGACACGCCAAGAACATTGCCAAAGGCAGACTCTCAGCGGCGTATTGGGCGAACAAGGTTAAATGGTAATGACTGCTAGCTGAAGCACAGGAACTCAGCACAACTAATATGAATTTCGCACAAAGCAAAGGTAAAACTGTAAGCAAAACATTCGACTACAAATATATCGACGCAGATGGCAACGAGGCGGTTGAGCCCATCACCATCGAATTTTATGAAAAGTCGCTAACCCCAGCATTTCTCGACTCGCTCATGCAGTACGAAGAAAAGCGTGACACAGCGGCTATTGCCAAGCACATCAGCAAGAATCTCGTCGGCTGGAATCTCACTTGGAATGATGAGGCGTTCCCACCGACTGTCGAGAACTTGACGGAAGTCTGTGACTTTGAGTTTCTCATGCAGATTGTCACGACGATGGCTGAGACATTCGGGGGAAACGGACAGAAGCCGACAAAATCGCAAAGTTTGTCGGCGGTCTCGGCGAAGTCAGAGACAGCGAAGGCGAGCTAATTTCGCCCTCGTTTGAATACTATCTGTGGAAGGCTAGCAAGATACTTGGTTGCTCCTATTTGGAACTTGAAAGCCACCCAGATAGAGCTCGGTTGATGAGCGTCGCTTTCACCTGCAGTAGAGGCGAAAACGAAGGCGAGTACCTGAGAGAGCTCAATCCTGTCTGGCAGAAGAAGAAGAAGGAAATGAGCGAGCAAATGAGTAAGGCGAGTAAATAATGGCAAGACTCCAATCAGAACTACCCAGTTACGCTAACGAAATCAACAACATCGTTGAGTTGGCTTATAAAGCGGCGGCAACGAAGATGTTGGAAGCCATTAAGCAAAAAGTCCCTGTGGATACGGGTGACCTACGAGATTCCTACACCTATAAGATTGACGGGCAGACCCACATGACAATCGGGTCTAATCAGTTCATGGGTGTGTATCGAAGAGGTCATCCGACTTTTTATGCCCCGTATGTGGAGTTCCCGACTTCACGACGCAGGTCTGCCCAACCCCATTTCGTGCCTGTGTGGATGCAGGCAGAACGCTTTATTGCCGCCGAATTCAAGGCGTTGTTTAGGAATCTTTAGTTATGGCAAACGCATTTACCTTATTCGGGGAAATCTCGGTAAATACCAGCAAGTTCATTAAGGACATGGACAATGCCCAGAAGCGTCTTGAGAATTTCAAGAACGCTCTGGATAAGGTTGAGCGTTCAGCAAGCGGCACGGGCTCTGCAAGTGCGGCTAACGACAAATACGCATCAAGTGCGACTAGAGCCGCCTCTGGTGCAAATACCCTTTCCACAGCCCTCTCAAAAAACGCAACAACTGCCCGTAGCACCTCGTCGGCAATGAACGACCTTGCGTCCCGCATGGGCAACGCATCAGAGCGATTCAAGTCCTTGGGTGTGACTGCGACAGCTGGCTTGACCGTTCCGTTGGGCTTGCTTGGACGGGCTCTTCTGGAGAGTGGAAAGGATATGGACTCCATGATGAACCAGTTGGTCATGTCCACGGGGTCAATGGAGAACGCACGAGCGAAATTCCAAGAACTGCTAAATGTTGCAAATGCAAGCCCTGGCGTTTTTGCCAGCACAGCCATCGGAATGTATGGTCTGATTCGTCCTAGCGTTCAGAACGAGCAGGTCATCACTTCTCTTGTGATGGCGATGGGCAAACTCAAGACTGCATTTGCGGAATTAGATGTCCGTAACTTCGTTTGGAACATGACCCAGATATTCAATCAGGGCATGGAAATCATGGACTTGAAGCAGGCGTTCAACTTCTTCCCAAGATTCGGAGAAGTGATTGCTGAGAAGTTCAAGATTGACGGCACATCCGCTGAAGCTATCCAGCCCGTCCTGCAGTTTATGCGTAAGTCAGGTCAACTCACGATGGAGTCGTGGCTTGGTGCGTTTTCAGAGGCGGTCAATAAAGACCCCCGTTTCGCATTGCTGACAGAAACTCTTGGCAACCGCATTACCAAGGCGATTGACCAAATCAAAATCTCAGGTGCACCCGTCGGAAAAATTATCGGAGACATCCTAGTTGGGGCGTTGATGATGCTCGACAAAGTGCTCAAGGATTTAAGTGCCCGTTTCGAACAAATGTCGCCTGCCATGCAGTATTTTGTGGTGGTGGCTGGCATGCTTGCAACGGCAATTGCTCCAATATTATTCCTCTTCGGCACACTGGCTGGAGCGGTTGACGACTTAATTCAGCTGGGCATTACCCTCACTCCTGTCTGGACAAAACTGGCTGGTGCAATCGGTGGCGTGACAGTTGCCGCATTTGGCAAAGCCATCGCCGTCATTCTTGCTGTTGTTGCGGCTGTCTATGTTCTCTACAAAGCAATCGGACTTGCGGCTGACTGGTGGAACGCCAATGTCGATGGCATGAAGAGCTATGCCACCGACCTATTCAATACTCTCGACAAGATTGCAGGCGATATCTACTACTCCTTGCAGGATACCTTCAAGCAGATAAATGACGACATAGGGGCGGAATGGAGGGATTTTGTAGGCGTAGTGCTCGTGCTAGCCAAATTGCTGTGGGAACAGACGGTTAACATCGTCAAGACGATGCTGAACATCCTGAAGTATCTTTGGGAAAACTACGGGGATGACATCATTGCGGGGATAAAGCGAACCGTGCAGATACTAGCAGTCATCTTTCAAGGGCTTTTCAGTCTCTTGACTGGTCTGCTAAAGATATTTGTAGGCATCTTCAACCGTGACTGGTCGATGTTCCTTGATGGTATCGGAAACCTGATTGTCGGGTTCGGAAAAACTTTAGTGGGTCTGGTCGCAGGCGTATTTAATGGCATCTACACAGGTGTCAGCAACTTCATTGCTGGAATCGTCAGCCTCTTCGTAGGTTCACAGCAATCAGGTGAGCAGGCTGGTCGTGCCTTTGGTACAAGCACGGGCAAGGGCATCATTTCTGGCTTACTAGATTCCATTCCCATTATCAACAAAATCAAGAGCTTTATCTCAGGAAAAGGAGAAGGCTTTGATTTCAAATTTGAAATCCCAACATTTGATTTTCCGAAAATTGATGTCGGGGCGATGGGTGGCAAAGGCAAAGGAGCTGGCGGCGGGAAGCAAGACAGCCGTCAGGATGCCAAGGAAGTCGCTAAACAACTCGACGAAGAATTGAAGCGTCTTGGTGTCACAACCAAGCTCGCCAATACGGAGCTCGACATTCAGCTGGACAAATATAAGAACCTCACGCCCGCTGTCAAGGCACAGATTCTGGCGACTGCGGGGCTTATTGATGCGAAGAACAAGGAAATCGAAGCCAACCAACTGGCAGAACAGATAAGCAAGGATGTCGCATCAAGCATCGACGACCTTCGCATTGCCACTGAGAAGCTCGGTGTGACCGATGAAGACCAGATTGCTCTTATAGAGCTGAGTAGTGAGAAATACAAAGACTGGACGCAGACGCAGAAAGAAGCGTATCTGCAGGCAGTTCAGAACTACAACTTCTCGAAAAAACAACAAGACCTTGCCGATGACTTCCAAAAGCAATTGGAAGATGTCATCAATCTGACCAACAAGGATATGACGGAGACTGAGAAGCTCAACGCCATCCTTGAAAAATTGGCGAAGACGAACATTTCTGTCAACGAAGAAACCATCAATAGAGCGAAAGCCGCCGCTACTGCTGTTGATGCAGAAAAACGCCTGCAGGATAGTGTATCTAGTCTTAAGGACTTGATGAGCGAAATGGGCATGGAGACCCAAAAGACGGGCGATTATATGTCCCGTCTAAACACATTCCTTCTTGAAAATCCCGAAGCCATTGCGGTAATGGCAAAGGCAATGGGTGAGTCCGTCGAGGAATTGACCAATCGTCTTAAGGGACTCGCCGCTGAAATGGACAATCCAACCTTTGGTGGACAGTTCATCAGCAAGATGGAGGAACTTCGCAAGAGTCTTGGCACTACAGCGGAAGGTTTTGCCGATATCGCTATCATGGCGTTTGAGGGTGTGGGAGATGTGTTCGCCAATGCCGTCCGTGAATGGGATGGCACATTTAGTGGATTCTTCAAGTCGCTTGGCGAAGGCTTCCGCAACCTTGTAACTGAAGTGGTGGCTCAACTTATGAGGATGCTGGTTATGCAGGCAATCATGAGTCTCTTCGGTAGCCTCTTTGGAAGCCTTGCTGGTGGCAACGCAAACAGCTTCTTCGGCAAGCTGTCTGCCTCGATGGGCAATCCCATCAAGAAAGCCACGGGAGGTCTGGTTCTTGGGGCAGGGACGGGCACATCCGATTCCATCCCAGCAATGCTTTCCAACGGAGAGTATGTCATTCCTGCGTCATCGGTTCGCAAGTTCGGTGTCGATTTCTTCGATGCCCTTCGTAGCGGTATCGTCCCGATGTCGCCCCTGCAGATGGCAGGCGGTGGAATGGTGGCTGGGGCTTCCAATGCGACCACAAATAATAGTAATGTGTTCAATATCAATGTCACTGGTGGTGGCGGAAGCGGTCAGACAGCGGCAATGATTCAGCAGGAAGTCATCAAAGGACTACGCAAGGTCGAAAGGAGAAATAGATAATGTCAGTCAATCTGGTTCAATTTCCGCTAACTGTCTCGCAGTGGAATAAAACCGTGGTTTATTCAACGGATGTCATCGTGGGTCGCAATGGGCAGGAAGTCCGCAATGCTATGTGGCAAGACCCTCTTCTCAGGTTCAATGCGGCTTTTGCCATCCGTAATTACGCTGATATCAACACACTCGCCACATTCTTCCACGCCATGAAGGGGCGGGAACAGTCGTTTCTGGTCAAAGACTGGTCGGACTTTGCGGTGGATACCTTCACAACCTTTGCTGAGACTCCGAATGGCGTACTTGCCAACTTTCAGCTCATTAAGAAATATACGCAGACGATAGGCGTAGGCTCATCGACATACATCCGCACCATCAAGTATCCCAAGTCGCTGTCTTTGACGGTCAGGGTCAACGGAACAACCAAAGTTGACGGCACTCATTACAACTACAACACCTCGACAGGGATTGTCACATTCACAGGCGGTAATATTCCGACAACGGGTCAAACAGTTGATTTCAAACTCACGGAGTACTATGTGCCGTGTCGTTTTGACACAGATGAGCTTCCTATTGAAATGCTCAACTACTGGGTCGCTTCGGGAGCGGACAAATCGAATGTTCAAGTTCCTGATATTCCGATGATTGAGGTGAGGGTCTCCTAATGCATACCCCCCGCAACATTCAATCTCCCTACACTGCCACGGATTTCTGGGATAAATATACTTCCGTGAACCCTCGAATGGCTTTGTTCATGAAGGTTATTCCCAGTCTGTCCACTGATGTGAGCACTATCGGGCTGACCTCCAACACCCGTGACATGACATTGCCTGCCCATTCTGGAATCACATTCAAGAGTGCGGCTGGGCTGATGCCGTCTTCAATGCAGGAAGCCATCGGAGAGGCGACAGCCCTTGAGATGATGGGGCTTTACGATGCTCTGCTTTTCGACAGAGCGGATGTCATAGGCGGTAAATGGGAAAATGCTCGCATCGAAATCTTCATCGCCTGCTGGGACAATGTGAATCTTGGCGAGCTCGTATTGTTTTCGGGCTTTTTGGGCGAATTCAAAGACATGCAGGAGTATTTCAATGCGGAGGGCAGAGGACTTATCAGTAAATTATCTCAAGATGTCGCAATCGTAACTACCCGTGCGTGCCGTGTAAAGGAATTCCGCAACGCTCAGTGCGGACACACGGCTTCGACGGTCACCATAAACTCAATAACATACGATATTTCGTACACGGGCGTGCCAAGCAAAAACAACTCGGCAAAGCAGGCAGTCAAGATTAATACGAATTACTGGACAGGCAGTATCATTCCCAAGGATATTCCGCCTACTAATTATTTCCAGAATGGTAAGATTACCTGCACCAGCGGCTTGAATGACGGTTTGAGCCGTGAGATTTCATCTAACGCCGTGGCGGGCACTGAAATGAAATTGTCGTTGAAGCGTCCGTTTCCCTTCGCCATCGCTGAATTTGATGAATTTACCATTACGGCTGGGTGCAACCGAACAGTCGAGGATTGCAAGAAATACAGCAACATTATCAACTTCCGTGGCGAGCCCTATGTGCCGAATATAACTACGGTCAGCAAAGTACCCAGTGCAGATGGATAAAGAATTCAAAGTCACACGCAAACAAATCATTCAGGCGGCTGAGTCGATGCTCGGTCTGCCTTTTGTGCATCAGGGACGATGCGATGAAACGGGAGTAGATTGCGTCGGGCTCTTGGTTGTGATGGGGCAAAAGATACAATACCCCAAGATTGTAGATGCCGAAGCGTATCGTCGGATTCCGTCTGCTGAGGTCATCAGGGAAATCATCGAGCTGAATTGTGACGAGATTCCTTTGGAAGATGCGAAAGAAGGCGACATCTACTTAATGCGTTTGACGGGGCTCAAACCAAGGCATGCCGCTATTATCTACCACGATGAGCGTCGTCCTGATGAGCCGATGCTACTTCATGCGACTAAGAAAGGGGTCAGGATAGAGCCTAAGAGCAAATATCCTGAGTCATGGTTTGTCAGAGCTTATAGAGTGAGAGGCTTGGTTGATTAGATGGCGGCATTACCACCATTAGTTGTATCGTTGCTCGTGACAGCGGGCGGAATGGCGGCTCAGTACGCCTTGATGCCCCGTGTCAAGCAACAGCCTACCGATGTCGGCAAGTTGGATGACCTTCGAATCACGGGGTCGGAATACGGCACATTCATCCCAAGGCTATGGGGCAAAGCTCGACTTGGTGCGAACATCGTCTGGTCTAGTGGCATCGACCATCGAATCATCGACTATCCCGCTCAGGGTGGTAAGGGCGTCCCTCAAGCCCCAGCGACCCGTACCCATGTTTATTCAGCCGACCTCGGCATGCAGATATGTCGTGGGCTGGTTGATGGCTTTGGCAAGATATGGGCAGATGCCGATGTAATCGGTGGGGCAAAAGAAGGGCGAGAAACCTTTGAGGCGGAACTAGGTACGCTATCGGGGACAGCGGAAATCCTTGACCCCGACCCAACCGCATCAGCGGGTAAGTCAGTGCGTTACATTGGCGATATCGGCATTGGCACGGCAGGTAAAGTTGTCATCAACACAAGTTTACTAAGTCCTCGCCCACCAGTTGACCCTGACAATGACACGCAGGCGGTCTCGACTCTGCAGATATTTTACAAAGCGACGACGACCAGAAGTATGAATATTCTGGTCAAAGATTCGACTAATGCGACCATTTACAATCAAACTCAATCGTTTGCAAACACCAATGGCGAGTGGATAGGCAGAAACATCATTATCACGGGTAGCACATTTGCACATACCATCGAGCTTTCTAATCCCTCCAGCCCTGCACCGCAGGTGGATAAAATCGTCGTAAACAAATACTACCAGAAGCCACTTACCTCTGGTGAGTATCTTAAGTTCACGCAGACCACTGGCTTGCTCGACCCTAATGCGGCTTATGATGACTCACTCGACCCGTCAGCCTTTTTCGATTACGCCCCGACCTTTGATGCTAACGGCTCTGCTACTGCTGGCGGTCTGCCGTTCAACATCATCAAGTTCTATCAGGGTGCAACCAATCAACTCCAAGACCCGTATCACGAAGATTACCTTGATACCCGTTATGGAGCGGGCAACGGAATCGACTATTTGCCTGCGTATCGTGAAACGGCGATGGTCGTTTTCCATGACTACCAACTGAGGCAGGGTCGCATCCCAAATTACACCTTTGAGGTATTCAATAACCAGACATCGGTCAATCTGGTGCTGGAAGACTTGTATGCCGATTGCGGGCTGATATCCACAGATTACGACCTTGGCAATACATCCTCGATGACCTTTGTCGGCATCGTTGAGTCACAGAAGATGTCCCGCAAGGCGATGATTGAGTCCATTGGACGCTATTTCGGATTTCGCATCGCTGAGTTCAACGGCAAGATAAACATCATCAACGACTATTCGTTCACTTCGGCTGGCTCGGTCTCAAGCGACCTGTTACGAGCCACCAACTATGGCGATGAAATGCCTGCGTATGATGCGGAGGTCTTGCTCTCGCCTAAGAACGAGTTGCCGAAGGAAGTCAGGTTCAATGTGATGAATCCGAACTTCGATTATCACAACGAGACGGTGACCGCCTCGCTGTTCGCTGATATCAGCTCTTCGGATTCAAGTGAGTACTCTTTTCCGATAGTCGATGACCTTGAACAGGCACGCAAACGGGCTGAGTTTTTGTTGCTGAAGACGCATACCGAAGCGTCAACAATCACTTTTCAGGCGATGCCCGAAATCATGCGGTATTCGGTTGGGGATAACATCGAGGTGACCCTCAACAATATCCCGATGCTCATTCGCATCGAAAAGATGACGGCGGGAATTCCCATTGGCGTAGTCGAGGTGCAGGGGGTTGTCTTAGAGGAATACAATCCTTCGGAGATTCAGGTTACTGTCACTGAGATACCGTCAGTGCAGGAGTACCAACTTGCGGCTTCGATATTCCCCCGCAACTCCAAAGCGATTCCGATTATCAGTCAGCCGATTCGTCAGATGGATAAGGCACGGCTCGGTTGCTACATTGCAGTCACACCGACGGGGCAAGGGGCAAGCGAGAACATTGCCTTGTACCGTGAAGTAGGTGCAGACAACTATGTCATTCAAGATATCCTCGATGTCCCTGCGGTGTGTGGAGTTACTGACGGCACGCTCGGTTCGCATGGCGACCCATCTGTTGAGGATACAACCAACACGCTGGACATTCTCTTCTATAACGAGACCAGTCTGGAATCGGTAACGGCAGGCGATATCAGTCGCTATCCGACACTCAACCTGATTCGGGTCGGCAATGAATGGATTCAATTTCGTACAGCGACCCTACAGACATTGCCAACTGGTTCGTCGTACCGCTCCAAATGGCGTATCTCAAACCTAATGCGTGGCAGATTCGGCACATCTGGTGCGATGTCTGGTCATGGAGCATCGGAAGATTCGGTGGTGTGGACGAACAACCTTAAGTTCTATGACCTTTACGAGGAAGATATCGGTCAAACCGTCAACCTCAAGACAACCACTGGTGGTCAGGATATTGCGGATGTGAAGACAATTAGCTTTACTTTCAATCCCGTATCCAAGTATACGATTACCAACGACACTACAGATAGAACAATGGATGCGAACTGCACCACGATAAATGAATTATCCGATGTAGTCAGCACAATCATCGACGACTTGAAACTGTAATATGGCAAATTTTGGCGATATTCAAAGCTGTCTGACACTGCTGGCACGAGAGTCAGTACGGCGAAATGATGCAGACGATGCATTTGAGGCGTACGACACTGCCTATCTCGGCGTGGTTGTACGGGTGAGGTCAAGCGACTACCCTTCGGGAATGACCAAAGGCACGGTGGTCTATATCGGCGGAGCGATTGGCAACCGTCCGTATGTACTCAAAGCCGATGCGTCCACTGAAGCAACCAGCTCCAAGACATTTGGAGTCCTTGCAGAAGACATAGCCGCTAATGGCGATGGAATGTGTGCCATTGCGGGTATGCTTCACAACATGGCTTTGCCAACATCGACCTATACGGATGGCGACTCGCTGTGGCTTTCAGAGACTGCTGGGGAGTTCCAAATCAACACGCCCCCCGCTGAACCCGCTCATGCCGTCTTTATCGGATGGGTTGCCAGAGCTCATCCAACCGACGGGCATCTGGTTCTTCAAATTCAAAATGGATATGAGCTGAACGAACTGCATGGCGTTCTTATTGGCACTTCACCAGCTGATGGCGATGTGCTGACCTATGAATTAAGTACTGGTCTGTGGAAAAACAAACCCGTGTCAGCTGGCGGTATTACCGACGGCGATAAAGGCGATATCACAGTTAGCAGTTCTGGTACGGTCTGGACTATCGACAACTCTGCGGTAACCAATGCAAAACTGCAGAACAGTTCGCTGACAGTCAATGGAACATCTATAAGCCTTGGTGGTTCAGCAACCATCACTGCCTCACCTCCTGATGGAGACAAAGGCGATATAACGGTCTCATCTTCTGGGGCGACTTGGACAATAGATAATGATGTCGTCACTTATGCCAAGATTCAGAATGTTTCAACGACTGACAGAATCCTAGGTCGCTTTAGCGGTGGTGCGGGCGATATCGAGGAAATCACCTGCACATCGACGGCTCGTAGTTTGCTCGATGACACATCGACCTCTGCAATGCGTTCCACTCTGGGCTTGGGGACAATAGCAACTCAGTCGGCAAGTTCTGTGAGCATCACTGGCGGTTCAGTTCGCACCAGCAACACAGGTCTATCAATACTCGACACCAATGCGTCACATTCCCTGAACTTCACAACCAACTCTGACCTGACCGCAAATAGGTCACTGACATTTTCGACTGGCGATGCATCACGAGTGCTGACCTTCGCTGGCGATGCGACAATCTCAGGCACGAACAGCGGAGACCAAAACATCTTCAGCACCATTGCAGTCTCTGGTCAGTCCAATGTGGTGGCGGATAGCACGAGTGACACACTTACACTGGTCGCTGGCTCGAATGTCACAATTACGACTGATGCCTCAACCGACAGCATCACAATATCCGCATCATCGGGGGGAGTTACCGATGGAGACAAAGGCGACATTACAGTATCAGGCTCAGGTGCGACTTGGACGATTGATAACGATGCAGTCACCTACTCAAAGATTCAGAATGTATCTGCGACTGACAGACTGCTAGGGCGTGTTACTGCGGGTGCGGGTGATATTGAAGAAATCACTTGTACGGCATTTGGTCGTAGCTTGATTGATGATACTGATGCTTCGACTGCTAGAACAACTCTTGGGCTAGGTACACTAGCAACCCAGTCTGGAACATTTAGCGGAACTTCATCGGGAACAAACACAGGTGACCAAACGATAACACTCACAGGCGATGTCACAGGTTCGGGGACGGGTTCATTCTCTGCAACAATCGCAAATGATGCGGTCACCTACGCAAAGATTCAGAATGTCTCTGCAACAGACAAACTGCTCGGACGGGTAACCGCTGGTGCAGGGGATATCGAGGAGATTACCTGCACCTCGGCTGGCAGAGCACTGCTCGATGACGCAGATGCCTCTGCACAACGCACCACGCTCGGCTTGGGCACGATTGCGACTCAAAACGCAAACGCCGTTTCTATCACAGGTGGAGGTATTTCAGGGACGACATCGGCTGTGTTTGAAGGCGGTCGCTTCTTTCTTGTAGACAATACGACCACATTCCAGCTCGGTGTCAATGTCGCATTAAACTCTCTGACGGATGACAGGGCACTAACGATAGATGTTAATGACGCTAGTCGCACGCTCACAATGACTGGCAACGCAACCATCAGCGGCACAAACACTGGCGACCAGAATTTGTTTTCGACTCTAGCGGTCTCTGGACAGTCGAATGTCGTTGCTGATTCGACTAGCGACACCTTGACCTTTGCCAATGGTAGCGGAGTTACCATCACCACCGATGCATCAACCGATACGGTTACCTTTGCTGTCAACAGCACGCTGGATGCCAATGCTCGCATTGGTGTCGAAAAGGCTGGGACGCTCATCGGCACTCGACGCAACATCAATTTCATCGAGGGGTCGAACATCACGCTGACGATAGCGGATGACCCAACCAACGAAGAGGTCGATATTACCATTGCAACGAGCGGTGCAAGCGGTGTCACAGGTTCAGGAACGACCAATGAGATTACCTATTGGACGGGCACGGGGTCTATCGGCTCTCTTACTACTGCCACCTATCCATCTTTGACGGAACTGTCTTATGTGAAGGGCGTTACCTCTGCAATACAGACGCAGATAAACGCAAAGTTTACATTGCCGTCGCTGACATCAGGGTCGATTCTTTTTAGCAACGGAACGACAATCGCTCAGGACAACGCCAATTTGTTTTGGGATAACACCAACGACAGGGTGGGCATAAGCACCACGACTCCGCTGACGAAACTTCACATTGCGGATTCCTCTACCGCAACAACTAGGGGCATATTAGTACATCAGCACGGGGCAAACACTTCGGGTAGTAGCATTTTGTTCCGTAAAGGAAGAGGAACTGCAGCATCACCGACGGTTCTCATCAACGGCGATTTCATGGGCGGTCTGCGAATGGGTGGCTATAGCGGAACGCAATGGCTGGACGCAATCGCAAGGGTCGATGCGGTTGCTAACGGCACAATCACTACGAGCTCCATTCCCACAGATTTGACCTTTTACACGGGTACTACAACGGGTGGAGCGGAAAGGATGCGAATCTTTTCTAATGGCGATTCGTCTATAGGAAGCACTATTAATGACGGACGATTATTCGTCAATCGTATTTCATCGGAAAGCGGCGTTTCTGGTAGTCCAGTAGTCAGACGAGGCATTAATATTTATAGCTATCTCGACGGCAATTATGCTGAGAACTACGGACTTTTTGTAAAAGCGGAAACAGGTTCAGGCTCACAGGGCTTTGCTATCGTACAGCGTGGTATTTATGCAGAGGCTAATGCTTCGACTGCAGTTGCACAGGATGTCTTTGCAGTACATGCAAAAGTCTCAGGGTCGGCTAATAACCGCTATGCGTTTTTTGGCGAAGGTGGAAGGTCATTCCTCACGCACACAGGGGAGCAATTACGCCTTCGCTATGATTCAAGCAACTATGTTACCTTCAATGTAAGCTCTAGTGGGACGGCAACGATTGACGGAGCGGGAGCGAACAAAGGTTTTGCGTTTGCTTCAGGTTTCAAGCTGGGATTCTTTGGAGCAACGGCAATTGTTCAGCCGACCACGGCTCATGCATCAGCCGCCTTCACTGCCAATACAGGTACGACGGTAAACGACGCTTCAACCTTTGATGGCTACACCATCCGACAGGTCGTCAAAGCACTGCGAGATTTAGGAGTCTTAGCATAAATATGAACATTAAACCCATCATCCCCATAAGTTTTTGGCAGAACGGCGATATCGTTGAGGCGAACCATGTGATGCTCTATAATTTCCATGGCTATGATTTCAACGGCATGCCATCCAGCGTGTCGTATAAATTATTGCTTCTAGTTGGAACGCCTGACACGGACGGCGACGATATAGCTGAACCCCAGTATGTCAGTGTCTATGAGAACTCAGTGCAACTTCCCTACGAAGTTGTATCCGTCTGGGGCGAGGATGACCAGATTATCTGGGACTATGTGTTTGAACAATTAAATCTTACGGAGAAAGTATGAAGTTACTGATATCACTTGAACTAGCACAGGCTCTTGTCAATTATCTGCAAGGGCGACCCTATGCCGAAGTCCATCAACTCATCACGGCGTTGTTGCAGGCAGAGAGGACTGGCGAGATAGAGCAGGAAGAAAAAGCAGAATAAAAAACGGGATGCCCTAGAGCATCCCATTCTTTTGCTTCGGACGATTTTGCACTTCCCTGCATCGCCCATTATACGAAACCACAACTGAGGGCTATTTGCGGAACTTCTTAGGTATTCCGCCCTTACCTCTTCTCACAGCCGCTTGCCCGTTGCTGGGTCTTGTTTCATCGGCTTCCGATAACGCCTGTGAGGATTGCTCACGCAAAAGTTCTTTTGCAAATAATGATAAATCTTCTGCCACCTGTTCTTCAAGGTAAGCGAACTGGTCTAGCAAGAATTTTGTCGTATGCTCATCGTTCACATAATGTTCGATGAGCTTGTCCCCGAATTGAATTATCGGTTTCAGCAATCCGTGCTGAATTTCGTGTATCAACGAGTGATGCCAATCTTCGTCATCAAAGAATGGCGGATGCAGAGTCAGGATAAAGGTTCGATACTCATACTGCACATTGCACGAGGCAATATCCTCCTCGGCAATGCTGTAATTAACCACAACCCTAGAACACCAAGCGGGAAATAATCCTTTTACGCAGTTCAAGCGGTGTGAGACTAGCGTCAGGAAGGGTTTCGGTATCGACGAGTGATATTCTATGTGCATCGGTGTTCTGACTCATTATTCGCCTCACTCCCTCATTGATGGCAAGTCGATGCCCCCTGATGATGTCGTCTGCGTTGAAGAGCCCCTTCAGAAAAGTAATAAGCGTGGTCATTGCTGTCTTCCTCCTGTGGTTTATATGGTATCCGTTTTGACGGGTTTAGCGAATTCTTAGCTTTTTCTGCGGTGTTTCCAGTCGGGCGATGCCAAGGGCGTATTCATCCCCAGCCTCTATCTTTTCCCTGATGGCAGATAAATCGGGCTCAAACTTGACCCTGCGAAGTCCTTCAGGTAGTTCCACGGCATGGTCAATGAAGTAGTCATCAAGAATGACTTTCGGTTTGCCCCCTGATTTCTGCAGGGCGAAGGTAAATTTCGCTGTTTGGATTTTCTCGATTTCGTGGGTCTTTAGGAAAAGCTCTAGACGCTCCTTAAGTCGGGTCGCCTTGTTTTCCATAGCCTTCTGCCGACGCTTCAGGCGGTCTATTTCCGCCTTGATGCTTTCGGCATAGCCTTCGGTCTGCGTAATCAGCCAAGCGTATTGGTCTAGCTTGTCGTCACGCTCCTCGCCCAGCTCGGCAAGCCACTTGTCGATGGCTTCCTCGGCTGTCGTATCCGTGACTTCGCCATCTATTTCGATGAGTAGTTCATCCAGTGCTCGGATGTCGTCGGAAATATTGAAGAGTGTTTTCGTGGTCATACCTTCCTCCTAAAAAAGGTGGCAGTTTATCCGATACTGCCAAACGGGATGCGGTAAACCATGATAGAAACCCGCATCAGGAGCAGGGCGGGGAAACGATAAAACCCGCCCTTGAGGGAACTAGAAGGGAATCTCTTCGTCATCGAAGCTCTTGGGCTTCGGCTTCGGTGGCGGAAGCTGTGCGGTGGGTTCGTCCTGAACCTCTTCCAGCTTGACTGACAGATAGACCGTACCAGTGTTTCTTCCAGTCTGCTTCCATCCAGCACATTTATATTCTACACCACCTACTGTGGCTTTGCCTCTGTAATCAGGCTGTTTCTCTTGGGTCTTGTTGTCGTTCACAAAAAGAACGAGCGTATTGTCTTTGTTAGTCATTTGGCTTCCTCTCTCTGTCTGATTTCAGCTATTTTCTCTTTGACTGCCGTTCTGATGAAATGTGCATAGGAGATATCAAGTTCCTTGCAAACCTGCTTCATTTCGTCAATCAAATCCGTTCTCATGCGTAAGTTGATTACTTTTTTACTTTCCATACAGCCATGTTGGGTCATTTTCTTGATTTTTGACTTCCTGCGTAAAGCGTTCTGCCTTGAAACCCATACTAGTCTGCTTTATACCTGATGTCAAGTGGCTGAAGCAAGTTTTTTCTGCAATCTCATTTCACGCCTGCGAGCATTGTGAAAAGCGTATCTAGCTTGGTCTGATTCATGAATCTTCGGTCTGCCAGCCGTAAGTCGTGATTGCAAGTTCTGCTTGACGGCTTCGATATGCGAGATGTCATGGTCTTGCAGGATGCGTCCCGAAGTAAGTGTGTTCAAAAATGCGATTAGTTCTTTGGTAGTCATTGTGTTTTCCTCTCTTGTTTAGAATGTGTCGGATGAGCCGTCGGCCTCATCGTCAATGAAATAGTGGATGAAAGCAGGTGTTCCTTCGCCCGCCCAAAGTCCACAGGTGTTGTATTGCAGGTAGTCGATTGCGTCTTCGTACTCCATGCCCTCATTCATGCAAATGGCAATGCATTTGTGATAGTCGTAGATGGCAATGGGTTCATGCCCGTGCCGTTCCACCCAGCCGACCAAAGCATCTGCCATGTCGTGGTATACGATTGCTTCCTCGTTGAGCTCTGCAAGTGCGTTCAGTTTGTCTGCGTATTCAAGTGCCATAGCTTTATTATCCACGATTTGAAAATTTTATCTACGCCCAGCTCCGATTTCTTCCCAAGTCCAACCTGTCGGTCTGTCGTCTTCAAGTTTCCTCATCGACTTCTTAAGTTCCTCGTCCCTGAACAGGTACATCTTGGTTTCGCTTCCAGCGTCCCCACCAATCCCAATCTTGTGCCAGCTATTGTCTCTAATCAGCCGTTTCAGTTTCATGCTCTCAATCAGCCAGTAGCCGTCCTGCAGAGCAAAGCACCAATAATCAGCCTCTGACATTGCTATTCCCGATGGTCGCTTTCTGCTTTCAAACTCGATACCGATGTTGCCAGTCCGCATTTGGGTCATGTCGTGCTTGACCTCGATAGTCCAGCGTCCACCGTCCTTGCGATGGACAATCAGGTCATAGCGATGGTCGTTGTTGAATTCGACCTTTGCGGTCTTGCCTCTCGACATGAGCAGGTCTGCCAAATCCTGCTCCTTTTTTTTCGCCTCTTCCAAATCTTTGTGGAAATCAAAATGCATTACTGAACCTCCTCGATAACCTCGACCCAACCTTCATCGTCGTCATGTTGCTGTTCGGCAGTTGGAGTGCTCATTCTCAGCAAATCCTGTTGGGCTTGCAGGAACATCGTGCCTGCGTTCTCAGCCCCCATGAGCTCGATGCCCCTCATGAACATATACCTGAGAAACAGTTCCTGCTCGATGCCACTCATCGCATGCTCGAAAAGTTGACTCATGCTTTCCAGTTTCTCAAGACTCGGTACATTTAGTTCGTTCTCAAAATCTTCGTTGTCCATAGTTCCTCCTAGTTTCTGTGGTCGCACTTCGCAACCCCTCGGTAATTTTCGTCCTTCACCCGTCTCCAGCCTGTGCCATCACAGTGCTTGCAGACGGTCTCGGCATTTTCAGGAAGGGCTTTCACGCCCTGTGATTGTGCCCACTCCTTACCCAGTCCGTTCTCCCCAATCCAAAGCGATACTAGGAAGTCGGGTGTCAGGTCTATCTCCCTCTCGCCCATCGCCATCTTGCGAGCTTTGGTCTGCATGGCTCGCTGGTATAGTGCGTCGTAGGCCGTAAAGGGCACTCCAGCGTGGTTTAGTACCTCAAGCCATACGATGGCATGGATTTCAGCATCGGAAGCGTTCAGGACGCTCCAGCCCTTCGCAATGCGTATTTTGTTTATTACGGCACATACCG
>Ga0315909_10004107_pt1 | contig 17348 bp, 16 predicted proteins | sample LakEriMetagenome_11_FD_203527 | JGI IMG/M metagenome (GOLD analysis project Ga0315909, IMG submission 203527) | Freshwater fungal communities from buoy surface, Lake Erie, Ohio, United States - Buoy 2 MA125 | ecosystem: Environmental > Aquatic > Freshwater > Lake | place: USA: Lake Erie, Ohio...
GTTTATCCCTCTTATGAATTTTTCAATAAAAAATAAATGTCCAGTATATTAAATATTCTATTAACTACCTGTCTACTCAATTTCAATGCTATACATCCATTGAAGGACACGGTAGGATTAAAAAACAGGTATTTTAGAATAAGTGCAGAAACAAAAGTAGCTCCCAACTTTTATACAACGCAAACAGGATTTTTTTGTAACATGGAAAGAGCCTTGCAAAAACAAACAAAGGTGGCTGTTAAATTTAGATTAGGCTCATTGGAGCACACACAAAAATTGGAAGGCTATTCCTTAAGTAGAAATCATTAATAGCCATCAAAGAAATCTTAAGGCTACTCTGCCATCATCTCTTTTATTTTCTCTATAATTTCTTCCGTATTCGGCTTGGAAAAGTAATCACCATCACTTGCATAAGCTGGACGGTGTGCTTTTGCACTAATGGTGCGCGCTGTAGCATCTAACCACTTATAACCGCCTTGCACTTCAAGTACTTGTTGATACATATAAGCACTTGCGCCACCTGGCACATCTTCATCGACAAATACAATTCGATTTGTTTTTTTCAAGGATGCCAATATTTGATGATGAATATCAAATGGCAATAAAGTTTGTACATCAATAATTTCGCAATCAATACCCATCTCTGCTAATCTTAGCGCTGCATCTTCAATAATACGAATAGTAGAACCATAAGAAACAATGGTAATATCATTTCCTTCTCTAATGATTTCAGGAACACCTAAAGCCACCTTAAAGGACATTAAATTAGTAGGCATTTGTTCCTTTAAGCGATAGCCATTCAAGCACTCAATTAATAAAGCAGGATCATTACCCGCAAGTAAAGTATTATACATGCCTACTGCTTGTACCATATTTCTTGGTACACATATATACATCCCTCTTAAAGCATTTATGATAACACCCATCGGAGAGCCGCTATGAAATATTCCTTCCAATCGGTGGCCTCTGGTACGGATAATTACCGGACTACTTTGTAAACCATTACTGCGATAGTGCAGCGTTGCAACATCATCACTTAAGGTTTGTAATCCGTATAATAAATAATCTAAGTATTGGATTTCAGCGATCGGCCTTAAGCCTCTCATGGCCATGCCATGCGCCTGCCCCATAATAGATTGCTCGCGAATACCAGTATCAAATATGCGATCAGCGCCATGTTTAATTTGCAAGCCAGCGAAGCCTTGATTTACATCTCCAATATTCCCTAAGTCCTCGCCAAATGCATATACCAGAGGATTAGAGGCAAACAATTCATCAAAATAATGATTCAAAATTTCATAGCCATTCAAGGTTGTCGCATCTGCATTAATGATTGCTGGCACGCCTGCAACATTTAATGTACGCTTTGGGCCTTCGTTGTATAAATTTTTACTATAGTAAGGTGCTTGCTCGTCATGATAGTTGGATAAAAATTCAAGTACCCCATTTTTATTAGGATGATTGGGTAATTTTTCAATCACCAAATGAAGTGCTCTGAAAATATCTCTTTTTAACGGCTCTCTATTTGAAATTAGTTCCTGTGTCAATTGTTGTGCTGTTGCTAAATCATCATGACTTAATCCTTGATAGGCCAAAGCAACCCCTTGCTTAATTTTTTCATTAATGGGTGCGATATATTTATTCCAAGCCCTTAATTTTGCATCTCGGACCGCTTGCTTTATTTGCGCTTCAAAAATTTGTAAATCGGACTCATTACTTAATTCATTCAACAATAACCATTCCCTCATTTTTTTTATACCATCCCACTCCCGCTCCCATTGCAAACGTTCCGTTGATTTATATCTTTCATGACTTCCGCTAGTGGAATGTCCTTGTGGTTGCGTTAATTCCTGCACATGAAATACAACAGGCACATGTGTATTCCTGGTATAAGTGATGCCTTGTTCAAACACTTCACACAATGCCGCATAATCCCAACCTTTGACAGTGAAAATTTTAATGCCATTGGTGTTGGCTTCTTTTTGTAAGCCTTGTAAGGCTTCAGATATGGAACCCTTCGTTGTTTGCAGTTTAGTGGGCACCGAAATTCCATATCCATCATCATATACAAAAATGGCCAAGGGTACTTGTAAAACACCCGCAGCATTTATCACTTCCCAAAATTGTCCTTCAGAAGTACTTGCATCTCCAATGGTGCAAAAACATACTTCATTGCCATCATTAGATAAATTTGAAAATAACGCTTTGTGTTTTGACTGTTTAAAACATTTTGATGCATAAGCTAAGCCTAAAGCTCTTGCCATTTGACCTGCGGTGGGTGCAATATCTGCAGATATATTAAACCGATTTACTAAATCCAACCACTCCCCATTTTCATTTACAAATGCAGTTGCAAAATGCGCATTCATATTTTTACCGCCACTATAAGGATCATTTTCTACGTCAGAATATAATTGCGCAAAATAATCTTCCACATTGGAAGTGCCCATGGCAAACATTAAAGTTTGATCCCTATAATAACCACTTCTAAAATCACCTTTTTGAAAAAATTTTGCTAATGCGACTTGGGCTATTTCCTTACCATCTCCAAAAATGCCAAATTTTGCTTTTCCTGTTAAAACTTCACGTCGACCAAGTAAGCTTACTTCCCTACTCATAAGGGCAATTCGGTAATCCTCCAGTACAGATTTTTTAAACGCTTCAAACGAAAGCATTTCAGGTGTTAAAACAGGATCAAGGGTGGATTCCATATAGCAAAAATAGGGGGCAAAAACCATAAAAAACCAAGAATTAGATAAAATCATTTAATTCCCTATTTTTTGATAAATTTACACGCAACAAAGTCTCTATTCAAACCATATTTTATGAAAAAATCACTCTTTGTTTTAAGCCTAGTTTTGGGCATTTGCAGTTCAATTTCAGCGCAAACAACAGCGACTGTTGATCAGTTATTAAAGTTCAAAAATGAAAACTTTGACTTTGGTAAAATAAGCTTCGGTAAACCAGCTAGTTACACCATTGAATTCACCAATATCAGCAAGGATACCATTACTTTGGTAAATGCACGCCCTGGTTGTGGTTGTACAACACCCAATTTTAAACCCAATGAAAAAATCGCACCCGGCAAGGTGGGACAAGTACAAATTACCTTCAATGGCAGTGCCATGGGAACATTTTCACGTGCAACTACACTTGAATTTTCAAACGGCTTAATCAAGCAAACACAATTTGCAGGGGAAGGTGTTGCCATTACCAATGCACCGCCAGCTCCAATCATTAATAGCCCAACTAAACAATAAACATCGCAATTCATTATTTATTGATTTTGATTCATTAAACCTGACTCATTTATCTAACTTATTAACCACACTATTTAATTTATTTTTAAAATTTTTCAATCATGAAATTAACATTATTACTAATTGCATCACTAATATCATTTACGAGTATGGCACAAACAGGTGTGCAATTTGATAAACTAAATTACAATTACGGAAAATTAAAATTAGGTGTACATAAATCAGTCATCTTTAGCTATACCAATAATGATGCAAAACCAGCAGTGATTGAATTTGCAAATGCAGAATGCGGATGTACGCAACCTGAATACAATCAAAAGCCCATTTTGAAAGGTCAAAAAGGAACCATTAAAATTACGTACACATCGCCTGCAACAGGTGCATTTAAAAAGAAAGTGACTGTTAAATTTGCTGGTGTTAAAGTACCAACAGAATTAACCATTGAAGGTGAAGTGAATTAAAATTTGATTGATTCAAATCATCCTATTGAATAAAAAATTTCCATTTGAATAATAACGAACACTTGCTATTATTCAAAATTAAAAGCGTCCCGATTGCTCGGGACGCTTTTTTATTATAGCGTTCAAGCATATCTTTGTTTGAATGATACAAATAAGTAAACGAGGCATTCAAATGCCTTCCTCTCCAATTCGAAAACTAGCACCCTTCGCAGATGCTGCAAAAAAAGAAGGTGTACAAGTGTATCATTTAAATATTGGACAACCGGATATTGAAACGCCCATTATCATGATGGAAGCGGTGCAGCAAGCCAATTTAAAAGTTTTAGAATATACAGACAGCCGTGGTATTTTAAGTTTAAGAAAAAAACTGGCAGACTACTATATCAGCAAAGGAATTGATGTAACCTATGAAGATGTTTTAATTACCATTGGCGGAAGTGAAGCCATCTTATTTGCTTTTATGGCCTGCCTAGACGAGGGTGATGAAATTATTGTACCCGAGCCATTTTATGCGAACTATATTGGGTTTGCGATGGCAGCAGGTATTCATATTATCCCTATAACATCCAGTATTACAAATGGATTTGCATTACCTCCCATTGCTTCTTTTAAGGAAAAAATGACCCCTAAAACCAAGGGCATATTTATTTGTAACCCCAATAATCCTACAGGATATGTTTATAGCGAAGCTGAATTATTACAAATAAGAGATTTAATAAAAGAAAAAGACTTGTACTTATTTTCTGATGAAGCGTATACTGAATTTAGTTATGAAGGAAAAGTGAAAAGCACTTTAACACTGCAAGGGGTGCAGGACCATGTAATTATGATTGACACATTTAGTAAAAAGTATTCCGCATGTGGCGCACGTATTGGTGCATTAGTTACTAAAAATAAACAAGTCATTGAAGCGGTAATAAAATTTGCACAAGCAAGATTAAGTCCACCCACCTTAGAACAAATTGCTGCCGAAGCTGCACTTGGATTAGCCAATAATTACTTTGATGAAACAAGAGAAGAATATAAAAATAGGCGCGATATATTAATGAATCGCTTGTCAAAAATGGAAGGAGTGTATTGCCCTATTCCCAGTGGCGCATTTTATGCAATGGCACAATTACCAGTAAAAAATACCGATGACTTTTGCCAATGGTTATTGACTAGTTTCAGGCACAACAATGCCACCATCATGTTGGCCCCAGGTAGCGGTTTTTACACGACACCCGACCTTGGCTTGAATGAAGTAAGACTTGCCTATGTATTGAACGAAAAGGACATTAATTTGGCCATGGATTGCCTTGAACAGGCATTACTCGATTACCCAAACAAATAAGCGGAAAAACTCATCACATTTAACAATAACTTATTACATGGGCATTGGATACAATGCTACCTTTGTGTTTGTATATGTGGTTTGGTTTACCCATACAAGCAAGCAATCGAAAATCGCCCTTTAGTTCTCTAAGGGGCTTTTTTATGCCGAAAATTACGCCGGCAAAATGGATTAATACTTCTGGGTGGGTATATTATAAGTGCCTCTGTCCTTAGCCTGCTTAATGTATAACATTATTTGATACACCAATTTGCTCTTTACCGGTTTGCCATTAATACTTGCAGGAATAAATTCATAGGCATCGACATGTAAATCTCTAATGGACTGTTTAAATTCAGCATTATAAAAAATCGAACTATATTTAATATTAAAATCTTCTAATTTCCCAGTAGCGGAAACATCAAAAATATATTCCATTAGAATATCTTCCTTTTGATCCTTGGCACCTTCTGGTAAATTACGTTGGTTATACAATAAATAAAAGCCATAATCAAGGCCCCCAATTTTAACAGGTGCAACTACTTTTGGTTTAATATAACCAGTGGTATCAATCACGGATGCTTGTTTTACAATAGATGATACATCTGGTATATTATAAATTAATTTTTTACTAGTAAAATCATACACCTGAATCAAATCACCATTTTGGCTAAAATAATTCCAAATACTATCCTTTAATCCATTTTTATATTTACCTCTCGCCAACTCACGATTCGCACTATTCAGGATAAAGCACTCCCCCAATTTTATTTTTTTATTGGCTTTATCAGATTCGTAATTTTCAACCAGCGTTGGTGCAATTCTCATTTTACGCCATACAATATTTTGCGCTTCTGAATATTGACTTATTAAAATAGCCAAAAAAATAAATAGCTTTTTCATATTATAAAATTTAATCATCATAAGAATGTTATAAAATTAAAGGTACAAAAAAAATAGTCCCGCTCCGATAAATCGGAGCGGGACTATTTTATAAACTAAAGCTAGCTATTATCTAACTCCTACATATGTAAAAGTTTCATCAAAAGAAACACGATGAGGTTGAATAACACTTGGCTGATTCATCCAATATTTAACTTTTAATGTCTTAGATGCAGGATCCCATGTGTTAGCTCCAGAAGGATCAAGCTCGGCAGAACGACCATTTGAAGATGGTTGACCATAAACATTCACAACACTTGTAACTTTGTTGGAAGCATCAATAGCAAACTCAACACCAAATGCGCCATAATAACTTAATGAAGCGCCACTTAAAATAGAATGATAAATTCCACCAATTGCATTATCATATAATCGTACGGTATTTGCACCACTAGTAACAAGACCTGCACTCATCGGATATCTTCCTTTAAGTCCGGCACTAGCATAATCTACCATCGTACCTGTTACAGTATAAGCGCCATCAAATTTGTTACGAACACCAAATGAGTATACGGCATTACCAAAATTACCACTAATTATTCCTTTAGATACCTGAGAAATTTTAATAGGCAAACCATAGGCTGCATTAAAATTAAAATCAGAAGATACTGTAATTTTAGCTTCCACTGTAGTAAGGTTGGTACCTTTCTTAATCACTACCGAAGTAGGAAAACTAATTACAGAACTTGGTGGAACCACTTTATTTACCCCATTTTCTTTATTATATGTGGCTAAAGTTGCAGCATCTGAAGACAGTGTAACTGTAATATCCTCTGGTGCATTACCTGGTCCTGTATAGTGTACGTTTATATTAATTGATTTACTTGCGCCAGCAGCAACTACACCTAAGTCGGAATAAAAGCCAGGCACTCCGGTATTAGTTAAATTATCACCTGTATTTGCAATCTCAATCACGTTCGTTTTATACTTGACATCAATATTCATATCATCTGCTTTTAAACAAGAAGCAAGTGATACAACAAATAAGCCAAGAAATAGGTTTTTTATATTTTTCATATTTTAATATTTAAATTTTATTTTGCCCAAAATATAAGTGAAGTAAATGGTGATAATCCTTTAGGTACGTTTGTTGCATTATATATTCCCTCTGATGAAGGATATAAAATACGAGTGGGTAATTTATCAGGTCTTGTACTTTCAGACTTTAATGAAGCAAATGTCTCATATTTTGTTGCACCAGGTGCATTATTTAATTTAGGGTACAAAGTACGACGATAATCATTCCATGATTGATCGCAATTGACCATATTTAAAGCGATCCACTTTTGAGTAATGATTGCTTCTAATTTTTGTTCAGTGGTAAGAGCTAAATTAAAATTTACCAAAGGACTGCTAGCATTATCAACTTTGTAAGTTGCTGCAAGCGCTGATGGGTTACCAACAAGTGATTTGTTTGGTAATGAATACAAATAATTAAATGAATGATTTATACCATTATCAAATGCAGCTTGCGCTGTTATAGAACTGATAATACCATACAAAGCAGCTTCTGCTTGTATAAAATAACTTTCAGAAGCAGTAATCAATGGCAAGCCAGCATCTGGGCCTTTTAAAACACCTATTGAATTTCCAGCAGAAGTTCCCACTCTTAAAGGTCCAGCTGGAGCCGGGAACCAAAATGAACCATCCGGTGATGATGCCACACCTAAACTTTCATTTCCTAATTGATTACAACTAGAAACTGCAGGATAATTATAGTAAAGCGCTTTACCACGAGAAGAATCCAATAATTTCTGTCCTGTATAGAAGCCATGAGCGAAGAAGGTTGGCATCCATGCTTTGTTACCAGAAGTTCCGGTATAGCTCCATCCCCAACTGCTCCACTTAGGATTTTGTCGGCCATTATCACGTGTGTAACCAGGATTTACCAAAGCGTCTGAAGTTAAAAATCCGTCACTGCTAAATGTACTGTTAGAGAAGGTCACTTTACCCCTACCTCTAACCAAAATTCTCAATTTGACCGTATTCGCCAATTTTTTCCAGTTAACCACATTACCGCCAAACATTACATCAGCATTACCTAGATCAACCACATTTGAATTTGCTAACCCAGTATTTATTGTAGCAATTGCGGCATCTAATGAGTCAGCAATATTTTTATAGATTACTGGTCCTGATGTGTAAGTAGGATTTAACACTTCTGACCCTTTTAATGCATCTAAATAAGGGACATCATTATAGGCATCTACCAAATGTTGATAATGCATTGCTTTCATAATTTGAGCAGCAGCATGAAAATAATTGTAGTTTGGTAGGTTTCTTGTCTTATTAATGATGGTTTGGTAATCATTTAATATATCATAAGAGGTACTAAACACACCTGACCATTCAGAACTTGTATAATTATAAGTAATGGAAGTACCAAAACCACCATAGCCACCTGCGTTAGCAGCATAACCACCAATTTGTTGGCCCATAGTGTTAAGGCTATTAATTGCACCTGCTGTGTAAGTCAACGCTTGTGGTAAAATTAATTCTACTGATGCAGAAGTTGCATTATTTGGATCTTTATTTATATCCAAATACTTATTACAAGAAGTGCTTACAAGAAGCATTCCTGAGAGAATTATTAGGGTTATATTTTTCATATTTTTCATATTTTTCATTTCGCTTTTAGTTGAATAATCAATTAAAAAAAATTTGACTTGTTTAGGGTTTACGATTAAAATTTAAATGATACTGTTGCACCATAATATCTTGACGGAGGCGTTTGTAAACCACTAATACCTACACCATTACCACCTGAACCACCAGAAGCACCATACTCAGGATCAGTGTAGTAATTATCTGGAGCCATCCAAACTAATAAGTTACGTCCTTGAACACTTAAAGTACAACCTTTGATAAATTTAGATTTAGCTAAAAGTTTAGAAGGTAGATCATAAGAAACGGCTAATTCTCTTAACTTCCAAAAATCGCCAGAATGCACATAGTTTGAAGTTACGCTTCTGTTGATATTATCACTCCAAAAACCATTATTACCATTACCATTCGTAACAGAAATATTTGTATTAGTGATATACTTACCAGGATTAGCGGGATCAGCAATAACAGAATTAGGGAATACAAATCTCATACGATCGTACTGAGCTGTTCTCCAACTTGTACCTGACCAATCAATACTTGAACCCATTGAACTCCAAATATTGTATCCGCCTCTATATTCAAATAAAAATGCTAGTTGAAATCCTTTGTACTTAACAGTACCATCAAGGCTTAATTTGTTTCTAGCAGTGGCATTTCCTAAATTAGAAATAGTATCACTTTGTTGAGGAATACCTGTTGCTCCATCAACAATCACTCGACCATCTGGAGAACGCTTATAATCAAATCCCATGATAATTGGGAATGGCTGACCTGCAACTGCATATGATGCTCCACCTAAACCCAATCGAGGTAAATCAGCACTAATACTAACTACTGTATTTGTAAGATAAGTATAGTTTCCACCAACTGTTACACTGAAATCTTTGGTTTGTATTGGAGTTACATGTGCGGTAACTTCTAAACCTTCACTCATTGTTTCACCTGTATTTGTGCGTAAGCTTGTAAAACCTGTTGTTCCAGATACACCTGTACTAACTGTTTGATTAGTCGTATTCGTATGGAACCAAGTCAAATTAGAAGTAAAACGATCATTAAATAAATTTAAATCAAAACCAGCTTCATAACCTGCGGTCATCTCTGGTTTTAAATCTTTAGATACTAATGTATTTCCAACAGTGAATCCAGCATTACTACCGTATGGAAAACCATTTGCTTGACCAAATGTTGGTAATAATGAGTATGGTCCTAAGTTAACTTGACCTACTTTAGACCAACCACCTCTTAATTTAAAGTAGCTTATAGTATTGCTATTTTTTAAGAAATCCAAGGCATCAGATGCAATGAATGACATCTCAGCAGCTGGATAAAAGAAAGATCTATTTTCAGGTGCAAGAATGGAAACCCAATCATTACGTCCTGAAACAGTCAAGTATAAATAATTTTTATAACCAAAGGTAGTTTTGGTATATGAACCCATTGAGCGCGACATAAAGTTTGACTCTGATGCGCCTGGTGTACCTACGCCATTACTTACGTTAAATAAATCTGGCACCACAAGTCCATTACCACTAACCCCGATATTTTTAGATTGGTTTTGATTCCATTGACCACCAAGAATGATATTCAAACTAAAATCTTTAATTGACCTTTTGTATTGAGTAAAGAAGTCAGTTAACAAATTGGTAGAATAGGACATTCCATCTGATACACTATAAGGAATATCAGATTTAGCACTTGCATCAGTATGTTTCGCATAATAGGTGTAAGTAAATCCGGTATTTGAATTTTTATTGGATTGGTTACGCGTAGAAATACCTTGACGGAAAACAAAATCTAACCCTTTAACTGGGGTGAACTTTACTTCCACGTTCGCCGTTAAATAATCGTTTCTATTCGTTTGTCTGTAATTAGCAGCAGTCCAATAAGGGTTTTGATACCAAGGGTTATAAAAACCGTTTGGATTAGCAAACTTATCATTTTGCCAATCTTTGTAACGAGTGATATCAACGTTGGATGGCATGTTTAACATTTGATCGTACATGCTACCTGTAGCAGTGGTAATATCATATCTGTTCTGAGTATAAGAAGTACTGTAATTAATATTAATGGTCTTACCAATTTTTCTAGTTCCATTTAAACGCACGTTAGTACGATTATATAAATCGCCTGGTGTTGTACCCGTTTGATCAACATGTTGTGCTGAAAAATATTGGGTTGAGTTTGCATCACCATTTGAAATGTTGAAATCGGTTTGATTGATGATCCCTTTGTTCCAGAAATCGTTGTGTCCTGGATAAAATTGGTAACGACTAGAATCATTAGAACCGTCCGCTAATGGAGGTCCTAAAGCACGCATTGTACCATCAAATGGAGGTCCATAAGATTGGTTTTCTAAATAAGAGAAATTACCTCGTCCAAATAGGTCAACACCATAACCACTTCCACCCGCACCAAATTGATCTTGCATTTTTGGAAAGAATGCAACCTCTTCTACAGATGTGGTATGTGAAAAACCGACTTGCGTTACACCATTTTTACCTTTTTTGGTGGTCACAATCAAGGCACCATTGGATGCTTGAGAACCGTATACCGCAGCGGCACCCGCACCATTTAAAACTTGAATATCTTCAACATCCTCTGGGTTTAAGTTACCTAACATAGTAGAAGGAACGATAACATTATCTAATACTAATAAAGCCTCATTATTACCAGTCAAAGATCTTTGACCTCTTAATATTAGGCGAAAGTTAGGATTGATACCACCTGAAGTGTTACTTACTTGCAATCCAGCAACTTTTCCTTGTAATCCACCGGCGATACTAGTTGATTTACCAGCCACTAAAGCTTGTGCTTTAATTGTTGTACTCACCGAACCAAGTTCTTTTCTTTTTGCCTGAATACCCCCTGCAGTAACAACTACTTCCTCCATATTATTCACTTGTTCAAATAAGTTCAAGTTTAATGTTGAGGAAGAAGTCACTTTGACCCTTTCAGTTCTATAACCAACATAAGAAAATAGAATGAAATCGCCTGTTGAAGCATTAATTTCATAATTTCCTTTTTCGTTTGTAATAACCGCTTTTTCAGCTTTTCCCTGTATTCTCACAGTAACACCTTGTAATGGTGAACCATTTTGGTCATCAATTTTCCCTTTAATACTCCTGACCTGCGCATTGGCAGCTAGACTCATGGAAAATAACACAACGAATGTGTACAGTAGTTTTCTCATAATCAGATTTTTTTAATTTATTTATTAATACGATGCAATAAATATATAAATATTGTGGGATTATATTAACAAATCACTAAGAAAATATTCTAATTAAATAATAAATAATTAACCTTGATAAATAATACTACTGTTATACAATGCTTAATGTATAATATATATTATTTATATGTTAGTTTGTACGCTAGCCGTTAGATTAATTTTAAAGATTTGTGGATTGTGAGACATGGCAATTTTTGGGATTTGAATGACAAAGGCCATGTTCATTTTTCGTTGTATTTATATGAAGATTTTCATTAAAAAAATTAAACGTTTTACATCATATCATTACACATTTATCGACCAGCATCTTATGTAAAAAAACATACTTATTTTTCTTGTTAAAATTTGTGAAAAATTTAAAAATAGAAGCCCCTGTAGTGAAAATATTTTTTAGATTTTTTTGAAAAAAAGACGACCCAAAAATCTTTTTATAGTTATAAATTTCTTTCCCTTATGGTTTCAAAAATATATTTATTAAGAATTAAGCAGTACTTATAAACATATTAAAAAAGCTTTCTAATAACTGGCCATACTCACTCGTTTACAACCAATTTTATTGGAATTTAGTCGTAATTTTCCAACCATTAATAATTCATCTCCTATGGGTGCGATATCATTGATTGCTTTACTTGTAGCTGCTATTGCGTTTTCTGCAGGCGGCATTATAATTGGAAAAATTTTTGTGAAGGGTAGTAAAAATGCACAAAAAGGGCAAGCCTACGAATGTGGTATCCCTACTGACACTTCTCCTTGGCATCAATTCAATGTGGGTTATTATTTATTCGCATTGTTATTTTTAATTTTTGATGTGGAATTGGTTTTTTTATACCCTTGGGCAGTGGTTGTAAAAAAAGTAGGCATAGTTGCTTTAATTGAAATTATTGTTTTCATATTTATTTTATTCATGGGCTTTTTATACGCCCATAAAAAAGGAGCATTAAAATGGAGTTAAAAGAAAAAATTGCAGGCAACGAACCTTTCCCTGGTATCGTTCATGACACACCAGGTGGTGGTATTGTGGTAAGTACTTTTGATAGTATTATCAATTGGGCGCGTTCCAATTCCCTATGGCCATTATCTTTTGCAACAAGCTGTTGCGGTATTGAAATGATGTCCACTGCTTCAGCGAAGTATGATTTTTCGCGCTTTGGTTTTGAGGTCGCAAGGGCTTCGCCGCGTCAAGCCGATGTAATCATTATTGCCGGTACCATTGTAAATAAGATGGCACCGGTATTAAAAAGATTGTATGATCAAATGGCCGATCCAAAATATGTTATTGCAATGGGTGCATGTGCTATTAGTGGTGGTCCTTTTTTTTACAATACTTACTCAGTAGTAAAAGGGGCTGATCATATTATACCAGTGGATGTTTACATTCCAGGATGCCCGCCACGCCCCGAAGCTTTATTACATTCTTTAATTTCCTTACAAGAGAAAATTAAATTAGGCATGACACGTGAACAAATTAGAGGTGAATTTAAAGGATAAAAAATAGGATGCACGCTTTGAAAATGATTACAAAATTTAATCCTTCAAGCATAGAAAAGTTTTAAACAGCACTTAATTTATAACAATGACCAACGAAGAAATAAAAGAATACATCACTACCCTTGCACCTGCAGCCACCTTTGATGAAACAGGCGAGTGGTTGAACATCCTGGTGACTGCTGAAGAATTAAAACCTTTGATGTTAGCGTTGCGCAATGGCAAAATGCAAATGAATTATTTGTTTTGCTTAACCTGTGTTGATTTTAAAACACATTTAACCATGGTGTATCACTTGTCTGCTACCACACATCGTCAAAGCATCGTGATAAAAGCAAATTTAAATCGCGAACAACCATTGGTTGAAACCGTTTGTGATATTTGGAGAACCGCTGAATTTTTAGAGCGTGAAGTATTTGAAATGTTTGGCGTGCATTTTACAAATCATCCTGATTTACGAAAATTAATATTGGAGGACGACTTCAAAGGATATCCCTTAAGAAAAGATTTTGAAGATCCTATCAACATGATAAAATTATAATTGGCACATGTACAATCAAACCGAAATAATAAAAGATACCAGTGAGTTAGGTGCGAATGGAGAATTAGTCATCAATATGGGACCGCAACATCCTGCTACGCATGGGGTACTTCATTTGGTGGTTACCCTAAATGGTGAAACCATTAAAAAAATCGAACCCCATTTAGGTTATATCCATCGCTCTATTGAAAAAATGTGCGAGAGTTTAACCTATCGTCAATTCATTTATGTCACCAGTCGAATGGATTACTTGTCCTCACATATAAATAATTTAGGCTGTGCTTTATTAGTTGAAAAAGGAATGCAAATTGAAGTTCCAGATCGTGCAAAATATGTGCGTGTTATTTTAAGTGAATTAACCCGTATCGCATCTCATGAATTATGGTTGGGTGCTATGGCGATGGACTTAGGTGCTTTCACCCCTTTCTTTTATGCATTTAGAGAAAGAGAAATGATTACAGATATTATGGAAGATACTTGCGGTGCAAGATTAACCATGAATTATATTGTTCCAGGCGGATTGATGTATGACCTACATCCTGATTTTCAAAAAAAGGTAAAGGCTTTTATTACCCAATTCAAATCCAAGGTAACTGAGTATGAAGACTTAGTCACCAACAATGTTATTTTTCAAAGCAGAACTAAAGGGGTTGGCATTTTAAGTGCAGAAGATGCTATTTCCTATGGTTGCACAGGACCAGTAGCACGCGCAAGTGGGGTGAGCTGCGATATTCGAAAAATTTATCCTTACGAAGTATATGATAAAGTGGAGTTTGACGAAGTATTGGAAACTGCAGGTGATTCCTTTGCACGTTATATGGTGCGCGTTAAAGAAATGAATCAATCTATTCGCATCATTGAACAATTGATTGATAATATTCCTGAAGGTGATTTTGTAGGTAAAACAAAAAATGTGTTAAAATTGCCGAAAGGTGAATTTTATACAAGGGTGGAAACTGCCAGAGGTGAATTTGGCGTATATGTAGTAAGTGAAGGCGGAACCACACCACACAGAATTAAATTTAGGTCTCCTGGATTTTCAAATTTATCCGTATTAAATCATATTTCTGTTGGAAGTAAGATTGGTGATTTAATGGCGAGCATGGGTACTTTGGATTTAGTGATACCAGATATTGATAGATAATAGAAAGATAGAATTGTTTGTTATATAAAAACAGTAACGCATGTTTAGTTTAGAAGGAATTACTACCAATGTTCAAGATTGGTTATTGATGAAATTTAATCCCACGATGGCTTTGGCTATTGAATGTGTGATTGTGATTTTATTGTCCATTAGTTTATTTGCAATATTAGGCTTGGTACTCGTACTCATGGAGCGAAAAGTGGCAGCACATATACAAATACGCCTTGGGCCAAACCGCGTTGGACCAGGCGGTATGTTTCAAACAGTGGCAGATACTTTAAAATTAATCATGAAAGAAGGGTTGGTGCCCGACAAGGCAGATAAATTTTTATTTAACCTCGCTCCTTTTGTGGTAATGATGGTGGGTATGTTATTATTAGCGCCAATTGCTTTTGCAAAAAACTTTCAAATTTGGGATATCAATATTGGGGTACTTTATATTAGTTCAGTTTCCTCTTTATCTGTGATTGGCATTTTGATGGCAGGCTGGGCTAGTAATAATAAATATTCTTTATTAGGTGCGATGCGCAGCGGCGCGCAAATTGTGAGTTACGAATTATCTGCAGGATTTGCAGTATTAACCATTGTGGTTTTAACAGGAAGCTTACAAATTTCTGAAATTGTAAATGCACAACAAAATGGTTGGTGGATTTTTAAAGGTCATATTCCTGCAGTCATTGCATTTGTATTATATATTATCGCAGTCACTGCCGAAACGAATCGTGCGCCTTTTGATTTAGCGGAAGCCGAATCAGAATTAACCGCAGGTTTCCATACGGAATACTCAGGTATGCGTTTTGCCTTGTTCTTTTTAGCAGAATACATCAACATCTTTATTGTTTGCGCGATTGGTGCAACATTATTCTTTGGTGGATGGATGCCATTACATATTGGCAATTGGGAAGCCTTCAATCATATCATGGATTATATCCCCTCTTCGGTTTGGTTTATGGGAAAAACATTTTTTCTTATCTTTTTAATCATGTGGTTCAGATGGACCTTCCCAAGATTACGTGTGGATCAATTATTGAATTTAGAATGGAAATATTTATTACCAATAAGTTTGTTTAACCTTTTATTAGTGGCAGTGATTGCAATTTTAGGTTGGCATTTTTAACATAAAATGAATTAGAAATATGTTTTTGAAAGAATATATAACAGATGTTGTTACCGGCGTAACCTCTTTATTAAAAGGCATGCGCAAAACAGGTTATTACTTTACGCATCCCAAAGAAATTATTACTGAGCAATATCCGGATAACCGAGCGACCTTATTAATGTCGGATCGGTTCAAAGGTGAAGTAGTAATGCCACATGATGCCAATAATGAACATACCTGCACCGGTTGTACGGCTTGTGAATTGGCTTGTCCGAATGGGACTATTAAAGTGGTGACCAAATTTGAAACCTCACCTGAAGGAAAAAAGAAAAAAGCAATTGACGCATTAGTGTATCGTCTTGAATTATGTACGATGTGTAATTTATGCATTGTTGCATGTCCAAGTGATGCCATTAAAATGGCGCCCAATTTTGAACACAGTGTATTTGACAGAACCAAATTAACCAAGGTATTAAATCAACCAGGATCTAAAATAAGGGAGGGAATAGAATAATGAATACATCAACTATTATATTTTACGCCATTGCCGCTCTCATATTGGGCGCCGCAATTTTAGCAGTGACTACACTTAAAATATTTCGTTCCGCTATTTGGTTATTATTTTCATTGGTGGGCATCGCTGCACTTTATTTTTGGATGCAGGTGGAATTTATTGCTGCCATTCAAATTGTCGTATATGTGGGTGGAATTGTAGTCTTAATCATCTTTTCTATCTTCTTAACCCAACAATCGGGTAAGGAAATGACCAAACCTGCCACTAGCAAAATGATATTTTCTGCACTAGCTGCTTTATTTGGAACAGCATTCACTATTAATTTAATCAGTCATTACGGATTTAATAATATTTCTGCAGCTCCCTTTAATCCCAGCGTGGATGAAATAGGCATGCAAATGTTAAGCACTACTTCGCATGGTTTTATTTTACCGTTTGAAGTAGTAAGTATGCTTTTATTAGCCGCCATGGTGGGTTGTATTGTTATCGCGATGAAGCCAACAGAAGCAAATATTGTTCACTTAAACAAAAAGGAGGATTAATATCATGAACGAAGTACCCTTAACCCATATTCTTTTCGTTAGTACCGCTTTGTTTTTCATTGGCATGTATGGATTGTTTACCAGAAGAAATTTAATTACCATGCTCATGTCCATTGAGCTCATGTTAAATAGCGTGAATATTAATTTTGTGGCATTTAATAAATACTTATTCCCTGATAAATTAGATGGTTTGTTTTTTTCTTTATTTA
>Ga0315909_10004109_pt1 | contig 17344 bp, 12 predicted proteins | sample LakEriMetagenome_11_FD_203527 | JGI IMG/M metagenome (GOLD analysis project Ga0315909, IMG submission 203527) | Freshwater fungal communities from buoy surface, Lake Erie, Ohio, United States - Buoy 2 MA125 | ecosystem: Environmental > Aquatic > Freshwater > Lake | place: USA: Lake Erie, Ohio...
TTTGGATGCACACCTGGTGTTACACCTGCTAACAAGCTAAGTGTACCAGAAGGTTTAACAGTAGTTAGCTTAATACTAGTTGGGAATTTGTGTTTAGCCGAATAGTCTTTGTCATACTCACGAAGCCAAACATAAGCTTCTTTCAACCAGCTTCTCTGCTCTTCAGTTGCTTGTAGAATACCAGTCATACCAATACCCATTCTCATGTGCTTGTGTACAATGTTCTCTGTCTCTTTTAATGAACAGTGTAGTGCTAGAGAGTGCTTGTTCATACGGTAAGCAAATGTGATTGCTTCTAATAGTTCATCGTATGATTCAATGTTAGGTAGATAAACCTCTGCTAAGCAACATGTTTCAAAGTTAGCTAGTGATTGCTCTGCACAAGGATTAAAACCTTCTACATCTGGATCAGGATATTGTGTTTCACCAGTGCGTCCAACTGTTTTAGATAGTTCAATGTTGATGAGTCCGTAAGGTTCACCTTGATTGTATGTTTCCCAGAACTCTGGAAGTAGGTCGTCTGTGTTTTCAGGAGCTACAATAGAGTTGTTACTCATCGCTCTCCAGTTAGGAATAGAACCAAGGTCCCAACGCTTAGCTTTCAAATACTCGATGTCATCATAATCACCAATAGAGATTTGTGCGGACCTACGAACATTTCCTGCAACTACAACCATACCGATAATGTTCATGATGTCTAGACAATCGATTGGTCTAAGCTTCTTGTTAGATCTGCTATTCAATATCTTGTTGATCTCAGCAATACCCCAACAAAGATCTTCTGGGCCAGATGCTGTACCACCGAATCCTTTGATAGCAGCACCTTTCGATCTGATCATCATTGTAGAATACGTAAAGCCTTCTCCAGAATAGAAGTGAGCTTTCAATACTTTACCTAACAACTTAACCCAACCTTCACGTGTATCTGGAACAATATAGTCTGCGTCTTTAACATCTTTACGTTCAATCTTAACCTTTCCTTTTACCTTAGGTAGTTGATAAACGTTGTGACGTTGAATGTTATAACCAACACCTGAACCAAGCATCAACATTTCAAATGCCCAAGTGAAAGGTCTAATAGGATTGTTAACTGTAACGAATGCACAGTTTTGTAGTGACGGTAGACCTAAACGATCTACAGTTTTACTACCTAGCTGCCACATAAAACGGCCAGCAGTAGAAAACTTTAACTTCATACGAAGCTCAGCGTATCTTTTTTTCTCTTCTTCAGTAAAGCCAACTTTAAGTTGCTTCTCAGAAGCTTCGATCTCACGCTGAATAACTTGCCAGAACTCTTCTGTTTTGGAATTAGGATCGTCCTCTTTTAATCTTCTTGCATAAGTTCTCTTAAATGTAATGTAGCCAATTTCGCCCCAAGGGATTTGTACGTCCTTTAATTCCATTTTGTTTTAGTTTTATAAAATAGTTTATATAATAAAGTGGCCTCTGATAGGCCGGTTAGCCTTCTAGTCTATACCATAACCTGTTTCTCCAGTCTATTTAGGTAATTGGTTCAATTAAGAACCTGGTAGGATAGTTCCTTTAGAACTAGTCTGAGTCAAAACTGAATTTCCAGTCTTCTGAATCTGATTGATACGTGAAGTAGTCAGCCTGTCAAACTGGTTGTTTGAAGTTGTATTCAACTGAGCGATCTTATCATTGTACTTTACAGGAGTAGATTTGATCCTGAAGTTATCACCCATTGTGGCTTTCTTAAGTAGGTCAATCAAAAAATTCATAGGAGTCTGTTTTTCAGTAATAAATATCCTAGTTTGGGATAAGTTAGATATTCAGCTCAAAGAATTTCGATGCCAAATATGCCTTCTCATCACGGTCCAGGCTAGAACTATACCCTTTGTTTGAGCCAGATATTGGAGCTGATGTTTCTATGTTCAGTTCGTCATCGTCTAGGCTGTCTGGGTTGATCTCAATAGAGCCATTGTTGGTGCTGATCTTGGCAGCGTAGGTCATACCGTCCATGCCATAACGATTCTTCATAATATGAACACGACCAGTCCCATTCACCTTGTCTTGACGTTTTCTAGAGAGTGACATAGCAAAGTCAGCAATCATCATCTTATTGTAAGATCCTGCAGCCTTGTCACCTTCAATTACATCATCTTTTGCACCAGCACGGTTAACCTGTGATACTGTCCAGATTGGCACTTTCAACTCTCTTGCCATACCTTTTGTAGCAGTATATACATCATCAATCGCATCTTTAGGATCAATTGACTTGGTTTTGCTCTTTAACAGATCAACGTAGTCTATGATAACTAGATCAGGTGGATAGCCAAGATCACGACACTTCTGAATGTGTGATTCGATAGTGTGAGTTGTAGCTTTCCCCATCGGGAACTCTTTGATGATCAACTTACCTTTCACCTTTGATACAGCCTCTTCAATATTACCTCTGTGCTTATGTACATTTTGTACATCGATCCCTGTGAACAGAGAGTCATACCTTTTACCAACGTAGTATTCAGAGAGCTCTAATGTGTAATGGCACACTGTGTAGCCACGTTGTACGGCCATACCTCCCATATTAACTAGCATCCATGATTTACCACCGCCAGGATTTCCGAAGATAATACCAAGGTCACCTGAACCAAGACCTCCCATTAGTAGTTCATTTACATGTGGCCATGCTGTAGGAATAGCAGCTCTTTCTTCTTCACGGTATCTGGTCTCAATATCTTTTTCGTATTCGTGGCCTATTGATTTATCCTGCCCTGCTTTTAATGCAGAGTCCATCATATACTTGATGTCGTCGTATTGACCTTTCTCTAACAGGCCAACTGAATTCAAGATAGCTTTCTTGATCTGTTGATTCTTACAGAAGCTACTAAACTCTTGCTCTACATATTCACGATCTTCGTTAGATGCTTTCAATGCTTCTTTCAACTGCTCAACTACAGATACCTTCAACACGTCATTTTCAATCTTTCTTACTTCAACTTGTAGTGCATCAATAGATTGCGTGGTGTGATACTTGTAGTAGTAACGTAAGATCTCACCTACGATCCATTTGTGAGCTGGGTTGTCAAACATCTCTGTATCTAAGATGTCATTAATGTTTTGTAGAAACTCTTTGTGCTTTAATAGGCTTGATAATACCTTGATTTGAAAACCGATTCCGTACTGCTGTAACTGATTTAAATTCGACATAACTATTTATACTTTTGTAAATTGTGAAAGTGATTGAATAACCATGATTGTACATTCTGAATTGAGTTACCTAACTCATCTTCATGATACAATGTAAGAAATTTCTGTGAATCATATACCTTAAAAGGATTGAGTAACACATTATTTATTTCTTCTAGTGCTTCTTCTGGTATATTAGGATTCTTTAAGTCCATCAACCTTTGATTAATGCGTAGTTGAAACTCAAAGTTCTTGATAGACTCGAGTATCTTCTGTTTACCTTCGCATCTTTGTAATATATCATCTAGTGTTATAAGCTCATCTTTAGCTAAGTCTGGAAAATGCTTTAGCATTGTTTTAGAACCTAGACCTTTTACTCCAGGAACATTATCACCAGAATCACCTAGTAGTATCTTCTGTGTTAAGAAGTTGTTTGGTGATACTCCAAACTCAGTTAGTACTAGATCGTGATCATAGAACTTTTTCTTGGTAGGTGAATACACAGTGACTTTGTCTGATACTAATTGTAAGTAGTCGCGATCACTCGACATAATCGTAACTTCACCAGTAAGCCTTTGACTAATATAACCAATCACATCATCAGCTTCTATCTTGTCGATTGAAATAAGATCAATAGGAAGCGTCTTTAGATAGAATATTAATCTGACTAACTGTTCTGTTATAGCATCAGACTCTTCTTGCTGTGATTCAAATGAGTCCCAATTAGTAACCCTAGTTAAACCACGATTAGCTTTATAGTCTGGGTAAATGTACCTTTTGTTTGTAGATGAGCCTTGCCCATCAAACACTACGATCACTCTAGTAGGTCTTACTAACTTAATTACGTATCCTAACGATCTCAAAAAGCCAGTTAGTCCACCAATATGTGATAGGTCTTTATTGACCCAACCAATAGCAGCGAATGCTCTTAAGAAGGTGTTTAGGCCGTCTATCAAAAGCACTCGGCTGTCTACTGAGTCTAGGTCTTTCTCCTCTTTTAAAGAGTCGAATATTTTTTGGAATTCTTTATTCATTAATCTTCTGTGTCAAATATATCAGGTGATAAGCTAGTTTCTTCTTCAACTACATCAAATGTAGCAGATCCAAGGACCTTAGTCCATTGATCAGAGTACTTCTTCTTGTACTCATCGAGCTCTTTCTTATCATCTTTGATAAACCCGTGCACAGTCATAATGACTTTGTTAACAGCAGTTACACCAGTTACGTGATTCTTGTCACAGCTAATTCTGGTTCTCTTAGCAAACTCAACCTCTTTACCATTCTTGGTAGCTTTGATTTTGTTTGTACCTGCTCTAGCGATATTACCAAACGTGATAACCAAAGACGAATCGAAGTACATTGTGTTACCACCTTTGTTATTGAGTGTAGGTTGACCCATTGGTGAATCAGGCTTAGCTACCCATACTTTATTTACTGCAACTAATGTGTTAGTATAAGGCTGTGATGCTTTACGAGACAGTACAATACGCTGGTTGATAAAGTTACCAAACTGTTGAGACATTGCTCCTGCATTCCACTCATTATTGTTTGTGCTCTTCTCAATTGACATTCTACAAGGAATAGAACCAACAGAATCCCAGAAGAAACAAATGTTGTAAGGAAGTGTTCCTCTCTTTTGTTCATCTAGAATATCAGCAATAAAGCCTGCAACGTCTTCAATACACTCTAACCTTTCACGGTCAATGTATAAAAAGAAGCCTTTATAATCTACAACTTCACCTGTTGCTGGATCTGCTACCTCTTCAAATTGAAAGCCCATCTCACGAGCGTGATTCCAATCCCACTTCATCTCGGTAATAATGAAGACAGGTAGTATACCTAACTTTTGTGCACTAACTGCAGCTTCAAGTAGTGCAGTTGTTTTACCAGTATCAGAGTGTCCTCTTAATAACGTAATGTGACCAACAGGAACTCCTGGGATTTGTAGTGTGTCTTGAAATGCTTGTGAAAGAGGGATCCAAGACTGTTCTTTGAAAACTACACCAGCAGATAAGTTCTTGCCCTTCTTAAACTTCTCAAGGTCTGCTGTGCCTTTGATTGCACTAGATATAGTGCTAGTAAGCGATTCTTTTGCTTTTGCCATACAAAACTATTGTGTTAAAAAACCCTGGCTTAATCGCCAGGGCTTCGTTATTAAATATCGAACAGATCATCAATCGCCGAGTCTACACTTGGCTTAGTTGTACTCAAAGTGTACTGTCCAGATTGAGGTTGCTTAGGAGTAACTTCATCAGCTTCTTCTTTCAGATCTTCTTCTGGGTTCAGGTGCTTAAGAAGTGCTTCTTTCATATCATCATAGCTATACCTCTTAAACTGTGTCAAAGGATCTGGTTGATTCTCTAACCATAGTTTTACTTTGTCAGCGTCCTCTGATAGAGGTGTTGACTTAGTTCTAACACGAATAGTCGATGTGTTGTACATCAAACCTGTTGTTTCTTTACCAGCAGTTTCAACTGTAATATCACGGCCAGTAATAGGATCAGTGTAGTCTCCTACATCCTCATCTTCAGCAATAGAAAGTAAGTCCATGTAGACTTGCTTACCAAACTCCCAAAGACGAACTCCTTTGTCTTCTTCTCCACGTACAATTACAGGAGCGAATACACGCATTTTTGGTTCAAGCTTCTTAGCTAATTGCCAGTTGTCTTTTTCAGACGACTTACGAAGTCCTTGAGCAAATTCAACGATAGGATCCTTTTCACCAAAGTTAGTCAATGCCATCATAGAACGATTGTTAATTCCATAATGCATGTAAACTTCTTTGAAAGGGTTTTGCTTATTATAAACAGAAGGTACAATACGTACCGAGTGTTTACCCACGCTAGGCCTCCAAATAGTTAATGTGAGGTCCTTCTTTTGTCCTCCACGTGGATTCTGTAGAGCCGACAATCTTGATTTAATGACTGAAATGTCCATATATAACTTGTTTTGGTAAACGTAAGAAAAAAGAAAGAATAGAAAAAATCGTTCTTATAAGTAAGATAAAAAAACCGGCGTTTAGCCGGCTTTACTTATTTTATTTAGTCTTTTTTGCCCTAATTTGTTTATTTAGTTCGTCGGCTTTTTTTTGAGCTCTTTCAGCATCTTGCTCTGTAGTTCCAAAAATGTGCTCTTTTGGTACTTTTTGATTTTGTAATCTAAACATAGGATTTTTGCTCACTATCCACTTCGGTTTTGTATTACTTGATCCCGGTATTTGCTTAATAAAATAGTAGGACCCCATTTTGCCTGTGCTTATTCCAGCTATTTCTGTAGCTATCCCAGCTAACTCTTGCATCCTTTTTACTTCGTTGAGTAGACTTTTCATCTTTAAAAAGTAGTTTTACAGTAATAAATATCTGGGTGGAATTAAACGGCAACTATCTTATGGATAGTGGTGTTAAGCCTCTTGAGGTCTTCACCTTGAGTGAGAAGGATAGAGTTCTTGTAGTCGTTCCAATTGATCATAAAAGATGTATCAAGTACACCCTGATTCAACTTTTTGATCAAAGTGTTCAGAGCGTTGATAGTATAAAGAGTGTTTGACTCTTTTTTTCTATGAAGTAGGATTGTGTTTGGAAGTATCTTGGTATGGCTACCTTGAGGTTCAATGTTATATGTACACATAAACTCTTCTGATTCTGGAGAAGCCAAAACGAAGATCTTTTTATATAGAATGGTGTACTCTCTGTTAATTTCTCTTAGAGTGTCATCTAGACCATCTTTAGAGGTGAAAGTACAAAACAACTTATTCATAAGTGATTCCTGGGTAAGTTCGACTATTTTATTTTCTATCATAACTGGTTACTGTTAATAAATATTGTAATACTTGTTAGAAAGCGTAGTTGGTGCCATATTTGTGTTTAACGATCATGCCGTTGTTTTCTAATATCTCTTTTATCTTTTTCAATAATGTCTTGCCGTCTTGGGCCGAAAAGTCAAATAAGAAAGAATCGTAGGTGATCAAGATCAGCTTTGTCTTCTTCTTACTTAGAAGTTTGTTTAGTTCTAAGATCTTATCTATGTTCTCCTTGGTCTCTAAATTCTGGACAATGTAGTTAAACAGTTTTAGCTTGTTCATACCAGGTAGTTTCTTCAAGATCCTTCCAGTTGGGAGTACTGCTGCTTTATGGGCATTGTACTTCTTCCATTCTTGGTTAATAAACTCATCAAGGTGTTTAAAGAAGTCAATATGTTTGTATTGGGCTTCAATCCCTCCATACAGCTGCCTAAACGTGATGGTCTTTGATTCTTTATACTGCTCGTCAGTCAGCTCGTCCAGGTTGAAATATGCGCGTCCTAAATAGGTGTGCATAGACTCTTTTGGAGGTTCAAACCCAATCAACCTAGATATTAGCCTCAAATGGTAGGCGTCAAAGTCAAACTCTACCAGAAAGTCGTTCTTTGGTACAAAGCACTGTCTAAAGTCCTGGTCCTTTGGTATAGCTAGAAAGTTAATACCATTGAATGAGTTAGTAGGCCTTGCTGTTAAATTATACAGGTTGTAGTATGAATAAACAATGTCTCCTGATAGACTAAACTCTGGGTGTTGGAATTGGAACTTTTTTCCAAAACAGCTTAGGTCAACTTTAATTCCAGACTCTTCTACTTTCTTATACGCTTCAACTAATTTATCTTGGAGTTCAATGTCCATCTCAAGATCAAAATAGTCTTTGACCAATTTGTACAAACACTCACACTTTTGATAGTGTTTAGTGATTGGTATGATCTCATTGATCGTTGGTAAAACTGTCTGTTTTATGTAGAAGTCTCTATGGACTGGCGTGTTACATTCGAAAGAACTATACTCGTTGTTTTTATCTAAACAGATAAATTGAACATCGATTGATTTAGGTAGGTCTAGAAAATAAGAGTGTAGCTTTTTGTCTAGTAAGTAGATCTTGTCGTGCTTTTGAAGAAACGACTCTACTAGTTTAATGTCTAGTGAAAAACCTTCTGAGTGGTTGATCACAAACATATAGCCTTTCTTACCATTATGATAATAGATAAGACTTGGCCTAGCTAGTTTAGGGTGGTAGTAATCGTTAGAAGTGACAATGTTGATAAACGCTTCATCAGTCAATTCTAGACGGTCTAGCTGATCTTTATTTTCGATGATAAAATACATAACCTGTTATTAGTCACAATTATAAACTATTGTGACGACAATAAAAAAACGATCTATTAAGTAGGTCTACTGTACTTAGTGTATTCTCCACCAATATAATCAACGATGCCTAAAAAAGTTAGATTCGCTTTTTCTGTAAGCCTCTGGTTTGTTTCAAAGATTCCTGGTATAACATTGTACTGTGATTCTCTTTTACTTCTCAATGGCCCAGTTAACTTCCAAAGTATAGTTGCAGTTTGATAAATTGATATATCGTAGTCTGCTGTACCATTTACAATTGAGTTGTACTCATCTTGACTAATCTCTGTTATAAAGCCACGTTCATTTTCTTTTTTAGTGAAGTAGCGAATAACATACCCTTTCTTATAATCTTGCTCAGTAGGTTGAGGATAGTATGTATTAGGCTGACCTGGTATTCTTGGGTTTTGTAAAGTAGACGGAGTTAAGCCAGTTTGAGAAGCAATTTTATTTTTTAAAGACTGAGGTAAATTAACTCCATTTATTCCTGGAGCAGACAAATAGTCTTGTATTCTTTTTAACTCTTGATTAGGTCCTTGTTCAGGGTTAGGCCCAGTAAAAGCTCTACCATCGTATGTTTCATAATACTTACCAGAATAAGGAATACCGTTTAGACTAAACTGGCCTCCTGCTGTATTCAGGTTCGGAATTATTGCAAATGATGGATAATATCTTAACATAATTCTAAGATAAATATAGTGAGGCTTCTTCTTTTCTTCTTTGTTCTAAAGCTGTTAAATATCCACTTACCCTACCTCTAGTAGGCCCTTGTGCAATTGCATTAGCAACCGATGTGGATCCTGTATTTGATTTTATAGCAGTTACTACTACTGAAGTTAAACTTCCGGCATTATAAACAAAACTAACTAGAGATGCTTTTTGTCTATCATTTAAGCTGTCCCATCTTTTCTTTTCTATTTGAGATATTACTCTTTGTGAATAATCTGTTTTTATCTGGTATATTAAAGTTCTTTTACCATCTTCTCTAGTAAACACGGTATCTGATCCTACAGATCTTATAGTTCCATTAGCTAATACAATTTTATCAGTTCCATAACCCGCTCTTAAAGTGCCTTCATCATTTTTTGGTCTTTCTAAGAACCCTTCTTTTTTAGATATAAAATCAAAAGCAATTTGTTCCCAACTTTGATTTATATTAATATTTGCTGTTGAAGTTTGTCCTACAGTATTTGAAGGAATATTAGTAGAATTTTCTCCAAATTGTCTATTGCTAACAGCTAATTGCTCAACACTTCCTGAGAAGTCAGTTGTCTTTTTCAAGAATATCATGTTAGCTTTAACAGTAGTATTCCACTGATTGTTCTCTATGGTATTGCTTAAACCTACTACAACAAATCCTACTTTATTTATGTGATCTGCTCCTAAACCTCTTACTCCTTGAAGATTACGATTATTATAAGTGTATGGAAGTAATTCTTGAGGTATAGTAAAAGCTTGTCCCATAGTAAAACCTGATATGCCGTCTGTTGTAAAATTAACAGACACAGGTATCATTGTTGAAGCTCTAGTAGCATAGTCATCATTTTTTATCTTACTCATCTTTTCGATGTAGTAATTCGTAGCATGTGATACGTTTGCTTCAGATGGGTTTATCTTACTATAAAAGTCAGATATAGTTTGATTAAATTGTATAGCAGATGCTTTTACAGCGTCTAGATCTGTTTTTGAACTACCTGTTACATCTCCTTTGATTGGTATGTACCTATCTTTATAACTAGTATTAATGAATCCAAAGTTATCACCATTAGTAGATAGAGTTGCTTTATTAGCAACATCTGCATTTGCTGATATTGCAATCATGTTACTTAACTTACTACTAATCTCAGTCTTGATTTCTAAGCTTTTTGCTATACTAGATTTGCCTACTAAAGGAATTAAATCTACGTTGTCAGGAGGAGGGTTAGGAGATAAAATCGTCTCTCCTTGTAAAGGAGGCATCACTTGATCGTCTACTATCTGGAACGTATTTCCTCCATCGTTATAAGCAAGTCTAAGTGCATTAAAGTTACCTAAGTATTTGTTAACGTCAGATATAACTTGCTCTAAGAATGGCTTCAAATATATGTTGTTTGTACCATCTTTTAAACTATAGTCTCTAACTAACTTAACTAGATAGTCAATGTTTAAAAGAATGTTCATCAATTTACCTCTGTAAATATTGTTGTTATTTTCGTCAAACTTTATCTTAGGTATTTGTGGAGATAGAAGATCATCAGGTCGTATTTTAAATAAAGGAGTATTTTCATTACTTCCTGATAAAGGTGCTATAGCAGTCTTTTCTTTAGTCAATAAATTATCTGAAAATAGTGCTTGATAATCTTTAAACCCTCCTTCAAAAGGAATTAACGTAACCCATGGATTTGTACTAAGTTGTTTTGCGTTACTTAAAAAGAAGTTTAAGTTAGGATTAAAATCTATGTATACTAAAGGAGTTTGAGCAGTCGAATCTTTAGTATCATAAATAGTACAATTATGATTCAAGATCATTAGCAAAAGTCCTAAAGGAATATATACTGGGTGATTTGTAGATGTTCCTTTTATGATCTCCTGGTTTATTTGATAAGGAACAACATACGCATTTAATAGTTCTTTAAAATTAACTTTCTTACCAGATAAGTTTTCAAAGTTGGCTCTACCTGCCATCAACTCAGTTGCAAACCCATATTTAGATTGTATATTGAATCTTTCTTGTGGGTTTTTAGGGTCTTGATCTACAATGCTGTCATCTATAAGTTTTTCAATAATATTAGAAAATATACCATTAGAAAATATTTGTTTATAGAAAGCAATTCCTCCTTGAGTTTTATCTTCTTTATCATATATCTTTAGTGTATAAACTATTCTTCCAATTTCTAAATCTGGTTTTGTTGTTTTATTTATAGCTCTATTAAGAGCATGAACTTGAATTGTTCTAAGTGTTAACTCTAAACCAGATTGAGATTCTAATGCTTGTTTTATCTGAGTTATAGAATTGTCTTGACCTCCGTTTGTTTGTTCTTCAGTAGTAGTTTGTTGTTGATTCTGGGCGGCTATGCCGGATTGAACTCTTTTAAAATCAGGAGATTCAGGCCCTCTAACAATATCATTTATTAAAGCAGTATCTGTTATATTTAATGTCACTTTTACACTGACTGGTACTTTTCCTATTTGTGGAGAGGTTGTACTCCTTTCTATATCAGCTGTTGTTACTTTTACTTGATCATCAACTTGTATTGTTAAGTTTATGCTTAAAGTTAAAATTGGAAACTTTGATATTTTTCTATCTGTGTCAGTTAAAGAATTAGCATCAGGAAAATTTTGTCCTCTAAATTGTGGTTGATTAGAAGTTACTGGGACTATGGTTAAAGAATCTATGTTAAAAGATGTGTTTGGTTGCTCTCTTAACTTTTTTATTGCTTCAATATAAACCTGTTTAGTATCAACATTATCTCCATCAAATTTTTTATTTGTTGTATCAAATTCTAAAAATATGCTTGTAGGATAAGAAGATCCTCTAGCGCCTTTATAAGAAAAAACTAATGGATATCTTTTTATATTGCTTCTACCTGTTTCAGAAGGAAATTTTGACACAGATGTTGCATACATAGAATCTTCAATAGTGGCATTATTTAAATACGTAGAAATTAACTGCTGAGTTCCAAATGGAACAGAAGACCTTGATGAGTTATTTACTTCAGTTTTATTTTCTGGTAAATTTAAAAATAAACTTAACTTCTCAAAAAACTTATTAGTGTTTATATCAGCAGATGTTACTAATTTTTTTACGTTATTTGTAGGCACTAAAGCACCAAGTCTAGGAATTATAAGTGACATTCCTCTATCACCTATTTCATAAAGATAATCAAAACTAGTAGCACTAGTTGCCTCAGAATTACCAATCCCAATAGATTGCGCAAGTTTTAATTGATCTGCTGCATCAGGCTCTTTGTCTTTTTGATTTTTTTTCTTATTTAAGTATCTGAGTATAGATACTTGTGAAGCCTCTTTTTTTAATCTCTCTTCTTCTGCTAATTTATCTGCAGCATCTTTTGCTGCTCTTTCTTCAGCGGTAGCAATCTGTAAAAGAGTGTTATTATAGCGTCTAATCTCTTCTGCTAATATATTAGGAAGATCTTTTGGGTTATTGATCTTAATAGAATCTCCTAATACTCCTAAGCCCATTAACTTTATTGTACAATCATAACCACCATCTTGATTGTAAGTAAAATTAAAGTTAGTAACCATTCCAAGAAGCGCATCATAGTTGCCTTCTGACTCTCTAATGTTTGTACTTATCTGTATAGCTATCTCTTCTTTGGTAAGATTCTGTTTAAATGGATCTATTGAATACAGTTCTGTAGATTGTACTCTGTCACTATTTGACGGGTAGAAAAAGGTGCTCCCCCATTCTAAGAACATGGTAAAACCAAGCTTAAAATATAGTGCATCTATAATGTCTAGTTGAGACTTGTCCCAACATTTAAAGTTAATTGTAGCTGCTCTAAGTGAACCAAGTCTACCTTGTGTTTCAATGTTTACACTAGTAATACCTGGCATTGGTCTGTAACCATATCTTTGAATTTCATCATCTCCTAGTATACCATATGCACCATCTTTACCAAGTCCAGATCTTTGACCATAAGAATTATTTCCTAAATACTTTGATGTGCCTCCAAATAAAACAAACTCTTTGGCTAAGTCAGATGGGTTCTTTATGCTATCTCCTACAACTTTTTTAAAATAGTTAATATCAGCATCGTTTATAATATCAATAGAAGACACAAGTCTTACCCAAGCACTTTTATTTGCAAGGTATAAAATGTTGTCGTTATCTCTATTATCTTTAGATCCTTGTTGAGACCTAGTAGTTAATTGAGCTATTAACCATTGAGGGAGCTTCGTCCCTAAAATGTTAGATATTTTAGTAGTATCTAGACCTGCCATAACTATCTAGTTGCATTTACTATTTTGTAATTATTAATTGCTGATGCTAAGTCAACTGGGATGCGTAGTTGTGTTCCTGGCTCAACTACTAGTGAATCTCCTGGTAGTGAATTTGCTGATGCAATAACCCACCAAAAAGTTGAATCTCCATAAAAATCAAACGCTAACAGATCTAGACGATCTCCTAATACAGTAATGACATAATTGTCTTCATTAGTAGGAGGTATTTCAGGGTAAATATTATTCACATAGTACTCACTACCTGTCGCTTGATACTTTATTACATCTATATTTTGATATCTGTAGTTCATTAAGTCGTTCTAATATTATTAGGCGTTGAAGGAATTCTTGTTATAGGACTAGGAGGCGCAGGACTTTGTACAGCTCTAGCTATATCAGCAGCGGTAGCATTTCTACTTGTTACATTTTGTTCAACAAAAGATGGTTTGATAAATGTTGTAGGATCATCAGGAGAACTTTTTGGAACATTAGCTATCAAAGCTGCTACGTTTGAAGTTATAGTTTCTGTTTCTATAACTTCTTTTGTTGAAGATACATAATTTTCAGAATTGACACTACTTATACTACTTCTCTTAGGAAGCACATCAAGAATAGGTTTAAATGAAATAGATACATCTACTACTTGTGGTAGCTGTGCAATGTTTCCAGATTGATCATTCTCTAAGTTAATCTCCCAAGGCGTATTGTTGTCTACAGTAAAATTAACAGATTCTAAAAAGCCTGGTACACGATATAGGTAATCACCGATAGTAACACGAATTACAGGAGCTCTCATTATACCTTGTTTAGGACTATAGTCTGGGTAAACTTGGCTCATCAACATGTTTAGCTTATTATATAGAGGTCTAAGTTCTTCACGTGATTGAGCGGCTACTCTAAAAGAGAATCCTATCGTTCTATCGAATCCTTGATAAGTGTAAAAGTTTTCACCTCGACCAATATATTTAAAGGCATTTAATTGAGCACTATTAGTGTCATTGATACCTGCAGTTAAAAATGCTCTAAAGAATATTGCGGTTGAATAAGTTGGTGAATCGTTTGATATTGCTTCAAAAACAAACTTAATCAGATCTTGAGTATCTTCTTTAGTATCTGTAACTTCCCAAGGTGCTTGATCATTTCTAAACAAGAAAGGAAACAACAAGTTCATTCTGTCTTTTTTGTTGACAAAGAATCTATAGTCTACATTTTGTTGTTTAGTCCATGTGTTAGAGAATATAATACCTCCTGCTGCTTCATTAATCTTCTGTCTAAAGTCTTGTAACTCTGGGGCCGGATTGTTAAAGTTAGACTTTTGACTAAGTAGTTGATCATAGTTCATCGCAAAAGCAGAACGAAGCTTAGTCGTATCAACAACACGAGCTATAGTTGTAGTACCAATACCATAAACAGAACTAGGCCCTCCTAAATACTGGAAGATCATATTTCTGTTTAGTGATATACCTAGTGTGTTTACTAGATTGATGTCTGGAACGTTTACAGGGTTTACAAAAGGATCTCCTGTAGTCATCTTAAGAAGCATCAAGTTATAAAGCCTATTAGACGCTTTCTGGTCAGTTACATTTTGCTTGTTAACAATATCATAGTATTGCTTCTGGAAGTAATTAAATGGTACCAGGCCATGCCTAATAGCGTGTAAACCTGTTCCAGATACACCTACTTGTGCTAATGTATTTTCACCCAAGTTATACACTCTAGTATTTTCGATCAAACCTGGGATAGGAATTCCTTGTGGTATACCAAATAAAGTGTTTCCTGTTTCAATCTTAGGGTTAGATAGTTGTAGACCTACCTGCTTTTGTATAAATGCAGTGCCTCTTTTTTTATCTTCAAAGAATTTCCTGATTCTACTCTTATCGATCTTACTAGATACAGTAAAAGACTGTGTTCCTAGATTGAACTCTAATTGACCTCCTCTGATTGGATAGTCAAGGCCTCCAGTAGAACCTGCTCTATAAATAGGCTGAACATTACCAGTAGCATTCGGTGTATCAGGCATTATAGTCTGAATATAAGGAAGCCCTGATGAACCATATCCTGGTTGATCATTACCGAACCTAAGGTTCTTTAAGTTACTTTGTAGGTCTATTAGAGGCATCTAAATTATTATTTTCCTAGTTGGCCAAAATGTTTTTCAAAATATTCTTCAGACACAACTTTTTCTACAGATTTACCTGTTATAGGATCAACACTTACCATTACATATACTTTAGGCTCTCCACCAGGTCTTGCCATACTCATATTATCTGCTTGTGAACTTGCACCTCCACCTACTTCTTTTTTAGCAGATGCGCCTGAAATAGTATCTGGAACAGACCCGGCTAAGTTCATAGCTCTGATAGTATCACCGCCTCTACCTACCATTTCTATCAAGCTATCATCTATATCAATTCCTGGTAAGAAGTCTAACACCTTCATAACTCCAGAAGCAATTGATCCAAATATGTCAAATATTACAGCAAATGCATCTTGAACATAAGAAACAATTTTTTTAATATTAGATGGACTACTTAACCAATCAATTGCTCTTTCAACTAATGGAATTAATGGAGAGTTAGCTACGAAGTTTGCAATAGCTTCTTTGATTTTATCCATGAAGCCTGCAATCTTCTCTTGAGCAGATGCATTAACTAATGATTGATACGCTTCTTCTCCAATAGCTTTAGAAAGTTCTTTCTGTGTTTTATACCTCTCTAAACCTAAACGAAGTTGTTCTCTAGCGCTATCACCTTGTTTTGCTCCTAGTTTAGCAAGCATCTCTTGCTGTTTTAGCATCTCACCCATTTGATCACGACTCATACCAAATGCAGAAGCTAAAGACTCAGCTTGTATACGGTTTAATTTTAAAAAGTCGTTAGCAGAACCAACTTGATTAGTTATTTCTGAAGCAGCTGTAGCTAGATCGTTATTCAAAAAAGCTTCACGAGCCTTAGTTAGATTAATATCTTTACCAGTTAGTAGCTGAGCTTCAAACTCTTTTGATATAGATGATTCAAAGTCTAAAAAAGAATCTGCTAGTGAGTCAAGTTGTTTTAACTCCATACCCATAGCTTTAACAGTAACTAATGACTTAGTTAATTGGGCTGGGTATTTTGCAAAAGACAAACCTAAGTAACCACCTAGATTAGATGCTTCTTTAAGTACCTTCTGATAATTGAAGCTAATTCCTGTTGCTTGTTTTAAACCTACTACTTGTGCTAAAACAGATTTAGATATACTTTCACTAGACTGGCCAGTTATAACACTCGACTTAGCAATCTCTGCTCTTGTTTGTGCGTCTAGACCTGCTAGTTCTTTTAACTTTACGTTTGTTTCAAGAATTTGATCAGATAGCATGTTGTTAACACCTAACTCGTCTGATAATTCTTTTTGTGATTCAACAAGTCTTTCTATAGTAACTAACGCACTATTAGAATTTAAAGATATTTGCTGGAATCTATTAACTACTTCTTGAGCTTCTTGTTTAGATAATCCAACTGCACGACCAAATTTAACTGTTCTATCTTGAGCTTGTAAGCCTAGTTCTACTAAGCTCATGAAGCCTTTGACAATACCTCCTAAAGCCGTACCAATTAGAGGAAGCGCAGTTAGTGGATCAGAGAATGCTTCTTTTAAACCACCTGCACCAGCTTTACCTAACATTCGTAATTTATCAAAGAATGTCATCTTCTTTCCTTCAGCTTCAAGTTGTCTTGCTTTAGCAACCATTTGAGCATAGTACTCGTTTCCTACTCCTAGTTTATCTGAGAATAATTTAAATAAACCTCCTGTTAAACCAATTTGTTTATTAAGCTGTTTTTCTAATGCTAACTCTTTTTCACCTTCTTGAGTTTGTTGCTTAGCAATTTCAAGTTGCTTCTCTGCGGTATATAAAGATATTGATTCGACATTACCCCTACTTTTTAGAATAGCCATCATAGCTTTTTCTACGTCGTGCGTTTTACCTTGTGCTGCTAGCCTTTGCTTTTGTGCCTCTACAATATTCTTAACCTTGTCTAGATTATTTTTAGCAGAATCTGATGCTTCTTTCTCAAGGTCTCTTAACTTCTTTGATTCTAAAAACTCTTTTTGTCTGAGACGTAATAG